>Ga0075019_10002340_pt1 | contig 10779 bp, 6 predicted proteins | sample ColStrG_CSR_2013_FD_71473 | JGI IMG/M metagenome (GOLD analysis project Ga0075019, IMG submission 71473) | Freshwater sediment microbial communities in response to fracking from Pennsylvania, USA - Cold Stream Run_MetaG_CSR_2013 | ecosystem: Environmental > Aquatic > Freshwater > Creek >...
GTATTCAATTGAGTGCCGGCTGCGTCGTGCGGATGGCGTATACCGGTGGTGGCTGATTCAAGGTCGTCCCATCACCAACGATGTCGGAACCATCGATAAATGGTTTGGGACCTGCACCGACATTCACGATCTGAAGCAGGCGGAACAGGAACTCAGTGCCGCCGCGGCGATCGAGCGGGAAATGGCGTTCAAGAACGTTGAGTTATCGCAGGAACTGGCCAGGCGCAATGCCGATCTGTCGGCACTCACCGCCCATGTACAGAAAATCTCCGAAGAAGAAAAAGCCAGTCTGGCGCGCGAACTGCACGATGAAATGGGCAGCATTCTGGTCGCACTGAACATCAAACTCAGCCACCTGGTTCACAAAATTTCATCACCGGAACTGTTGGACGATCTGAAAGATATAAGGAGTCTGCTTGAGGATGCTGCGACCATCAAAATGCGTGTCATTAACCAACTCACCCCAACGGTTCTGGAAAATTTTGGTCTGGACGCCGCGCTGACCAGGCTGGTTGGAGAGTATAAAAAACACACGGGAATTGAGATCGAACTGGTATTGCCTGACGAGGGCTTTGTCATGGAACATCTCTACTCGCTGGCTGCCTATCGTATCGCCCAGGAATGCCTGACCAATGTCGCCAAACACGCCAACGCGAGCGAAGTGGTCATCGAAGGAAAAGTATCCGATGACCGATTGGACCTGACCATACGCGACAATGGCAAAGGATTTCATGACGACGCAAATACAGAGGGTCATGGCATTTTCGGCATGATTGAACGGGCCCGCTATCTGGGTGGCACCGTTGAATTTACCAGCAGTCCTGAGCTTGGCACGACCGCGCATCTGATCCTGCCTCTGACCGGGTTGCGGTCAAAAGACAAAACCAGAGTGCTGCTGGTTGATGACCATGCCATCGTGCGCAATGCCATCAAACAGATTATTGAAGATCAGACCGATGATTTCTCGGTTGAAGGGGAAGCCGCCGACGGGCAGATTGCCGTCAAAATGGCGCTGGAAGGTGACTGGGATCTGGTACTGCTCGATATTAATTTGCCGAAACTGAACGGTATCGAAGTCCTTAAAAAAATTAAACTGGTTAAACCCGATCTGCCCGTCATCATGTTAAGCAGCTATCCGGAATCGGAGTATGGCGAAATTTCGATTTCACACGGTGCAGCCTGTTATATTGAAAAAGCCAGAACGGAAAAATTGATAGAGATGCTACGATGGGCCGCTGACTCGGGGAAACGCAGTCAGGATTCGTGAAGTGCCCGCCCGATCAAATAATCGAATTGAAACTCTTAACGAAGGAGCTGCACCATGTCCAAACCAAAACTCATCTACTTTGATTTTGCCGGCAGCCGTGGCGAAGAATGTCGCATTGCACTGCATCTGGGCGGCATCGATTTTGAAGACGTGCGCATCTCACGCGCGGAATGGCCGGAACTGAAACCGGTGACACCCTGCGGCACGTTGCCTGTATTCGAACTGCCCGGAAAGGCAGCACTGTCCGACACCAATGCCATACTCGTCTATATTGGCCGACAGTGTGGCCTGCACCCCAAAGATAACTACGAGGCTGCCTTCCATGAATCAATCATGGGTTATGCGGAAGACCTGCGTCACAAGGTTGGCCCGACCCTGCGCATCACCGACGAAGCGCAAAAACGGGCAGAACGTGAAGAACTGGCCAGGAATTTTCTGCCGGGCTGGGGGCAGAATGTCGAAAATATGCTCGGACCACACCCGTTTGTCGGCGGCGCTGCCATTAACGTCGTTGATCTCAAGCTCTACATGATCGTGCGCTGGTTTGCCTCCGGCTCAGTCGATTACATACCTGCGACCGTCTTTGATCACTGTCCGCGGCTCAAACAGGTCTACCTGTCGGTTGGTGCGCACGCCGGTGTCAAGGCCTGGCTGGAACGAACCGCATAGCAAAGTCAGCCCACCTTCGAAAGGGTCCACCATGACACAACAGCCCACCCATCTGCAGCCTGCCGTTGCGGGTTCGCTTGAAATCTGGCACACCATGGTGGCCAGCAAGGACCTCAGCAATCTGGCATCCATCGTGCATCCGGATGCAGTATTTCGCTCTCCCATGGCAAACTCCCCTTACGCGTCTGCGCAGGCGCTGATTCTGGCGCTTTCCACAGTGATTCAGGTGTTCGAAGAGTTTGCCTATCACCGGGAACTGGCCAGTGACGACGGGCTCAACGTGGTGCTGGAATTCAGCGCCCGGGTCGGTGACCGGAATCTCAAGGGAATCGATCTGATCCGTTTTGACGAACAGGGAAAGATTGTCGAGTTCGAAGTCATGGTTCGGCCTTTGAGCGGTTTGCAGGCCCTGGGTGCGGAGATGGGAGCGCGACTTGGTCAGCATTTGCCGGCCTTCAAGGCTAAACAATAAGCGTGGTTTCCAGAGCACGTTTACTTTACAATGCCGGCTTTGGCAGCCAAAGCAAACGCGCCATGTAACCCTGCACCCGATAAATTAATTTCGACCAATGCCAGCAGAAAAAATAATAAGCAGGTTCAAGACCATGCGCGAATTCCAGTCCATTTTATTTGCGTGCGTTTTCAGTCTTCTAACCATCAGCAACCTGCGTGCGGAGGAAATTGTCATTTACAGTTCCGATGCATTTCCACCCCAGGTCTATCTGGCCGATGGCAAACCGGCCGGCTTTGTCCCGGCCCTGTTTGAACGCCTGTCACAGGATACCGGAGACACCTATCGATTCATTTTATTGCCCTGGAAACGTGCCATCAGCGAATCCGAAGCCGGACATGGTGGCATCGTCAATTTCAGCCGCACCGGATCACGTCAGCTTTTGTTCGATTTTTCAGAGCCGCTGTATAAAAATAAAGTTGAATTAACCATACTCAAAGAGCGCGCCGCTGAATTCAGCAATGTGAACGATCTGAAAGGAAAAATATTCGGCATACCCTACGGTGCGAGCTTTGGCGGAGAATTTGAAAAAGGTGTCAACGACAAACTGTATTTCATTGATCCTGATGCGCAGCCGGCCTCCCGGATTAACAAATTGCTTCTGCGCAGAATTGATGTGGCCGTTTTGGGTCAATCCTATATGAAATATGCCGCGCAAACCGATCCCTATACGCGGTCCAATCAGGATAAATTGACGACCTTGTCGTTTACGCTCATCGATGACTGGGAATATCTGGCCTTTCCCAAAGCAATGCAGATGCAACCGGCGCTCAAACGGTTTAACAAGGCATTCTCCATTTTCAAAAAGACCAGACAATATCAACAAATGGTCAACCCACAGCCATCCAGACAGCTCTGATTTTTGGATTCATGGCTTTGTGTTTTGGTCAACGCCAGATTCATTCAGATTTGCCCGACTTGATTCAATCAGGTATGATTTTGCGACCAATAATGAGTTGCACATATAAAAAAGGCAGTATCGATGACAACGGCAACACAAGGATTTCAGACACAACTTCCGCCCTCTTCGGGTCGCCTTACCCTCTACAAAGTACTTGTTTTATTATGGCTCACAGGATGCGTGGCATCGACTGCAATCGCAACCCCGCTGACCTTGTACTATGAAAGTCGTGTGCCGTTCATGGTGGTACACGACGGCGTACTGGGCGGAACCGAGGGACAACCGGCCAGCGACACCTTCAGGGCGGCCGGAATTGATTACATTCTGTCGGAAGCCCCCGTTGCGCGTCAGCTCGAAATGATCGGCCAGGATTTTGCCCCGGCCTGTGCGGGAGGATTATATTGGACCGCTGAGCGCGCCCGACATGGCAAATATACACTACCGGTTTTCCGCAGCATGCCACAGGACGTGATCGTGCGCAGCGACAATCCGAAAATCCAGACTATCAACACGATGAATGCCCTGCTGTCGGATCCAGGCCTGACCATCGCGTTGCGCAACAGTTACTCGTACGGCCCCAGTGTTGACGCCATGCTGGAGAGCGCAAAAGCCCGCTTGAAACGCCCGTCTGAAGACAGTCACGGAAGAATAAAAATGGTTCTGGCAGGCATGGCTGATGCCACGCTGTTTACCCAGGATGAAGCCAAGCTTCAGATCAAACAATTTGGTGCCGAGGCAGCGGTGCTTTCAATCAGACATTTCAGTGATACGCCTGCCGGCGAATCGAGCTATCTGTATTGCAGCAAATCCGTTGATGATGCCATCATCAACAAACTCAACATCGCCATCAAAAAGGGCGCCAGAAAATTACAACATTGATTCCGATCCCAACTTGATGGCAGAACCAACATGACCTTGCGCTCAACCATTGATTTTCTCCTGTACGACTGGCTGGCCAGCACCACCCTGACAACGCGCGAACGCTTTACCGATCACACACGGGAAACGTTCGACGCCGTTCTGGATACCTGTGAACGGATCGCGCGCGAAAAGTACGCGCCATGCAACCGTATCGTGGATGTGCAGGAGCCGCGCATGGAAGGTGACCGGGTCGTGCTTCCCGAGGCGACTTATGCCGCCAACCGGGCGTATGCCAGCTCCGGCATGCTCAGCGCAGCGCAGGATTTTGAATGGGGCGGCATGCAGCTTCCCTACAGTGTCGAAACCGCTGCCAACGCGTTTTTTGCCTGCGCCTCAATCGGCATCAACAGTGCCCTGCTCACCAGCGGCAACGCCAATCTGCTCATGGCACACGGCACTGAACAACAAAAACAGGTGTTCGCAAAAAAGGAATACGCCGGACTCTGGAGTGGCACCATGTGCCTGTCCGAACCGCAGGCCGGTTCCAGCCTGTCTGACCTGACCACCCGCGCCGTGCCGGACCTTGATTCTGGTCTGGTGTCCTGGGATCAGGATCCGCTGGGCCCGCGCTACCGGCTGCGCGGCAACAAGATGTGGATTTCTTCAGGCGACCATGAACTTACCGAAAACATCGTGCATCTGGTACTGGCCAAAATACCGGGTCCTGACGGCAAACTGGTGGCCGGCACGCGCGGCATCTCGCTGTTTATCGTGCCGAAGCGACTGGTATCGGCACAGGGCGAGCTGACCGGCGAACGCAACGACGTGGCACTGGCTGGTCTGAATCACAAGCTGGGCTGGCGCGGCACCACCAATACGCTGCTCAACTTTGGCGAAGGTAAATATCCGGTCGACGGCCAGGCCGGCGCTGTGGGTTATCTGGTCGGCCAACCGGGCAAGGGTCTGGCCTGTATGTTTCACATGATGAACGAAGCCCGCATCGCCATCGGGATCGGCGCTGCCATGCTCGGTCTGGCCGGTTATTACGCTTCGCTCGACTATGCACGCACCCGCCTGCAGGGCCGGCCTCACACCGGATCAGGCAAGGATGCAACCCAACCCCAGATCCGCATCATCGAACATGCCGATGTGAAACGCATGCTGGTCACCCAGAAGGCGTATGGCGAGGGCGCGCTGGCGCTGGCACTGTATTGCGCACGACTGGTGGATGAACAGCATACGGGCGATGCTACCGCTGCCGATGAGGCACGCCTGCTGCTGGAACTGCTGACACCGATTGCCAAAAGCTGGCCCAGCGAATGGTGCCTGGAAGCCAATTCACTGGCCATACAGATCCACGGTGGCTATGGCTATACCCGGGACTTCCCTGTGGAGCAGTACTGGCGCGACAATCGCCTGAACATGATTCATGAGGGCAGCCATGGCATTCAGGCACTCGACCTGCTGGGACGCAAGGTATTGATGGAACAGGGACGTGGTTTGACGTTGCTGGCCGCGCGTGCTCAGGCCACCATGCACAGGTCAGCAGCCCATCCTGCTTTGGCTGAACATGGCACGGCGCTCGGTGCAGCACTGCACCAGGTTGGGCTGGCCACCGCGTCGGCCTGGTCCACCGCCAATCCACAGCAGGCGCTGGCCAATGCGGTGCCTTACATGCAGGCCATGGGACATACGGTGCTGGCGTGGATCTGGCTGGATATTGCCTGCTGCGTGCTGGAAAATGACCCCACGCTGGAACAACCGCAGAACCGGGGCAGAGTGGGTTGTGCGCAGTACTTTTACCGCTACGAACTGCCCAAAATCAGCGCCTGGCTGAATGTGGTGGCCAGTCGCGATATGACCTGCGCCGAGTTTCCTGATGAGGGATTTTAATCCTACTGTGTCAACAAAATTAGATGCCGGCTAGGCGCCCCCGTCATTCCCGCATGCTTTTGGCGGGAATCCAGTGACGTTTTTGTGATTGACGTTCACGGCTACGACGCTGGATTCCCGCCAAAAGCCGCGGGAACGACGGGGGCGCCTAGCCGGGGACGCCGAGTCGGGGGGAAATTAGCATTGAAAATTTATGACACAGCAGTACTAACTGACGCCAGAATTAATCCGCGCCTCAAATTCGTGGATCGGCACCGGACTGCCGAACAGATATCCCTGATAGTGGACACAACCCGCATCCTCGAGAAACTGGCGCTGCTCCTGGGTCTCGACCCCTTCTGCAATCACATCCAGATTCAGACTGTTTGCCATGGCAATGATGGTGTTGACAATCGCCCGGTCGTTGCTGCTTTTGGCCAGATCTCTGACGAACGACTGATCGATCTTCAGTTGGTGCAGGGGCAGCTGCTTGAGATATTGCAGTGATGAATACCCGGTACCAAAATCATCCAGTGAAAAACGCACACCCATTGACGTCAGCGCACTCATGGTTTTGATGATGCTTTCCACATTATCGAGCAGAATGCTCTCCGTCAGTTCCAGCTTGAGTCGGGTCGGATCGATACCGCTGCCGGTAATGATCTCAAGCACCTCGGTGACAAAATTGGCATGACGGAATTGCCTGGCACTGACATTCACGGACAGAATCAGATTGCAGGTTGCAGGATCCAGCTGCCATTGACGCAACTGTTGACAAGCGGTTTCAAGCACCCATTTTCCGATTGGAAGAATCAGCCCGGTATCTTCCGCAATCGGAATGAATTCGGCCGGAGAAATCAGCTTATGGTCAGCGCTCTTCCAGCGTATCAGTGCTTCCGCCCCGAACGGTTTCAAATGCAGATCGACCTGAATCTGGTAATACAACACAAACTGGTTTCTGGAAATCGCCGTACGCAACGCGGCCTCCAGCAGCGAACGCGCATTGATGACATCCTGCATCCTCGGATCGAAGAAGCAGATCGTGTTGCGACCATTACTCTTGGCCTGATACATCGCGATGTCCGATTGCTTGAACAACTCTTCGTAAGCAAGATCATGTCCCTTGAAAAGCGTAATGCCAACGCTGGTGGTATTGAAGTATTCCTGATTATCAAAGCAATACGGCTGATTGAGTGTGTCCATGATTTTTGCACCGACTGATTCAGCCTGAGCGGCAGATTCGATGGGATTGGCGCTTAAGTCTTCCAGTATCAGCACAAACTCGTCACCACCGATTCTGGCCACCGTATCGCCTTCGCGCACACAGGTCGTCAAGCGTTCTGCGACCTGTTGCAGCAACTGGTCACCGCGGGCATGGCCATGCGTATCGTTGATGATTTTAAAGTTATCCAGATCAATAAACAGCACAGCACCGGACTTCCCGCTGCGCTCACTGTAAGCCAGTGCCTGATTCAGACGGTCCTGCAGCAAACGCCGGTTGGGCAGATGGGTCAGCGGGTCATAAAAAGCCAGATTTTTGATTTCATCGGCGGCCTGCTTGTCCATGGTGATATCGGTCAGCGTGGCAACATAATTGGTGATGCAGCCTTCCCGGTTTTTTACTGCGGTGATCGTCATGTGTTCCGGGAATATTTCGCCATTCTTGCGCTTGTTCCAGATTTCACCATCCCATGATCCGAGCGCCTGAATGGTTGCCCACATCGCTTTATAAAAGTCTGGCCCCTGCAGCCCGGAACTGAGTATGCGCGGATTTTCCCCGATCACTTCTTCAGACGTATAGCCGGTGATGACAGTAAAGGCTTCGTTCACCCGCAGAATGACATTATTGGCATCGGTGACCAGCATGCCTTGCTGCGATTTGAAAATGGTGGCGGCAATGCGCATATCAACATCGGCGTTCTTGCGCTCGGTGATATCGCGCACGGTGGCCTGGATCAGTGTTTCATTGCCAAACTCCAGTGTGGTCAGCAAAACATCGGCTGAAAAATTTTCGCCATTGAAGCGCTGGTGCTCCCATTCAAACAGACTTGAACCATCCCGCAGGGTCATGGCAAGTATTGCTTCGGCCTTCTCCCTGGATAACCGTCCATCCGGTTGATGCGCAGGTGAAAATTTCCAGGGCTCGACCGATGTCAGGTCCGCCTCGCTGCCAGCGCCAAACAGGAGCAGCGCGGCCCGGTTGGCGCGCAATATCACACCCTGTGGGGCCTGTACCAGCATCAATGCATCCCTGGAATTTTCGAACAGCTGACGATACTGTTCTTCGCTGTTGATCAGGGCAGTCTCGGCAAGCTGTCGGGCAATATGCTCATTGGCCAATGCGATGGCGCGCTGGATGGCATCCGCCAGGCGCCCCAGACGGTCTTTGATGATGAAATCATTCAAGCCCTGTTTTAACAGCTCGACGGCGGTTTCATCGCCGACGGTGCCAGACACCAGAATCACCGGCAGATTGGGATGCTGCCGGCGGATCGTTTTCAGAGACACCCGGATATCCATACCCGGTACGTTGTAATCCGACAGTATCAGGTCCCAGTGCCTGTGTAACGCAACTTCCAGTTGCGCATTGCTGTCAATTCTCTGGCAGGACACCGACACACCATGATGATTCAGATGTCGCTCCAGCAGCATGAAATCGGCTGGCTGATCTTCGATGACAAGAATATCAAGTGGACGGCTCATGGTCATGGCCTGTCGGGTGGAAGTTGACTGGTGGCCGGCAGGGTGAAACTGAACTCGGCGCCAAACCCTGGCTGGCCTTGCGCGTGAATGCTGCCGCCGTGGCGGATGATGATGCGCTGCACGGTAGCCAGACCGATACCCAGACCGGCAAACTCATCCTGCCGGTGCAGGCGCTGAAACGGTTTGAACAGGCGCCCAATGTGGGCCATGTCAAAACCGGCACCGTTGTCTGCAACACAGAAACCAGGCTGACCATCGACGTCGCAGCAAGCCATACGAATTAGCGGCGAGCCGGTCTTGCCGGTATATTTCCAGGCATTGGCCAACAGATTGCCCAGTGCCGCTTCAATCATCCTCGCGTCGCCCTGCGCTTCCAAACCAGATTGAATTTGCCACTCAACCTTGCGCGTCGGTTCCTGGCTTTGCAAACCCTTGACCAGATCCGCGGCCAGCGCTGACAGGTCAATGGTGTCGCGCTTGAGTTCACCGCGGGTAATGCGCGACAGGAACAGAATTCCGTCAATCAGGTCACGCATTTTGTGGCTGGCGATGTCAATCTGGTCGAGATATTTTTTTGCCTGTTCCGGTAACTGACTGCCAAAATCTTCGGCCAGTGCCAGACTGAAGCCGCTCATGGCGCGCAGCGGACCGCGCAGATCGTGAGAAACGGCATAGGCGAAACTGTCGAGTTCCTGATTTGAGGCAGTCAATTCAGCGGTGCGGTCAATCACACGCTGTTCGAGCTCGACATTGAGCAGGTGGACCTCGTATTCGGCCTGCACCCGGTCGGTAATATCAATAAATGTGGCAAGAAAATTCTGATCCAGGCTGATGCCGGAGATGATGACCGTTCTGACTTCGCCATTTTTGCAGGTAACCCGATACTCTGCCGGTTCAATGTCATTACCGCTCGCCCCAGCAAGTGCCACTGCCTGCCCCCAGAGTTCCAGTACCCAGGTCCGGTATTCCGGGTCCGGATAGGCCCGTATCCACCAGTCATCGAGCGACGCGACTTCGGCACGACTGTAGCCAAATACTTTTTCAAACCGGATGTTGGACTCGGTGATGATTCCTTCGGCATTGACGTAGCATAACGGAATCGGTGCCTCATGAAACAGGCGCCGGAAACGCGATTCGCTTTGCATCAGCGCCTGCTGGATTTTTTTAAACTCGGTAACGTCACGTGCGGCAACCACCGAACCGTTGATCTCCCCCTGTTTGTTGCGTATCGGCGCAAAGTTATAGCTGCCGGTCCAGCTTTCTCCCGTATCTTTGCGACGCAGGGTGAATTCGACATTGTTGGCACTTTCACCGCGCAATGCACGTGGTACCGCCCACTGATCCATCGGCAGCTGTTCGCCACTCGAGGAAAATACGTCCAGATAGTCAGGACAATCGGTAACCGAAGTGACACATTCAGCCTTGCTTTTGAACCTGAGATAGGTTGCCAGTGCATCATTGAAGTGAATGAACCTGCCTTGCTGATCGGTGATGTATACGGCATCGGTCATACTGGCAAGGGCGGCTTCCAACATCAGCAAGCCGGCTTCGATCTTCTCGCGCGCCATTTTTTGTTCAGTGATATCACGGACCACTTTGGACGCGCCGACCGGATGATCAGCCGCATCCAGAATTGGCGAGATACTGGTTGACACCTGAATGATCCGGCCATCTTTGCAGCGCCGCACCGTCTCAAACCGCGCCATTCTTTCGCCCATGGAAATATGCGCCAGAATGTCGGATTCTTCATACAGCCGTTCTGGTGGAATCAACATATCGATCTGCCTGCCGATCGCCTCCAGCGCAGTGTAGCCAAACATCACTTCTGCGCCATGATTCCAGCTGGTAATGACGCCGTCCAATGTTTTGCTGATGATGGCATCTTCGGTGGATTCGACGATGGTTTTGAAATTATCCAGTTCAGACTCCGTCCTGCTGCGATAGGCGGCTGCCTGCTCAAGGCGCTGGCGTACTGCTGCGATTTCAGCAATGTCG
>Ga0075019_10002341_pt1 | contig 10777 bp, 8 predicted proteins | sample ColStrG_CSR_2013_FD_71473 | JGI IMG/M metagenome (GOLD analysis project Ga0075019, IMG submission 71473) | Freshwater sediment microbial communities in response to fracking from Pennsylvania, USA - Cold Stream Run_MetaG_CSR_2013 | ecosystem: Environmental > Aquatic > Freshwater > Creek >...
ACCATTGCGCATCACTCAACCAAAACCCTCCAGCCATGATCCAAACTCCCCAATCTGAGAGTTTGAATCACACTGTCATCGTCTTGTTCAATCCATTAATTGGGTTTGGAGCCTAGAGCGGTTTCCGACCTGATTGAATCGTGGGGGATTCCCGAAACGGCTGCTTTGATTCAAGCTCACTGTCGGCAAGGAGGCCGACAGGAGATGTCGAAATCCTTATCTGTCGATTTGCGTGAGCGTGTTGCTGCTGTATCTGGCGGAATGTCACGCCGTGCGGCGGCGGAGCGGTTTGGCGTGAGTGCGGCGAGCGCGGTTCGCTGGTGCCAATCGGAACGGCATAGCGGCACCGTCGCGCTGAAATTGCGAACAAGCGTCCGCAAGGAACCCCGGCATGGCTTGCAAAATCAATTGCTTGTGGCGCCGATCGGCGTCGAGACCCCACGCCGATTCACAATCTCATGTGCTGGATCGGTTCAACGGCCACTTGGCAGATGCCATGCTGGTGCAAATAGAAGAAGCGGTTTGGGCCAGGGATCCCAAAGGCGAGGGCGTTTTGAAGTCGCTGATCACGGAAAACACGATGGTGGTCGAGAGGAAAGGCATCGATGCGGTGACGGCGCCGAGCTATTTTAGGGTACTATTTACCAGTAACGAGAAATTTGTTGTCCACGCGACCGAGGGGGAACGCCGATACTTGATGCTGCGGATGACCAACCTAAACATTGTTGGGCCGATAATAGAAGCCATCATGGCTCAGCTGGGCGCGGGCGGGTATGGCCGGTTGATGCTCGAGCTGCTGAACGTGGACCTGTCCGGTTTCAATCCGATGCGCCCGCCTCACACCGAGGCGCTGGCAGAGCAGATTATAGAAAATAGAGGGCCTATCGAGGCATGGCATGCCGAGATGCTCGAAGATGGCGGGCTGTCCAGCCGCACGGAGCTGGACGCCACGGGCCGAAAATGGATCGCGGGCGGTGAACTGCGGTCGTGTTTTCGGAACTGGCAGAAGGGCCAGCGTGGCAACCAGGGCACCGGCGACGGCTGGGCGCACTGTCTGGTGAAGCTCGGGTTCGAGCTGAAACGCAGCAAGGGCACGAACAACTGGTATCTGCCGGTGGTGCCGGTCGAGAAGGCAGCGTAGCGCGGGCAGACCGGCAGGCCGATCAGAACTCGAGCTGATCGGCCTGGGGACTTGGTCGAGCTGGTCGTGGCTTTGACAGATGGCCCTGGTCTAGGAAGTTCAGAGTCAGAGCCCGTCGCTGAATGATATCGGAATGACCGCTTTCGACCCACCCCCGACGGTCATGAACCGATCAGACACGCCAAGAAGCGGACATTGAAGGCGATAGCCTGCCGACAGCTCCGCGCCCAACTCCGGTCGTTCTATTGAGCTTCACCTTTTGCCGAAACCCGCCGTTTATTTGGGGGGATGGGACGGACCATATAAGTCGCATGATGTTGGCTGGGGATGTTTAATTCCGCGCCTCGGATGCCCATGGGCTCTTGCAGTGTGTTACGTTTGCAACATCTGCCTCTTTTGTTCGTTCATTATATTTTAGCTCTGCAAATATGTCGCCATCTGACTCCCTCTTAAATTTATTATATTCAATTCGACCTAAACCACATCCTGACAAGGATTCGTGTATATCTCTGACGATGGTTCTTTGTGTCGTACGTAGTTCGTAAACTGATGCTCTTTTTACCTGCTTATCTGTCTGTGGAGCATCAAATAAATCCCATTCTGTGGAAGAATTACTCCCATTAGTCGAGGGAGGCTCAATTTTGCCTTGACTTATATAGGATTTTAAGGGGTCGAGTTCATCAGAATATTGTTCATTTTGACACTGTTTTTTAGAGTCGAAATTAGGCAAAGCGTCAAGACGTGCTAACAGCTCATCGAAGTCGATGCACTTTGTTGGCTCGTGGCTTTTGGTTATCGCGTTCAAGAAACGACGATAACAAAACCCTTGAAATTTGCGTAATAGTGCATTATCATGATCTTGTTCCTAAAATTGCTAGATAAGAAAATTGGAAGCCTTCTTATTTAGCACTCGAATAGTGTAACCATTGCACTGGCGAGAAGGCAAGAAAATCGTGATAAAGATTAAAGCAGGTCATTGGCCTGCTTTTTTCGTTTCGTGATATTGCTAGTAAAACTTGCTACTTATCCTTTCTTGGTGAAGCTAACATAGCTTTGGTTAGCCTGTAGCAGAAAGCAAGTTCTTGGTCCGAGTCGTCTGTCCAAGCCTTTTCGCCTCTATAAATTATATGATTAAAATATGTATTATTATCAGATACGGCACTCCGAATTGTGGCAAGGTTTGCTCTGGCCTTATTCAAATCATCGTCTCGATATCTCATTCTAAACGATATATAATGAATAGGAAGGCGTTCGCTTGGACCAGATGGAAGCAGTGGTCTATCTTTCAAGAACTCTTGTATTATTCCCCATAAAAATAGGTCGTCAGTAAATACAAAGTCTTCTCCATTAAAACCGTCCATTTCGAGTATCGCATTGAGGCGATTTCTGCTCAGAAGGTTTATCACTTTTTGGTCAAAATCAGCCATTTCAAGGTCTACAAAAGACTTAAATGCAGGATGATTGACTTTGGTCTTTAAAAGATTTCTCAAGAACCCAAGCATCTAGATGCCTTTCGAGCTTATTAAGCCACGCTCAATAGCAATTGACTTTATCGCCTGCATCCATTTCGCATCATAAGCTTTTGCATCTTCGTTTCCCCGTCTCGTCTCAAAGTCCTGCGGGAAACAGTCTTTAACACCTTTCATTGCCTTCATAATTTCTTCGTTGGATAACGCGTTAGCCATCTCATAGATACCATCATCCATCTTAAGGGCTTCCCTGCTCATTTTTGGTAAAGATGCTTGAAGTCAATGGGAGGCTTCACATTCTGCAAAAATGCCTGAGCCTCCTCCTTTGTCAGTAGTTGACGCCCATAATTTTCGCCAACCGATTCCCCTTCATGGCCAAAGATTTTATTCATAATCTCAAGGTTCAGATTGGCGCCGCGCATCATCTGACGGAAAGCATGGCGGAGGCTATAGGTCGTATGTTCTCGGTCAGATACGCCGATGGAAGCAAGGTAACGGTTGGACCATTGAGACCAATCCTTGGGCGCGTGAAGGCCTCGAAACAATTCACCACCGTCCTGCACACGCCTACGTGCCCATGCTGTGAACCCAGTTTTTTCCAGTGCTGGAAGAATCGGAATTATCCGTGCACCTGCTTGGGTTTTCGTCCCTGTTTTGGTCAAGTCCAGACAGGTCACGCCATCAAGGTCAGTCAGATGGCTATTAGGAAGCTCCTCGACTCGTGCTCCTGTCATCAGGACACAGAGGAAAAAATAAAACCTATCATCACGGAAAACCGATTTTCCAACCTGACTCAGTTGTTGGCGTGAATGGCATCCAGTGAATAACGGTGAGGAGAAAATAACACCAAGTTGTTCAGGTGAAAAAGCCAACCTCAATGGTGCTTTTTCTTCACGAGTCTTTTTACGTGGAAGCACATTCTGCCCAACTGCTTCTTTGGTGATTCCTGCTTCACCATGAGCCCAGCGTAAAAAGCTTTTGACGATACCGAGAGACTTTTGAACCGTAGCGTGTGCCGATTGTGCGCGTCCTGCTCTACCTGGCTTATCTTGAAGCCATGTTTTGAAGCTGGCGACATCCTCGGTTGTGATGTCCTTAATGGCCTTCTTGCCAACTTCAGACTCGAAGTCCCGAGCCGTTGCCCTAATTTCATTCTTGGTTTTGTCCGATAAGGTGCGGTCAGAAAAATACAAATCCAGCAACTCGGACAGTTTCTTATTGGCGCGTTTATCCTGCTTTACCGCAGGTTTCTGCACCTTCTGGCCATCAGGAACCTGCCTAAGACCTTCAATGAGTCCAACTTGCTTGGCATCCTTTAGCGCCAATAACACGTCTTCGGTCATACGGAGGTCTTGGGTATCGTCGTCCAATGAACGTTCTGAACGTGCCACCAAGAAGGCAAATCGAGTCTTTAGCAGTTTACGCTGCGCATCTGTTAACGACTCGATATCGGCCAACAGTCGCACACGGTCACAACCTACAAGGTCGCTATTGGTCAGTGACTCGATATCCTTACCCAATACGATGGCGTTGGCTTCGTGCTTCATAGCTTCAAAGATACCGGCAATGCGTACCCGAAACCAAGCACCTCGAGTCTGGGCTTTCCTTCGGTCTGATGTCCGTAGGGTTCTGACGATGTGAGAACCTAAAAGGCCAGCCAACTCAGTGGGCACCCGTACACGTGCGTATAACCCTGCTCTGCGTCTCAAGATAAATGCCATGTTGTCCAACGTGTACCACAAACGTGTAACACAGGACGATTTTGGAGACTAAAAAACTCAATGAAATCAACAGGTTAACAACCATGGCGTCCCCGGCGGGATTCGAACCCACGGCCCCCAGATTAGGAATTCGTTGCGCAGGCAGGGCGAATGACCCGCAATAGCGGTCAATGAAACGTTTCCCACGACATTGGCCCAAGCTGCTAACAGAAGGCGGCGTGCATTTGCGGTCAACTGCGCCCAATTACCGTCGTTCGCGTCGGGGGATAGACGGGGGACGGCCGGGACGACCTTGCGCTTCGGCGCGATGTTCGACACGGTCTCGTATGGAATCGTTTGCCGCTTCGAATGCACCGCCTCGGGGACAACTTTGGGCAAAGCTTCACCGAGGACCGCATGGAGAGATCGTCGGCTGGCACAGCCTCGTCGACCATTCTGCTGACGTCGCTGGGGTCGTTGGCGCGCTGCTCGACCTGCCTGTGCTGAACCGACGGCTCGCCAAGGCCGCACATCTGGAGAGCCTGGACGCACACACTTGCCGACGGCTTGAGGCGTTGGCCTTTCTGCATGACATCGGCAAAGCGAACCGAGGCTTTCAGGCTCGGATCGCGCCGGGAGCTCCGACCATCGGACACATCGACCAGGTGGCGTGGATCTTTAAGGACGCCCTCGCCGCCGACCACTGTGCCCGCCTCTATGCCATTTTGGGGCTCGACAGGGTTGACGAGTGGTTCGCATCCGGCTCGGCCTGCGAGCTCTGGGACGCAGTGTTTGCCCATCACGGGCGTCCATGGGACGTTCGTCCGGCTGATCCCCACTGGCGGGTGGTTGGCGACAGCGATCCGATCGGCGAGCTTGCCCCGATGCGTCAGGCACTCGACCGGTGGTTCGAGGACGCCTTTGCCCTTGGGAGGCCGCTTCCGAACTCTGCCTCCTTTGACAACGCCTTCGCTGGTTTGCTTATGCTGGCGGACTGGCTGGGATCGGACGAGCAGTTCTTCCCGTTTGGCTATGGCCTCGATCCCAACCGGATCGTCTTCTCTCGAGAGCGGGCAAGGTTAGCATTGGATGCCGTGGGGCTGTCAGTGGAATGCCGCCGCATCGGCGTGCTTAGTCGCCCCCTTACTTTCGAACTGTTGTTTGGATCCCAGTCACCGCGCCCAATCCAGGCAAATGCCACCGTTTTGGCAGCGAACTGCGTGGTGCTGGAGGCTGAAACCGGCTCAGGTAAAACGGAGGCGGCCCTGTGGCGATTTGCGAACCTCTTTGCCCAAGGCAAGGTGGATGGGCTGTATTTTGCGTTGCCGACGCGGGTGGCGGCCACGCAGATGTTCGCCCGCATCAAGCGGCTGCGTGATGCCATGTTTCCGGGTGCAGATCGGCCCTCCGTGGTTCTGGCGGTGCCCGGCCAGGTCGGGCTCGATGACGCGAAAGGGCACCGTCTACCGGATTTCGGTTTCGAGTGGACAGACAACCCAGACGAACAGCAGCAACGAGCACGCTGGGCCGCCGAGCACCCCAAGCGCTTCTTGGCTGCCCAGATTGCCATCGGCACCATCGATCAGGTTTTGCTCGGGAGCATCGCGACGAAGCACGCGCATCTCCGGGGCACGGCGCTGCTGCGCCATCTGTTGGTGGTCGACGAGGTGCATGCCAGCGACCGCTTCATGGAGACGCTGCTGACCAACTTGCTGCAGGGGCACCTACAGGCCGGCGGCCACGCTCTGCTGCTCTCGGCGACACTGGGTGCTGGCATGAAGGCGCGGCTGTTGGGCACCGTACAGGAGAGCCTCGCCAGGGCGGAGGCGGCGCCATACCCGGCCTACGGCTGGGCGGAGAGCGGAGAGGCCAAGGTGCTTCCCGTTCCACGCTGGGGCGAGGCAAAGCACGTGCAGGTCGAAGCAGAGGGGTGGATGGACGATCCGGCAACCATCGCGGCGGCCGCGATTGCGGCGGCCGACGCCGGTGCCAAGGTGCTGGTGGTGCGCAACACCGTGGCCGCCGCCATCGCCACCGCACAGGCGTTAGAGGCCCTTGGCACACATGCAGCTGCGTTCCGCGTTGCCGGTGTCGCGACGCTGCATCACGGCCGGTTCGGCGCCGCCGACCGTCAACTGCTGGACGGGGCGGTCGAGGCCGTACTCGGCAAGGACAGTCCTGAGGGAGCCAAGATCGTGATTGGCACCCAGACCTTGGAGGCCTCTTTGGACCTCGACGCGGACCTGCTGATCACCGACCTCTGCCCGATGGACGTTCTCCTTCAACGCATTGGCCGGCTGCACCGACACCGCGGCCGCGGACGCCCGTCTGGGTTCGCGGTTGCGAGGACAGTGGTGCTGACACCGCCCAGGCGTGACCTGCTTGCACTGCTGCGGGGCCGGAGAGGGCGGCATGGGCTGGGCCTGGTGTATTCTGACGCCAGAATCGTAGAGGCCACCTGGCGGCTGATTGAGACGATGCCGGAGTGGCGAATTCCCGACATGAACCGCATGCTAGTTGAGCGCTCGACCCACTCGGACATTCTTTGCGCCGTTGAGGAGGAGTTGAGGCAAAGGGATGGTGCCTGGGAGCACGTGCTCAACACTGCGTATGCGCAGGACCTGGCACAAAGTCAGACAGCCAAGGCAAGTCTGCTCGACCGGAATAAGCCCTTGAGCGCCTTCAAAATTCCTGATGGGGAGGTTTGGGCGACACGATTAGGTGCCAAGGACCTGCAGGTGGAGTTCCCATCTGACGTCACCGGTCCGTTCGGTCGTCCGATCGGCCCCATACGCGTGGCACATCACCTGCTCGGCGAGGGCGACGGGAGCCAGGAGCTGCCGAAGATCCTGGAGCGAACACCGAGTCGGCTGGTGTTCGAGATCGGCCAGCGTGTGCTGATCTACGACCGCTTTGGGTTGCGCCAGTTCAAGCCTTGACACGATTGCGATCGCATGAGCACCCTTGGAGCATAAATTTGAAACTGTGCTTTTTCGGTTAACTTCAGGAGCTGAGTTTTAGGGATGCTGTCGCCATTCCGCCAGCCACATGAGCCGACAAGATCCGAGCTCCGACGTCTCAAGCGTTGGCTGTCGTTGCGCGTTGCTCGCCCGAGCTACGGGCTGCGCCATTGGCCTCTTTTGGCGCTCGTGGATCTCAAGTGCTTTGGCGATCCTTTGTCAGTGGAAGGTAGTGTGCGATTCGCACAGGAACGCTTCTGGTATCGTGCTATTTTCGACTCATGACACACTCCGGAGGCCCGGAGATGGACCGTGTGCGTTCTCGGTTTGCGCATCGGCTGCGAAGTTCCCCCGCCCACGCGGGGATGATGAGGGATGGGCGGCCATGAACATACTTCTCATGCCTTTGATCCGGGCTTTCGATCTTGGTGGTCGCGAGACAACGCTTACGCTGCCTGGAATTCTTGCGGGCCTTGTAAGCGATGCGATTGCTGGTTTCCCCGCTCTGCGAGCGCACCAGCGGCATGCATGGCATTCCTTCCTCGTGCTCTTGGCCGTCAATGCACTCCACCACGGCGGCTTGGCCGAGCCGCCGGATTCGGAAGCGCAATGGCGGGACCTGCTCCGCCAGCTCACGCCCGACCATCCTGACGACGCGCCCTGGTGCCTGGTATCGCCGGTTGATCGGCCCGCTCTGCTGCAGCCGCCCATCCCGTCTGGGGCGCTTGCCGAGTTGAAGAACCGGCTTCCCACGCCGGACGGGCTAGACATGCTGGTGACCGCCAAGAATCACGATCTGAAGCAATCGGTCATGACCGCGGCGGCGCCTGAGGACTGGCTTTTCGCGCTGCTGACGTTGCAGACGATGGAGGGCTTCCTCGGTGCCGGCAACTACGGCATCAGCCGCATGAATGGCGGCTTCGCAAATCGGGCGGCGGTGAGTGTGGTACCCCCAGGCGGGGTAGGTGCTCATCTGCGGCGCGATGTTCGTCGCCTCCAGGCCTTGCGGGGCAGAGATGATGCCGCCGGCTTTGCGCGATCGGGCGGACTGGCGCTGGTGTGGCTCGTGCCGTGGGATGGCACGACCTCGTTGCGCCCGGATGCGCTCGATGAAAACTACATCGAGATCTGTCGTCGCGTTCGCCTGACGGTTGAGCAGGGGCGCTTGGTGGCCTACGCCGGCAGCTCAAAGGCAGCGCGCATCGTGCCCGTCAAGGGTGGTGCCACTGGCGATCCCTGGTCACCAACCGTGGTGGGGAAGGACGGTGCCATCAAGTCTCTGACCGTGGACGGTCGTGGTTTAGGGTACCGGCGCATGGTGGAGTTCATGTTCGGCGGCGTTCGGCCCGCACCGTTGCAGGTGGCGTCCGACGATGACGCGGCATCTGGCCTTCATCTGCTGGCGCGCGCGCTGGTGCGCGGCCAGGGCAAGACTGAGGGCTATCACGAACGTAGGGTGCCGCTCTCGCGCAAGGTGCGGCGTGGCTTGCGGGAGATGGCATCCGACCCGGCGGCCCAGGCTGCAAAGGAGCGCGTCGAAATCGCCGGCATCATGCAGGAGCAGGTGTTGAAGGCTGCCGTTCTGGCCCTGTTTCAGAACGGGCCCACGAAGGTGGATTTTCGCGACAAGGACAGCCTGCGGAAAGCCGAACCCTTCCTGAAACGGTTCGATGCCTTGGTCGATCTCGGGTTCTTCGATGCCCTTTGGTCCGAGATGGATGAAGATGCGGTCGACGCTAGGCGACAGCGGCGCTGCGACTGGGTGGCCGGACTGTTCCGAGAGGCGCGGTTGCTCCTCGATTTGGCCGAGCATGCCGCAGCCCGATCGTCGCATCGGGGGATTCGTGCCGCGGTCCGAGCAGAGGACCGGCTGCGCCAGGCAGCGCGTTTCAATGACAAGATCCAGCCCTATCTGTCGGGAGGCGGCTCCACATGACCCAGACTGAAACAACCCCTCCGGCCGGGCGAACTCAGGAAGACGTGGTGCGCGATCTGGTGAGCCTGTTGGGCAGCGACCATTTCGGAACCGGGCCGCTCGCCGAGCTTCGCCGTTTGGCCCCCACCAGACCTGCCGCAGCCCCGCCAGCCCTGCACCGACTGCTGGCGCGCTACGTTCCCGAACACTGGCTGGGCGGCGACGGCATGCAGCGCTGGACGCTGCTTGCGCATCTGCTCGCACTTGCCGCCCCGTCGCCGACCCACGGTTTCACCCCTTTGGGGAAAGCACTGTTCGACGCCGACTACAACGAAGGAAGGCTCACCGCGCTTCTGTCGGCGCAAGCTGACGCCTTCCCCGTAGCCCTGCCGCGCTTGGTGCGGTTCCTTGTGGCGAAGGGCGGCAGTCCGCACCCCTACCAACTCGCGAATCTCGTGCTGGGTGGTGGCCGCGATGCCGACCGGATGGCCATCGCCCGCGACTATTACCGTGCGGACTCCGCCGCAACTGCCGCCGCAACCCCCGCCAATTCTGTTGGAAAGCCCGCTGCATGACCGCCCGTTTCATCCAGATCCACACACTCGCCTCCTACCCTGCGGTGCTGCTGAACCGCGACGATGCCGGCGCCGCAAAGCGGCTGCCGTATGGCGGTGCATCGCGCATTCGCGTCTCCTCGCAATGTCTCAAGCGGCATTGGCGTACGGTCGAAGACGAATGGGCGCTGCGCGAAATCGGAGCTCCCATGGCCGTCCGTTCGCGGGAGGTCGTCGAACGTCGGATCGTGCCCGAAATCAACGGTGCCGCGGCCGAGGTGGTGGAAGCGGTGCGGCTAGCCCTGGTGAAGAAGCTGTTCGGCGACAAGAACGACGACATGAAGAGCCGGCAGGCGCTCCTGCTCGGCGAACCGGAGATCGCCTACCTCACCGATCTTGCGCGAGCTGCCGCGGCAACTGGCGACACCAAGAGGGCCGACGCCGCCATCGAGGCTGCCATCGGCAAGGGCAACGGCAAGAAGAACCTGGCGGCGATGCGGGAGGTGGCAGGCAACCTGGCCGCCGGGCTCGAATCGGCGCTGTTCGGCCGCATGGTCACGTCTGACCCGGAGGCCAACACCGACGCGGCCATCCATGTCGCCCACGCCTTCACGGTCCATGCCGAGGAGAGCGAGAGCGACTACTTCACCGTGGTCGATGACCTGCGCCAAGCAGACCCTGGCGAGTCCGGCACCGCCGGCATCTTCGAGACTGAGCTGACCTCGGGCCTGTTCTACGGCTATGTGGTGGTTGATGTCGGAGCCCTGGTCGGCAATCTCGGCGGCGACCGGGACCTGGCCGGCCGCGTCGTCAAGAACCTGACGCACCTGATTGCCACCGTCTCGCCCGGCGCCAAGAAGGGCAGCACGGCGCCCTACGCCTATGCTGAACTGATGCTGGTCGAGACCGGCCGCCGCCAGCCCCGCTCGCTTGCCGGCGCGTTTCGCCAGGCGGTTCCGCTCGGCTCGAACGACTTGCTGGCCACCGCCGTGTCCCGGCTCGGCGACCAGCTTCGGCAGTTCGATGGAGCTTATGGCC
>Ga0075019_10002344_pt1 | contig 10768 bp, 7 predicted proteins | sample ColStrG_CSR_2013_FD_71473 | JGI IMG/M metagenome (GOLD analysis project Ga0075019, IMG submission 71473) | Freshwater sediment microbial communities in response to fracking from Pennsylvania, USA - Cold Stream Run_MetaG_CSR_2013 | ecosystem: Environmental > Aquatic > Freshwater > Creek >...
GTGCTCACCAGCGCATTGCCAATTCCGGCCAGGCTCCAAATTACAATGGCCCAGGCAAAACCAAGTCGGGCGCCAACTTTATCGATAAACCAACCGACCACCAGAAAGCCGATCGCGTAGGCAGTTTTGAAAGCCGCGTCAACATAGCCCATGAGTTCTTTGAAGTGATTGATATCCGACTCAGTCAATGGTTGGTTGTCCGGCAGGCCGAGCATGGTTTGTCTGAACCCACTGTCCAGCATCGTGAATGATAGAACGTTCCGGTCAATGTAGTTGATGGTTGTGGCAAAAAACAGCAATGCGACGATGCGCCAGCGGAAAGCGGAGGTTGCGTGGATAGCAGGCGCAGTCATTGGTTTCATCTACACACCGCCAAAGGCTCCAAAACCACCGTCGACTGACACAACGGTACCGGTGACAAAGGCAGACGCGTCGCTGCATAACCAGATCAGTGCACCGGCCAGTTCGTTGGGCTGACCGAAACGTTTCATTGGTGTTTGCGCGATCACCTTCTCGCCGCGTTCCGTCCGTGAGCCATCGTCGCGGGTCAGCAATTTTTTGTTTTGCTCGGTAATGAAAAATCCGGGGGCAATCGCGTTGACGCGAATGCCATCGCCATACTTGGCACACAACTCGACGGCGAGCCATCGGGTGAAATTATCGATCGCCGACTTCGCCAGCGAGTAGCCCATGACACGGCTGATCGCCCGCACAGCCGTCATGGATGAAATGTTGACCACCACGCCGCGCTTGCGCTCAGACCAATCCCGGCAGAGCCGAAGGGTGGGCAAAATCGTGCCCGTCAGGTTCAGGTTCAATACCTGCTGATAGTCGGGTACCGAAAGATCAAAAAAGTTTTGGTCAGGCTGTATGACGGCCCCCGCCAGATTGCCCCCGGCTGCATTTACGAGAATATCGATCGGTCCCAGCCTGGCGTAAATCTCGTCACGTGCGCGGTCCAGGTCCTGTTCGCTGGTCACGTCGGCCTCCACGGCAAGGCCTTCTTGTCCATGCGCAGCCCTCATTTCTTGTACCAACGTTTCCGCCAATGGTTTTCGGCGGGCGAGTATCACCACGGAGGCGCCGGCAGCGGCGAGGCTTCGGGCCATTTCGCGCCCGAGAACACCTGTTCCCCCCGTCACGACGGCCACCTTGCCGGCCAGCGAAAATTGACTGGATAAAAACTGTTCTATACTTGTCATGATTGCTAGGCCGATGGATCAATACGTAAACACGCGACCACCCGCCATCACTTCCTGCGTTTGTTCGTCGAAGGTCGCTTTCATACCGGTGCGGACCGCGGCGTTGGTCATGATCACCGCGATGGCATGCGCATAGCCGGCCTCGACCGGTGCGTGGGTTTGTTGTCGACTCCGAATGCATTCCATCCAGTTGCGCACATGGTTGGATGTCAACACGTCGCCGCCGGTATTTGCCGATGCCACCACTTTTTCTGGTTGCCTGGTAAGATCTACTTCCGGCAACAGATTCGCCCTCATGTTCATCGCCTTGGCAAAATTTTCGGTCAGCCCACCGGTGGGCGTCACGCGGTTGGTGATCAAATTCAATTCGCCACCATTTGAATAATAGATTTCCGTGGGTCGCTCGTCCCCATTGTGCATGCGCGATGCAAACGTCACCTGAAACCCGCTGGTCAAGTCGTCGGGTGGCCCATAGTCAAATACCGCCGTCGTGGTGTCCCAATTCTGCCGGCCGTCTTTCCATACATACACGCCTCCGTTGGCAACGACGCTGCGGGGATGTTGAAGGCCGGAAAACCAATGCACCGTATCGATTTGGTGACTCATCCATTGACCTGGCATGCCGGACGAATAGGGCCAGAACAAGCGGTATTCCAGGTGCTTGCGCGCATCAAATTTTTCAACCGGGCGGTTCATCAAAAAACGCGTCCAATCGGTGTCTTCCTCCTTCATTTTCGCCACCAGCTCCGGTCGCCGCCACCGGCCCGGTTGGTTGACGTTCCACGTCAACTCGACCATGGTGATGGGACCAAACTTTCCGCCCTGAATAAATTCGGCGGCGGCGTGATAGTTGTTCCCGCTCCTCCGCTGCGAGCCAATTTGTATAATTTTTTTTGAGGCGCGGATGGCCTTCAGGGCCGCGCGGTTGTCGGCCATTGTTTCGGCAAAGGGTTTTTCAACATAGGCGTCGCAGCCTGCGCCCACCGCCTCGATGGCATGAAGGGCATGTTGAAAGTCTGACGTGCTGACAAAGACGGCGTCTACGGCCTTCGCGTCATACAGTTCTTCATTGTTTCTAAATGCCTGCACGCCGTGCCCCATTTTTTCTTGCAGATGATGTTGCCCTTCTTCGCGGCGAATTTTCCAGATGTCGGAGACGGCCACCACGTCAAAATTTAATTCTTTGTAATGGTGCAGAAACGCCGGCAAAAGCGAGTACTTAAAACGATCGGAAAATCCGATGGCCCCAATGCGCACCCGGTCGTTGGCGCCAATGATACGGCCGTAGCTGGAGGCGCTGAAACTGAGTGCGCCGAGGTATGTGCCAGCGCTGGCCAAGGTGGCCTGTTTGATAAATGCCCGTCGCGAAGTTTTCATGTCCAAATGGTTTTGGTGTCCAGCCTATTTCAAGACTTTAATTTTAATGCTTCTGAATGCGACCTCGTTGCCGTGGTCCTGAAGAAGAATTCTTCCCTTGTCGGCCATGCCGAAGTTTGGCCACACTGCATATTTGCTTCTGGCCACGAGAGCAAGGTAGGTAGGTGAGCCCCGTGTGTATTCCACAATTTTATAACCGTTGAGCCAATGCTCGACGCGGTTGTCGGGATACACGATGATGCGTCCGGTATTCCATTCGCCGATTCGGTGGAGACCACGGGTAATCTTGACGGACGGAATAAGGTCGTACAGGGAGCCCAGCGTGCGGTTGCCGACTACGCCTAATTTGGCATCCGGATGTTTTTCATCATCGAGGATCTGGTACTCCAGACCGATAGCCGAACCTGTGTTTCTTTCTTTTTCCGTCACAAAGTATTTCACGCCGCTATTAGCGCCATCGGTGAGGCGGAATTCAAATTGAAGGTCGAAGGCACCAAATTCGTTCGTGGTTACAATGTCGCCTCCGTTTTGTGATTCGCCGCCTGCAGCTGCCTGCACCGTCAACACGCCGTTTTTCATCTCCCATCCCGCCGCCGGAAATGTTTCTTTGTAGGCACCACGCCAACCCTGATTGGACTGGCCATCCCACAGCAATGTCACGCCGTTTTCCTTTTCCTGCTCCGACAAATTATTCGGCAAGTTGTTGACGACAAAAATTTGGTCATAGGGCGTCGGTACGAGCCCGGTGGTTTGAATCCGAATGTGTCGCCAACGGATTTGTTTGCCCGGTACCTCGTTGGCTGGAATGGCATGAACTTGCAAGGCGATGAATCCACGTGTGGTTAAATTATCGATAAGATGGGCGGCCGGCACGCCGTTGAGAAACGTACGCATCGTCGGGCCGATCGCTTCAATGCGAACCAGGTTCCACTCGTTTTGCTTAAAGGCAGACTTGGCAGTGGGATTGTATTCCAGCGGATACAACCAATCGCGGCGTGCTTCATCGTAGATACCGCCCGACCAAGCCCTGGGCGACGGATCAATTTCAAATTGATATCCATGCACGCGGCCGTTTTGATAATCGGGTTTGCTTTCGCTTCTGAACTGAATGCCTGAGTTCATCGTCGGGTCGATTTTGAATTCAAGCTCGAGGATAAAATCACCATAGGTAGCCGTGGTGGCCAAGAATGAATTGGGCTCGCCGGATACGGTGGTGCCGACGAGTTCGCCGTGCTCTACGTCAAATTTTGCTTTTCCATTCAGCGGCTGCCAACCGGACAGGTCCCGGCCATTGAAGAGGGTTGTCCAACCGCCGTCACTGCGCGCCTGACCAGAAACCAGGATCGGTAGCAGGAGGCAAATAGCAATCAGAATTTTCGGTGTCATTGCGTTTGTCATAAACAGACTTATTGCAGAAAATTAAGCAATCGTCTTGAACTTAACGAACTGAACTTCTCAAAATTCACAGAATCAATTTTGATCGGTTTGGATGGTGGGCCACGCCAACAAAACCAGGGTGAACTTGCTCATTAGCAAAAAAATTTCCAAGTTCGTATTCAATTACATGTCTATGAAAAATGAACTGGCGCCCGATGCGATAAAAGACCTCGAGGCCTGGGAGGCGGATTTGCTGAAGCGCTATCCGGACCCAGACGCGATTGCACAAGATAAATCGACTGAAGCATACCGCAACTACGAGGCGCCACCCCGTGATACCGTTCGCGAATTTTACCGATTGAACCATACCCACCAGACGTTCGACTTTGTTCTGAAAAAGGAGGCTGAATTCCTTTCTTTTAAGAAACGCGAAATGCCTGTTTGGGAGGCGTTTACTTTTCTCAATCAATTGGTCGACGATTCTGATCCCGATACCGACCTGGACCAATTCCAACATTTGCTTCAGACCTCCGAGGCCATTCGCCGTGATGGCCATCCCGACTGGATGGTGGCCGTGGGTTTGCTGCACGACATGGGGAAGGTGCTCTGCCTCTTCGGCGAACCGCAGTGGGCGGTGGTGGGCGATACCTTTCCGGTGGGATGCGCTTACTCTGACAAAATTGTGTACCCGGAATTTTTCACAGCCAATCCCGACTATCACGACCCCCGCTATAACACGATGTACGGTGTTTATGCGCCACATTGCGGGCTGAGGAATGTACACATGTCGTGGGGCCACGACGAGTATGTCTATCAAATGATGAAAGATCACCTGCCGGAGCAGGGTCTGTATATGCTGCGCTACCATTCGTTCTATTCGCAGCATCGCGAGAATGGATACGATCATTTAATGGACGATCATGACCGCGAAATGTTCAAATGGGTGAAGCTCTTTAATCCATACGACTTGTACTCCAAAAACCCGAATCCACCAGATTGGCCATCGCTCCGCCCGTACTATGAGGCGCTCGTAGCTAAGTACCTGCCCACCACGCTTCGTTTCTGACGGGGCCGGTTGTCATGCATCAATTCGTTAGCCGATGAATAAGTTGTCCACGACGGACGGACTTGTATTTTTAGCCTACTTTCTTTTGGTCGCCGGTTATGGCTACTATGTTTATCAAAAAAAGAAGGCGCGCACAGTTGATTCCAAAGACTTCTTTCTGGCGGAAGGCTCATTGACGTGGTGGGCCATCGGCGCTTCGTTGATTGCCTCCAATATTTCTGCAGAACATTTTATCGGGATGTCGGGGTCTGGGTTCGCGCTGGGGCTGGCCATCTCGACGTATGAGTGGATGTCTGCCGCGACATTGATTGTCGTTGCGGTCGTCTTCATTCCCTTGTACCTGAAAAATAAGATCTACACCATGCCGCAGTTTCTGTCGATGCGCTACAACAGCACCGTCAGCAGCATCATGGCAGTATTTTGGTTGCTGGTCTATGTTTTTGTAAATCTTTCGTCCATCATTTACCTGGGTGCGATCGCCATCGAAGCCATTTCCGGGATTCCTTTTTTGTGGTGTGTCACGGGACTGATTGCATTTTCACTGGTGGTAACGTTGGGTGGCATGAAAGTGATCGCCTACACCGACGTCATTCAAGTGGTGGTGTTGATGGTGGGCGGGTTGGTGACAACCTATCTGGCAATCACTTTGCTGTCGGAGAAGGCGGGATTTGGCAGTAACCTGATGGCCGGGTTGACGATTTTGCACGAGCAGGCGGATTCACATTTTCATATGATTTTTAAGTCGGATCACCCATATTATAAGGATCTACCTGGGTTGTCCGTACTGATCGGCGGTATGTGGGTGAATAACCTGAGCTATTGGGGGTGCAACCAATATATTGTGCAACGGGCGTTGGGCGCTGACCTAAAAACGGCGCGGCAGGGAATTTTATTTGCTGCCTTTCTCAAGCTGTTGATTCCGGTCATTGCGGTCCTTCCGGGCATCGCCATGTATGTGCTCCACCAGCAGGGTTTGTTTCAGGCCGAGATGCGGGACGCCGCCGGGATGGTAAAGCCTGATCACGCGTATCCCATTCTGATGAACCTCTTGCCGTCTGGGCTCAAAGGCATTGCCTTTGCGGCGCTCACGGCCGCCGTCGTTGCTTCCCTGGCCGGCAAGGCGAATAGCATCTCCACTATTTTTTCACTCGATATCTGCAAAAAGTTTTTTGCACCCAACGCCTCAGAACGCACCACGGTCGCGGTCGGTCGATGGGCCGTTGTTGCTGCCATGATACTGGCCGGGCTGGTAGCGCCTTCGTTGCGTACACTGGATCAAGCTTACCAGTTCATTCAGGAATACGTGGGCTTTATCTCGCCTGGCGTGTTGGCGATTTTTTTAATGGGCTTTTTTTGGAAGAAGACAACGTCGGCTGCTGCTTTGGTCGGCACGTTGCTGACCATTCCGATTTCTGCCTTGCTGAAATTTTTGCCTCAGTGGACGCAAGGTGTTTTTCCTGATTTTCCATTTTTAGATCGGATGGCGATCACTTTTGTTTTTATTCTGGTGGTCATGGGCGTCATGAGTTGGTGGAGGCCCCAGCGGCAGCCCTCGTCTTTGCTGGTGGATATCGACGTTCAGGCTTTTCGCGTGTCGCGCGGTTTTGCCTTTGGCGCTGTGTTGATTCTCGGTATTTTGGCCGCGCTTTACAGGTACTTTTGGTGATGGCGCGCGACGTTGGTCACAAAGTGGTTTTTGTTTCGATATCTTTTCACCTTATTGTGAAATTGCCAAGGTTTAAGTTTTAAATAGACAATCATTCTAACGCCGCGCGATACATTGCGACTATTATTAATTTTTTGAAGATGGATAGGAGGAAGTGGTTGTTTGTGGTGCTGTTTTTCTTGTCATGGGCGGCCAGTGCGCAAGGGGTTCTCGACTATCGTTTGGAGCCATCCGCTTCCGGGAAAAAATTGGCCGTTGTGTTGGCGACTGTTGAGCGCCATGAAGGGGCCCGCTTTTTCTTTCGCGCCGAATGGCTCGAGCCTTACGTCATTGAGGAAAGTCAGATTGGGGTGCCTTTGGGCCAGGTGCTAGAAAGCTTTTTTAGCGGAACAGACTTGAGCATCATTGCCATGCACCCCAACGAAGTGGTGATCGTTAAGGATTTTACGCAATTGGAACTTCGCCGCGAGGCAATTGCCACGGCCACCCGTCAGCATAAAAAAATAATTCCGTACCAATTTGGAACGCCTGGCACATCAAAAAAAGGTCAAAAAGTTGTAGTCTCTGGGCTGTTAGTTGACGCTAAGTCGAAGGACCCATTGGGCCGCGCGAACATTGTGGTAAGCGATGAGCCGGGCGTTTTTACGACAGACGAGGCCGGTCGTTTTAGATTTCAGCTCAAGCCCGGACCGCACGTTTTGACATTTGCCTATCTGGATCATGAAGACAAGGTGATTGATTTGTTGGCGTATCAGGACGGGGTGCTCAACCTGGACATGGACGAAGTACCTATTTTGCTGGATGAAGTGGTTATTCAGGACCGCGAGGCGCGCGAAATCACGACTAGCCGGATCGGTCAAATTCAGTTGCCCATCAGCGAGTTGAAACGCGCGCCGGCCATGTTGGGCGAAGTGGACCTGATCAAACAAGTGCAAACATTGCCTGGCGTGACCACTGCTGGCGAGGCGGCGGCTGGTTTCAATGTGCGCGGGGGCAGCGTTGACCAGAACCTGGTGTTATATGATGGCATGCCGGTGTACAATAGTTCTCACGTCTTTGGCTTTTTCTCCGCGTTCAATCCGGAGGCGATCCGCGATGTATCGTTTTATCGCGGCGGCATTCCGCCAGAATTTGGCGGTCGGGCGTCTTCGGTGCTGGATATCAAGTCCAAAGACGGTAGTTACCAGAAGTGGAACGGGAACGCCGGCATTGGGATGATTACCAGCAATCTGATGATCAACGGACCTTTGCAAAAAGATAAGACATCTGTGGCGGCCAGTTTTCGCTCCACCTATTCAAACTGGCTCATTCACTCCGTGCACACGGACTACGCTGACCTTCGAAATAGCAATGTCTCTTTTTATGACGGCACCCTGAAACTCACGCACCTGATCAGTGATCGCACGAAATTATCTTTGACTGGATATTCGAGCAAAGATGCGTTTCGACTGGTAGGCGACACGACCTTCCAATGGAACAACTTACAGGCTTCTGCCAAACTCGATCATCAGTTTTCATCCAAGCTTGGATCTGAATTTGTGGCGGGCGTTAGCAAATACGGTTACCGCGTAGTCAACTCCGACTACCTGACTGCCTCTGTACTTACCTATCAGATCACGACCGCTGTGGCAAAGGCGGGCTTTTACTACCAATTGGATCGACACAAACTAAATTTCGGATGGCAACTTCAGCACTACCAGTTTGAGCCTGGTTCATTTCAGCCCAATTCCGCCGGATCGAATGCGAAGCCACTCACGCTGGCCAAGCAGTATTCGATTGAAAGTGCCTTTTATGGCGCGGATTCATGGTCGTTTGACGACCGCTTTTTTGTGGACGGTGGATTACGCTTGCCGCTGTTTACTTCTTTTGGGCCCGCAGCCATCAATGCCTACAAACCCGGTATGCCGCGCGACCTGGCCAACGTAACCGACACCTTGCGGTTCAAGTCATGGCAGCCCATCAAGACGTATGTGGGCGTGGAGCCGCGATTGTCACTGCGATGGACGGCGAGCCCAACCTCGTCGGTCAAGTTGGGGTACCAGCGCGTGTATCAATTCTTACACCTAATTTCAAACACAACGGCCATTACACCGGTCGACATTTGGCAGCCAAGTGGTTATTATTTTAAGCCACAGAAGGCCGACCAGATTTCACTTGGATATTTTAAGGAGCTGAGAATGAGAAAATACAGTGCTTCCGCCGAGGCTTTCTATAAGACGATCAACAACATTCTGGATTTTAAGGATGGCGCTCAGTTAATCTTGAATCAACATTTAGAAACGGATTTGCTGCAAGGCAAGGCATGGTCGTATGGCATCGAAACATCGATTACAAAAAATACCGGACGGATCACGGGAACACTCAACTATACTTTTTCGCGTTCTTTCCGACAGGTGGCTGGCGTGAACAACGGAAGTGCTTATCCCTCCAATTTTGACCAACCCCACATTGTAAACCTGGCTTGGAAATACAATTTGTCCCGTCGCTACTATTTCACCGGAAACTTTACTTACCATACCGGACGCCCGGTTACCATTCCCGTGTCGGCGTTTCCATACGAAAACTTAACCGTGGCGTATTTCTCGGGCCGTAACCAATTCCGCATTCCCGATTATCACCGGCTGGACATTGCGTTTGTCTTTGAGGGAAATAACCGCCGAAAAAAGCGAGGTGAAAGCACATGGGTGTTGTCGATCTACAATGTATATGGCCGAAAAAATGCGTACAGCGTTTTTTTCCGCAGTAATGGAAACGGCATCCCGCAGCCTTATCAACTTTCAATTCTCGGAAGTGCCTTGCCTTCCATCAGCTATAATTTCAAGTTCTGATGCGCACCTTGCAGGATCAACCACATCGTAAACAACAGCGAGGAATCAAGCCTGGCTACTATTGGATCAAGTGGGTGATCGGTTTCCTGGCGATGAATGCCTGTGTTGACCGGATCAGTTTCAATATCCCATTGACGCAAAACCTAATGGTCGTGGAGGGGATGATTACCAGTGACCCGGGACCTTATACAGTCCGGGTATCCCACAGCCTCAGCCTTGCCGCTGATTCGTCATTTCGCGACCCGGTACAACACGTGCAAATTGATCTCCACGACGACGAAGGACATGCTGAACGTTTGCAAGAAGTCAGTCCGGGTGTCTACCAAACGAATGGAGCGATTCAGGGACAAGTAGGCCATGCCTACTTCATCACCATGCAGACGGCAGACGGCAAGAGTTTTGTTTCCGCCCCTGACACCATTCATCCGGTAGGCACCTTGGAGCAGATTAAGTTTTCGTATGAAGCCCGCACGGTGCAGGAAAATTTTGGGCCCGTGACAGCGGACATCTTTAATATTTATGTCGATGCCAGTGCGGGCATCGGTGCGCGCAATTACGTGCGGTGGCGGTTCACCGGCACCTACAAGGCCGTGACCAATCCCGAGTTGCGCGCCATACTTTCCGATGGTTATGTGCTCGCGTCGCCGCCGGGTTGCAGTGGCTACGTTATTGAACCGGGTCTTGGCGGTGGCATCCTCACGAAAGTGGGACCATGCACCTGTTGCACCTGCTGGATTACACAAAATGAGACGATCCCCACGGTTTCAGATGGACAACTTGTGGCGAACAAAACATTCCGCGATGTGAAGGTCGCGGAGGTACCCATCAATAGCAATACCTTTGCCGACAAATTCCTCCTTGTAGTGGAGCAAATGAGCCTGACGCAGAACGCTTATCATTTCTTCGATCTTATCCACGCGCAAAAAGCTGGCGCCTCGAGCCTCTTTCAACCCCCATATGGAGAAATTAAAGGAAATATAACGGCGTTGAATTCCAACGACGCAGTGGTCGGACTGTTTTGGGGCACGGCCATCAATAAAAAATATACCTTCATTCAACGCAGTGACGTTCCCTACCTTTTGCCGCCGCCTGATTTCGTCGCCGATGCCTGCACCGTGTTACCCAATTCGTCCACCAACCCACCTGAATTTTGGCAATGAAGTTGATCGTGTTTACCCTATTGGTCCTTCTGAATTTTTGCCAAGCGCATGCTCAATCGCCTGCATTTCTTTCTGAATGGGAACGCCAACAG
>Ga0075019_10002345_pt1 | contig 10768 bp, 11 predicted proteins | sample ColStrG_CSR_2013_FD_71473 | JGI IMG/M metagenome (GOLD analysis project Ga0075019, IMG submission 71473) | Freshwater sediment microbial communities in response to fracking from Pennsylvania, USA - Cold Stream Run_MetaG_CSR_2013 | ecosystem: Environmental > Aquatic > Freshwater > Creek >...
GCCCTTGCCGAATTTGTCGCCAAGCGCAAGGAGCAGGGCGGCGTGGCGACGGATTTTTAAAGAAAACAATTTCAGCTGCGTTTTGCGACAGGAATGGCGGTGGGCGGGCTCAAAAATTAAATAAATAATAGTATTTTACAGAATAGGCTTGCTGAAATTCATGTGACCACCATTTTCTGTGAAATAAAATGACTTGGAGCTCGTAATGTCTTCGTCGGAAGCTTTGTCAAAATTGAATGCACAATTGAAGATTTTGCTGGCCGGGCGTCAGCAAATCGACATTCTGGAGGCAGGCGGCGGCTCAAATATGCGGCTCGAACTTGATCCGTCGATAAAAGCCGTCATCACCACCATCGATATTTCCGATGTGCAACTGGCCGAAAATACTTATGCCGCCCATAAGATCAAAGGCGATCTCTGCAGCTATAAATACGACCCGGCTTCTTATGATCTGATCGTCTGTTACGATGTTTTGGAACATCTTGAAGACCCCGAAGCGGCGGTTCGCGCGTTCATTCCGGCTTTGCGCCCCGGCGGGCTTATCGTGATTGGTTCGCCAAACCCGAAATCTTTCAAAGGTTTAGTGACAAAATTCACGCCGCATTCGGTTCATGCGGCCTTTTATCGGGTGTTCCATAACAATCCTAACGCCGGGAAGCCGGGATATTTCCCCTATCCGACAACTTTGCGCTTTTTCATGGCCCCCAATTCTCTTAGCCGTTTCTTCGCCCATGAGGGGCTGAGCCTGCGCTTTATCGATATTTATGACAGCGGCATCGCCAACGTCATCGCCGCCAAATCCGCCGTATTGGGCCATGTTTTTAAGGCCGTGATGGGCATGGCGAAAACTCTTGGCGGCAAAAAAATGCAACTGGACGGTTCGGATTTTCATCTTTTGGTGCAGCGCTAGGTTTTGATAGTGCGGTAATCTTTCCCCGCACAAATCGCTAGGACGTCACCTCGCATCGCTGCCACAGTTCCGGCTCTCCCAATGCGCCGTCTTTCAGGCGGTAGAAGTTCATGGCGGTCTCGCCGAGCAGCCGCAGGTAAATCTGCGTTCCGGCGTCCGGCTCGCCTGCGGGCGCAACATAGGAAAATTCATGCCGCGTGTACTGGCCGCGCAAGTTTGCGCCGCCCGGCGTGATGATGGCCGAGCTCATGATGCTCAATTGGTGGCCGTCTTTTGAGCACCAATTTCCGTCAATGCGGTCCGCTAAAGCGGGCGTCGAGAACAGGCCCAAGAGGATTGCGAGTTTAAAGGCGTGAGTCATAGTTCAGCCCTCCAATAGAGCGATAAGCCTAACCCCGACCACAGTTTATGTCCAGATTAGAAGGGTTGCTGACGCTTGAGGGCTGGTGATAGCCGTGCTGGCCGTTTAACTTGAAAACGAAGTTTGGAGCACTTGACATGACCATTTCCGGTTCCTGCCTCTGCGGCGGCGTTAAATTCCGCCTGAATGGTGATTTGCGCGATGTGGTTGCCTGCCATTGCGCGCAATGCCGCAAAACCTCCGGCAATTATGTCGCCGCCACCCGCGTGTCGAACAAAGACCTCGTGATGGACAGCGAAACCACGCTCAAATGGTATCGCTCTTCCGATGTGGCCGAGCGCGGTTTTTGCAACACCTGTGGCGGCAATTTGTTCTGGCGGCGCTTTGGCGGCGACGCCACCAGCGTCATGGCCGGAACGCTCGACCCGCCCACCGGCCTCAAAATCGCGCAGCACATTTTTGTCGCCGAGAAATCCGATTTTTATGACCTGTTTGACGATGCCGGGAAGCTCGAGCGATGGTAGATGCGATGTTGAGGCCGTATTGGCGCTTTCGAGAGGTCTTTTCATGTTCTAAATGATCTGTTGGCTCTCCGGCGACGTAAATTTACCGGAAATTTCTTGTTCCAATGGTCAGGAAGCGGGCATCATGTCGAAAGTTTTAAAGCCGGACTATGGAATTGACGCGCCGGAACTCATGCGGTTCTTTTTCTTAGGAGGGCTGGCGGCGACGACCTTCTCACTCATTTTATATTTTACTTGGGCTGTTCACTCAACTGGACCCGTTATCGCTATTGGCATTTTAGCAATCATAGCGGCCTACCTTCTGGGTATGGGCTGCTTGATGCTCCATGGCAGCAAAATCGGAAAAATAATCGAACGCGAAACTATTCTGGATCAAATTTCGTGGCACGGAAACGAGAAGGTTCTGGATGTTGGCTGTGGCCGGGGTTTGATGATGGTTGCGGCGGCTCGGCGGTTGACTTCAGGTTTGGCTGTTGGTGTCGACATCTGGAGCTCAAAAGACCAATCAGGAAATAACCCGACGGCCGCATTGCAGAATGCCAGAATTGAACGGGTCGAAGATCGCGTAAAAGTATGTGATGGAGACGCGCGCGACCTTCCGTTCCCTGATCAAAATTTCGACGTCGTCGTTTCCCATTGGGTAGTTCACAATATCGAAAGCGAAAATGATCGTTTGCGTGCCATCACCGAAATGGTTCGGGTGTTGCGTCCGAATGGTTATTTGATCCTGGCGGATATCGAGCATAGTGAAAGTTATTTGACCATTCTTTCAAATTTGAAGATGCGCGATATTCGCCTGGATTTTAACCGGTTTAAAGACACAATACTTCGTATCGTCAGCTTTGGCAGTTTTCGCCCGAAGACCATTTTTGCCCGTAAATCAATTTGATATCATTCATGGTGTGCAATGCGCCTTGACAATTGATGCCGAAAACCTGATTTATATAAACATATAAAGAAAGGTTTATATCGTGCTTCTCGAAAAACTCCTGGCGGAAAAGCCCTATCTGCTCGCGGACGGTGCCACCGGCACCAATCTGTTTGAGCGCGGTCTGCAATCTGGCGATGCGCCGGAGCTGTGGAATATCGAACATCCGGACCGGATTCAGGGTCTGCATCAGGATTTTGTCGATGCCGGCGCTGACATCATCCTCACCAACACTTTTGGCTGCAACTCGCGCCGCCTGATGCTGCATAAGGCCGAAGGACGTGTTGCCGAACTCAACAAGGCCGCTGTCGGCCTCGCTCGCGCAGCCGCAAACACCGCCGACCGCCCGGTGGTTGTCGCTGCTAGCATCGGGCCAACCGGCGATTTGCTCGCCCCGCTCGGCCCTGTGACCGAAGACGAGGCGACGGCCGTATTTGTTGAGCAAATACAGGCGGTTAAGGAAGCGGGCGCGGATGTGGCATGGATTGAAACCATGTCGTCCTTGGAAGAAATCCGCGCCGCAGCACATGCTGCCATCAAGGTCGGCATTCCCTACACGATTACCGCCAGTTTCGATACGGCGGGCCGCACCATGATGGGCGTCACCCCGCAGGCTCTGGCCGATTTTGTCGCGCAATTGTCGCCCCCCCCGTTGGCGATTGGCGCCAATTGCGGCGTCGGCGCGTCAGATCTGGTCAATTCGATCAGCCAGATGTTTGACGCACAGCCCAAAATGAACCTGATCGCCAAGGCCAATGCCGGTGTGCCGAAATGGGTGGGCGCGGAAATTCATTATTCCGGCACCCCGGATTTGATGGAATGCTATGCGGGCATCGCGCTTGATTCCGGCGCGAAGATCGTCGGGGGCTGCTGTGGCAATTCGCCAAAGCACCTCGCCGCGATGCGTAAGGCGCTGGACAATTATCACCGCAGCGCCAAACCCTCACTCGACCAGATTATCGAAAAGCTCGGCCCGCTGACCTCGCCACCCTCCGCCGTCACCGAAACCACCGGCGGTGGCAGAGCAAGACGCGATGGGAAGCGGCGGTAATCGTTCTACCCCCGTCATGCGCGGGCTTGACCCGCGTATCCACGTTAATAGATGGCCGGATCAAATCCGGCCATGACGACCGTGAGAGGTGTAGATAGACAAGCCCTCAATAGCTCCTGTCTTCCATGCTGCCTTTTTTCTTGGCAACAAATTCCAGCAGGGCCTCATTGATGCCGGGGTCAATCGCAGGGGCTTCATATTCAGCCAACGACTTTTTCCAAGCCGCATTGGCGCGCTGGGAAGCATCCAACGAGCCTTCCGCCTGCCATTGCTCAACCGAATTATTATCGGCCAGCGACGAGCGGTAAAACGCCGTCTCGAAATTCGCCTGTGTATGGGCGCAGCCTAGATAATGCCCGCCCGGTTCAACTTGGCTAAACGCCTCCATCGCCTGTCCGTTTTCGGACATATCGACGCCCTTGGCCATCACATGCATCGCGCCAAGCTGGTCGAAATCGAGCAAGAATTTTTCATAAGAGGCCGAAAGTCCACCTTCCATCCAGCCCGCTGCATGTAACACGAAATTGGTGCCCGCCAACAGGGTGGGGACCAGAGTCTGCGCGCTTTCATAAGCAGCCTGTGCGTCCGGCAGCTTTGAAGCACAGAGCGAACCGCCCGAACGAAACGGCATATTCATCCGCCGCGCCAGTTGCGCCGCACCATAAATCGCCAAACTGGCTTCCGGCGTGCCAAAGGTTGGCGCACCCGATTGCATAGAGAGGGTAGAGACAAACGTGCCGAAAATCACCGGCGCACCGGGGCGCACCAATTGGCAAAAGGCCGTGCCTGCCAGAACCTCGGCGAGAACCTGCGTGAGCGTGCCCGCCACCGTCACCGGGCTCATCGCGCCCGCCAGAATAAACGGCGTGATGATGCAAGCCTGATTGTTCGAGGCATAAACGTCGGCAGCGCCCAGCATGGTATTGTCCCAAACCATCGGCGAATTGGCGTTGATCAGGCTGGTGCAAACAGTGTTCTGCTGGATGAACTCCGCGCCGAACAAGATTTTGCACATATCGACCGTGTCTTGTGCCCGTTCCGGCGCTGTGACCGAGCCCATGAACGGCTTGTCGGACAGCCGCATATGCGAATAGACCATGTCGAGATGACGCTTGTTGACCGGAATATCCACCGGCTCGCACACTGTGCCACCTGAATGGTGAATGTAGGGCGAATTATAGGCCAGTTTCACAAAATTCTGGAAATCCTCCAGCGTGCCATAGCGACGACCCCTATCGAGATCATGCACAAATGGTGAGCCATAATTCGGGGCAAAAACCGTGGCCTTGCCGCCGATCTGCACATTGCGCTCCGGATTGCGCGCATGTTGGATATATTGCGGCGGCACTGTCGAGCACAGTTTCTTGGCCAGACCGCGCGGAAAGCGCACGCGCTCGCCCTTGATGTCGCAGCCCGCAGCTTTCAGCAGTTGCAAGGCGCGCGGATAATCACGAAATTCGATCCCCACCGTCTCCAGCAAGGTTTCAGCATTATATTCGATGATGGCAAGGGATTCTTCCGAGAGAACTTCAAACGGAGCCAGCGCCCGTGAAATATAGGGCACGGAGAGGTGCGAGCGGGCGGCGCGGGCATTGCGGCGGGCATCACGACCGCGGCGGGGTTCTGCACGCGTTTCGGCTGGTGTTACATCTGCGGTCTCGGTCATTTTTGCCTCGCATTTAACTCTGCATTCTGGATAGCATTCCCAATCCGGCGCGTCTGACGCAGATAGACAGGTCAATGTCGGTTTATGTTGTGTGATGTCGCAAATCAGGTGCAATCATTGCTGTCAAATGGCGGGTTTTTGAAAATATGGAACGTTAAAAATGAAGAGCGAAGCGCGGGTTGTTGTCATTGGCGGCGGTGTGGTTGGCGTCTCGACATTGTATCATCTGGCCAAGAAGGGCTGGAGAGATGTTGTGCTCGTCGAGCGCAAGGAACTCACCTCCGGCTCCACCTGGCACGCGGCCGGTCTTTTGCCTCTGTTCAACCTGTCCTATTCGGTGGGCCAAATCCATAAATATTCCGTCGCCCTTTACAAAAAGCTCGAAGCAGAAACCGGCCAACCCGTTGGGTTTTCACAGGTTTCCAACATTCGCCTCGCCCGCACCAAGGATCGCTGGGACGAATATATGTATTACAAGGGCGTCGCTTCAACCATCGGCATCGACGTCAAGGTTCTGACCCCGGAGCAGGTGAAAGAGGTCTGGCCGCTGTGCAATATCGAAGGCATTATTGGCGCGATTCAGCATCAGGACGACGGCTATATCCAGCCCGCCGACTTGACGCAGTCGCTGGCAAAGGGTGCCCGCGCGCTGGGTGCGGAAATTTACCGCAATACCACCGTCTCCGCGATTGAACGTGTCGGCGACAAATGGGTGGTCAAGACAGACAAAGGCGATATTACCTGCGAGCATGTCGTTTCCTGCACAGGCAATTTCGCCCGCAAAACCGGCGCAATGGTCGGCATTGATGTGCCGGTCATCCCGGTTGAACATCAATATATTGTCACCGAACCGCATCCTGAAATAGTCGCGCGCAAGGCCAAGGGCCTGCCTGAAATGGGCGTGCTGCGCGAATCCGATTCAAGCTGGTATATGCGCGAAGAAAACGGCGGCCTGCTGCTTGGCCCCTATGAGAAAGGCGCGCCCGCTTGCTATGTTGACGGGCCGAGCGACCAGTCTGAATATGAGCTGTTTCAGGGCGACCTTGACCGTTTGGAGCCCTATATCGAAACGGCCATGGTGCGCGTGCCTGCATTCGGCGAGGTCGGCATCAAGAAGGTCTATAACGGCGCGATCGCCTATACGCCGGACGGGTCGCCGATCATCGGCCCGGCGTGGGATGTGCCGAATTTCTGGCTTAATGAAGGCCACAGCTTCGGCATTACGGCCGCGGGCGGGGCAGGGTGGCAACTGGCCGAATGGATTGTCGAGGGTGAACCCTCGATTGATATGATGGGTGTGGATCCGCGCCGTTTTGGTCCCTACGCCACGCGCGGCTACCTCAAAGAAAAGAATGAGGAAGCCTATGATTCGGTGTTCACCATCCACTATCCGGATGAAGAGCGCGCTGCCTGCCGCCCGCTGAAAACCGTGCCGAATTATTCGCGCATGAAGGATCTGGGCGCGGTTTTTGGCTCGGTCTATGGCTGGGAGCGCCCGAACTGGTTCGCGCCGAAAGGCTATGCGCTGACTGAGGCAGAACTTGCTAAGCCGGACGTGTTGCTCAACGAAAACCACCAGAAAGTGGCCCCCGGCGAACCGGTTCGTGAAAAATATTCGTTTCGCCGCTCGAATTATTTTGAGCATGTCGGCAATGAAGTGAAGCACACCAATCAGAATGTTGGCTTGCAGGACATGTCGCCCTTCGCCAAGGCCATCGTCTCGGGTCCCGGCGCGCGTGCCTGGCTGGAGAGCATTTTCGCCAATAAAATTCCGGCGAAACGCGGGCGTATCGCACTGTGCCATCTGCTGACCAAATTCGGCGGCGTGCGGGCGGAATTCACCGTTTATGAAAGTGGCCCCAACACATTCTATCTGGTCTCGGCGGGCGCGCTTGAGCGCCACGACCATGACACGCTGAAAAAGCTGCTGCCCAAAGACGGCAGCGTCAAGTTTGCGCCGTGCACCCAAGCCTATGGCGTGCTGGTTCTGGCCGGGCCGCAATCGCGCAAAGTGCTGCAAAAGCTCACCGATACCGATTTGTCCAACGCCGCCTTCCCTTGGCTCACTGGCCAGCACATCAGCGTCGGCACCGCCTCGGCCCATTGCCTGCGCGTCAATTTTATCGGTGAACTTGGTTTTGAATTGCACCATCCCATTGAAATGCAGAACAAAATTTTTGATCTGTTGATGGACGCGGGGCAAGAATTTGGCATTAAGCCATTCGGCATTCGCGCCATGATGGCGATGGCTCTGGAAAAATCCTACCGCCTCGTTGGCCGCGAAATGTCGATCGAATATTCGGCCTATGAGAGCGGGCTGGATCGTTTTGTTCATCCAAACAAAGGCGATTTTATTGGCCGCAATGCGCTGGTTGCGCGCCGCGCAAAGGGCGAAAGCAACCGCTTCGTCACCATGGAAGTGCATGGCATCACCGATGTTGATTGTCGTGGTTCCGAACCCATTCTGCATGTCGGCAAGATGATCGGCCGCGTCACCTCCGGTGGCTTTGGCTGGCGCGTCAACAAATCGCTGGCGCTGGGCATGGTGCGTCCTGATCTGGGTGAACCGGGGCAGGAGCTCGACATTACGATTTTGGGCGAGAATTACCGCGCCTCTATCGTGCCGGAATCACCGTTCGACCCGGCTAATGCCGCCTTACGGTCCTGAAGGGGTGATATAAGGATTTCTTTATATCTTTATTGCTTTGTTGTGGTGAAGCTGGTATCTAACATCACAAAAGGCGATAGACCTATCGCCAATTAACGCGGGATTTGTTTTAACCCGCTTGCTAGTTTGACCAAGTCTGCTGCAAACGGTCGCAGGCGCAAACATTAAGGGAGCATCAGCAGATGGCTGACGACGAATTGGATCTGAATTCCTTGTCCGACGAAGACCTTGTCGCGCAGATGCATGATGACCTTTATGATGGTCTCAAGGAAGAAATTGAAGACGCGGTCAACATTCTGCTCGAACGCAAATGGACTCCGTATGACATCCTGACCCAGGCGCTGGTCGAGGGCATGCGTATTGTCGGTGTTGATTTCCGCGACGGCATCCTGTTCGTGCCGGAAGTGCTGATGTCGGCTAATGCGATGAAGGCGGGCATGTTCATCCTGCGTCCATTGCTGGCGGAAACCGGCGCGCCGAAAATCGGCAAGATGGTGATTGGCACCGTCAAGGGCGATATTCACGACATTGGCAAGAACCTCGTCTGCATGATGATGGAAGGTGCCGGTTTTGAAGTGATTGATCTGGGCATTAACAATCCGGTCGAAAAATATCTGGCCGCCATTGAAGAACATCAACCTGAAATTCTCGGCATGTCAGCGCTGCTCACCACAACCATGCCTTACATGAAGGTGGTTATCGACACGTTGAAGGAAAAGGGCATGCGTAACGATCACGTTGTGCTCGTGGGCGGCGCACCGTTGAACGAGAGCTTTGCCAATGCGGTTGGTGCCGACGCCTATTGCCGTGACGCGGCGGTGACTGTGGAGATCGCCAAGTCGCTGCTCGCCAAGCGTCAGGGCTCGCCGCACGCCAAGGCGTGAGGCTTAAAAGGGCAAGATGAACATGTCACTGCCTGTCTCTCTCTCCCCAACGACTGCGGCACTGGACGTCGAACAGTCCTTGGATATTGAGAGCGCAAGCGGCGCTAAAACCCTTGTCATTGCCTGCGGTGCACTGGCGCGAGAACTAATTGCCGTTATTCGCCTCAATGGCCTGATACATTTGTCCGTAACCTGCCTTCCGGCGATTTGGCATAATACGCCGGACAAAATCACCGAAGGGGTGAGGGCCAAAATCATCGCCAACCGCGAACAATACGAGCGCATCCTCTGCCTTTACGGCGATTGCGGCACCGGGGGCACCTTGGACGCCATGCTTAAAGAGGAGGGTGTCGAGCGTATTGACGGCAACCACTGCTATGCTTTTTTCGCCGGTCTGCCGGAATTTGATGCGATGATGGAGGAGGAGATCGGTTCGTTTTTCCTCACAGATTATCTTGCCCGGTTTTTCGACCGGCTGATTATCGACGGCCTTAAGCTCGACATTCATCCTGAATTGCGGGACATGATTTTTGGCCATTACAAGCGCATCGTCTATCTGGCGCAAACTGATGACGCTGAATTGCGTGTCGCTGCACAACGCGCGGCTGATCGGCTCGGCCTTGAACTCGTCGTCCGTTACACCGGCTACGGCAATCTTATTCCGTTTTTGAACAAGGCATCCTGATGGCAAATCTCACCATTCTGTATTGGCGTGATATCCCGGCGCAGGTCGTGGTTAAAGCCGGACGCACCTCCGCCAAGCGCGAACTCTCGCCGCGCTTTCAGGAAGCCATCGACATGGCCGCGATGAAGAGCGGCACAGCCGCAACCGACGAATATCTGGCCGAATGGCGTCGCGGCGAGCCAAGTCCCTGCGGCGATGATCTGGAGAATGAAGCGTCTAAAGCCGCAGAGGCTTTGGAAGCCGATTATCCAAAGGAGCGTTTGGTCGCCCTCGCCAAAGCGGGCGGCAGAGCCTCCTGAACCCGTTGAAGGACCCGATATGCGCGTTCCCGCTGCCTTTGAGCCTCCCGGCAAGCCGCCTAAGCAGCGCGGTGCCTATGCGCTCCGTTTTTGGAGCATCCGCCACGCGCGCTTGCTCGAAACGGGCTATGCGGCGCTGGAGCGCGTACTGGTTTTTGCCGCGCCTCTGTTCGAGAAAATTGGCTGGCAGCGGCTGGAGCGGCCTGTTGCGGCGGTGGAGAGCATGATCAAGGGCGCATTGTTTGATTGCCGCATGTGCGGACAATGCGCGCTCTCCTCCACTGGTATGTCCTGCCCGATGAATTGCCCCAAGGGCCTGCGAAACGGGCCGTGCGGCGGCGTGCGCGAGAATGGCAATTGCGAAGTTTACGCCGAAATGCCTTGCGTCTGGGTCAAGGCTTTCGAGGGCAGCCGCCTGATGCGCGGCGGTGACGCCATCGCCAGGGAACTGCCGCCGATCGACCATCGCCTGAAGGGCCGCTCTACATGGCTTGCTGTCGCCAAAGCCAGCCGTCCGGAACCTGGTGTTAACGACAAAACGGCTCAAGCCCAAACTCCGGGAGCAAAAACATGAACCGTTTGCATCCTGATGACGTTGGCGTCACGCTTGAGGCGCCACTGCGCGCGCTTCCAGGGCACACTTCGCGCGGTCGGTTGGAGCGCGTGCTTCGCCGTGGCGAATTTGCGGTGACGGCGGAGTTGAACCCGCCAGATTCCGCCGATCCGAACGAAATCCAGGATCGCGTCGCCCCGTTTGAAGGTTGGGTGGATGCGGTCAATGCAACGGACGGT
>Ga0075019_10002347_pt1 | contig 10760 bp, 9 predicted proteins | sample ColStrG_CSR_2013_FD_71473 | JGI IMG/M metagenome (GOLD analysis project Ga0075019, IMG submission 71473) | Freshwater sediment microbial communities in response to fracking from Pennsylvania, USA - Cold Stream Run_MetaG_CSR_2013 | ecosystem: Environmental > Aquatic > Freshwater > Creek >...
ACTCGAGATTGAACGGACCGCCGGCCGCCTCATGGGCCGACGTTTCGAGTTCGCCGAGCCGGCGCGTGAACTCGGTGCTGAGTCCGCGCAGGAACTCGCGGTCGACGAGTACGCCGCGACGCTCCATGCGCTGCAGCACGGGCTGCAGGGGCTGTTCGAGCGTGTCGTAGAGTGCGACGAGGCGTGGCTCGGCCTCGAGCAGCGGACGCAGCACCCGGTGCAGGCGCAGCGTGACGTCGCTGTCCTCGGCCGCATACTCGCCGGCGGTCTCGATGGGCACCTGATTGAAGGTCAGCTGCTTCGCGCCCTTGCCCGCGACGTCCTCGAAGTGGATCGTCCGGATGCCCAGATAGCGTTCGGCAACCGAGTCCATGTCGTGGCGCGTCGCCACGCTGTTGAGTACGTAGGACTCGAGCATCGTGTCGAAGCGGATGCCGGCGAGGGCTATGCCGTGATTGGCGAGGATGTGGGTGTCGAACTTGGCGTGGTGCCCGACCTTGGCACGTGCCGGGTCTGCCAGGAGCGGCTTCAGTCGCTCGAGCACGAGCGCACGCGGCAGCTGCTCCGGTGCGCCCGGGTAATCGTGCGCGAGTGGCACGTAGGCGGACTCGCCGGGCTCGACGCAGAACGACACACCCACGATCTGCGCGCTCATGTAGTCGAGGCCCGTCGTTTCCGTGTCGAAGGCGAAGAGCTCGGCACGTTCGAGCCGCTCGAGCCAGCCTTCGAGGGAAGCCATCGTGAGCACGGTCTCGTAGTGTCGCGGCTGCGCCGCGATTGCCGCACCCGCGCCGGCGACCTCGGCGGGCGCGCTTGCGGTGGTCGTCACGCCCGATGCGGCACCCTTTGCGGGGGCGGGCGCCGCGGTCGCGCCGCCTTCCAGGGCGCGCAGGTGATTATGGAACTCGAGCTGCCGGTACAGTGCCTTCAGCTTCTCGACGTCGGCGGACCGGGCCTCCAACGCGGCGGTCGCGACCGGCAAGGTGAGATCGCAGCGGATCGTCGCGAGCTTCCGCGACAGCTCGAGCTGTTCGAGGTTCTCCCGCAGGCTCTCGCCGACCTTGCCCTCGACGTCGGACGCATGCGCGACCAGGGCGTCGAGCGTGCGGTAGCGCGCGAGCCACTTCGCGGCGGTCTTGGGGCCCACCTTAGGGACCCCGGGAATGTTGTCGGCACTGTCGCCAACGAGCGCGAGATAGTCGACGATCTGGTCCGGGTCGACGTCGAATTTCGCCTTCACGCCGGCGCGATCCAGCGTCGAGCCGGTCATCGTGTTGATGCAAGTGACGTGCTCGTTGACCAGCTGAGCCATGTCCTTGTCGCCCGTCGAGATCACGACGTCCATGCCGGCATCCGTCGCCTGGCGCGCGAGCGTGCCGATCACATCGTCGGCTTCGACACCTTCGATGCGCAGGATCGGCAGGCCCATCGCCTCGACCGCCGCCAGCATCGGCGCGATCTGCGAGCGCAGTTCGTCCGGCATCGGCGGGCGGTGCGCTTTGTAGGCCTCGAACAGATCGTCGCGGAACGTCCTGCCCGGCGCGTCGAACACGACGGCGACGTGCGTGGGCGCGGCCTCGCGCAGGAACTTCTGCAGCATGTTGATGACGCCGAAGACCGCGCCGGTCGGCTCGCCCCGGGAGTTCGAGAACGGTGGCAGGGCGTGGAACGCCCGGTAGAGGTACGAGGAGCCGTCGATCAGGTAGAGCCGGCGCGAATCGGCCATGTCAGGGCTTCGCCGGCGGTGCGGCCGGCTCGGCCGCGGGGCGGGTCTCGGGCGCAGCTTGTTGAGCGCCCGACGAGCGTGCGGGCTGGGGGCGCACCAGCGGCCCCTTCTGACCGCACGCGGACAGCAGGCAAAGGCCAAGACAGATGATCAGCAACGAACGCATGCGGCCACCTCGGGTGCGGGGGGCAGTATAGCTGCCACCGGATCCGCCCGGACTTCAGGGGGCGCCAAGTACCGCCATCGTGAGCCGCGAGATGCACACCAGCTTCTCGGCCGGGTCACGGATCTCGATCTGCCACACGTGGCTGCGGCCGCCGATGTGTATCGGACGTGCGGTACCGACCACGAGGCCGCTCGAGACGGCGCGCAGGTGATTGGCGTTGATCTCCTGTCCTACGCAGCGAACTTTCGGGAAGTCGACGCAAAGATTCGCGGCCACGCTGCCGAGCGTCTCTGCCAGTGATACGGACGCGCCGCCGTGCAGCAGACCGAAGGGCTGATGGGTCCGCTCGTCCACCGGCATCGTGCCCGACAGCCAGTCGTCGCCAAGGCCCGACAGCTCCATGCCGAGATGGACGGCGAGTCCCGAGTGAAAGGACCGGCGGACATCGTCGAGGGAAACCGGGGCGTGCCAGATGCGCATGGGTAGACGCTACCTGCTCGCTGCGGCAGAGTCTACGATGGCGGCTGCGACCGCTTCCTGGCCATGCTGCGACGACGCGGAATGACCCGTCGCCAATTCCGGAGGTTCCGTCATGTCGATGCACGCCCGCGCCCGGCTGCCGTCACGCCTTGGGCTGGCGCTGATTGCCGGCCTGCTGCTGGGCGGAGCCACGCAATGCAGCTACCGGGGTCACAATTTCGGCGGCACGTCGTCGTCGTCGTCGCAGACGACGAGCGGGCCGATCGCGCGCTTCGGCAGCGAGTGGGTCAATGGCGTCGAATTCCAGACTGGCTCCGCGGCGCTGACGCTCGACGGCGTGACCGCGATCGAGGCGCAGCTGCTCGTCGGGCAGGTTGCGACCGTCTCCGGCACGGTGAGCGGCGCGACCGGCACCGCGTCGGCCGTCACCGTCACGAACAAGCTGATCGGTCCGGTGACGGCGATCGACCTCGCCGGGGGAACGGTGACTGTCCTTGGGCAGACCGTGCGTCTGACCGGTGACACGAGCGTGGGGCCGGGAGTCGCGCCCACGGATGTCGGCGGGATTCTGCTCGGCCAGGTCGTTGCCGTCGACGGTTACCGCACGTCCGGCGGCCTGATCGCGACGCGCTTTGACCGCGTGACGCAGGTGACGCTGTATCAGGCCAGTGGCCGTGTGACCAATCTCTCCGGCGCGCTACAGACGTTGACGCTCGCGGGCACCACCGTCGACTGGAGCGGAATCGGCGGGCTGCCCGCCGGTGTTGCGAATGGCAGTTACGTCGTCGCGAGTGGCGGGACGCTCGGAGGTCTTTCCACCCTGCACGCGAGCAGCGTCCGCCTGATCACGGAACTACCAGCGGGTGCGAGCGGCGCGCCCGGCAGCATTCACGGCGCCATCACGCGCTATGCCAGCACGTCTGACTTCGACGTGGCCGGCCAGGCGATCTCCGGTGCCACGAGCGCCAGTTACCTCAACGGGGCGAGCAGTGATCTCGCGCAGGATGTCGAGGTCGAGGTATCGGGCAGCTATGACAGCGGCGGTACGCTTGTCGCATCGACCATCGACGTGCGGCCGGTGCCGCAGGTGCGCGTCGTGGGCCCGGTGGATGCGATCGACGCGACGGCGCAGACGCTGCGGATTGCCGGGATCACGCTCTCGACGAATGCCCACACGCGCTGGGACGATCGCGGCTTGCTTGCGCTGCGCACCTTCGGTCTCGCGACCCTCGCCACTGGCGACTGGGTCGAGGCGCGCGGCGTGTCGAGCGGCACCGCGGCTGCCACGGTGAACGTCCTCGAGCGGCGCATCTCGCCTGCGCCGGCGCTCGTCGAGCTGCAGGACGTCGCTGCGGCCGTCGCCGATCCCGCGTTCACGCTGACCGGCGTCACGGTCGATACGCACAGCGCCACCTTCGCGGACGTCACCGGCCAGTCGCTGACACGCGTCGCCTTTTTCGCGACCGTCGCCGGGAAACGCGTGCGGGCGCGCGGTACGCTGTCGGGCGCCACCTTGAGTGCGCAGACGGTGGCGCTGCGCGAGTGAATGCGAGGCGTGTTCGCGCGGCCGCGCTCGACGCGGTGCCGCGACCGCTGTGCGGTGCTGCGCGCGATCGCGTCACCGCCGCCCTCGAAGCGGCGCTCGCTGCGCGCGAGGTCGCAACAGCTGCCCTGTGCGTGCATGAGCTCTGGATGCGCGGCGAGATGGGTCTCAACATCGAGCGCGCACTGCAGCGGCTGTGGGCGATCGATGGCGCGGCCGTTCCGCACTGGCTGCCGATGCGCCACATCGAGTGGTTACCGACCGCCTACGAGGTCGCATCTCACTGCCGGGCGCTGAGCCACGGACGGTCAAATCTCTATCTCGTGCTGCTCGATTATTCCGATTCGGCCGGTGATCCCTACGGAATCTACGTCGGAATGACCGGTCATGCGCCGGCCGACCGCTTCGACCAGCACAAGGCGGGGATCCGCGCGTCCGGCAGTGTGCTGCGTCGCGGAATCGAACTGCTGGTCGGTCCGGTGATGCATCTGCAGGGCATCGCGCGCGCCGATGCCCTGCGCATCGAGGCGGAACTCGCAGAGGCGCTGCGGGCGGCTGGACTGCGTGTGCGCGGCGGTCACTAACATCCGGCCCCGGATACCCGCGGCCCGGCGTAGGCTGGATCCATGGCGAGACCCCGTAAACCACCGAAGACAGGCGATGATGCGGCGGCGATCGACGCGCGCTATGGCCTCGAGCCCGTGTACGAGCCTGGTGGCGATGTCGGACTTGGCGATTTCATCACGGTGGATTGTCCCTACTGCGGCGAGGCCTACGGCACGCCGGTGGATCTGACGGCTGGCTCTTGTACGTACGTTGAGGATTGCCAGATCTGCTGCCAGCCCATCGAACTCAGCGTATCGGTGGATGACGCGGGTCGCCTCGCCTCGTTCACCGCACGCCGGCTCGATTGATTCTGCCGCCGCATGTCCGCTCGCCGCAGCGGCGTCGGCGCCCTCGCGCTAAACTGCAGGTCGCTTCTTCCGGGATCGGGGCGGGAACATCTATGCGAGTGATTCGAACTCGAGCTGTACGGTGCACGGTGCTTTCGGTGCTGGGTGCGGCGCTGACCGTCGTTGCGCTCGCAGCGCCGACCGCGGCGCCGATCGTGGTTTCGGCGAATCCGTATCCGTCGACCTATGCGCCGGCGGATGCTGCCGCCGTGCTGATTCGCAATGCGACGGTGCTGACCGGCACGGGCACTCGGCTCGACGCGACGGATGTGCTGCTGCGGGGCGGCAGCATCGAAGCCATCGGGACGGGGCTGCCCGCCCCTGAAGGGGTGCGCATCGTCGAGGCCAAAGGTCGGTGGCTCACACCGGGTCTCATCGATGTGCATTCGCACCTCGGCGTCTACCCGAGTCCGAAAGTGTCGGCCCATCAGGACGGTAACGAGGCTACGTCGCCGGTGACGGCCAACGTCTGGGCCGAGCACTCGGTCTGGCCCGAGGACCCGGGCTTCGCGCTCGCGCTCGCCGGTGGCATCACGACGCTCGAGATTCTGCCCGGTTCGGCGAACCTGATCGGCGGGCGCTCGGTCGTGCTCAAGAACGTCGCTGCGGTCACGTATCAGGGGATGAAGTTCCCGGACGCGCCGCAGGGACTCAAGATGGCGTGCGGCGAGAATCCGAAGCGCGTCTACGGCAGTCGCAACCAGGCCCCGTCGACGCGCATGGGCAACGTCGCCGGCGACCGCGCTCAGTGGATCGAGGCGCAGGAGTATCTGCGCGATGAGCAGGATTACGAGGCGAAGCTCAGGTCGGGTGGCAAGGAGGCGGCCGACGCGAAGCCGCCGAAGCGCGATCTGCGGCTCGATACGCTCGCCGCCGCGCTGAAGGGCGAGATTCCCCTGCAGATCCACTGCTACCGCGCGGACGAGATGGCGATCATGCTCGACATGTCGAAGGAATTCGGCTTTCGCATCGCGTCGTTTCATCATGCGACCGAGGCTTACAAGATCGCAAATCTGCTGGCAGAACGGGGCGTCTGCGCCGCGATGTGGGCCGACTGGTGGGGCTTCAAGATGGAAGCCAACGACGGCATCGAGGAGAACATCGCATTCGTCGATGCGGTGCCGGACGGCTGCGCGATCGTGCACTCCGATTCGGACGAGGGCATCCAGCGCCTGAATCAGGAGGCGGCCAAGGCGATGACTCGCGGGCGTCTCGTCGGCATCGACGTGAAACCCGAGCGCGCCATCACCTGGCTCACACGCAATCCGGCGCGCGCGCTCGGCATCCTGGACCGTACCGGCACGATCGAGCCCGGCAAGATGGCGGACGTCGTGGTCTGGAACGGCAACCCCTTCAGCGTCTATGCGCTCGCCGATGAGGTCTACATCGATGGCGTCGTGGCCTATGACCGTACCCAGAAGATTGTTCCGCCACGCTCCGACTTCATGCTCGGACAGCCGGCGATGGTCGGGGTGACGCCATGAACAGCAGGATGTTCGCCCGCGTCGCGCTCGCGGCCTGGGTGGCAGTGTCGGGTTCGGGCGTGGCGGCCGCGGCGCCGCTGGCGAACGTGCTGCTCAAGAACGGCATCATCTTCACGCAGTCGGCGCTCAGCACGCTCGATACCGGCGACGTGCTGATCACCGACGGCAAGGTCGCGGCGATTGGCCGCACGCTCGACGCATCGCCTGGTGTCGAGGTCATCGACCTCAAGGGGCGCCCGGTGACACCCGCCCTCTTCGGCGGTCTGTCCTTCCTCGGTGTACAGGAGATCGAGGAAGAATCCGCCACCGACGACACGACGCTGAAGCTCGGCCAGATGCGGCCCGAATTCGAGCCGGCACTTGCCTTCAATCCGGACGCCGTGCCGGTCGCCGTCGCGCGTGCGGAGGGCATCGGCTTTTCCGTGATCGTGCCGGGCGCGCAGGCAGGCGATAATGGTGCCCCGGGCAGTTCCATCGTCAACGGCCTCGCGTCGGTCGCGAGTGTCGACGGTCGATCACCGCGTGCGCCTGCCGCCCTCACGGTCACACTGGGCGAAGGCGGTGCGGCGCTTGCCGGCAACAGTCGCGCCGCCGCCTTCATGCTGCTCGCGCAGGCGCTCGAGGAGGCGCGCTCGCCGCAGCGTCTCGGGTCGCTGGAACCGGGCCGTCTGCTGACGCCGGCCGGTGGCCGCGTACTGGCAAGTTACATCGGTACTCAGAAGCCGGTGATCTTCTTCGCCGATCGCGCGTCCGACATCCGCGCCATCGTGGATTTCTGCGAGCGCCACGAGCTGCGACCGATGATCGCGGGCGGAGCGGAGGCCTGGCGTGTCGCGCCGCTGCTCGCGCGCGCCCGCGTGCCGGTCATCCTCGATCCTTTCGACAGTCTGCCCGAATCCTTCGACTCGATCGGCACGACTCTCGAGAACGCGGCGCGGCTCAACTCGGCGGGCGTCACGATCACGTTCAGCCTGCGCTCGCTGCTGCCGCGCGACGTACGCAAGCTGCGCCAGGGGGCGGGCAACGCCGTGGCGCATGGTCTGCCATGGAAGGCGGCGCTTGCAGCGCTGACCAACACGCCGGCCCGGCTGTTCGGCGCGGACGCCGATTTCGGGACGATCGAGGTCGGCAAGGCCGCGAACCTCGTGGTCTGGAGCGGCGACCCGCTCGAAGTCACGAGCGTCGCGGAAGCCAGCTGGCTCGATGGCCGTCGGCAGACGATGCGCTCGCGTCAGACGGAGCTGCGCGACCGCTATCTGCCGAAGGTGCTCTCAGGCACTGCCCGCTGAGATCCCGCGATCCGGCCGTTCAGGGCTTCCCTGCGATCGTCCGGATCAGGGTGTCCCAGAACGGCAGGCCGGCGTAGAAGGCGTCGACCGCAATCCGTTCGTTGAGGCCATGCCGGAACTCGTCGCTGCGCTTCATGAAGGTGCTATCGACACCGTAGGTCGGGATCCCGCCGCGACGGAACACCGAACCATCCGTCGCATAGACGGCCATCGTCGGCACGACGACTGCGCCCGGCGTCGAGGCCCGAAGCGCCTTGTCGACCGCAGCCATGACGTCGGGTCGCAGCGGGGAGGCGTCCGATACCAGCGGTGTATAGCGCATGGCGATCTCGACGCGCTCGCCGACCGCCGCCTGCAGCGCCTGTTGCACGGCCGCGGCTGAGGTGCCGGGGAAGATCCGGCAGTTGATCGTCGCGACCGCCGACTGCGGCAGCGCGTTCTCGGCGTGACCACCTTCCAGCTGAGTCGCGACGCAGGTCGTGCGGATCTTGCCGATGAAGGCTGGCGAACGCTCGATCTCCCGCGCCGCGGCGCCGTCGCCCGGCTTTGCCGCGAAACGACGCAGCGCCGCGCCGAGCGCTCCGGGGGTAACGTGTCCGGCGGCCTTCAGATCGCTGATCGTCCAGTCGCTCCACTGGATCGGAAAGCGCAGGCGCTGCACGGCCTTTAGCGCATCGGCGAGGTCGTAGATCGCGTTGTCCGCGCGAGGTTGCGAGCTGTGACCACCGGCATTGCGGGTCGTCAGCAGATAGGTGGCCGCGGACTTCTCCGCGCCCTGCACGTAGTAGAGGGTCGGCTTGCCGGTCGCCTCGTCGAACACACCGCCGCCGCCATCGCCGTTGAGCGCGTATTCCGCGTCGATCAGATCGTGATGGTTGTCGACGAGATCGACGGTGCTGTCCTGAGCGCTCTCTTCGTCGCCGCTGAAGGCGATGATGAGGTCGCGGCTCGGCACGAAACCCGTGGCCTTCAGGTTCAGGAACGTCGCGGTGAGCAACGCCACTTCCTGCTTCACGTCCGCCGTGCCCCGGCCGTAGAAATAGCCGGCCTCTTCGGTCAGCCGGAAAGGGTCGCGCTGCCAGTCAGAGCGCTTCGCAGTGACAACGTCCATGTGCGCGAGGAACGCGACCGGGCGGCCGCCGCTGCCGTCGCCGCGATAGCGGACCACGAGCGACGCCGTGTCGTGGAACGGCACGATGTGGACATCCTCGGTCGGGAAGCCGGCGGCGCGGAACCGCTCGGCGAGCAAGCCGGCCATCGCCGGCACTTCATGCTTCGTGACGGACGTGTCCATCGCGATGATCGATTCGAACAGCGCACGTGCCTCGGCGCGCAGGGCGACGGGTGCGTCGGCGCCGAAGGCGGGGGAGGCGAGGGCGATACTCGCCAGGAGGCTTGCCAATCGGCGCATGCAGGTCTCCAGACACGGGGCCCGGGTCCGGACCTGTCGGGCCGACTATAGCCTTGTTGAAACACCCTTGCCGAGGTGGCACCGTAGCACTCCTGTGCCCGCCGACCGGGCCGCCGCCGCGAGTTTCCGATGCCCGCCTCGCTCGATTCCCTGCTCGCCGGCCTGCGGGCGGAACTCCCGCCCGGCGCGTTGCTGACCGGCGGCGACATCACGGCACGCTCGCATTCCGACTGGACGCGCCGAGACGCGCGCCCGCCCGTCGCGTTGCTGCGGCCCAGCACCACCGACGAGGTGTCGATCATCCTGCGGCACTGCCATGCGGCGGGACAACCGGTGGTCGTGCAGGGCGGAATGACCGGCCTCGCCGGTGGGGCGACGCCGCGGCCGGGTGAGCTTGCGCTGTCGCTGGAGCGGCTCACTGGCGTCGAGTCCGTCGACCCTGACGGCGGCACGATGCTGGTGCGGGCGGGAACCCCGCTTGCGGTCGTTCAGGCGGAGGCGGAACGCCATGGGCTGCAGTTTCCGCTCGATCTGGGCGCACGCGGCTCCTGCACGATCGGCGGCAACATCTCGACGAACGCGGGCGGCAATCGCGTGATCCGCTATGGCATGACCCGCGAGCTCGTGCTCGGCCTCGAGGCGGTCCTCGCCGACGGGACGATCGTCTCCTCGCTGAATGCGATGCTGAAGAACAACGCCGGTTACGATCTCAAGCAGTTGTTCATCGGTACGGAAGGGACGCTCGGGGTCGTGACCCGCGCGGTGCTGCGGCTGCACCCCGCGCCGCGTGAGCGACTGACGGCGTGCGTCGCGGTCGATTCCTTCCCGGCGCTGGTCGCGCTCCTGCGCGAATGTCGCGCCTCCCTCGGGGGACAGCTGGGCTCCTTCGAGACGATGTGGTCCGACTACTACGAGTTCGCGGTGCGCGAACTCGCGCTTACCAATCGCCCCTTCGACGCGCAACACTCGCACTACGCGATCGTCGAGCTCGAATCGCTCGATCCCATCGCTGACCGTGACCGCCTTGAGCGGCTGTTGACGAGACTTCTCGAGAGCGGCATCGCCGCAGAGGCTGTCATCGCCGGTTCTTTGGAGGAAGGCGCGCGCCTCTGGCGCGTACGCGACGCCGCCGGCGAGCTCATCAGTCGGCTTCAGGTGCCGATGAGCTACGACGTATCCCTGCCGATCGCGCGCATGAATGGCTATCTCGCGGCAATCACCGATCTCACGGCCGGCGTCCGGCGAGGTCGCCCGCTGCTCATCTTCGGCCACCTCGGTGATGGCAATCTGCACATCGTGGTCGACCTGCCTAGCGTCGCGGATGTCGAAGCACTCGACGGGCACGTCTACCGCGCGCTCACAGGCTTCGGCTCGGTATCGGCCGAACACGGCATTGGCGTTCTCAAGCGTGGCTGGCTGTCCACGTCTCGTCTGCCTGCGGAGATCACACTGATGGGAACGCTGAAGCAGAGTCTGGACGCGCACGGCATACTCAACGCGGGGCGTGTGCTGTGAGCGCTCCGGCGTCACCCACGGCCGAGGGTGTGGAGCTCGAGTACGTCGGCTTCTGGCTGCGGGTGCTGGCCTCGCTGATCGATACCGTCTGGGTCGTCATACTGCTGATACCGCTGGGCCTGATCTTCACCCGCGCCGGGCTCGGATCCATCGAGGATGTCCTGCAGCCAAAGGGCCTCCAGGCCATCAGTTT
>Ga0075019_10002349_pt1 | contig 10751 bp, 9 predicted proteins | sample ColStrG_CSR_2013_FD_71473 | JGI IMG/M metagenome (GOLD analysis project Ga0075019, IMG submission 71473) | Freshwater sediment microbial communities in response to fracking from Pennsylvania, USA - Cold Stream Run_MetaG_CSR_2013 | ecosystem: Environmental > Aquatic > Freshwater > Creek >...
GGTGCGTTGTTTCGGGCGTCGATCCCGATAGCGATGCCGGCGTGAAGGGCTTACAACGCGGCGACATCATCATTTCGGTCAATCAACAAACGGTTTCTACGCCGGCTCAGGTCAACACGCTCGTAGCAGCCGCTAAGGCACGCGGTCGGAATGCGGTGCTGCTTCTCGTTCAGCGGGGCAACAACCCGCCGCAATTTGTCGGGATCAAGATTGTTGGCGATAAATAGCGGATAATCGGTGCGGTTGATCGACCTCGGTCAGATCAACCGCTGCTGCGCGCCTTCATGTTCGAGCAGCCACTGCTTGCGGGGTAGCCCCCCACCATAGCCAGTCAAGCTACCATTCGCGCCGATCACGCGATGGCACGGCACGACAATGGCGATGGGATTGGCCCCGTTCGCCAGCCCAACCGCGCGGACGGCGGACGGATTGTTGATCTGTTGCGCTAACGCGCCATAGCTGAGCGTCTCGCCTGCGGGGATCATTCGCAGCGCGGCCCAGACTGTGCGCTGAAAATCCGTGCCTCCCGTTGCAACCGGTATCGCGTCAATCGCCGCCAAATCGCCCGCAAAATAGGCGCTGAACGCTGTGCTGATGGCTGTAGGCAGCGGCGCGCGAGAGATGGTGTAGCCCTGCCCTTCCGCGCCATAATGCCGCGCGAGCAGTGTGCGCATCCGGGCATCATAATCATGAAAATCCGCCACCCGCAGCGCACCGGCGTCATCGGTGATGAGCAGCATCCTGCCGACCGGCGTTTCCAGTTCATCAAGGAACAGCGCAAGCGGCGCTGCCATCAGACGTCCGCCGCCAGCCGTTCGTACATATAGGGCCGCCGATCACGGAAGAAACCGAAGGAGGCGCGGTGTTTGCGGACTTGGTCCAAATCAATTTCCGCGCTCAGCACACCGCTGATGTCGTCACCAAAGGCCTCGAGCATATCCCCACGCTCATCGGTGATGAAGCTGTGGCCATAATAGCTCTGGCTCGTCCCGCCGACGATCTCTGCGCCGATCCGGTTGGCGGCAACCACGGGCACGACATTGCTTACCGCATGGCCGATCATGGCGCGCCGCCACAGCCGCGACGTGTCGAGCGCTTCATTGGCCGGTTCATCGCCAATCGCGGTCGGGAACATGAGAACATCCGCGCCCATGAGCATCATCGCGCGCGCCGTCTCCGGATACCATTGATCCCAGCAAATGCCGACACCGATGGCGCCGTAGCGCGTCTCCCACACTTTGAATCCGGTGTTGCCGGGGCGGAAATAGAATTTCTCACAATAACCGGGGCCGTCGGGAATATGCGTCTTGCGATAGACGCCCATGACCGCACCACCATCATCGATCATTGCGAGCGAATTGTAATAATGCTGGCCATCACGCTCGTAAAAGCTCGTCGGGATATAGACCTTCAGCTCCGCCGCGAGCGCCTGCATGGCGCGCACCGCTTTGTGCTCGCCCACCGGCTGTGCGCGGGCGAAATTCGCCTCGTCCTGATGCTGGCAGAAATAATGCCCCTCAAACAGCTCGGGCGGGAGAATGATTTTGGCACCCTTCCCAGCCGCTTCACGCAACAGCGCGGACACAGCGGCAATGTTTGCGCCAATATCGTCAGTCAGTGCCAATTGCAGCGCGGCAACGTGCATTTTGCTCATAATTTCACTCCATAGCGCGCGGCGATCACTACGGTCAGCGCATACAACACGAACGTCAGCATGACGCCGCTCGTCAGTGCTGCCCAAAACCCTGCGCCATTGCGCAACAGAACCGGCATCAGCGCGAACATAGGCAGACTCGGCAGCACATACCAAAGCGTCGCGCCGACATGATCGGCCATCAGCTTGGTGTCGTGGGTGTCGTGCCAGAGCCAAAGCATCCCCATGATCGAAATGAGTGGCAGCGACGCGATGAGCGCGCCAGCCGCCGGATTACGCCGCGCGATCAGCGCAATCGCTGCGATAATGAGGCCCGAGAGCACGGCGCGCGTGAGAAAGGCTAGCGTCATTCTTTTTGTATTCCGGCGAAGGCCGGAATCCTGCGAATGAGAGAAAATCCTGAGCTCCCGCCTGCGCCGGAGCACGGATTCACAAAAACATATCTGATCACTCTAGCACCTGCTGACTTATGCAATGAAACGAGCCGCCGCCAGTGAGGATCGCGTTGGCGCGCAGGCCGACCGTTTGGCGCGTTGGGAAGAGCTTGGCGATGGCGGCGACAGCGGCATCGTCCGAGGGCGCGCCATAGGTGGGCACGACGACGCAAGCATTGCCGATATAGAAATTCATGTGCGAAGCGGGCAACGGCAAGCCATCCTCGCCCTCGAGCCGCCCGAGTGAGGGGATATTGACGATGTTCACCCCGAACGCCGCAGCCCGCGCGCGCGCATCAACGAACACCGCCGTGTTGGGATCGTCATCGGCGGGCTGCGGAATCGCCAGCACACCGGGGGCAACGAACCGTGCGAGATTATCGACATGGCCATCGGTGTGATCGTTGAGCAACCCATCACCCAGCCACAGCGTGCGCGTGATGCCGAGTTCCGCCGCCAGCCGCGCCTCGACGTCTTCGCGCGTCAGCCCGGGATTGCGATTGGGGTTGAGCAGGCACTGCTCAGTCGTCACTGCGAGCCCCGCACCATCGACATCAATCGCGCCACCCTCAAAAATCCAGTCGCGCTCGATCACGCGGATGCCGCAGTCTGCGGCCAATCGCGCACCGATGCTGTCGTCATGCGCCAGATCATATTTCCCGCCCCAGCCATTGGTCTTGTGATGCAACGCGGCGCGATGCCCCGCCGAATCACGCACAATGATTGCCCCCGTATCACGCAGCCAGATGTCGCCAAACGGCTGCGTGTGGACGATTGCCGCATCGCCGACCAGCTCACGCGCCTGTGCTGCGGCGCGGTCATTATCCGCAACCAGGATGACCTGTTCGCCCGCACCCTCCGCATGGACCGCCAGCGAAAAGGCCGCGACCTCCGCCTGCGCAGGTTCCAGATCGTCGAGCCACAAATCGGCGTGGCTCGGGAAACCGATCCACACGGCCTCGTGCGGGGTCCATTCGGCGGGGAAAGTGGTGGTGGTCATTCCGGCGCAATAGCGTTTGCCGCGCCGCGCGCCAAACAAAAAGGGCGACCCCGCAGAGCCGCCCTTTCGGTTGTTTGCGGAATTTGCGGATTAACGCGAATAAAATTCGACGACGAGGTTCGGTTCCATCTTCACCGGATAGGGCACTTCATCAAGCGTCGGAATCCGCGAGAAGGTCACCTTCGATGCGCCATCGGGCACCACATAATCGGGAATGTCACGCTCGGGCAGGCTCTGCGCTTCAATCACAAGCGCCATCTCCTGCGCTTTGTCGCTGAGGCTGATGACATCGCCAACCGCGATGCGGCGCGAGGCAATGTTGCACTTCACGCCATTGACGCGAACATGGCCGTGGCTGACGAGCTGGCGGGCGGAGAACACCGTGGGTGCGAACTTGGCGCGATACACCACAGCGTCGAGCCGACGCTCAAGCAGGCCGATGAGGTTTTGCGAGGTATCGCCCTTCATCCGATCCGCTTCCTGGAATTGCTTCTTGAACTGCTTTTCGGTCACTTCGCCATAATAGCCCTTAAGCTTCTGCTTGGCGCGGAGCTGAAGGCCGAAGTCCGACGTCTTACCCTTGCGGCGCTGACCATGCTGGCCGGGGCCATATTCGCGCTTATTGACAGGCGATTTGGGGCGACCCCAGATATTCTCGCCCATGCGGCGATCAAGTTTATGCTTTGCGCTATGACGTTTTGACATGGTTATCCTTCAATTGCTGCGCGGCCCGATTGCCGCATTAACCGGAACCGCTCTGCTGGGCGCTGCCCCTCTCTTACCAAGAAGGTCAACGCGGCAGGGCCACCGCTTCACCGGAGTGCGGGGCCAATTGCGAAGGGGGCGCGTATAACGTGCGCGGCGGCAAAGTCAATGCGGGTACAAGGCGAGGCAGGAGCGCGCAAACCTAGGCCACGGTCGTGTCCGTCGACGGCGGCGTATTCCATATCTTTCGCAAGACATCGACCGCGACATCGATCTTCGCGCGATCTGGCGCATCATAATACATTTGCCGAATGTGAATATCGAGCGTGAAGTCCGGCTCCGCCCCCTGCATCTGGCGAACGATCTGCGCCGCTTCTTCGGGTCGGTTGCGCATCGCGGCGATGATCGCGCGCCATTTGAGCGCGATGAGGTAATAGGGATTGAGCTGCAGCGCGCGCTCCAACCGCGCATCGGCCGCATCGAGGTGACCCATTGCATAGCATGACATCGCGCACAGCGTTTGTGTGCGATAGCCAAACCGCGCTTCCGCTCCGCGTGTGCCTTCGCCCGAGACCGCGAGCGCATCTGCATAACGACCGAGCGAATAATAAATCCCCGTTAAAATACTGTCGAGGTCAGTCTGATTGCCATTGAGCCGCTTGGCCTGTTCAAACAAGCGCAGCGCCGCTTTGTATTCACCCATACCATGATGGCCGAGTGCCGCAAACATCAGGGTAAGCCAATTGTTCTTGTCAAGATCGATCGCGGTGCGCAAATGGCGACGAATCTCGGCCTCTGCGGACATGGTTTTTTGCCCGATCCACCCCATCAAATTTCCAAGCGACGCCGCAAGCTGCGCATGTGCCATTCCGAAATCAGGCGACTCCGCCACGCCCCTGCGGGCTTCGGTGATCGACGACGCGATGCTTTGCGAATCAAAGCGCAGATAAACCATCGTCGAGCGTAGAAAATGATCCCAGGCGGAAAACGCCTCAGACTTCTGAATCGCGCGCATCACCTCAGTTTGGTAGCAATGCTGGTGGATGAGATCGGCCACCATGCCGACAAAGGAGTCGAGATCGTCATCGAAATCTGCCGCCGCCCGGACAAATTTTTCCGACCACGTCACGTCGCCAGACGTTGTATCAACGATCTGGATTGTGAAGCGCACCTTCCCACTGCTGGGTTGAACCTTGCCGACCGCCATGTGACGCGCGCCCAACTCACGCCCGATGGACAGCGTGTCCGCCGTGCTGCCACGACATTTCGCAACCGTGGCGCTGCTAATCACCTTCATCATTGTTCGCTTGGCAAGCGCGGTGGTGATGTCGTCGGTCAAATCTTCCGCGAGCATTTCAAGATCATCGTCGCCGGCGCGGGCTAAGATGGGCATCAGCGCGATGAAGGGAACACCGCTTGTCGCGCGCGCACGGCTATCGGGTGCGGGAACGCGCGCAGAGTCATCAGCGCCGCCGATGAAGCCGCGCACATCGGCAACAAAATTGAGCCACGCATCATCTGCACCATCGCCGCGCCAGTGGCTCAGTTCCGCCGTTTGCGTCAGCTCAAAAATGATCGGCCGCTGGCAGGGTTCAATCATCACCGGGACAAGCGTTCCCTTTCGATCCGCTATTGTCGCTTCGGCGCGCACCCACCGCGACGCCACCGCTTGCACCGACCACAAGACCACGACAGCCTTTGCCCCACGCAGCGCCGCTTCGATCGTTTCATCCCATGCCTGCCCGGTGCGCAGTCCATCGTCCCACCACACCGAAAAACCCTCGCGTTCAAAGGCTTCTGCAAAGGTCCGTGCAATGGCGACATCGTCATGACTGTAGGATATAAAAATATCGTGCAAAGCTGCGCCCCTGTCATTCGTCACAGATTTGATAGAGCAGCGCTCTGGGCTTGTCGAACACAGATTACCGCCGCAGAGTGGTGACCACCGCCGCCCGCGCGAGCCTCCGCACGCGAAAATCGACGAACTGTGCTTGGAATGTCACGCAGTTGTGGTAATATTGCCACAATGCCTTCCTCGCCCTCCGTGCCTTTCTCCCGATTTCGTCGCCTGCTCACGCTGCGCTTGCGGCGGCGTACGTGGATGGCGAAGGCCGAGCGCGTCACTTTGTTGATGCAAATCCTTGTGGCGCTGGTGAGCTATCTCATTCTTGTCAACGGCCATCCAGGGCAGCGGTTGCTGGCGCCGCAATGGGTCGCGTTGATGCTTGTGCTCAACCTGATTCCGGCAATTATCCTGCTGATGCTGTGGGGGCGGCGCGTGGCGCTGCGGCGCGCGGCGCGGTCGCCATTAGGCGGTACCGGACGGCTGCACGTGCGGTTGGTCGGCATTTTTTCCATCGTCGCAGCAGTGCCGATGCTGTTGATGGTGATCTTTGCGTCGCTGCTGTTTCAGTTCGGCGTCGAATTCTGGTTTTCGGATCATGCCCGCAGCATCCTGCAGAATGCCGCAGGGATCGGCCAAGCCTATGACAAATTTGTGCGCCAGTCGGTGTCGAACGACACGGTCGCGATGGCGAGCGACTTGCGACATGATCTTGAACTGACGACAATCGATAATCCGCAATTGTGGCAGGCCTATGCGTTGCAGGTGTATCAACGCTCGTTGAGCGAATCAGCGATCATTTCAGTCGATGCGGGCGGCGTGGCGAAAACGCTGGCTAAGGTGAATCCCTATGCGCGCCGGTTTGAAACGAGCATTTCGCCAGTCGTGATGCGGCAACTTAAGGGCGGCGTGCCTGTCGTCAGCCAGATCAACAACGACCGCATCGAGGCGATCACGCTTTTGTCGCGCCGCTCAAACACGTTTCTTTATGCGGCTAAGGTGGTCGATGTGTCGTTCACCGCGCCAACCCGTCAAGCGAAGGCGGTGCTTGCCGATTATGACCTGCTGCTTGAACGCTCACGGCGGCTGCAACTCGGGTTCAACGCCGCGCTCTTTGTGATTTCGTTGCTCATCGTGGGGGCCGCTGTGCTCGTAGCTCTGCGCGTCGCGGATCGGCTGGTGCGCCCGGTTGGCGACATGGTTGACGCGGCGCGCAAAGTCTCTGGCGGTGATCTCTCGGCGCGCGTTCCAACGCCGCTCCCGCGTGACGAAGTTGGCACATTGGGCCATGCCTTCAACGCGATGACCGAGCGCCTGTCTGAACAGACCGATGCGCTTGTTGGTGCGAATGCGCTGCTTGAGCGCCGCCGCGCGCTCACCGAGGCCGTGTTAGCGGGCGTGTCTGCTGGCGTCATCGCCGTTGATCCGGGGCACGCAATCCGATTGCTCAACAATTCCGCGCGCACGCTGCTGCAAGCGGGCGATGATGTTCTGGCGGGAATGCCGCTCAGCCACATCGCGCCCGAACTCGACACCATGCTTGCCGACGGCGAATGCGTGGGGGTGAAGGACATTCGCAGCGGCGACGCCCAACTGACGCTTGCGGTAAAGATCATCGCCGACGAAGGCGGGCATGTGCTGACATTCGACGACATCACCACGCAGATCAATGATCAGCGCCGCGCGGCTTGGGCCGATGTGGCGCGGCGCATTGCGCATGAAATTAAGAACCCGCTGACCCCGATCCAGCTCGCAGCCGAGCGGCTCCAGCGGCGCTACGGCAAGGACATCACGAATGATCCCGCCACCTTTGAGCGGCTCACAGATACCATCATCCGGCAGGTCGGCGATTTGCGGCGCATGGTTGATGAATTTTCGTCGTTTGCGCGCATCCCCAAGCCAGTGTTTCGCCACGAAAATCTGGTCGACATTATCCGTCAGGCTGTTTTTCTGCACGAAGTCGCGCATACCAACATCCGCTTTGCGCTGATCGCGCCCGAACCCCTCGTTGATTTGATCTGTGACCGCCGCCAACTGAGCCAAGCGCTGATCAACATTCTCAAAAATGGCGTTGAGGCCATTGAAGAAAAGCCCGAGCCCGCCAAAATCGAAGCGATTGCAGTCAGCATAGCCACGCTGGCTGACAATCACGTAATCATCAAGATCGAGGATTCGGGTGTGGGGCTGCCTGCGGATCGCAAGCGGCTCGCTGAGCCCTATGTCACGACGCGCGAGCGCGGCACCGGACTCGGCCTCGCCATTGTGCACAAAATCATCGAAGATCATGCTGGGACGATCACGCTGACCGACCGCCCTAGCGGCGGAAGCTGCGTGACCGTCTCGCTTGACCGCGACGCCCTCAAAGCAAAATTGGATCAAGACCACATGCAAGGACAGAACGATGGGGCTTGATGTCCTGATTATCGATGACGAAGCCGACATCCGCGATCTTGTTGCGGGCGTTTTGGAAGATGAAGGCTATGCGCCGCGCACTGCGGCGGACAGCGACGCGGCCTTTGCCGCCATTGCCGAGCGCCGTCCGGCGCTTGTCCTGCTCGATGTCTGGCTGCAAGGTTCGCGGCTGGATGGGCTTGAACTGCTGGAAGAAATCAAGCGACACGATCCGGCACTGCCGGTGCTGATGATTTCGGGCCATGGCAATCTCGACACCGCAGTGGCCGCGATCCGCAACGGCGCGATTGATTTTATCGAAAAGCCGTTCAAATCAGAGCATTTGCTCCACTTGGTCGCGCGGGCGACCGAAACCGAGGCGCTGCGGCGCGAAAATGCGCAACTCAAAGCGCGGGTGGGGATTGATGATGAACTCCACGGCCAATCACCGGGCATCAACGCCGTGCGCGCCACATTAAAACGCGTCGCCGCAACCGGAAGCCGAGTGCTGATTTCGGGAGCGGCCGGCGTCGGAAAGGAGGTTGCCGCGCGAATGCTCCACAATTGGAGTGCGCGCGCGTCTGCCGCCTTTGTCACCGTCAGCTCGGCGCGCATGACGCCAGAGCGCGTTGAAGAAGAATTATTTGGTCACGAAGAATCGGGCGCTATTCGTCCCGGCCTGCTCGAACTGGCGCATGGCGGCACACTCTTTCTCGACGAAATCGCTGACATGCCGATGACGACGCAGGGCAAAATTTTGCGCGTTCTCACCGACCAGAGCTTCATACGCATTGGCGGGCAGCGCACCGTCAAGGTTGATGTGCGCGTCGTTTCGGCGACTTCGCGCATCTTGGCCGACGAAATTTCGGCGGGGCGGTTCCGCGAAGATTTGTTCTATCGGCTCAACGTCGTCCCCGTTCACTTGCCGGCGCTGCACGAACGGCGCGATGATATTCTCGCGCTCGTCGAACATTATGTTGCCCGATACGCGCAGGAGCGTCGTGTTCCCACTCCGTCGGTCGCCCCCGAAACGATCGCGGCGCTTCAGGCCTTTGACTGGCCCGGCAACGTCCGCCAATTGCGCAACGTGATCGAGCGCACCATTTTGCTCGCGTCGGGGGATCGCCTTGCGCGGATCGACCTTGACATGCTCCCGCCCGAAATCAACGGCACGCCCGCACGCGGCGGCGCTTCCGCCAGCGGCGAGATGATGGGTGTTCCGTTGCGGGAGGCGCGCGAGGCGTTCGAGCGCGAGTATCTACGTGTTCAAATTCGTCGCTTTTCGGGCAATATTTCGCGCACCGCTGCGTTTGTTGGCATGGAACGCTCGGCGCTCCACCGCAAACTCAAATCGCTCGGCATCACCGAAGAGTGAGACAAAGTGCTTGACATAATTAACCGATATGGTTATATGAATGTCATTGATCAATTTGGCTCTTTGACAGTGTGAAGATTCTCTCCGCGCCGCGTGGGCGACGGCAGATCGCGTTGGCAAGTATTAGAGCGCGTCGCCGCCTGGGGTGTGGATGGGCGGCGTTTTGGACGGAGCCGGGGCCTCACTCAACCCTCTTACATCGCGCATAACAAGCTCATTATTCCTGCGCGCGAATAATGACCGTCCCCCTTCCCCTCGCCTTTTGTCGTGTCTATAATGTCCGTATGGCTCTCAATCGGAGAGTCGTCGCTGGACGCCGAGATCGGTGCGATGCGCGGGCCATGCCCCGCCAATAAGAATGGATTGCCCATGGCAGACAAATCGAACAACAATCTGCAGGACGTGTTCCTCAACGCGCTGCGCAAAGCCAAAACCCCGGTCACGATGTTTCTCGTCAAAGGTGTGAAGCTGCAAGGCATCATCACCTGGTTTGACAATTTTTCGGTGCTGCTGCGGCGCGATGGGCAGTCACAGCTCATTTACAAGCACGCAATCTCCACGATCATGCCCGCCAGCAATGCCGGGCTGGGTGAAGTCGAAAAATCGTTCAACGCAGCGGAGAAAAAGACCAAGCATCTGCAGGACGTTTTTCTTGCTGTGGTTGAAAAAACGCAAAACCCGGTCACGATGTTTTTGGTCAATGGTGTGATGCTGCAAGGCGAAATTGCCGCTTATGATCTGTTCTGCCTGCTGCTGTTCCGCGATGGGCTCGCGCAACTGGTGTATAAGCACGCGATCTCGACGGTGCAGCCGCATGAGCCGCTTGATTTGTCCAATCACGGCGAAGCCGCGACGGAAGACGTTTGAGCGTATTTTCTCGGTCTGAAGCGGACGATGTCGCGCGCGGGGCGCGGTGCCTCGTCGTGCTCCCCGATATGGGCGCGAAGGATACGCGCGATGTTGACGCGCGGCTGGACGAGGCGGCGGGCCTCGCCATGGCGATTGGCGTGGAAGTGGTCGACAAGCGCGCGTATCGCATCCGCCAATCGCGCCCCGCGACTCTGTTTGGTCACGGACAAATCAGCGAAATGCGCGCCGTGGTCAACGCGCATGAGGCGGAGCTGGTTGTCGTTGATGGCGCTCTAACGCCTGTCCAGCAATCGAATCTAGAGAAAGAATTTAACGCCAAGGTGATTGACCGCACCGGGCTTATCCTTGAGATTTTTGGAGAGCGTGCCGCGTCCGCCGAGGGTCGGCTTCAGGTTGAACTCGCGCATCTCGATTATCAAGCCGGGCGGCTCGTGCGGTCATGGACGCACTTGGAGCGGCAGCGCGGCGGCTTCGGCTTC
>Ga0075019_10002352_pt1 | contig 10746 bp, 12 predicted proteins | sample ColStrG_CSR_2013_FD_71473 | JGI IMG/M metagenome (GOLD analysis project Ga0075019, IMG submission 71473) | Freshwater sediment microbial communities in response to fracking from Pennsylvania, USA - Cold Stream Run_MetaG_CSR_2013 | ecosystem: Environmental > Aquatic > Freshwater > Creek >...
GTACTTCTCCAATAGAAAAAAGTATGTGAGGACTAATTTCGATCACGCTTGGCAAATCGGCAAACGATCCATTTTGCGAGCGTAGTGTGCCGTGGGTCAGAAAAACGGGAAGGGAAAATTTACGCGCCAGGCGTGCCACGCCACCGATATGATCACCATGTTCATGTGTGACCACTATCCCATGCAATTGTTCCGGAGCTAACCCAAGTCGTGATAAACGAGCCACAGTTTCAGAGAGCGAAAAACCACAATCCATCATCACCCGTGTTTGGCCTACTTCCACGACGAGGGCATTGCCCTCACTGCCGCTACCGAGAAGGGCGAATCGCATCGCCGGAGCGAGAACCGGACTTTTCACCCGTGGCGGGCCTACCATCCTGATTTAGATTGCTTCCCAAGGATCGGTAAAGTTCATCTGTAAGTCTGGCTGCTTGGCCATCACTCTTGCCATTTTGGTCAACGATAGCAACTTCACTACCGTCAGGATTTTCGCGCACTGTAACTTGATAATCATTGTGCGGCTTCTTTTTATCTTTGTCCCGCAACGCTGAAATAAAGTAGATACCTTTGCTCCTATCTTTGTCCGTAGTCACAATGTGTGCAGAATCCAAGGCTAAGCCAACCCTGCGCCAGCTCCGATCAAAAGGTTCATTAATCTGTATCGCTTTGCCTGTTGCAGTGTCTTTTAATTGCACATTAACCGCGGCAATTGCATCTGGCATCGGTGTCGGTGCTACAGAGCTTGCCGCATTGATTCTAGCTTTGGTTAAAGCAGGATTGGGGTCATTGCCAATTTTATCCAGCATCATTTGCAACACAGCTATTTCAATTTCAGGATCATTTTCATGCGGCAACCACTTGAAATCTTTTCTGTTGCCACTTTGTGATTCCTGCATCACCTGGCGACTGATATGCACCTCTGTACTGAGGCCATCCTTGCTTCGTTCAATACGGGTCATGTATTGATCCCGAATACCCTCGGACTTCAGACTGTCAATCGCCTTTCCATTTCCCGCCATGTTGCGCACATAGCTTCTGGGTACATTGCCGTGATTTTCCAGCCAGTCTGTTTCCATCACACCGGCATTCGGGTTATCTACAACAATTCTAAAACCCAATTGCGCCCAAAATGCCTTCACACTAGGCCAAACATTTTCCGCCTTGTTATCAACAACTATCCAATGTTGCATTCCGTTGCGTTCCAAACGCCTGTTGGCCAACGCCGGCAATACAGCATTGCCGTTTCCGCTTTTCCCTGACAGCCCTGCAACACTCTTGGAATAATCAGAAAAATTTGCTACCGATGACCCGTCACTGCCGGGAATAGTATATTGGTCATTAGCAGCAATGTTCGTCAGATCAGGCGGAATCTCCAAAGGAGGCACTTGAGAGTTTCCAGTTTTATAGTCAATACGTTGCTTATCGAGACTACATGCAGAAAGTATCGATAGGGCTATTAACGGTACTACGATATTTCGAATTTTCATGCCTATCCTTACTTAAATTATTCCAGCTTGCCGCATTGCCGCTTCCACTACTGGTTGCGCTCCCGCTGTCAGCTGAGTTAATGGCAAACGCAGGGTGTTTTTCATTTTTCCCATCCGCGCTACGGCCCACTTTACGGGAATCGGGTTTGGCTCAACAAACAAGTGACGGTGCAAGCCAAGGAGGCGGAAATTAATTTCACGCGCTTTGGCAACGTCGCCTGCCGATGCGGCGACGCACATATCATGCACTAACTTTGGCGCAACATTAGCGGTAACTGATATGGTGCCATGAGCACCCAACAATATCAGCGCTAATGAACTCGCATCATCGCCGCTGTAAATAGCGAAATCCTTTGGTGCACGCTGTAACAAGTCACTACCGCGATCTATACCTCCGGTAGCATCTTTTATTCCGACTATATTGGAAATTTGTGCCAGACGTAACACCGTGTCGTTATTTAGGTCGGCAACTGTCCGCCCCGGCACGTTGTAAAGGATATGAGGCATGTCCACCGCTTCTGCGATGGCTTTAAAATGTTGATACAAGCCTTCTTGCGTCGGCTTGTTGTAGTAAGGCACAACGGTAAGTGAAGCATGGGCGCCCGCGTTCTTGGAAAAGCTCGCCAATTCGATCGCTTCCCGAGTTGAGTTTGCCCCCGTTCCGGCGATAATGGGTATGCGCTTTGCAGCATGTTCCACCGCTACTTGAATCAACAACTCGTGCTCTTCCACATTCACCGTTGGCGATTCACCGGTAGTGCCAACCACCACGATGGCATCGGTTCCTTCCGAAATATGAAAATCAATCAAAGCACGAAATGCTGCCAAGTCCAGACTACCGTCCTCATGCATTGGTGTAACTATCGCAACCATACTGCCTGTAATCATGATATTCGCCACATTAAACGAAAGCGCCTATTTTAACTGAAACGCTTATTCGAATGTTTCAGATATTAGGCAACTTGGCACCTATTGATAAGCTTTGGCTCTTGGCAATTGCTTAAAGCCAGTGACATAAGCGGTTCTTCTACCGTATCATCTAAAAGTCCAGTACTATTTTTGGTTTTCTCCCATGCAAAACGAACAAACAACTGAACCTCAGGGAAGCCGGGAAGCAATTCTTCACCTCCTGCAAAAACATCAGCTTGTAGAGGGCATGGTACGCAAGCAAGATATGCCGCATCACGATCTGGTTGAGTCTTTGGTACGCAAGCAGAATTTGGTTAAATTGAAGCAAGCCTTGAATGAAGCCCCTCCTTCGGAATTGGCCCGCATATTGGAAGATTTATCAGTTGAGGATCAACTCTTCGTTTGGGATCAGTTGGGTGAAAATCGCAAAGAATTAATTCTGCATGACCTTCCAATTGAAGTTTTAAATGCTTTGGGAAGCAGGCAATTCAGCAACGAAAAATCTAGCATCAAAGCTTTTGGCTTGCATGAAGGTCGCCTGCGCGAAATCACAATTCATAATAGCGAAGAGCTACTCAAGGCAAAGCCGGTTTGGATCGATTTGGTGGGCCCCACATTTGAGGAACGCACCTGGGTGGGAGATATTTTCGGAATAGAACTGCCCGACCCGGAACGGCTCAGTGATCTTGAATCAAGCGCCCGCTTCTATGTTGAAGAGAATGGCGAAATTCATGTTCATTCCGACTTTTTGCTGGACCTCGAAGACGAGTCGCGTAACGTCGCGGTTGCTTTTATCTTGTACCAGAATATTTTATTCTCGATTCGTTCTGAAGAATTGCCTGTTTTCCGTTTACAACGTTTGCGTGCCTTCTCACAACCCAACTATGTGTCTGATGCCCGCGACGTATTGCTTGATCTCTATGCTGCCGACGCGGAATACTCGGCTGATGCGATGGAGGATATGTATAGCGGCTTGGAAGCCGTTGGTAAGCAGGTACTCAGCAAACACATGACTGATGAAGAGGCCGCTAAAATATTGGTGGCTATCGCACACGAAGAAGATTTGAATGGGCGTATACGCAGGAACGTGCTGGACACGCGTCGCGCCGTTTCATTCCTGATGCGCAGCAAGTTCCTTGAAAAACATCAAATGGAAGATGCCCAACAAATTTTGCGGGATATAGAATCACTTGATGGCCACACTACATTTTTGTTCGGGAAAATTAACTTCCTGATGGATGCCACCGTCGGCTTCATCAACATTAACCAGAATAAAACTATTCAGCGCTTAACGGTATTGAGCGTGGTATTCATGCCGCTCAATGTGTTGGCCGGCATCGGCGGCATGTCAGAATATTCAATGATGACTCAAGGCATAATGTCATGGCCACTGGCCTATGCCATATTTACAGTCGGACTGGTTATCGTTGCCTGGGTTACCTATGCGATACTTAAGATGATGGAAAAACGCGAAAAAATTAAAATCAGACCAGTTTCCCAATGAGGAAGAATTTACCCTACTTCAGGGGATTTCAGCATCATTCATGCGCGAAAGAATAATATCTGTTTTAAGTAAAAGTCCTTTGGCTTCGCGGTGCTTGTCATAGTAGCGAGGATTGGGCACCATCGCAGCTAATCTGGCCGCTTGTTCCGGTGAAAGTTGTGCTGCGCTGATCTGATAATAATGCTGCGCTGCGGCCTCAGCCCCGAACACTCCATTCCCCCACTCGATCACATTCATGTAGATTTCGAAGATACGTTGCTTCTCCATCAGATGTTCTAACATCACGGTGATGATCACTTCTTCACCTTTACGCCAAGGGGTACGCTTGGAAGTTAAAAATAAATTCTTGGCTAATTGCTGGCTTATAGTGGAACCACCTGAAACAATCTTGCCCTTTTTCAGATCCTTTTCATAAGCTTTCTGAATACCTTCCCAATCGAAGCCATCATGATCAACAAATTTGGCATCTTCCGAAACGATCAAAGCCTGCTTTAGTGTATTGGCTATGCGGTTATAAGGCACCCATTGGTACTGTAATTTTGCTGCAGGATTTTTATCTTGCAACACCTCCAGCCTGTCATTCATAAATGAACTTGATGCCGGATTGTGATCCACCCACCACCAAATATGCGCCGCAAGCCATGCCTGATAGAGCAAAATTAATACAAACAGGACTAACAAAATACGCCTAAGCAAGCGCCAGAATTTTTTCATACTAAACTAACACTCGCCCGTTCTTACCACACAGGCGGAAATCCAAACAATTCAAAATCCATGCGAAGCCAGGCAGAACAAAAAATTTTGCCGTTTTGCGGGTATTTTCTCTCGCTGGATTACCGTCTTCACGGGAATGACGTGGCATTTGATTCAACTCAATCATGCTCGCAACTTAGCAATAACCGGAGCCGTATCAGGCCTCACTTCGCGCCATTTAAAAAATGCCTCCGCCGCTTGTTCGACCAACATGCCCAATCCATCGGCACACTGCTCTGCACCTTGCTCAGCGGCAAATTTCAAAAAAGGCGTCTGTTTTCCATACATCATGTCGTAGGCCAATGATTTTGGTTTGAACAAACCCTTAGGCAAAGGAGGCAACTCATTCGCCAGACTACTCGATGTTGCATTGATCACCACATCAAAAGACCTACCTTCAAGCCCTGCATAAGTGCTGGCGACCACCGTGCCATACGGTGCAAATTCAAAAACCATCTGCTGCGCTTTTTCCAAAGTACGATTCGCAACGGTGATGGTCGCGCCCGCATTAAAAAGTTGCCAAATCACTCCATGGGCTGCGCCACCCGCGCCTAACAACAGTACTCTGTTAAACACCAACTTGAAATTCAGATTCTGCTCAATGTCATTAAGCAACCCCACACCATCGGTGTTATCACCAAAAATTTCACTATCTCTGAAAAATAACGTATTCACAGCCTGTGCTGCCTGTGCCCGCCCGGTAAGTTGCTTACAGAGTTTTATCGCCTCAAATTTGAATGGAACGGTGACATTGCAGCCCTTATACCCCTCGCTTACCAAACGTTCGACGGTGGTTTTAAAGCCATCCAGAGGTGCTTCTATAGCCTGATAAGAAATGTCCTGCTGCATCTGCAATGCAAAAGCTTGGTGAATTAGTGGCGATTTGCTATGCGAAATAGGGTGGCCGATAACGGCGTACTTGTCTGTCATGCGGACTAAAATTGAGATTCGATAGAACGAATTATAGCTGTTTGATTTGAAGCGATGTACTGAACTCAGGCTAATGTCTTAATCTTACGTTCATTCTATTAATTTAATGGCAATGTGTTGCACTGCCATTCTAAAAATTAACCCCTGCTCTCAAAGCAGCGCCCACTTGTGTCGCGCCGCCCCATCCGCTGGCAAATAAATTCGGACTGACCGTTACGGCGAAATCGAAATGCGGCTTGAAGTAGGGAATTCGCGGGGAAACACCGAATCCGGCCGAGGCCATCGGTTGTGAAGGATTAAGCAAATCATGGTGATAACCGGCACGTAACTGCGCCCAGCCAAAGGCGCTCCATTCACCACCAATGCCAACATATTGAGAATTGTTCTCAAGGCCTGCCGGGTTATTCCGGGTAACATCCAAATCAAACGCAACGTTTGACCATGAAGTTTCGTAGGATGCTCCAATGCGGGCTTGCGGATTCATGGTTAACGAAGCGCCATCCGGCACCGGAGTTCCTCCGGTTGTCAACGCACTTTTGAAGTCATAAGTCTGAGGCACAACATTCTTCACAACAACACCCAAACGCATTCCGTTGGAATAGGATTTTCCAACGCCCATATCGAAGTTAAAAGTAGTGTATTCAGCCAAATAATCGTTACTGGTCAAACCTGCCGTTATCGAGCCTGAATCAGGGTTCAGTTTTGCATCAAACAGATGCAAATACATAATCTTCGGTGTGAAGCCAATTGAGCAAGATTGGTCGCCATCTACAAGATTATGAGAAATAGACAAACCCGTTTCCTCGATCAGAACACCTCGAATATGCACTCGAGATTGAAGTGTTGGATTTTGATTGATGGTGTTTGCAGCAGCCGCTATTTTAGGGATGCTGGTATTTAGTACGGCGGCAGTGGAAGCCAAGCTCGAACTAGCCGTGCCGATATTTGCGTTAGCAGTGGCAAGTGCGGCGGGACAAGCAGAAAGATTAGCTCCTGAACAACTGGCAATCGCAGCATTGAGAGCATCGGAGGCCGCTGTAAGTGCCGATATAGTTGAAGTGGTTGCGCTGCCCGAGCTAGTTAACGCTGCACCTACAGATGCAGAAGCCGATGCCAGATTTGAAACCGTTCCTGCATCGTTATAGATCAGCGTACCCCCCATTGCTCCCCATGCGTCAGCATAAACTGCAAAGCCCCAGTCATTGCCTGGTATACCGACAACAGTGGCTACGCCAAACTTTGCTTCTACAGGCTTGTTATTCATCGCTAATAGTAACTGATTGATATTATTGATTTGCGTGGACACTACAGTTGCATTTCCTCCCGCCGCAGACATGTTGGATGCAACTGACGAAATATTCGTTTTAAGCGTGGAAATTGTTTCCGCAGCCGAAGATGCAGAAGCGAGGCTATTAATATTTAATGCTGAAATGTTGTTGGTGAGTATTGAGATGCTATTGGTAAGTGCCGTTGAATTGGCGGTCAAGGCGATTCTGGAAATTGTGAGTTGTTCATTCATGTCCTCGATGTTTTCCAATTTGGCATGCATATTACTCGGGTCATACAAAGTTGCTCCCACAATTGGAAATTCAACCGAGTATTTTTTTTCCGGATCAGAAACGGTCAGCATCGCCGGATTAAAAAAAGGAGCGGTCGAGGGATCTCCAACCGCCACTCCGGTACCACCCATTGCCATTGAACGTGGATCAAATGAATTGAACGGCATTGCAAAAACAACACTGCTATTAATAACAAGTGGAATAATTAGGAACGGCCAACAGACTGGCTGATAATTGAGGTTGAGTTTTAGGCAAACACAAAGTGCATTCCACCTCTCCCTCCATCGATTAAATTGTTTCAATCGAAGCGGAAATTTTTGATAAAACCCCGGTGGATACGCCGATGAATTTGATTTTTTCATACATCATACCCAACCCCGTTTTGATATCTTTATTTATGCGCCACAGGCGAGGCCGCATATTTTTTGTTTGCCTCATCGCTATTTTCCACTGCCTGATTAGCATGGGCATGTGCTATCTGGGCATGATGTGCTGCCGTTTTATGGTCTCCTGCTTCGCAACATTTGCTAGCTTCCAAGTGATGCTTTGATGCCAGTTCATGATGCTCTGATGCCTTTACGTGATCTTTCGCTTGTGCTTTCAACATAATTTTCTCCTGAAAATAAAATTGTAAATACCGTTCAGATGGAATTCATCAGGCAGCTTACAAATCAATCATGGAGATTGTTGTTAAATTTCTATGTACGCTAGTGCGCTTATTTTAGAAATGAATATGGGATATCTAACTTGCCAACTCAATTTGGGAGTTGGCAGGGAACTAATTTGTTTGAATTTTGATTTCTAAAAATACAGTTTTTTTACAATTTTTTACACCGATTGCCATAAAAAATCGAACTTTTGGATAACCAAAACTCGTACCTGACTTGCAAAGCAATCTAAATTTTTATATAACATATTGAATTAATATATATTTAAATTACAAAATAAAAATCATGAAACTTTCCTAAAGTTTGCCCAAAAACTGCCGATAGCATCACTGAGATACCGTTGTAAGTAGCAGTCTATCTAAATATTAATGAAATGAAAGGCCGCATCATGGTAATCAACTCTGGTCATTCAAACGTGCAAATTGCCATTGCCGTCCAACCTCAGTATCAATCCGGGTATGCTCAAGGAACAGACAATGGCAAGGCATATGATGTGACAGAGCAGGCAACGACTAGACCATCGATCAACACTAGCGGTCAAGGTGTGGGATACGTAATTGATGAATGGGCATGATACAACCTGTTGATAAGGAAGATTAAACGTGAGTATTTCTTCTATCGCATCCAGACCTGTTGCTGCCCCTCAGACTGAGGGCTCCAAGGATTCTTCGTCCCTTGCTGCCTTGCCTGCAGGATATGAAGCGCTACCAGTCGCACCCTCAGGAAACGATAAAGCAATTCGAGAAGAGGCTGTAACGACAAAAAATCCAACTCAAGCCCAGATATCCCAAGCCGTTAAACAAATAAATGATTCGTTCGCCCAAAAAGGACAGAATCTTTACGCTTCCATGGAGAAAGACAAAGAAACTGGCATCAATGTCGTCAAGTTATTAGATAAAAATACCAAAGAGATCGTCAGGCAATACCCAGCTAAAGAGATCATTGCGATAGCTGCTTCGATCGTTCAATATCAGAAGAGCAAAGGTCAGTTACTGGACATAAGCGCCTGAACAATCTTGTCAAAACGATCACTTGGTAAAACATCCTGATTTTCTAAAATTACCAATAAAGCTTTCAGACGCAAACAGCCGATTCTCTAGTAGCACAGTGAATAGGCTACTCGCTCTCTAAGTGATCGTTATTGGTGAATGTCCATGTTCGAGTGATGCTCAAAACATCGGTTTCCTTGCTGATTTCAGGCGGGAAAACCGCATAAGGTGCGGCCAGTTTAACAATGCGCATGGCTGCTGCATCGAGAATTCGCTGTCCTGATGAGCGGCTGATTTCAACATTTTCTACACTTCCGTCTGAACGGATTGAAACGGTTAGCGTCAATTTTCCAAATATCTTTTGGTCGCGTGCTTGCTGAGGATAATTCATGTTGCCGATGCGTTCGATTTTACTGCGCCAATCTTCAATATACTGTGCATATCGATATTCCTGAGTTCGGGCACCGACGAATTTGCGTTTGGGCAACCGCTCGTAAGCATCAATATTTTTACTAATCTCGGCATCCAACCTAGCCATCTCCAGCGCTCGCGTTGCCAAATCCTCCCCACTGTTCTCGTTGGTAACAGGATCGGAAATATCAGTTTCCTTAGGCACGCTGTAATTACTCTTCAATTGCGTCAGCAAGCGCTTTGCTTCTTGTTCCAGTTGTTTTACGCGGTGTGCTGATTGTTCAGGTGAAAATTGTTCACTGTCTCCCAGCGTCGGAAGTGGTGTTCTGGCATGACGCTCATCTGCAGTATTCCCGCCACCGTCAAGATTATTCTGCGCCATTTTTTCCGCATTTAGCGGACGCATCTGAGATCTACTATTAACCAGCACAACTTCCAAGGGCTGCAATGGCATGCTCAGCGCTCTATTTATTTCCGGAAGAGCAAGCCCCACTCCAAACAAGACGAAGGCATGAAAGCCAAGCGAAAATAGCATGGCAACGGCAAAACTCTTTTTTTGTAACAAGGCGGTCATGCAGCTATTGTCTCTACCATTGAGATAAAACGTGAATTAAAATTCAAATCGAGCAAATCAATCTCCCCTATTCCCAGAATCACCCGTGAGGTGGGCGGCAATTCCGGCAACGATGGAATACGCCCTACCAACGGTATATCAGCGAATCTGACCAAATTTTCGCGCAATACCAACACCTCCGATTGCTGTACTTTTTCTTGCAATAACCAACGCAAACACCAGTAGCGTTCCATCTGTCTCTGAAAATCATTGTAAAGAGTATAAGCCGCATCGAAATCACGCAAGATGGCAAATAGTTTTGTGTCGTTTTTGTCATAAAAAGGGGTTTCATTTTGTAACAGGCTGATAATCTGGCGCTGATTCACTAAATCAACATAGCGACGCAAAGGTGAGCTCGACCACATATATTGCGCCACACCCAAACCTTGATGTGGTGCGGCAACTGTGCTCATTTTTACTTTGCCGTTGCTCTGCGTGCGGTAGATTCCTGCCACGTCATTATCGGCCAGTAGCTTGCCCCAACTACTGTTGACCAGGATCATCAATTCGGAAACGACCTTGTCAATCGGCGAGCCACGCAAACGATTGCTAATCGTAATATGATTATTTTCCACATAAAAATTGTAGTCAACTTGCTGTGTGCTGTTGTCGGCAGACTTTCCACGCAGGGTTTCTAACTTATTGGCAAAATTCCACAGAACCATCAGTTCGTCGGCAAATTTATAATCTGCCTTCCCCTCCGCAATGGTGAGCTCGTTGAACATTGGCTCCAGTGTATCGTGGCGCAAATTGGCCGCAATGTGCAATCGCTCAAGGCGACTTTCACTACTCAATATATCAAACGAGGTCGCATCAACTTCAATATAAAGCGATAGTGCCGGACAAACCTTGTCTGCGCACAAGGTAAAAGCTTGCACCACATTTTCAGGCAACATTGTGATCTTGTTGCCTGGCATATACAC
>Ga0075019_10002353_pt1 | contig 10745 bp, 8 predicted proteins | sample ColStrG_CSR_2013_FD_71473 | JGI IMG/M metagenome (GOLD analysis project Ga0075019, IMG submission 71473) | Freshwater sediment microbial communities in response to fracking from Pennsylvania, USA - Cold Stream Run_MetaG_CSR_2013 | ecosystem: Environmental > Aquatic > Freshwater > Creek >...
ACGGCGATGCTGTTGCGCCATTCCGACGTTGACTTCTATCCGATCGATCGACTTGCTTTCGGACTTTTGGTCATCTCCGTTATCACTGGTGCGGTGATTCGGCGCGAGAGTTTTTTTCACGCGGAGCGGATCACATGGCCGATGCTCGCTCTGACAAGCCTGGCCGTCGTAAGCGCAATCGGCCAACCCTTCAACTCCGAAACCTGGAGCCTGCTCGCGGCAAAGTTCATTGTCCCCTTTACCCTCTTTCACCTCGCGCGTCTGGTGTTTCGGTGCGGATCCGATTTTCATCGATTTGAAATCTTTGTGCTTGTGCTGCTGGCCTACCTGAGCTTCACCGCAGTCGCGTTTCTAGTCGGCGCTCGTGATTTCATCTTCCCGCGCTACATCCTCGACCCGAGCCTTGGAGCCCATGCGAATCGCGCGCGCGGGCCTCTACTGCAGGCCGTGGCTAACGGTGTCTCTCTGAACATGCTTGGGCTGCTTGCATTCCATGCCTACCGGCGCGGCAGCGTGCGAGGCGTCAAGGTTGCGCTGCTATTAGTCTCGGTGCCATTTGCCATTCTCGCGACCATGACACGCGCCGTTTGGGTTTCATTCGCCGGTAGTGTGATGGTTTTGGTGTTCCTTTCTAGAAATCGAAGGCTGCAATGGGCATGTGCGGGGCTAGCGTTGATTGCAGTCTGCGCAGTTGCAATGCTCGGCAGTACTCCATTTGGAGACGCAGTGTCAGACCGGCTTCACGAGCGTGGCCCGGTCGATTTTCGCGCGGCTGTTTACCAGGGTGGGTGGGAGATGTTTCTTGAACACCCTCTGGCCGGTTGGGGCTTTCACCAGATGCCAGAAGAGTTGCCAAAGCATGTAAGCGGGTATTACGAAAAGGTCCTCTACCCGCACAACACCTACCTGGAACTGCTGGTCGAGCACGGAATCGCAGGATTCGCGCTTTACCTGTGGCTCATGTGGGAGATGTGGCTCCTGGGATGCGGCAAGGTTCCACCTGAGAGCGCCGCGGATTTCTCAATCAGAGCTTCCATCAGATGTGGCCCATTCTTCTGGGTGTTTACTGCCTCAACGCCGCGGTGGTCGTCATGAGTTATCAGTTTGTAAATGGACTCCTGTTCGCCATGGCTGGCATGCTCGCTGCACAACGACACCGGGCGGAGATCGGCGCGTCATGTTGACGATCGCCTATCTCGCAAATCAATTCCCTTCGCCTGTCGAGCCTTATGTAGTTGACGAGATCAACGAATTGCGCAGTCGAGGCGTAAGAGTCATTGCCAGCAGTGTAAGAAAGCCCTGCGCTGCAAAAGGTCAAACTTGCGCTCCCGGCGTAATCCTGCAACCCGTGAGCATATGGCTGCTGCTGCGATCCGCCGGGCTCTGTCTTCGGAAATGGTCACGCATCGCGCCGTTGCTGAGGCGCGCCATCGTCCAGGGACGTGAACCAATCGCACGACGGCTAAAGGCGCTCCTTCACACATGGCTTGGCGCATGTTACGCACTCATGCTGGAACAGCACGACATCAGTCACATCCATGCCCATCACGGATACTTCGGCTCCTGGATCGCGATGACAGCCGCCCGATTCCTGGATGTCACCTTCAGCATGACCCTGCACGGGTCGGACGTGCTGCTGAGCGCAGCTTATCTCGATATCAAGCTCGCCAATTGCCTCTTCTGCCTCACTGTCTCCGACTACAACCGCCGCTTCATTCTTGAGAACTATTCCGATGCGCATGCCAAGAAGATTATTGTTTCGAGGTTGGGTGTCGCACTTGACCATTCAGCACCACAACTTCTTCCCCGTCGGAATAGCCCTCGGTTCCACATGGTGGCGGTGGGTCGACTCCATGCAGTAAAAAACCACGCCTTTCTCGTAAGGGCCTGCGCACAACTTCACGAAGCGGGGGTGGATTTTGAGTGCTCGATCGCGGGGGACGGGCCCGAGCGCCGTCGCCTTGAATCACTCATTCAAGAGCTCGGCCTCGCACAGGAAGTGACTCTCCTCGGACATGTCAGGCATGAACAACTCGGTTCTCTTTACGATCGTGCGGATCTTGTCGTGCTCACCAGCCGCAGCGAAGGTCTGCCGCTCGTGCTGATGGAGGCGATGGCGCGCGGAAAAATCGTGCTCGCGCCAGCCATCACGGGCATTCCCGAACTGGTCATCCCGGGTAAAACCGGATTTTTGTATCAACCAGAGTGGATGGATGACTTCATCTCTCGTATCTTGCTCATTCGCTCGCTGAGCGAAGCCCGAAATTGCAAACCTCACTCTTCCCGTCGGCTGGAATGGGTCAGCCATGCCGCCCGCGTACACATACTCCACAACTTCAATCGTGAGAAAAATCTGCAATCGTTCAGCGACTTGCTGTTGTCGCGGATCGTATCCCCACCCGAAAGCCTTCCCTATGAAGATCTTGTTCTGCAACAAATATAACTACCGCTTCAGCGGCACTGAGGTTTACCTCTTCGAATTGATGGATCTGTTGCGGTCCCAAGGCCACGAAGTGGCTTTATTCTCGATGGCCGACCCTCGCGGCGAATCCACTCCCTATGACCGGCACTTCGTGCCTCACATTGATTTCAAGCGGAACTTAGGAATAATCCGGAAAGCAAGACAAGCCAGCCATGCGATTTATTCGCGAACCGCGAGGCAGCGGCTGCGCGCGATGATCTCAGAGTTCCGCCCCGATGTCGCACACATTCGAAATATCTACCACCACCTCTCTCCATCCATTCTCTGGGAACTGAGGGCCAAGGATATTCCGGTCGTCTATCACCTGAACGACTTCAAGCTGCTATGTCCCAGCTACAACCTGGTCTCTAGCGGAGAACCTTGCGAAGCCTGTGCTGGAGGGGCGTTTTGGCACGCTCTGCGCCCGGCATGCTATCCGGGCATTGGAGCGCGAATGACCCTGGTTACCGAAGCCTACGTGCATCGCTGGCTGGGCTCCTACCGGAAGTGCGTCGACCTGTTCCTCGCCCCAAGCCAGTTTGTACGTGACAAGTTTGCGGAATACGGTTGGGAGGGCTCGAGGTTTGAAGTGCTCCCACATTTCCAGGAACCGCACGAAATTACTCCCGCTGAAGGAAACACCATTCTTTATTTTGGGAGGCTTTCTGCGGAAAAAGGCGTGGACGATCTGCTCCGTGCGATGCAAAAGGTCCCAGACACTCAGTTGGTGATTGCAGGCGACGGTCCGCAACGTGGAGACCTCGAGGCATTAGCCGCGTCACTCAGACTCTCAAGTGTCCGGTTCGTCGGCCACGTGAAACACGATCAACGCGACTCTCTAATCTCTCACTCTCTCTTCACCGTACTCCCCTCCCACGCTTACGAAACGCTGGGAAAAACCATCCTTGAGTCTTACGCGCTCGGTCGTCCCGTCGTGGCCTCGGATATGGGATCCCGCCGGGAACTGGTCCAGGACGGACAAACCGGGCTTCTTTATCAGACTGGAAACGTAAATCAACTCACTTCCGTTCTGCGATTGCTCGGATCAAGGCCGCACCTGGCAGAAAAAATGGGTCGAGGAGGATGGAATCTCGTTCGCCAGCACCACTCCCCCGAAGTCCATTATCACAAGTTGCTTAGTCTTTATGAGCGGGTAATCGATTCCACAGCTCGCACCAAGCGCCATTTGACAATCACGTCAGCAGCCCCCCCGTGGCTGCACGCCCTTCACGCACAGAGCCGCAATGAAGCGACGAGCAGCGTTCCTAGAAAGCTGAAACTCGCATTCATCGGCGGCCGCGGAGTGATCTCGAAATACAGTGGCATCGAGACCTACTACGAAGAAGTCGGGCGTCGCCTCGTCGAAATGGGCCACGATGTGACGGTTTACTGTCGAACGTACTTCACTCCCCGCCAGCAGCTGCACAATGGGATGCGGCTAGTGCGTCTACCCACGGTTCGCTCGAAACACTTTGAAACTGTGGTCCACACTCTACTAAGCACGGTGCACGCCATGGCACACGACTACGACGTCGTGCACTATCACGCGCTCGGGCCAGCTCTGTTCTCCGTGTTTCCTCGCCTTGTCGGAAAAAAAACGGCAGTGACGGTACAGGGTTTGGACTGGCAAAGGAAGAAATGGGGACGCCTGGCGTCGGCCGTACTGCAACTTGGCGAGCGAGCCTCTGTAAGATTCCCGAACGGCACGACAGTGGTCTCTCAGGCGTTACAGCACCGTTTTCGAGAACTGCACGGAATAGAAGCGTTCTATGTGCCGAATGGCGGACTCCTGCGGGAGCGCACGCAACCGCACAAAATCCTCGAGTTAGGGCTCGAACCTGGAAATTACGTGCTTTTTCTCGGAAGATTCTCACCCGAGAAAGGCTGCCACCTTCTCGTTGAAGCTTTCGAGCGACTTGAGACCGACGTCAAGCTGGTCATGGCCGGGGCAGCAAGCTATTGTGACGAGTACGGCCGCGAGTTGCGTACGCATGCCAGCGATCGCATCAGCATCCTCGACTGGGTCTGCGGCGACACCCTGGATGAACTGTTAACCAACGCCATGTTCTTCGTCCTTCCTTCGGATCTTGAAGGCCTGTCGCTGGCGCTGCTCGACGCTATGGGTGCAGGTCTCTGCGTTTTGACCAGTGATATTCCAGAAAACCGCGAAGTCGTCGATGGCGCTGGATTCACCTTCGAACGGGGCAACGTCACCGATCTAGCGGAACATATCCGGTTACTGATTTCCCATCCTGAGCTTCGCCAAGCCGCAGGATCCGCAGCTAGGCGGCGCATTGAGGAACAGTATCACTGGCAAACCATCACCACTGAAATCGAAAAAGCCTATTTCGCTCTAATGGGATGGAAGACGCCTCCTGCTGGCGAAACGAAGCCGGCGCAACCAGCCGTCAAGATGGACCGGCTTGAAGAAATGAAACGGCTAGCGGGGTAGCGAATCGTTGCGTGATCGACGTCACGGCAATTTCTCGCCGGCACATCTCTACATCTCTCCAGTAATGAGAAGTACAGGACGATTCCAGCCCACCTTCGCATGAACATCCTGCGAACCCATGGAATTGATGCCGTCGACTTCGAACTGTGGTCACAACGGTTTCCGCCATCAACGCTTGTGGCGCCTGCGTCGACTCGCACGAGAAGACCTTGCGCGAGAAAGGCGTCCGCGTAGAAACGATCCTCGCGGCGGTCCGGCTTGCCGCAGTGATTCATGGCGTAGCGACCGTATTCGATACGGAGAAGGTGCCCACACCAGCCGCGACCGTCAGCTGATTGCCGGCAATTTCAACTGAAACCTGTCAGGACACGGCAAACGCGTCCGGTTTTATTTACAATCAACTGTTTATCTTGTGGGCAGTAATCGTGGAGTCGCCCGCAAGATAACCCTTCGCATGCGCGATACGATTCTCGTAACTGGCGGAGCCGGATTCATCGGCTCCAATTTCATCCTGCAGACAATGCAGGAATCCCCTTCATCGGTCGTCAATCTCGACAAACTCACTTACGCTGGCAACCTGCAGAATCTCAAAAGCGTGGCCGAAGACTCTCGCTACGAATTTGTACACGGCGACATCGCGGATCGCGCCGTGGTCCGTCGCTTGCTTGAGAAGCACCAGCCCAGAGCAGTCGTCCACTTCGCCGCCGAAAGCCACGTGGACCGTTCGATTCGTGGACCGGACGATTTCATTCGCACCAATGTCGACGGCACTTTCGCGCTGCTCGAGGAAATCCGTGCCTACTGGTCTTCGTTGGCGGCAGCGGACCGACATCCTTTTCGCTTCCTGCATGTCTCCACCGACGAGGTCTACGGATCTCTCGGTCCGGATGATCCGCCGTTCCGGGAGACGACTGCCTACGCGCCGAACAGCCCATACGCGGCGTCGAAAGCTGCGTCTGACCACCTGGTGCGCGCTTATCATCACACCTACGGCCTGCCGACGCTGACCACGAACTGCTCCAACAACTATGGACGCTTCCAATTTCCCGAGAAGCTGATCCCGCTGATAATTCTGAACGCCCGCGAGGGCAAGCCGCTTCCCGTCTACGGCGATGGCAAGAACGTCCGCGACTGGCTATACGTCGGAGACCATTGCTCTGCGATTGGCACTGTTCTTCGCGCAGGCCGGCCAGGTGAGACCTACAATGTTGGCGGCTGGAACGAGAAACCGAATATCGAGATCGTGCAAACCATCTGCGATCTGGTGGACGAATTGGGGCCGCGCGGAGGGAAGCCCCGCCGCGAACTGATCACCTATGTGAAGGATCGCCCTGGCCACGATCGCCGCTATGCCATGGACGCGCGCAAAATCGAACGGGAACTGGGCTGGAAACCGACAGAAACCTTTGAGAGCGGCATTCGCAAAACGGTTTGCTGGTATCTTGAAAACGAAGCATGGGTGCGTGATGTCACCAGTGGATCTTACCGCCAGTGGATTGCAACGCACTATGCTGATTAGGGGCGGTTCTCGCGAGATCGGACTGAGCATGAAAGAAAGCACGCGCTACAAAGGCATCATCCTCGCTGGAGGATCGGGCACGCGTCTTTATCCGGTCACCCAGGCCATGGGCAAGAGTCTTCTCCCCGTCTACAACAAGCCCATGATCTATTACCCGCTCTGTACGCTGATGCTCGCGGGGATTCGCGACATCCTGGTGATCTCGACGCCGGAAGACGTGCCCAAATTTCAAACCCTGTTGCGCGACGGAAGTCAGTTTGGCATTCGCATCCAATATCTGGTGCAACTCAGGCCCGAAGGCATCGCCCAGGCTTTTCTGTTGGGCGAAAAGTTCTTGGGGGGCAGCCCTTGTGTGCTCGTGCTGGGAGATAACATTTTCTACGGACACGATCTCGCGAAAGATCTGCGGGAAGCCGCCAGCAAAGATCACGGCGCGCGCGTGTTCGCCTATCGAGTGCACGATCCTGAGCGCTACGGCGTGGTGGAGTTCGACAGCGAAGGGCGTGCATTGAGCATCGAAGAAAAACCCCGTCAACCGAAGTCGAGCTATGCGATCACCGGCTTGTACTTCTACGACGAGCAAGTGGTCGAAATCACCAAGTCGCTGAAACCGAGCGCCCGCGGCGAACTCGAGATTACCGACGTGAACCGGGCGTACCTCCAGAAAGGCCAACTCGAGGTCGTGCTCATGGGACGCGGCATGGCCTGGCTCGATACCGGCACGCATGAATCCCTGATGGAAGCAGCTTTATATATTCAAGCCATCGAGAAAAGGCAGGGACTGATGGTGGCCTGTCCGGAGGAAATCGCCTATCGCTCGGGCTACATCACTGCCGTGCAAGTGGAAGGTATTGGAAGTTCCATGAAGAACAGCAGCTACGGCTCTTATCTGCTGCAGCTTTTGCGGGAGCGGGTATTCTAAGATGAGTCCAGTTTCGGTCAAACTTGTGATGGATGCGATCAAGAAAATTTCCACTCCGCTGGACGGCGTGTTCGTTCTGGAACCCCGCGTCTTTGGCGACGAGCGGGGCTTCTTTCTTGAGAGCTACAACGAAAGAGTATTTGCTCAGCTTGGCATTGCGGACAAATTCGTTCAGGACAATCACTCCAGTTCCCGCCGCAACGTACTTCGCGGTCTTCACTATCAGGTTCGACACACACAAGGCAAGCTGGTCCGTGTAGCCGACGGGGAGATCCTCGACGTCGCGGTCGATTTGCGGCGCAGTTCGCCAACATTTGGCAAATCGGAAGCGGTCCGCCTTTCGGGCGCCAACAAACGCATGTTGTGGATTCCCGTCGGGTTTGCCCACGGCTTCCGGGTCATCTCCGAACAAGCGCACGTCCTCTATAAAGCTACGGACTACTACTCTCCCGAGGACGAACGTACGCTAGCCTGGAATGATCCCGACCTCAAGATTGACTGGGCTCTCGACGGCGAACCCATTGTCTCTGCCAAAGACCAGCGTGGCGTTGCGCTGCGAAATGCCGAAACCTTCGAGTAAGCACGAATGAGAGTAACGATTCTTGGCGCCTCGGGTCTCTTGGGCCAGGCGCTCATGCGCGAGTGGAATGGCGATCAAGTCGTCGGCCTTAATTCCCGCAATGCGGACATCCGCGACGCCGAAAAGGTGCGCGAAGTACTGCGGCAGAACCCGCCAGATTGGATTGTCCTCGCCGCTGCCTACACAGATGTGGATGGATGCGAGAGCAATCAAGTTCGCGCCTTTTCCGTCAACCGTGATGGCGCAGTGAACGTTGCAGAGGCCGCGAAGCAAATCGGGGCGAAGCTGCTCTTTCTTAGCTCAGACTATGTCTTCGATGGGAAGAAGACATCGCCTTACGAAATCAGCGATGCCCGCAATCCGCAAAGCGTTTACGGTCGCTCGAAGGCAGAAGCCGAAGTCAAACTGCTGGAAGTCCTGCCTGATTGCTGCATCGCGCGGACATCCTGGCTGTTCGGCGCCGGGGGAAAATGCTTTCCGGATACGATTCTGAAGCTGGCAGCGAGCCGTCCCGCTCTCGACGTCGTGAACGATCAGCGGGGTTGTCCGACCTATACCAGCGATCTGTCGCGAGCCATCATCCAGCTTTGTCGCACGAATGCCAGTGGAATTGTGCATGCGACGAACGCCGGAGACTGCACGTGGTTCGAGTTCGCTCGCGAGATCGTCCGTAGTGCGGGCTTTCCGACTGAAGTTCGTCCAACCACCTCTCAGCAGATGGCGCGGCCCGCGCCCCGTCCGGCCTACTCCGTGCTTTCGCCAAAGAGTTTGCACCACTGGGGAGTCGCGACGCCGCCATGGCAGGACGCCCTGCAGCGCTATCTGCGAGAGCAAACCAAATAAAGAATTCCGGCGATTGCTTCGGCCGGACCGGGGCTGTTACGATGCGGCGGGGTTCACGCCAGTGAAGTCAATCCTCAATTTCATCAATGGTCAATTTGTGCGTGGCCCTCGGGAGTTCCCCGACATCAATCCGGCCGACGGTACCCTCATCGCCCAAGTCACCGAGGCCGACCGTGATCTCGTAGATCAAGCGGTGCGCGCGGCCCGCAAAGCATTCGAGTTAGAATGGGGCCGCCTCGGCACTCGTGAACGCGCAACGTGCCTGCACAGAATTGCGGATGCCATCGAGGCGCGATTCGATTGCTTCGTTGCCGCCGAAGTGGCGGACACGGGTAAACCGATTGCGCTGGCTTCGCGTCTGGATGTGCCTCGTGCCGCCGCGAATTTCCGCGTCTTCGCCGACCTGATCAAGACCGCGCCGCTCGAGTCGTTCCAGACCGACACTCCGGATGGGAGGAACGCACTGAACTATGCGGTGCGCAAGCCTCTCGGGGTCGTCGGAATTATCACTCCCTGGAACTTGCCGCTGCTGCTGCTGACATGGAAGGTCGCTCCGGCGCTGGCCTGTGGCAATACCGTCGTTGTGAAGCCGTCGGAAGAAACTCCCGCAACCGCAACGTTATTAGCTGAGGTGATGAAAGAGTCTGGAGTTCCCGATGGCGTGTACAACATCATTCATGGCTTCGGAACCAATTCGGCGGGCGAATTCCTGACCCAGCATCCCGAGGTCAATGCAGTCACCTTCACCGGCGAATCGCAGACAGGCACCGCCATCATGAAAACCGTTGCCGCGTCCGTGAAACCTGTGTCCTTCGAGCTCGGCGGCAAAAATGCCGCAATCGTTTTCGCCGATTGCGACTTCGACGAGGCAGTGAGCGGAATCTGCGACGCGGTCTTCCTCAACACGGGTCAGGTCTGCCTCTGCGCCGAGCGTGTTTACGTCCAACGTCCTATCTTTGATCGATTCGTGGAGACGCTGAAAAACAAGGCCGAGAGTCTGCGGATGGGCTCTCCCATGGACCAATCCACTCAGATCGGACCTCTTATCTCGAAGCCACATCGGGAGAAGGTGCTTTCTTATTACAAGCTGGCTCGAGAAGAAGGCGCGACCGTCGTCACCGGCGGTGGCGTGCCGGAATTCGGCAACGCCCTCGATGGAGGTTTCTATGTGCAACCGACGATCTATACTGGGCTGCTCGAGTCGGCGCGCTGCGTCAAGGAAGAGATATTCGGCCCCGTTTGCCACATCGCGCCGTTTGATGAGGAAGAAGAAGCCGTCTCGATGGCAAACGATACGAAGTACGGGCTCGCCGCTTCGATCTGGACCACAAATCTCAAGCGCGGCCATCGCGTTGCGCAACAGATGAACGTCGGCATTACGTGGGTGAATTGCTGGTTTCTGCGAGACCTTCGAACGCCCTTTGGCGGCGTGGGTCTCTCGGGCATCGGCCGCGAGGGCGGCGTGCATTCGCTGAATTTTTATTCGGAATTGAACAACATCTGCATTCGGCTGTGAATCTGCTAGAGTGACGCGGGTGGGCATGGGGAAGATCGAAAGCCAGGTTCTCGAAGGAAAAGCCAGGCCACGCGGCAAATATCCGCATGTTAAGCGTGCCGGAGATTTTCTGATCGTCTCCGGAACAAGTTCGCGACGTGCTGACAATACGATTGCCGGCGCAGAAGTCGACGATCTGGGAACCACACATCTCGACATTCGCATCCAAACGAAAGCTGTCATCGAAAACATACGCGACATCCTGCACAATGCGGGCGCGCAACTCTCCGACGTCGTTGAAATCACCACATATCTCGTGAACATGAACGACTTCGGTGGATACAACGAAGTGTATGGCGAGTTTTTTGGCTACGAGGGGCCCGCGAGAACCACGGTTGCCGTGCACCAGTTGCCACACCCGCATTTGCTGATTGAAATCCGGGCCGTCGCCTACAAACCGGAGAAATAGGAGG
>Ga0075019_10002355_pt1 | contig 10743 bp, 1 predicted proteins | sample ColStrG_CSR_2013_FD_71473 | JGI IMG/M metagenome (GOLD analysis project Ga0075019, IMG submission 71473) | Freshwater sediment microbial communities in response to fracking from Pennsylvania, USA - Cold Stream Run_MetaG_CSR_2013 | ecosystem: Environmental > Aquatic > Freshwater > Creek >...
GTCTCGTGGGACGGCGGTGCCCAGCAGCTGTCCGACACCACCGAGATCAACTACCCGAAGCCCGGCCTGCAGACCGAGGGCTTCCTGGCCATCAACGTGCTGAACGACGGTGGGGCCGACGTCTACGGCAACACGGCCGCCGACCGCCTCCAGTCGCTTCCGGTGACCATCACCCAGACCTCGGGCAGCCCGACGCTCAGCCCCAACCCGTACACGCTCTACGCCGACCCCAACGGCTGCATCTTCGCCCAGGTGCCGGTGGGCACCTATGACGTCGCCATCCTGCAGCCCACGGCCGGCACCCCGTCCACCTTTGCCGACTACACCGGTGCACCGCCGTTCGTGAGCACATCCAATTCGACCACCGACACCCAGACCAACCAGACGGTGACGGTCACCGCCGAGCAGACCGTCAACCTCGACGCGTTCGACGAGGGCATCAACTCCTCGATCAGCTACGGCGGCACCTCCGCCGTCGACAACGGGGTGTCCTGCCCCAATGCGGCATCGATCGGATGCATCACCACCGGTGACGGCGTGTCCGGCGCCACCGCGGCCTGGGGCTCGGGTACGTCCGTGTGGTCGTCGACCACCCTGGGCGCCGGGACCCAGATCAACCAGATCGACTGCACCACCGCCACCAACGCCGAGTGCGTGGGTGTCGGCTACGGCCCGTCGGGCGGGATGATCGTCACCACCACGTCGGACGCCAACTCGCTCAGCACGGACTCCGTGCCGGCCGGCGTGACCGACGTGACCCAGGTCCACTGCCCCTCGAACATGGGTTGCTACGCCCTCGGGCTCACCGCGTCGGGGCCGGTGCTCCTGGCCGGACGGGTGGCTCCGGGACCCGACACGTGGATCACCGTGCCCACCCCGGGCGTCACGCTCACCGCGGTCCACTCGCTGACGTGTCCGACGGCGACCACCTGTCTGCTGTCCTACACGGACACCGGTGGTGATCCAGGCCTGCTGCGCATCGACGGCGACCCGGCACTCGCGCAGGTACCGGCGTGGTCACCGACGCTCACGCAGGACACCCTGCCCGTCGCCGTGCAGTCGGTGGGATCCATCACCTGCCCGACGACCACCACCTGCCTCGCCGTGGCCACCGGCGACCAGGCCAGCGCCGCCGACGCGACGGTGATCACCACCGCCGTGGCCGCCGCCGGGGCCGACACCTGGTCGCCCGAGTCGACCTTCCCCACCGGGGCGTCCACCGTGACCGGGATCGCCTGCACGCCGACCACCTGCGTCGCCATCGGCACCGCCACCGGCGCCGCCGCCGTGTGGACCGCCGACATCACCACCGCCACCCACGGCTGGTCCCAGGCCACCGGGTTCCCGGCCTCGGTGTTCCCGGCCTCGGTGCGTGCCGTCACCTCGGTCGCCTGCGGCAATCCGTCGTCGGGTGACACCGCCGACTGCGTCGTCGCCGCCACCACCTCCAGCGCCGCGAGCTCCGGGCAGCTGATCAACGGATCACTGACCAACGGCAGCTGGGCCTGGAACCAGGCGAGCATCCCCGCCCAGGAGAACCTGCAGTACGTCCTGGGCGTCTCGTGCGCGGCGCTCGGGTCGCCCAACGGCATCTGCGCCGCTGTCGGGGCCACCCCGGCCGGCCCGGCCGTGCTCACCTCGTCGACCGGCACCGGCGGGACCTGGTCGGACGTGACGCCCACGTCGCTCAAGGGCCAGGTGGTGACGGGCATCCCCATCGAGATCGCCCCGTCGGGGACCTCCAGCTGGACCAACCCGATCCAGTCGGTCCAGGCGGCCAACGCCACCACGATCCCGTACCCCCTGTACCCCCATGCGCCCGGCTACTCGATCGCCGCCGGCGACTGCCCCGCCGAGGCCACCAGCACGGCCATCGCCAACATGAACGCCCCGCCGGGTGGCACGGCCCGGGTGACCGTCCCGCTCGGCCTCCTGCCGTTGCAGCTGGTCGGCCCCACCGGCACCCCGGTGCCCGGTGCCACCGTCACCCTCACCAACACCACCTGCGGCGCCGCCGACTCCTACGACCTGCCGGTGACCGACGCCACGGGCGCCACCATGGCCTCGGTGCCGTACGGCACCTACTCCTACACCGTGACCCAGGGGTCGACCGCGGTGGCCCACACCTCGGTCACCATCACCGTCGGCGCCAGCACCGTCGTGGTCACCACCGCGGGCTCCCCGCTCACCGACTACCTGCCGGGCATGGTCCAGGTGCAGGCATGACCGCCCGCCTCCGTGACCGCGACCTCGACGACTCGGGCTTCACCCTGGTCGAGCTGACGGTGACCTCGTTCGTCCTGCTCCTACTGCTCGGCATGGTGTTCATCACCTTCACCATGGTGGAAGGACTGAGCGCGGGCATCAGCTCGCAGTACCAGTCGTTCCAGCAGACCCTTCCGGCCATGGCGCCCCTGCACAGCATGCTGGCCGCCGAGGTGGAGCCGGCGCCGCCGGTCGCCGGCGTGCCGACGCCGGGCTTCGCGTCGCTCGGGAACTTCAACGTCACCTTCTACGCCAACATCGGGACGGCGTTCGCCAACACCGTCTCGTGCCCGTCGGGCCAGACCTGCACCACCGGCACCACCGCCGGGCCGGCCAAGATCGTCGGCGTCCTACTCGGCCCGGACGGGGTCACCCCGGTCACCGCCACCACCGCCTGCAACGCCGCCAACCCGTGCACGTTCCAGCTCCGCATGTTCCTGCCGGTGACCGGCCTGACCGCACCCGGCGTGTCCTCGTGCCCGGGCGTGGGCACCGGTCCGGCGTGCATCTACCCGGCCAACTACCGGCTGCTCGCCAACGTCCAGAACGTGGTCAACGACCCGACGGCCGTCGACGGCTCCGGCAATCCGACGTCGCCGCTGTTCACCTACACGATGTTCGACACCGGGGGCACCTACCTCGGCACCACCTACCCCGACCAGGCCATCGTCCTCACCCCCGGTGAGCTCGCCGCCCAGCAGCTGACCGGCCTGTCCGGCCTCGGCTACCCGACCGACACCCAGTCGCTGACCGCCTGCGCCGCACCCAGCGCCAGCTACCCCACCGCCTCCATCGCCTGCCCGGCGGACGCCATCCAGAGCGTGACCGTCGACCTCAGGGTGGCCAAGCCCGGGTCCGGCACCAACGGCGGCCAGGAGAACAGCCTGGTGGTGTACCGCTACGCCCAGAGCCCGGGCTCGACGACCGCCCCCTTCCAGTACACGGCCACGGTGGGTTGACCATGCACGACGAACTGACCGCTCCGCTCCGCCGCCGCGCCGACCTCCGCCGCTCGGGCCGTCGGGCCACCGCCTGGTCCGATCTCGGGCAGACCGCCATCGTGGCGGTGCTGGGGGTCACCCTGGTCATCGGGATCATCGGCGCCACACTCGTCGCCACCGTCGTCCAGTCGGTCCCCCTCCAGCAGGCCAACGCCGTGTCGGTCTACGCCCACCGGGCCCTCCAGGCCGGGGAGAACGCCTACGTGACCGCGGTCAACGCCAACCCGACCCTCGCCCAGTGCAACAGCGGCACCAACCAGACCGGGGCCTGCAAGGGGATCGACTACGCACGGTGGAACCTCGTCCAGGGCTCGGACAGCGGGGACGGCTATGCCGAGTACTACGCCTTCGGCAACCCGCAGCCGACCTTCGACCCGACCACCCATGCCCTGACCAACCTGGCCGTCCAGGTGGTCGGTGCGGCCCACAACCCGAACACCACCACCAACTACGTGTTCGACAGCCAGACCATCAACCTGTCGGCCCAGAACGGCTTCCTCAACAACGTGTGGTGGTCGAACTTCGAGTCCTACAACTCGAGCGGCAACTACAGCGGCTGCAAGTACAACTGGAAGATCAGCTACAACATCAACAACAACTCGGGCGCGTGCGGTCCGGTCTACTTCGGGCCGAACGACTACCTCTTCGGGCCGCTCTACACCAACGACTCGATCTTCGTCAGCGGCAACGGCACGGTGGCGGGCTCCCCCTCGTTCGGCGACGCCAGCGTGAGTCCCAAGGTCCCGTCGGTGGTCCAGACCGCCGACCCCAATTGCCTCTTCGTCGACTCCGGGACCGGGATGAACGGCAGCTCCACAGGCTGCAGCTCGGTCAACAGCAACGTGGCCCTCTACGACACGATGAACAGCGCCTACGGCCACACCGTGGAGACGCCCCCGCAGAGCGACGCCCAGCTCAGCGCCATCGCCAACCACTACGGCTGCCTGTACTCGGGTCCGACCCAGATCACCTTGAACGCGGACGGCACCATGACCGTCATCAGTCCGGACACCCCCGAGGTGGCCGGCGTCGACACCAACAACGCCGCCGCCAACACCAACTTCTGCCCCAACAACGCCTCGGTCAACGCCCCGATCCCCTCGAGCGGGGTGGTGTTCGTCCAGAACGCCGGTGCCGGCCAGACGGTGAACGGCGCCAACCCGTTCGACGGCTACCTCAACAACTCGGTGACCAACCTCACCGCCAACCCGAGCCCCCCGGTGGCCGGCAGCCCGGTCACCCTGACCGCCACGGTGACCTCCGCCACCCAGAACATCGGCACCAACGCCACCGTGGCGTTCAGCCAGACCACCAAGGTGGGCGGCTTCACCTCGACGTCGGTCATCCCGGCCTGCAGCAACGTGTCCTCCTGGTCGGCGCCGGTGGCGTCGGGCGCCAAGTGGTCGTCCACGGTGACCTGCGCCACCACGGAGTCGGCCAGCGGCACCGGCGCGTTCTCCGCCTCCTACAGCGGCGGTGACGCCGCCTCGGCCTCGCAGGCCAACCTGGGCCAGACCAACACGCTCACCCCGTCGGTCGCCTACGGCCCGAACTCGCAGACCAACGCCGGCGGGTGCAGCAGCTGCTACTTCGGCGAGTCGTCGACGCCCGACGCCGAGGGTGACGCCTTCGTGCATGGTGCGCTGTCCGGCCAGCTCACCATCGGGACGGCCAACAACATCATCGTCACCGGCAACCTGACCTACCAGGACTGCTCGGGCAAGTGGATCACCGGCCAGAGCGGCCAGCCCGGCAGCTTCTGCCCCTACAACGTGTCGGGCACCAACGACACGCTCGGCCTGATCGCCAACAACTTCGCCGAGATCAACCACCCGGTGGACGGCAGCGGATCGGTGCTGCCCGCCTGCACCGGCAACGGCGGCATCCTGTGCGACCCGTCGAACGCCGGCAGCGGCCTGACCATCGACGCCGCCATCCTGGCGCTGACCGAGTCGTTCACCGTCAACAACTACGGCTCGGGGAGTACCGAGGGACCGCTCAACGTCTACGGCTCCATCCAGCAGTTCGCCCGTGGGCCGGTCGGGACGTTCAGCGGCTCGTCGTCGGTCTCCGGTTACAAGAAGACCTACACGTGGAACCCGCTCCTCGGCCTGGTGTCACCGCCGGCCTACCTGGTGCCGTCCACCGCCCCGTGGGTGCTCACGTCGGTCCAGGCCAACGCCGGCCAGCGCGCGACCAACCTCTGTCCCGTGCTGAACGGGCCCTACGCCGGACCCCCGCCCGCCGCCTCCACCCCGATCACCCAGTACTGCAGCCAGGCCACCTACGGCCTGCCCGGCTACCCGGCGCTGACCGCCCCCTCGCCGCCGACCAGCGTGAGCGCCACCGCCGCCATCGGCGGCACCGCCACGGTCACCTGGACGGCACCACCCAACAACGGGTCGCCCATCACCCGCTACGACCTCCAGACGATCCCGCCCTGCCCCGCCTGCTCCGGACTGTCGGGCATCGCGCCCGGTGCCACGTCGGCCTCGGTCACCGGCCTCACCCCGGGCACCGCCTACGTGTTCACCGTGACCGCCACCAACCAGTACGGGACCAGCGACCCGTCGGACCCGTCGCCGTCGGTGACCGCCCCGAGCGTGCCCTATGCGCCGACCCTGGTGTCCGCCGTCGGCAACGTCAACGACACGGTGACCGTCACCTGGACCGACCCGTCCTCGGTGGGCTCGCCGATCAGCGGGTACACGATCACCCCGTCGCCGGCCTGCCCGGGCTGCACCGGCGTGTCCGTCGCCGGCCCAACCGCCACCACGACGACCATCACCGGGCTCACCGTCGGCGGGACCTACACGTTCACCGTGACCGCCACCAACGGCCTCGGCACCGGACCCGCCTCCGTGCCGTCCAACGCCGTGGTCGTGCCGACCTTCCCCGGCGCGCCGACCGGCGTGGTGGGGACGTCGTACGCCAATTCCCAGTCCGTGGTGTCGTGGACCCCGCCGGCCAACACCGGCGGCCTGGCCATCACCGGGTACGCGGTCACCGCATCGCCCGGTGGCGGCACCTGCACCACGACCGGGACCCCCTCGTGCACGATCAACGGCCTCACCAACGGCACCGCCTACACGTTCACCGTCAAGGCAACCAACTCGATCGGCACCGGGCCGGCGTCGGCCGCGTCCCCCCCGGCCACCCCGTCGACGCTGCCGGGCGCGCCGACCATCGGGACCGCCACCAACGGGGTCAACGCGGGGACGGTCACCTTCACCGCCCCCGGCTCGACCGGCGGCGCCCCCGTCACCAGCTACACGGTGACCTCGAGCCCCGGCGGGCTGACCGCCACCTGCGCCTCGTCCCCGTGCACCGTCACCGGACTGGTGGCCGGGACCGTCTACTCCTTCAGGGTCGCCGCCACCAACGGGTCCGGGACCGGACCGTCGTCGGGCTCCTCCAACTCGATCACCGCCACCGGCGTGCCCGGGGCCCCGACCGGGGTGTCGGCGACGTCGCACGGCAACACCCAGTCGGTGGTGTCCTGGACGGCGCCGGCCAACGGCGGCTCGTCGATCACCAGCTACACCGTGACCTCGAGCGGCGGCCAGACCTGCACGACCCCCAACGGCACCACCACCACCTGCACGGTGCTGGGCCTCACCAACGGCACCACCTACACCTTCACGGTGACCGCCACCAACATCCTCGGCACCGGCCCGGCCTCGGCCCCGGCCACCGCCACACCGGCCTCGGCCCCGGGCGCGCCGACCATCGGGACGGCCACCGGCGGCTACCAGTCGGCCGTGGTGACCTGGACCGCGCCGGCCTCGACCGGCGGCCTGCCCATCACCGGGTACACCGTGACGTCGACGCCGGGCGGCGCCACCTGCTCGACCAGCGCCACCTCCTGCACCGTGACCGGACTGACCAACGGCACCAGCTACACGTTCAAGGTGACCGCCACCAACGCGGCGGGCACCGGGACGGCGTCGGCCGCCTCCAACGCGGTCGTTCCGGCCAACACCGCGCCGGGCGCGCCGACCGGGGTGGCGGCCACGTCGTACGCGAACAGCCAGTCCGTGGTGTCGTGGACCGCGGCGGCCGCCAACGGGTCGGCCATCACCTCCTACCTGGTCACGGCCAGCCCGGGCGGCGCCACCTGCACCACCGCCGGCACCTCGTGCACCGTTCCCGGCCTCACCAACGGCACCAGCTACACGTTCACCGTGACCGCCACCAACGGCATCGGCACCGGTCCGGCGTCGGCACCGTCGGCCCCGGCCACCCCGTCGACCACGCCCGGTGCGCCGACCGCGGTGGGTGGCACCTCCAACGCCAACGCCTCGTCGGTGGTGTCGTGGACGGCGCCGGCCTCCAACGGCGGCGCGGCGATCACCGGCTACAAGGTGACGTCGTCGCCCGGCTCCGTCACCTGCACCACGGCGACCACGTCGTGCACGGTCATCGGTCTGACCAACGGCACCAGCTACACGTTCACCGTGACCGCCACCAACGGCTCGGGCACCGGTCCGGCGTCGGCGGCGTCGACCCCCGTCGTGCCGGCCACCGTCCCCGGCGCCCCGACCGGCGTCGGCGCCACCTCCAACGCCAACGCCCAGTCGGTGGTCACCTGGACCGCACCGGCCTCGACCGGCGGTGCCGCCATCAGCAGCTACACCGTCACCTCGAGCGGCGGCCAGACCTGCACCACGCCCAATGGCACCGTCCGCACCTGCACGGTCACCGGACTGACCAACGGCACCACGTACACGTTCACCGTGACGGCCACCAACTCGGCGGGCACCGGGCCGGCGTCGTCCCCGGCCTCGGGCACCCCGGCCACCCTGCCCGGCGCCCCGACCGGCGTGTCCGCCCAGGGCAGCCTCGACTCCCAGTCGATCATCACCTGGACCGCACCGGCGTCGAACGGGGGCTCCCCGATCACCAGCTACAAGGTGACCGCCAACAGCGGCCAGACCTGCACCACGCCGAACGGTGTCACCCTCACCTGCGCGGTCACCGGCCTGACCAACGGCACCACCTACACGTTCACCGTGACCGCCACCAACGCACTGGGCACCGGCCCCGCCTCGGCCGTCTCCAACTCGGTGGTGCCTGCGGCCACCCCGGGCGTGCCCACCGGCGTGTCGGCCACCTCCCACGTCGATTCCCAGTCGACCGTGTCGTGGACGCCGCCCGCGTCCACCGGCGGCTCGGCCATCATCAGCTACACGGTGACCGCCAACACCGGCCAGACCTGCGTGACCGCCAGCGGCTCGACCACGTCGTGCACCCTGATCGGCCTGACCAACGGCACCACGTACACCTTCACGGTGTTCGCCACCAACAGCATCGGTGACGGTCCGGCCTCGGCCCCGGTGTCCGCCACCCCGTCCACGGTGCCCAGTGCGCCGACGTCGGTCACGGCCACCTCGAACGCCAACACCAAGTCGGTGGTGTCCTGGACGGCACCGGCTTCCACCGGTGGTGCCGCCATCAGCGGCTACACCGTGACCTCGACGCCGGGCTCGTTCACCTGCACCTCGGCCACCACCAGCTGCACCGTCAACGGGCTGACCAACGGCACGCCCTACACGTTCACCGTGATCGCCACCAACGCCTCGGGCAACAGCCTGCCGTCGGCCCCCTCGTCCCCGGCGACACCGGCGACCCTGCCCGGCGCGCCGACCGGCGTGGCCGGCAGCTCCTACGCCAACACCCAGTCGGTGGTGTCGTGGACCGCCCCGGCCTCCAACGGCGGCGCCGCCATCACCAACTACACGGTCACCTCGTCGCCGGGCGGGTTCACCTGCTCCACGGTGGGCACCAACTGCACGGTGAGCGGGCTGACCAACGGGACGGCCTACACGTTCACCGTGACCGCCACCAACGCCGTCGGCACCGGGCCGGCGTCGGCCGCCTCGCCGCCGGCCACCCCGGCCACCGTGCCCGGCGCCCCGACGGCCGCCACCGCGGTCGCCACCAACTCGGCCACCCAGGCCCTGGTCAGCTGGACGCCGCCGGTGGTCAACGGCGGCGCGGCGATCACCAGCTACACCGCCACCTCGACGCCGGGCGGCTTCACCTGCTCGACGGCCGCCACCAGCTGCACCTTCAGCGGCCTGGTCACCGGCACCACCTACACGTTCACGGTGACCGCGGCCAACGGCGCCGGCTCGGGTGCGGCCTCACCGGCCACCAACCCGCTCCAGGTGGGCACTCCCGGAGTGCCGACCGGGGTGTCCGCCACCTCGTGGAAGAACACCCAGGTGCCGGTCTCGTGGACCGCACCGGCGTTCAACGGCGGCTCGGCCGTCACCTCCTACACGGTGACCTCGACGCCCGGTGGGTTCACCTGCTCCACCGCCACCACCTCCTGCACGGTCGCCGGCCTCACCAACGGGACCCCGTACACGTTCACGGTGGCGGCCACCAATGCCACCGGCACCGGTAACGCCTCGGCACCGCCGGTGGCAGCCACCCCGGCCACCGTCCCCACGGCGCCGACCCTGGTGTCCGGCACGTCCTACGCCAACACCCAGTCGGTGGTGTCCTGGACGGCGCCGTCCTCCAACGGCGGGGCGACCATCAGCGGCTACACGGTGACGGCCAGCCCTGGCCCGGCCACCTGCACCAGCGCCACGACCACCTGCACGGTGACCGGGCTGACCAACGGCACCCCGTACACGTTCACCGTGACCGCAACCAACGCCGCCGGCACCAGCCCGGCCTCGGCCGCCTCGGCGCCGGCCACCCCGGCCACCGTGCCCGGCGCGCCCACCGCGGTGTCCGGCGTCTCGTACACCAACACCCAGTCGGCGGTGTCGTGGACGGCTCCCGCATCGAACGGCGGGGCGGCCATCACCAACTACACGGTGACCTCGAGCCCCGGCGGGGCCACCTGCACCACCGCCACCACCTCGTGCACGGTGGGCGGCCTGACCAACGGCTCCTCCTACACCTTCACCGTGACCGCCACCAACGGCGCCGGTACCGGCCTCGCCTCGGCGGCGTCACCGGCGGTCATCCCGGCCACCACCCCGGCCGTGCCCACCAACGTGTCGGCCACCTCCTGGGCCAACACCCAGTCGGTGGTGTCGTGGACCGCCTCCTCCTCCACCGGGGGCACCCCGGTGACCGGGTACACGGCCACCTCCGCCCCGGGCGGGTTCACCTGCACCACCCTGTCCACCACCTGCACGGTGACCGGACTGACCAACGGGACCCCGTACACGTTCGCCGTGACCGCCACCAACCTGGCCGGCACCAGCGCCCCCTCGGTGGCGTCGTCCCCCGCCACCCCGGCCACCCTGCCCGGTGCGCCCACCGCGGTGAACGCCACCTCCAACGCCAACACCCAGTCGGCGGTGTCGTGGACGGCTCCGGCGTCGAACGGCGGGGCGGCCATCACCAACTACACGGTGACCTCGAGCCCGGGATCCAAGACCTGCACCACCGCCGGCACCAGCTGCACCGTTTCCTCGCTGGCCAACGGCACCGCCTACACGTTCACCGTGAC
>Ga0075019_10002357_pt1 | contig 10734 bp, 9 predicted proteins | sample ColStrG_CSR_2013_FD_71473 | JGI IMG/M metagenome (GOLD analysis project Ga0075019, IMG submission 71473) | Freshwater sediment microbial communities in response to fracking from Pennsylvania, USA - Cold Stream Run_MetaG_CSR_2013 | ecosystem: Environmental > Aquatic > Freshwater > Creek >...
AATCTATACCCTAGATAATAAATTAAAAAATATTATAGATTCTGGATCCCATGTTCAAAAAATTGCCGACGGGTTTTCCTTTACGGAAGGCCCTGTTTGGCATCCCGATGGTTATCTCCTTTTTAGTGATCCTAATTTAAATACCATTTATCGCTATGATCCCAATACAAGTGATATTAATGTTTATATGAGTCATAGTGGATATACAGGAATGGATATCTCTAATTATTTCCAACCTGGAAGTAATGGATTGACCATTGATAAGGAAGGGAGGTTGATCATTGACCAGCAAGGAAACCGAAGAGTTGTACGAATTGAGAAAAAAGGACATGTAACCGTATTGGCGGATAAGATTGAAGGCAAAAGATTCAATAGTCCCAATGATGTTGTCTTAAAAAGTGATGGAACTATCTATTTCACCGATCCTCCTTATGGTCTTCCTAATTTTTTTAATAGTAAGGAAAAGGAATTAACCTACCAAGGGGTCTTTATGATCAAAAACGGTAAAGTAAGTGTAGTTGCAAAGGATTGCGGTGGTCCTAATGGAATTGCTTTTTCACCAGATGAAAGGTATTTATATGTCACTAATTGGGATATAAGAGATATTCACCATACCAAAACGATTTGGCGTTATCAGGTAAATTTAGATGGCACCCTTTCCAATGGCCGGATATTTTTTGACTGCAATCAATCCGAAGATGAGGAAGCCCTAGATGGGATGAAGGTGGATAAAGTAGGGAATTTATTTGTCTCTGCTCCTGGAGGGGTATGGATTATTTCCAGTCAAGGACAATTATTAGGAAAAATTGTATGTCCTGAAAGGCCAGCTAATATGGCTTGGGGTGACCCAGATGCTAAGACGCTCTATTTCACCGCCCATTCCAGTTTATATAAAATCAGGTTGTTAACCGGCGGAAAATTCGCCTGGGAATAATCCCAACCTATCCATAAAATTTCGAAAATGCTTATAGTTAATGAAGATAAATTAGGAGATTTTAATTATTCCGGGAAAGCAGAATGGCTAGAAACCAATGGTCTTGGGGGCTATGCTAGCAGTACCCTTTCCGGCTGTAATACGAGGCGATACCATGGTCTATTGGTTGCCGCAACGAATCCTCCTACCGAAAGGACCATATTGGTTTCTAAATTGGATGAAACTATTGTAAGTAATGGAAAAAGAACTGAAATTGGGACTAGTCAATATCTTGATCTCCTATCTCCCCAAGGATTCCAATACTTAAAAATTTTTTCAAAAGATTTATATCCTCAATGGACCTATGAAGTTGGCGATATAACCCTACAAAAGAGCATAATTCAACCTCATAATAAGAATTCGACCCTTATCAAATATGAGGTTATAAAGGCTGGATCTCCATTCCAATTAGAATTTCGCCCCTTTTTAATTGCAAGGGATTATCATGGTACAGGTCGCCAAAACTATGACTTACATTGGGATATAGATTTTAAGGATGGTTTATTTCATAACCAGCCTTTTGGAGGAGATTTGGAAATTTTTATCCAAATTCCTGGATCAAAATATACCCACCACCCCGATTGGTACTTTGGCTATAAACATGAAGAGGAATTAAATCGAGGACTGGAATTTAAAGAAGACCTACTCTGCTATGGGGTTTTTGAACTGGAAGTAAAATTGGGAGACGTTTTCTTTATTAATATTTCGACTGAAAATCCTAAAAATTTAGATTCGGCCAAAGCCTTTAATGAAGAAATAAACCGAAGGAAAAAGCTCTTAGATTTTACTAAAAGAAATGATTTTATCGATCAATTGATTTTGGCGGCTGATCAATTTATTGTTCAAAGACCTATATACCTGGACGAAAAATCAGAACCTATCCAAGGAGCCACCATCATAGCCGGTTATCATTGGTTTACAGATTGGGGAAGAGATACCATGATTGCCCTCCCTGGTCTTTGCCTAACGACGAGACGTTTTGAAGAGGCCAAGAAAATATTAAAGGCCTTCGCCCAAAGTGTGGATATGGGAATGCTGCCCAATTTCTTCAGTGATAAAAATGGATTGGCAGAATTCAACAATGTAGATGGAACCTTATGGTTTTTTTTGGCGATTTACCATTATTATCAGGCAACTCAAGATCAGGAATTCGTTTTGAATGAACTACTGCCAATTTTGGAGAATATTTTAGAATGGCATTATAGAGGAACTCGATATAATATTCATCAAGACCCTGAAGATCACCTTCTTTATGAAGGAGAAATAGGCCAACAACTTACTTGGATGGATGCGCGAATTGGAGACTATGTGGTTACTCCAAGAATGGGAAAACCAGTGGAAATTCAAGCATTATGGTATAATGCTCATCAAATTTTAAGTGAATTGTTGAAGGAAGCTGGGAATTCGGATAAATCGATTCGCTATTTAACCGAGGCCAAAATTATTTTGAAAAGTTTTCAAAAAAAATTCTGGTTTGAAGAGGGGGGATACCTATATGATTCGATTGATGAAAATAATGTTCCAATAGAAACCTTTCGCCCTAACCAATTATTTCCGATTAGTTTGCCTTTTGAATTGATTAGCAAGGAGAAGGCAAAAATGGTTTTAAAAAAGATAAAATCTATTCTACTTACCCCCATTGGTTTAAGAAGTTTGCCTCAGTCCGACCCTTCTTACAAAGGATTTTATGGGGGTGATCAATTTAGTCGGGATTCGAATTATCATCAAGGTGCTGTATGGAGCTGGTTATTAGGACCCTATATAGACGCCTTGGTAAAGGTTGGAGCCCCGAGAAAAGAAATTAAGGAAATTGTCTCCAAGTTTGAATACCACTTTTTTGAAGGTGGAATTGGCACTATTTCTGAAATTTTTGATGGGGATTTCCCCCATAATCCAAAAGGATGTATATCGCAAGCTTGGAGTGTGGCTGAACTATTACGGGTCATTATGGCTTATGATATTTTAGGGAATGAGTAGAGAGCATAATCCAATTATAGAGAGACCCGATAGGGAAGCTGGACGCTTGGAAGCCTTTAGTGATGGAATCTTCGCGGTTGCGATTACTTTATTGGCATTGGATATTGGTCTTCCAAAAGGAAATTTTGAAACTGAAGGTAGCTTACTAAGGGGCATTTTCGCCCTATGGCCTAAATATTTTGCCTATTTAAATAGTTTTGTTACGATCCTATTAATGTGGATGGCCCATCATAGTATTTTTAATATGGTGAAACACGTAACGAAGCCCCTTATAATCGCCAATGGTTTCTTATTGCTTTTAGCTGTTTTAACTCCATTTCCTACCCGAGTGCTGGGAGATTTTATTTTATCGGGATCTTTTCGAACGGCTGCAGTCTTTTATACTGGATTTTTTATTTTGATTAGCATAGCCTTCACCATTCTTTGGTTTGTCATTAAAGGAGACCAAAGAATTCTAAAAGTCCATATCACCCATGATTTAATAATAAGTCAAACAAGGATTGAGTTTACGGGATTGGCTTGTAATATTTTGATTTTGTTGACCACCTTATTGAACCCTTGGGCAGGATTGATTCTGAATACGGCCATGTGGATTTACTGGCTTATTAAAACCCAATAACTAAATTTAAATTAAAGAAATCCATGAAATACGATATTATTCTAATTGGAACTGGAATCGGTGGAAGTACGATAGCCACCCAATTGGCAAAGACAGGTAAAAGCTTATTAATTCTTGAGCGTGGAGGTTTCATCCCAAAAGAAAAAGATAATTGGGACCCCCAAAAAGTAATGGTGGAAGGTAAATATAGGCCCCAAGAAGAATGGTTAGATAAAGACGATAAACCATTTAAGCCCTTTATTCATTATAATGTAGGGGGCAATAGTAAGGTTTATGGGGCTGCTATGTTCCGTTTCCGTGAAACAGACTTTAGTCGGGTGGAACATTATGGAGGTATATCCCCTGCTTGGCCTTTAAAATATGAGGATTTTGAAAAATATTATACCGAAGCGGAAAGAATGTACAGTGTTCATGGATTAAGAGGGATTGATCCTACGGAGCCTCCCACTCAATCTTCTTATCCTCTCCCCCCGCTAGAATATGAACCTGATATTCTATCCCTAGTGGAAAAATTAAAAGAAATTAAATTAAATCCTTTTCCCTTGCCAATGGGTTTTCGGTTTCCACAAGATGCTGGAAAAAATGAACCACCGGTCTTTTTGGAAAATTTTGATGGTTATCCAGATCCAACCGATACCAAAGCAGATGGATATAATTCTGGATTAAAGAATATCCTAAACCTTCCGAACGTGAATTTAATAACTCATGCTTATGTAGAAAAACTGCTAAGCAATGAGGATGGTAAAGCCATTACCAAAGTAGTGGCCCTAATCGATGGCGAGGAAAAGGTATTTGAGGGAGGTATCGTAATTCTTGGATGTGGTGCAGTAAATTCTGCGGCTCTATTATTGAGGAGTGCCAATGATCGACATCCGAATGGTATGGCCAATTCCAGTGGACAAGTGGGTAGAAATTTAATGCTTCATCATAACGGATGTCTGGTAGCTTTCACCCAAATGAAGAATAGGACAAGTTTTCAAAAAAGTTTTGGAATAGCTGATTTTTATCATCATGCCGAGGATAGTAAATTACCCCTAGGCGAGATCCAATTAATGGGGAAAAATGATCCTGAAACCATTTTATTTTTAGGAAAGGACCTATTCCCTGGCAAAGGTTATGAGGAGTTACGAGAAATGGCCATTGATTTTTGGCTTACAGCGGAAGATCTTCCTTCCTGGGAAAACAGAGTTACTTTAAACCATGATGGTAAAATTAAAGTTTATTATACCCCAACAAATTTTCAAGCTTTTGAGAAGTTGCAGGCTAAATTGAAAGAAATTTTTGAAAAGCTGGGCCAGATCGATGATCGATTTAAGAACACCCGGTGGAATGGATATAACCTAGATATTAGTGGCATGAGTCATCAAAATGGAACCTTGCGGTTTGGTGAAGACCCAGGACAATCCGTTTTGGATCTCAATTGCAAAGCGCATGATCTGGATAACCTTTATGTAGTGGATGCAAGTTTTTTCCCAAGTTGCGGGGCCTTTAATCCCTCACTAACCATTGCAGCCAATGCCTTAAGGGTTTCTGAGCACTTAATAAAGGAAGTCCTGCAATAAAACCTAAATGCGAATAAACTATGAAAACCTCTCAAATCATTCGAAATATTTTAATTGCCTCCATCCTTTTTCTATCCCTACCCTGCTTAGCTCAGGTAAATCAGGTGGAATCCATTGGTATAACCGTGAGTAATATGGAGAAATCCATTTCATTTTTTAGAGATATTTTAAGTTTCCAGGTCGTAAGTGATGATTCTATAAACCATCCCAAAATAAGGTTGGTGCGAATGAAATTAGGAGATGAATTTATTGAACTGACCCAATTTCTAAAAGAAAAGGGAAGACCTATCCCAAAACAAATGAAAAGTAATGATCTTTATTTTCAGCATATCGCCATTGTGGTGAGTGATATGGATAAAGCTTATGCTATTTTAAAGGGGAAAATGGTGGATCAAATTAGCAATGTCCCTCAGACGATTCCCAAATCGAATAAAGCCGCTGCTGGAGTGAAGGCTTTTTATTTTCATGATTTAGATCACCATGATTTGGAACTAATTTATTTTCCTAAAGGAAAAGGCCAAGCCAAATGGCAGGATAGTTCTGGGAATATTTTTTTGGGAATTGACCATACCGCTATTGGCATCAGTAGCACGAAAAAAAGCCTTCATTTTTATCAAGATATTCTTGGAATCAATCGTAAAGGGGATAGCTGGAATAAGGGCATGGAGCAAATGAACCTAAGTAATGTAAAAGGTGCAAGCCTCCATATTACTGGATTAAGAGCTAATCTTGGTCCAGGAATAGAATTTTTACAATACCTGGTTCCAGGTCCTGGAAAACCTTATCCCAAAGACACTAAAAAAACAGATATTTGGTATTGGCAAATTGTTCTAAAATCTGATCATTTAAATGATCTTTACCATAGATTGAAAACGGAGCATTACCATTTTCTGGATTCTCAAAGGAGTGGTGACCATAAATTAGAGGCTTTTGTGGTTCAGGATCCAGATGGACATGCTTTATATCTAAAAAACTAGAAGTGATAAAAACGCTTAATTGAATAGAAATGAAATTTAAAAAGAGATGGATTTTAATTTTACTGCTATTTGGTTGGGTGATTTTCTCCGAATCCTGCTTCCATATGCGGATTTCAGATCGTAAGGCCAAAAAGGAGTTTATTGAAAATAATATACCTGCGGAATTTTGCAGTTTTAATGTGGGAGATTTTTTCCTCCATTATGTTAAAACTGGAAGCGATCAATTACCCACCCTTTTTTTTATTCATGGTTCTCCGGGTAGTTGGGATGCATTCAAATCCTATTTAATGGATAAAGATTTAAGGCAACATTTTAGAATCATTACCATTGATCGGCCAGGTTTTGGTTATAGTAATTTTGGTAAGGCTTATCATCTGGATTCTGATGCTCAGTTAATATACAAGGTTATCCAACATGAAGCGAATGGGAAAGCCATGCATCTGATTGGTCATAGTCTCGGAGGACCTATTTTGGTAAAAATTGCTCAAGATCATCCGGAGTCTTTTACTACCTTAACTATTTTAGCCGGTTCGATCTCACCCTACGATGAACCGATTGAAAAATGGAGGAAAATTTTTGTTGGAAACCCGCTTCAATACTTGGTCCCTGGTGCATTGCGTACCAGTAATACAGAAATTTATTATTTCAAAAAAGACCTTTATATGATGGACTCTTCCTATCATCGATTAACCATGCCTATTACTTTTATTCATGGAGATAAAGACCCCTTGGTTACGGTTAAAAATGTAGATTATGGTCGGAAAAGACTCGCTGATAATAAGGATATCCAAGTGATTATCATACCAGGGGCCAATCACTTTATACCTTGGCAACATTTTGATATCATTAAAAAGCATCTTTTAGCCCTAGATTCTTTGTATAAATGATTGTAATATATTCACTTTATTTTTATCTAATAATTGGTATTTTTTTGGCGATAAGGGTATTAATGGCTCGAAAGAATAGCTTTAATGAGCATATGAGTTTGGGTGTTAAACTTATTTTAATGCCTGGATTTATCCTTCTTTGGCCCTTCATCCTTTTAAAAACGAAATCAATATGATAGGACCCTATCGAAGGAACCATTTCCTTGCCTGGATATTCATTGCTTTGGTAATTATTAGTTTAAGCATTATTGCTTATTTAAGAATTCCACACTTGCCTATTTAATATTCGACAGAAATGAGTAATTCCTATGTTCCAGTTTCTTGGAATCCGTTTAAGAAAAAATACGACCTAATCCTTTGGTCCTTTATTGGCCTTTATATAGCGAGTTTTATCATTCTAAATACCCTCCTATTTCCCCAGCTTATTTTTGTTACGATTCTGATTAGGGCATTCGGGACGCTGGCGATAATTCTTCTCCATATAATTCTTTTAATGGGTCCTTTATGTCGCTTGAATCCTAAGTTCTTGCCATTATTATATAATAGACGCCATTTAGGGGTGACCATGTTTTTCATGGCTTCAGTCCATGCAGTTTTAAGTTTGATCTGGTTTCATACGGGTGGTTATGTGCATCCCTTAATCTCTTTATTTACTGGAAATACCCATTATGATTCTCTGATCTATTTTCCATTTCAAACGCTGGGATTCACCGCCTATATAATTTTAATGGGAATGGCTTTTACTAGCCATGATTTTTGGTTAAACTTTCTTTCTCCAAAGCTTTGGAAGGGTATTCATATGTTGGTTTACCTAGCCTATTCCTTGCTTATTATGCATATTATGCTTGGAATCATACAATTAGAAGATAGCCCTCTGATTTTTATCATGCTCATGATAGGCCTATTCATTCTTTCCATATTGCATATTTTAGCAGGAGCAAAAGAATGGCGATTTGATCACCAAGGTCATAAATTGGATAAAAACCAATGGATTTATGTTTGCCAGGCCGAAGAAATTGAGGATTCAAGAGCCAAAATGGCGGTAATAAGTGGGGAGCGAGTGGCCATTTTTAGGTATGGTAATCAGCTCAGTGCTGTTCATAATGTTTGCAAACATCAGAATGGACCCCTTGGTGAAGGAAAGATAGTCGACGGTTGTATTACCTGTCCATGGCATGGATATCAATATCAGCCGGAGAACGGATCAGCACCCGCACCTTTTACCGAAAAATTGGCCACTTATGATCTTAAATTAAACGGATCATCCATTTATATTAATCCGACGGCCAAGCCTGAAGGAACATATGTGGAGCCCATCCGTTATGATTTAAAAAATAACCATTCCCCAACCCCTTTTTTTATTGGTTGGAGTAATTCAAACCCAAGAAACCTAATAAAATTTGTTGGTCGTTTTGCCTTTGGGCTATTTTTTCTGTCCTTATTAATTGCCGTAGGATTTACTTCTAAAACAAAACATAATTCGATTTCTTCCTTTGATTATGATCATTTAAAGGATGTCCAGGGGCAATTAATTTCCTCTCCTTTCCCAGCGATTCGTTCAATTTCTGGCAAGGACCGAAACGGAAATATTTTGATTCGAACCTATCCCCTTGTGAATGATTCCAAATTTGGGGCGAATGGAATTGTCGATTCCATAAAAAAGAATTTTAATACGGATCGATTTCTAAGTCGAATTAACGGGGCCATAATCAAAAGAGGTGATGCCATGGCCATGGAACTTAGCAATGGAAAACTTTCTGTTAAGGTATTGGATAAAGAAAATAATATACCCAAAATAGCCTTAGAGAAAATAGCCGATACCTCATTATTAGGTGAAATTATAGATCCAAAATGCTATCTAGGAGCCATGAATCCAGGTGAAGGTAAGCCTCATAGATCCTGTGCCATACTTTGTATTGGAGGAGGAATTATGCCGATGCTGACCTTTAAAACTAAGGATGGAAAGATTAATTATGCGGTTTTATTAGGGGAAAATGGAGAAAGAATTAATCAAGAAGTTTTGACCTATGTAGCAGAACCCATTAGGATCAAAGGAAGGTTATACCATTTTGATAATTGGTATGTATTTTATATTCGTCCAAAAACTGATATCATTCCATTATTCAAATAGAAATCCTTTATGGTTTATAATACCATAATGTAAAATGGTATTTTTCAAAATTCGATTCTGAATTGGAAAAAACTGGAATTGAATTTCTTTGAAATTATATTAGCCTAATTGGACTTATGGATTCCAATTAATTGAAACTATAATTTCATTTCTTCTGCCTAATAATTGATAGGGAGGATTATAACCTAAAAACCGAAAAGATCCCGAAAACGGGATCCCCTCCTCTATTAAGGTTTTTCTCAATAAGGCCTCATAAATTTTAATCTTCGCATCAGAGGCAAAACCTCCGAAGGAAATAGAGGCTACATATTCTTCGGGTTTCGTTTGGATTTTAATGCTGGAATCATTCGGTTCGGGTAAATGTTTCCTATCCATATTATTGGGCATTACAAAGGCCATCGAAGAGCCTGAATCTTGAATATCCATATGTACTGGGGAGGTCATTGCAATATTCCTTCCCTCCCTATTTCCACCAAAAATGTACCCTGCCAGTTTCCTAAACCCCAAACTACCCAAATCTTTATAGTTGTTTGCCGAAAAATGAGTGATGGCAAGATTGGCTGGCGGATAAAATCGGATTTCAATTCCTTTTATTTTCTCAATGACCTTATAGGCCTGTGATTCTGTTTTCAAAGTGGAAAAATAGATAAATACTTGTAAGGCAATAAAGATTCCCGCAAGAATAGCCAGAATTAAATAAATCTTGTTCATTTCATTGCTGGATTCGGTATTTCCTATTAGGGTATGCCAATGTAATGATCATCTTTTAGAGATTTTATTTAAGCTAACGGTTCTTTGTAAATTGGATTTAAACCGAAAATCATCTAAATTTCTTAAAAAAACATGTTTAGTTTGCTTGCCGGATGTCCTTTTCCTCCATAATTTAAAGCTAGAGGGTTTTGAATGCATTCGCATAAATTCAATAACATCCTTATTCTTCAAACCAAATTGGAATTCAATGGCTTCAAAAGGAGTTCTATCTTCCCATGCCATTTCAATAATGCGATCCTTATCTTCGTCGGATAATAATGCATAAAGCTTCATGAAACCATAACCTAAACCTGAAAGGATTGTTTTTAAATAGGGTCAATCGAATTATCTCCTTCCCTTTTTCGAAATAATCAATAGCTTATTTTAAAACCGATTTATCGGCTAATTGGATTAATCCCCCTTTTAAATTATAAACTTTTTTGAATCCATTTTGGCATAAATAATTACTTACAATAGAGCTTCTATGGGAATGAGAGCAATAAACTAAAATGGTTTTATGCCAATTTAAATGTAGGAAAGAACCTTTATCCATCTCTTGAATTGGAATATTAATAGAATTCTTTAAGGTGCCTAAATTAGGATCTGATTTCTTCAGAAACTCCTCTTGGGTTCTTACCTCTAAAATTCTAAATTTACAATGGATATTTATGAAATTTGATAATTCCGTAGGACCGATAGAATGAAATAAAATGGTTCTCTTATCCACTAATTTCATATGAAAGATGGGACATAATCCAGGCGCCCTCATTACTTTTTAGTCACAATCTTGACCACAGGGGAAAGAAACCTATTCAACTTTTTTAAAGGATGAATTTTGGCCCAAACCCATTAAGGGAA
>Ga0075019_10002358_pt1 | contig 10733 bp, 9 predicted proteins | sample ColStrG_CSR_2013_FD_71473 | JGI IMG/M metagenome (GOLD analysis project Ga0075019, IMG submission 71473) | Freshwater sediment microbial communities in response to fracking from Pennsylvania, USA - Cold Stream Run_MetaG_CSR_2013 | ecosystem: Environmental > Aquatic > Freshwater > Creek >...
TTCATCGGGTTGATCGCCGGAGGATTGCTGTCGATCGGTGACTGGCGGCTGGTCTTCTGGGTCTCGGTTCCGTTCGGGATCCTCGGCACCGTTTGGGGCTATCTGAGCTTGCACGACAACGGCCGGCGCACCGCGGCCACGATTGACTGGTGGGGGAACCTCACCTTCGCCATCGGCCTGACGTCACTACTGGTCGGCATCGTCTACGGGATTCAGCCCTACGGCACGAGTTCGATGGGGTGGACCTCACCCAGGGTCCTGGGCGCATTCGCCGTCGGGATCGTGTTCCTGGTCACGTTCTTCGTGATCGAGACACGGGTGATCTCTCCGATGTTCAACGTCCGGTTGTTCAAGATACGCGCCTTTACGACAGGCAGCGTCGCCGGATTCTTGGCGGCGATCTCGCGCGGCGGACTTCAGTTCATGTTGATCATCTGGCTCCAGGGCATCTGGTTGCCGTTGCACGGCTACGCCTACTCGGCGACGCCCCTCTGGGCTGGAATCTATCTGCTGCCGCTCACGCTCGGCTTCCTGATCGCGGGTCCAATATCGGGATTCCTGTCGGATCGACACGGAGCCCGCACGCTCTCGACGAGCGGGTTGATGATATTCGCGTCGAGCTTCGTCGGATTGCTGTTGCTGCCGACCAGCTTCAGCTACTGGATATTCGCGATCCTCGTTTTCCTCAACGGTGTCGGTGGAGGGATGTTTTCGGCGCCCAATTCGACGGCCATCATGAACAGTGTGCCGGCGGACCAACGCGGCGGCGCGGCGGGGATCCAGGCGGCCTTCATGAACACGGGCATGGTCCTGTCCATCGGCGTCTTCTTCTCCTTGATGATCGTGGGGCTGACCAATACGTTGCCCAATGCGATGTTCAAGGGCCTAACGGCCCACGGCGTCAGCGCGACCCAGGCCCACGCAATTGCGAACCTGCCACCGGTCGGGAGCCTCTTCTCGTCGTTCCTCGGTTTCAACCCCTTGCAGAGCCTGCTCGGCAGCCAAGCCGCCGCCCACGTCACGAATCTCCAATGGGCGACACTGACCGGCAAGCACTTCTTTCCGAATCTGATCCTGGCGCCGTTTCACAACGGCTTGATCATCGTGTTCAGCACCGCCGTGATCCTCTCACTCATCGGTGCGGTCTTCTCAGCAATGCGGGGGAAGCGATTCGTGCACCAGGAGCTTCCCATCTCGGATCATTTGGCTGACGCATCGATGTCGTCGGGAGCCGTACCGGGCGAGGTCGCAGTGGAGTCCGAGGTCGTTCGATGAGTTCCCACAAAACCTCGGCCACCGATTCGCAGGCGGCTCGGTTGCAACTAGCACTGGGACGCCTCATCCGAATCCTGCGCCAGCACTCGAACGTCGAACTCACCCAGTCGCAGTTGTCGGCCCTCGCCACGCTGGAGAGTTCAGGACCGATACGGATCAGCAGCCTCGCGGCGATCGAATCGGTTGGTGCGCCGGTCGCCACCAGGTTGGTATCGAGCATGGAGGAGTTGGGCCTCATCGCACGTACCGACGACCCCGACGACCGACGGGCCTGCCTGGTGGCGATCAGTGCGGCCGGCGCCCAGGTGTTGGGCCGTGTCCGTCAGGAGCGTGCCGCCGGTCTCGAGGAGCGACTGGACTCGTTGGACGACGAAGACCGTTCCCTCATCGAGGCGGCCCTTCCGGCGCTCGAGAGACTGGGCCGCGACTCGTAATTCCGCTTTGGTTGGTCCCGGACATCGGAAGTGACGCCAGGTTCCGGATGGTCATCGTGCAAGACTTGGAAACCCATCCTTCTTCGATCTCCGTTCTCGCCTGCGCGCCGCCGGCCGAAGCGTGACTTCGGTAAAATCGGACGGTGGAACCCCAGAAGGTCATTCTCTACTACGGTTTCACCCCGATCCCGGACCCTGAGGCGATGCGACTCTGGCAGTGGACGCTCTGTGAGAATCTCGGCCTCCGGGGCCGGATCCTCATCTCCGGACACGGGATCAACGGCACGCTCGGCGGCGGCATGTCGGCCGTGAAGCGCTACGTCAGTGCGACCAAGAAGTATCCGGCCTTTCGGCGCATGGACTTCAAATGGTCCGAGGGGACCGGCGACGACTTCCCGCGACTTCGAGTTCGGGTGCGCGAGGAGATCGTGTCCTTCGGGGCCCCCGATGAACTTGAGGTCGACGAGAACGGCGTCGTGGGCGGCGGAACGCACCTGACGCCCCACGGGGTGAACGAGTTGGTCGAGCGCCGCGGCGACGAGGTCGTCTTCTTCGACGGGAGGAACGCCTTCGAGGCGGCGATCGGTCGCTTCAGGAACGCGGTCGTGCCCGACGTCGAGACGACGCACGACTTCGTGCGCGAACTCGACAGTGGCAAGTACGACCATCTGAAGGATCGACCGGTGGTCACGTACTGCACCGGGGGAGTGCGCTGCGAGGTCCTGTCATCGCTGATGAAGCGGCGGGGATTCCGCGAGGTGTACCAGATCGAGGGCGGAATCGTCCGCTACGGCGAGCAGTTCGCCGACGGTGGGCTCTGGGAGGGTTCGCTCTACGTCTTCGACGCCCGAATGAACCACGAGTTCAGTACCGGTTCCAAGGTCGTGGGCTCGTGTGATCGCTGCAGTGCGCCGACGAGCAAGTACCACAACTGCGCCAATCTCGATTGCCGCAAGTTGATCCTGCTCTGCGAGACCTGCGTGTTGGACAACGTCAGTGTCAACTGTCTACCCAGTCACCGAGGCGCCGGCGTGAGATCGGTCCCGCCGGGGTCACCTTCTTCGCTGACGCCGTCCGAGGTCTAGGCCGGGTAGTTCAGACTGTGAGGTCGCTGGCGCAGAACTTGCACTTGGTCGCGGCGACTGGAAGACCACCGGACAGGCAGTTGGGGCACTCCTTCGTGGGCGCCGGAGCGCCGAAGACGGTCGTTCCACGCTTGAGCATGTAGGCCCGATAGGGCGTGACGATGGCGTAGTAGACGACCATCATGAAGATGACGAAGTAGATGACCGCCGAGATGAACGCACCCAAGTCGATGCGCTGGCCGTTCACCGTCCAACCGAGTCCGAGTCCGCCCTTGCCGCCGCCGGCGAGGGCGTTCACCAGTGGCGTGACGACGTTGTCGGTGAAGGCCTTGATCAGAGTGCTGAAGGACAGGGCGACGACCAGTCCGACCGCGATGACGATGAGATCGCCCTGCATCAGGAAGTTCTTGAAGCCTTTCATGGTTCTCCTCCTCGGAGTCGGCAACACGCTGCGTTTGGAATCCTGCCTAGATTCATAGCAAAGTGAAGGCGTGGGCGGCGTGACGAACGCCTCTTTACGCACGTCAGACGGTTGATGGATTGCGAGAACGTCCCAGTGCCAAGCGGAAAGGGTTACGTCAGTTCGAGATGAGTGCCCGCCATCCGGCGGCGTACGGCGTGATCCACAGGGCCCCGATGAGCCCGATGGCCAGTGCGAGAACCTGGAGCCACTGTCGGGTCGAGGCACCTCTCACCTGTCGCCGCGTTGCACGGACCCAATCGAGCGGGGCCAACTTGAGGGTCTCGGGCAGGTGCCCGAGGACGTGAACCGCGGTCACCAGGAACCAGAGGAGGAATGAGGCCTGATGGATCTGGAGCAGCTGGCCGCGCCACGAATGCGGAGCCACCACGACCAGCGCGAACCCGGAGATCATGACGGCCAGCGACAACACCACGATCAATGGTCCGAACAGGCGCAGCAACGGGGTCGGTGGTCCCTTGCGTACGTAGGCGGGGTTTCCGGAGTAAAACCGCAGGAATCGCCACGACGTCGCGCCGATCTTGATCAGCAGTGGTGGCAGCAGCAGGACGCCGACGAACACGTGGGTGCTGATCAGGCCGCCGATCTGAAGGATGGTGACGCCTTCAACGAACAGCAATAGGAACAGGATTGCCGCCACCGAACTGGTGAGGCGGGCGTTGCCCTCGACGCCACCCGACTCGGTGGCGTCGTCGATCCGTGCGTGAAGGGGTGTTCTTCGGGCCATGGATGCTTCGCTACCTCGTCGCGCGTCGGATGGGCCGTTGGTCACGCACGGGAACGAAGGTAGCAATCCTGCCCCGTCGCTGTCCAAGGTCTCGATAAGGGACAGTTAAAAATTCTTTGACGGATATCGAAGGGACCGCTACGGAACGGAGGTCAAGCGGCGGGGTCACGGGGCAGTCCGAGGACGCGTTCGGCGATGATGTTGCGCTGAACCGCCGAAGTCCCGCCACCGATGGTGAGCGCCTGCGCGTAGAGGAATCCGAAGTACCACGAGGCGCCCTCCTCGCCGTCGAAACCGCCCGGTCCGCGACCGCTCAGCATGCCAGCGCCTCCCGCCAGGCGGTGGGCGAGGTTCATGACCTCTTGACCGTGGTCGTCGGCGAGGGCCTTGCGCACACTGGCTTCGGCACCCGGTTCGTTGCCCGCTCGGGCGGCCGACACGAGTCGCAGGCGCAACAGGCGAAGTATCTCCCCGTGGGACCAAGCTCGCACGAGGTCGTCCCGGTCGAGATCGTCGTGGGGGATCGATCGTTGGCGGACGAGTTCGACGAGGTCGTTCGCCGTGGGGCCGCGTCCCCAGAGGACCCCTTCTCCGGACAGCGAGACGCGCTCGTTGCCGAGGGTCACCTTGGCGAGGCGCCAACCGTCGTTCACCTGACCGATGAGGTGGTCAGCGGGGATTCGGACCTCGTCGAGGAAGACTTCGTTGAAGGCGTGGTCCCCGGTCATGTCGATCAACGGTCGAACGGTGATGCCCGGGGCGGACATCGGACAGATGAAGTAGCTGACACCCTTCTGGGGGGCTCCCTCCTTCGACGTACGGGCCAGCAGGATGCCCCACGTCGCCAAGTGGGCGTAACTGGTCCATATCTTCTGGCCGGTGATGACCCATTCGTCTCCGTCGAGCCGCGCGGAGGTCGTCAACGAAGCGAGGTCGCTGCCCGCGTCGGGCTCGCTGAAGAGTTGGCACCAGAAGTCCTCGCCACTCAATAGACGAGGCAGCCACCTTTTCTGCTGTTCGACGGTGCCGGCGTAGAGGATGGTCGGCCCGGCCCAGCCGATGCCGATGGGATTGACGGGCCGCTGGACTCCGGCCCGACCCAACTCGTCGTCGATCACCAACTGGTAGTCGACGTCTGCCGCGCGGCCCCACGGTTCGGGCCAATGCGGGGCAACCAGCCCCGCGTCGGCGAGGTCGCGCCCCGAGGGATTCGGGTGTTCCGCCAGCCACTGGCGAATCTTCAGGCGCCGTGGATCGTCCGGATCGACGTCATCGACCGGGCTGCTCATCGTCATCGGGGCGAGTAGTCCGCGTCCTGGCTCGTCGTGGTCGAAGGGTGCGTGTTGCGCGTCCTGCATGGTCACCTCCATCTCCAACGTACTCCGCTCGATTGGTGAGCTCATCGAGGATCTCCGTGATGGCAGCGGGCAGGGCGGAGGCCGGGGCGTACGTGGCCAGTCGGGCGCCGGCCCGCCCGTGAAGATGCGCCGCCAGGGCGCTGGCCTCGAATTCGTCGTGGCCCCGGGCGATGGTGGCGCCGATGAGTCCGGCCAAGACGTCGCCGCTGCCGGCGGTGGCGAGGGCCGTGGTCCCCGACCGAACAATGCGCAACCGACCCGTGGGGCTGGCGATGATCGTCGTGGGACCCTTCAACAGGACGACGCACCCGCTGGCTGAGGCGAAATCACGTACGTTCTCGATCCGATTGGTGAGTTGGGCACCGTTGGTGAGTCGGGCGAACTCGCCCTCGTGCGGGGTCAGCACCCAGTGGCGACCGGACGCCGGCACCGCTGCCAGAAGGCTGGGTTCCAAGCCGTCGGCGTCCAAGACCACCGGGACGCTCACGTCGACGAGCCGCTTCGCGAGCCACGACGCTGCGTCCTCTCCCAGTCCGGGACCGGCGACCACGGCGCGACTTCGTCGGTCCACCGACTTGTTCGAACTCCGCACGACTTCGGGCGGCAGGTTGGTGAGGCTGGCCTCGCTGCCTCGGGTGGCGAGGCGGATCATCGACGCTCCGCCGGCCAGCGCCCCTCGGGCCACCAGTTCGGCCGCCCCCGGCATCGGAGGGGAGCCGGCGAACACCGAGACCGCATGGACCCACTTGTGGTCACTCGGACCCCGGTGGACCATGTCGTCCAGGTCACGGTCTTCGAGGACGCCGTCACCGACGCTCGTCACGATGCCGAGGTCCGCGAATCGCAGTTCGCCGCACAGCGCCGATGCCGGGCCGGTGAGATGTGCGTACTTGAATGCGCCGATGGCGAGGGTGACATCGGCGGCCAGAGGCGTGCCGAGCAGCGCGCCGCTATCGCTGTCGACGCCCGAGGGCAGGTCGACCGCCAGGACCTTCGTACCGGGCCCGAGGCGAGGCGGCGAGTAGGCGCGAGAGCAGCCGAGACCGAAGGCGGCGTCGATCAGGAGGTCGCACGGTTCGATGGACGCCGGTTGGTTCGCCACCTCGACGAGACGTACCCGAGAACCCCGAGCGCGCAACCAGTTCGCCGCTACGCGGCCGTCCGCGCCGTTCAACCCGGGTCCGGCGAGGACTACCACCCGCTTCCCGTAACAGGCACCGAGCAGACGTTGCGCTTCGAGGGCGACGGCGGTGCCCGCCGCGTTCACCAGTGCCTCGCCACCTCGAGAAGCGACTGCGGCAGCGTCGGCGAAGCGCATTTGGGCGGCGGTGAGTACCGGGATCATGAGTCGGCGCAGGCTGAGGTTCTGACGTTCATCGCGATCGGCTCATCGCCGTTCAAGCGTCGTTCACTACGACGACTGCCGTGCCGTAGGCCAGGATCTCCTGGAACGTCCCGCCGAGTTCGTTGGAGTCGTAGCGCATCGCCACGACGGCGTTGGCTCCCTTGGCCGTGGCGGCCTCGCCCAATCGGCTGAGGGCCTCCTGGCGGGCTTCCTCCATCTGTCTGGTGAGGCCACGGAGTTCCCCACCGCCGAGGGCCTTCAGTGACGCACCTATCTGCGCCCCGACGTTGCGGGTCCGCACGGTGAGTCCGTTCACCTCTCCGATCACCTTCGTGATGCGTTGGCCAGGAATGTCGTTCATCGTCACAATCAACATGAGTCCTCCTTGGAGATACGGCCAACTCTAAACCGCGAATTGCATGAGCAATTTCCTCGGTTCGATCAGTGTGTTGAACCTTCGGCGACAGTCGAAGTCCCGTCGTGTGCGCTAGGGGCCGCCCGGCTAGAAGAAGAGTTCGCAGAGACCGTAGATCTCGCGGGGGACCTTGCGCTGTCCTTCGGCGACCGTCGCGAGGGGTACGAGGACCACCTCGTCACCGCGAACGACCGGAATGGTCCCGAACTTGCCGGCTACCACGGCTTCGTAGGCCCCGGCACCGACCCGGGTCGCCCAGATTCGATCGTGCGCCGTGGGACTTCCGCCTCGCTGCAGGTGGCCGAGCACCGTCGTGCGGACCTCGAAGTTGCCGCGACTCTCGATCTGCGAAGCGACGAACTGACCGACTCCGCGCGTGGCGAGACGAACCCCGCCAATGCCCTCGGTGGAGAGTTCGCCCGCCTCCACGCCTCCGAGGGTGGAGAGGTTGACGCCTTCGGCAACGACCACGATCGAGAAGGCGAGTCCGGCCTTTCGTCGACGCTCCAGATGGATGACGATCTCCTCCATCGTCACCGGAAACTCCGGGATGACGATCATGTCGGCGCCGCCAGCCAACCCGCCCAGCGCGGCCACCCATCCGGTGGCGCGACCCATCGTCTCCACGACCATCACCCGGTGGTGCGACGCCGCGGTCGTGTACAGGCGGTCCAACGACTCGGCGACGATGCTGATCGCGGTGTCGAAGCCGATGCAGTAGTCCGTTCCCATGAGGTCGTTGTCGAGGGTCTTGGGCACGCCGACCACGGGTGCACCCCGATCGGCGAGCCACTTGGAGATCCTCTGCGTTCCGTCACCGCCAATCGCAACCAGTGCGTCCAGATGTTCATCGATAGCCTGGAGGACCCGATCCCGTCCGCCGGCGGGCCTGTCCAGATCGAAGCGAGCCGTGCCCAGGAGCGTCCCGCCCTGGGCGATCACCCCGCGAAGGCTGTCCGCGCTCAAGGGGGCGCCGGCGAAGTCGGCGGCGAGGCCGGCCCAGCCGTTGGCGACGCCCATCACCTCGTGACCGTCGCGAATGGCCATCTCGCCGATCGCGCGGATGGCGGCGTTGAGACCGGGTGCGTCGCCGCCGGCAGTCAGAACACCGATGCGCATGCCGTCTCCCTTCGAGGTTGGTGAAACCGAGTCTAGGAGCGCACCACTCGACTTTCGGTTCGACCGAGGCGGCTGGATCGGTTTGCGGACCCGACGCCGGACCATCGGTCACTTGGCCCGCTTCGAGTCGATGGAGGTGGAGCGGACCCGAGGAGACGAAGTCGGCTCGGTATGGTGTAGCCGTGAGTCTCGCACCGAGAATGTTCTGTCTCGACACGGTGATGATGGACGTCGTCATGATGGTGCGTGAAGTACCCCAGCCGGGTTCTGATGTCCTCGCGAAGCAGGGTTTCGTCACGACCGGCGGGGGATTCAACGCCATGAGTTCCGCCGCTCGTCAGGGAATGTCAGTCGTCTACGCGGGGAGACTGGGTACCGGACCTTTCACCGATCTAGCCCGCGAAGCCTTCGACGGTGAAGACATCGTTGCACCGATCAAGCCGGACCCCGCGGTGGATGCGGGTTTCTGCGTGGTCATCGTCGACGAATCCGGCGAGCGAACGTTCCTCACCTCGCAAGGGGCCGAGGCCGGACTGACGTCCGACGACCTGCATGAGCTCGACGTGAACAACGGCGACTGGGTACTGGTCTCGGGTTACAACGTGATGTACCCCGGCCTTGCCGAGATGGTCCTCGAATGGCTCGCCGGTCTCGACGAGACGGTGGTCGTGGCCTTCGATCCGAGCAATCGCGTCTATGACATCCCCGAGCGGTACCTCGAAGCGGCTCTGGCCCGAACCGACTGGTTGCTCTGTAACGAGATCGAGGCCCGCTACCTGAGCTCTGAGGAGTCTCTCGGCACGTCGGTGACTTCCCTCGGGCGACTCACCCGGCGCGGCGCGGTAGTTCGTCGCGGCGAATCTGGGTGCACGGTGGTGAGTGGTGAATCCCCTCCCCGGGCGGTTGGCGGCTTCGAGACGACGGTGCTCGACACCAACGGGGCCGGCGACACCCACAACGGCGTCCTGGTCGCCGAACTGGCTCGCGGAACCGAGACCGCCATCGCGGCCCTTCGAGCGAACGCGGCGGCGTCGGTGGCGATAAGCAAAGTGGGTCCCGCGCACTGTCCGACCCGGGGCGAGATCGACGAGATCATGAGACGTCGGGTTGAATTGGGGGACTGATGGACTGGCGGATCGGGCGAATGGTCGAGGGGTACCGATGAGGCAGTACGAACCTTTCGAGGGGGTGATCGGGCGAACCTTGGACGACTCGGTGCCGTGGTGGCCCACGCCGAACCATCCCGCGCCGGAGGCGCCCAACATCGTCGTGATCCTCATCGACGACCTCGGCTTCTCGCACTTCGGTTGTTTCGGGTCGGATATGGTGACCCCGAACATCGACGCCCTGGCCGGTCGGGGACTGCGGTTCACCAACTTCCACGTGACGCCACTGTGTTCGCCCACCCGAGCGGCGTTGCTGACCGGGCGCAATCACCACAGTGTGGGCATGCGCGGCATCTCCAACTGGAGTTCCGGCTTTCCGAGCATGCGCGGACACATCTCGAACCACGCGGCCACCATGGCCGAGGTGCTGAGGGAAGGCGGCTACACCACCTTCGCGGTGGGCAAATGGCATCTCGTCTCGATGGAGAACTCTTCGTCGGCCGGACCCTTCGACCAGTGGCCTCTCCAACGGGGGTTCGACCGCTACTACGGATTCCTCGACGGCGAGACCGACCAGTTCGCGCCCGACCTCGTCTACGACAACCACCGCGTCGACCAGCCCCGCAGCGTCGAGGAGGGCTACCACCTGAGCGAGGACCTTGTAGACCACGCGCTGTCGTTCATCCACGACTCGAAATCGGTCCGGCCCGACCGCCCGTTCTTCACGTACCTGGCCTTTGGAGCGATGCACGCTCCCCACCAGGCGCCGGCCGAATTCCTGGCCCGACATCGAGGTCGTTACGACGAAGGCTGGGACGTGGCCCGAGAGCGGTGGTTCGCTCGTCAAAAGCAGATGGGCGTCATCACTGAGGCAACGGAGCTGGCGCCGCGCAACGAGGGGGTGGAGCCCTGGGAATCGCTGGGGGAGAACCAGCGTCGACTGGCCGCTCGCCTGCAGGAGGCCTTCGGGGCCTTCCTCGAACACACCGATGAACAGATCGGCCGACTGGTGGCGGGTCTGAGCGAGATTGGCGAACTCGAAAACACCTTGATCCTCCTGATGAGTGACAACGGGGCCAGTCAGGAGGGTGGCCCCTTCGGGGTCCTGCACGAGATGAAGTTCTTCAACTTCGTCATCGAAAGTCCCGATGAGGCAGTCAAGCGGCTCGACGACATCGGCGGTCCGAGCAGCCACTCGAACTATCCCTGGGGATGGGCCCAGGCGGGGAACACGCCGTTCAAGTGGTACAAGCAGAACACGCACGAGGGCGGGGTCCACGTGCCGTTGATCGCCCACTGGCCGCGGGGCATCCCGGCCAAGGGGGAGTTGCGACACCAGTTCCACTACGTCACGGACATCGCCCCGACCGTCTTTGAAGCGGCCGGGG
>Ga0075019_10002359_pt1 | contig 10732 bp, 6 predicted proteins | sample ColStrG_CSR_2013_FD_71473 | JGI IMG/M metagenome (GOLD analysis project Ga0075019, IMG submission 71473) | Freshwater sediment microbial communities in response to fracking from Pennsylvania, USA - Cold Stream Run_MetaG_CSR_2013 | ecosystem: Environmental > Aquatic > Freshwater > Creek >...
TATTGCAAATTAATTTAACCTGTAAATCAAATAGTTAGTGATTTGCTTACTTGTAAATAAGTTAATTAGCAAATTCGTTTTCGTTGGTTGGCATGCTAATATAGTTTACCTGTTTACTTGCTAATTGGTATATCAAGATCTATTTCAATATGTTACCCCCCAATTATATTATACAAAAAACGGTAAAGTTGTCAACTCACGTAGTCAAAGGTCTGTTTTTAAGGGAAAGCACTAAGATCCATAACAGTCTTCTTTCCTTAGCTCGTTTTGCTTCGACCTTTTGACCCTAAAAAACGGGCTGCTTTTACGCCATTCTTTTTTTTCCTAGTAAAATTAGCCCCTTCCTCCCCCGGGGGGGGCTATTCATGAATTTTTTTTTCACCCCCCAGTAATGGGCTAGCCAAGAAGTAGCGTCAACCTGGGGGCCAACGTAGCCTGCCCAAGTTAGTTTCGAGTTGGTTGGTAAGGCTTAGGTTGCAGGGTCACCGCTGACCAACCAATCTAGGCTTACCCGTTGCTACTCAGTGCTAAGTTTGAGGCGAAGCAGCTGACCAGCAAGGGGGGAGAGCAATACGCTGGTTACCAAGCGAATTGGCCCCCCAGGTTTTTTTTGGGGGGGGTCTAGTGGGGGGCAAGTCAGGGGCAAGGTAAGAAAAATCAACTCAGTGCTCGGGTTGCTGCTTACCAACCAGGGGGGTTGGTTACCCCTGTTGCGAAGTTTTAGTTTTGCCCACCATTGCTGGATGGGCTAGAGGTTAGGCAACTAAGGGTTTCGCCTATCGTTGCATGATGTTAGCTATCTGGTTTATGGAAAAGTGTCATTTTTATAACTCCTTAAATTTTAAAAAAAACTGTAAAATGGCCGTTTTACCCCCCTTGGCTCGATGCAACAAAACTTCAGTTTTGTTGCAAACGAGCAATAACTAAGAACACAGAAAGTGGAAGTTTACCCACTTTGCGCTATATCGTTCGTTGCATACCAAAAGGGTTGGCTTTTTATTAAACAAAGTCTCTTTTTTACGATGGCCATAATACTTTATAAAATTGGGTATACCTCTATTACCTTGCCAAAGGTTTGACCCCCTAACCCACAATTTTATGTCTAAGTTTGGGTGCCTTCATCTTGTACAGGTTTTGGTCGAGATTCTTTTACTAGTTCGTCTGGGTCTTTGAAAGGGCGCTCTCTTATTTTCAGCAAGTCAGGTAACTTTTTGCTCAGCTCCCCCAGTTCACCGTCGTTAAAAAGAAGCTTATAGCGTAGATATTCGATGACATTGTAAATAAAAAGCTGATCCCCGACTACAAGGGCACGTCTTTTGGCTGCTTTTCTTGACCGTTCAGCTCGAACGTTAACCTGACAGGTCTGATCTTCCAAGTATGCCGCCACCATTTCATCTGCATAAATTTGAATAGTTTCACCAAATCGGTAGTAGCTTACTTTCTGTCGTAAAAGAAAGTCTCCAAGTGGCTGAGTTGATCCTACCAAAAGATTCCGCCCACTCATCAAGAGTCATGGTCGATATTTTTTTAAGGGCAAATGCCGACTTTGCGGACATTACAGGAGGAGAAATAGCCTGGTCTTTATCTGGGCCTTTCTTCCCCTCCTCATTACTTAACCAAACTCCGCTTGGTTTTGTCTCGCGAGTCCGCTTTTTAGCCTGTGGGTTAGACAAAAGATAAACTATGCAACTTTTGTCTGTTGCATGTACAAAAGTTGCAAATTCCTAAGCTTTCAAATGGCTTGTAGAGGGGAAAACTTTAATTGTGTTTTTTAGTCTAAAGTCCCTACCCTTTCCGTTTTCTTCTAAGTGGCATTCTGATATCAGGTTAGCCAGGGGGATAATTGGTGTTTCTTCGTAATGTTGAAGTTGACTAAAATTCCCGATAATATTTTATTTTGACGCTCTAAAAGCTTTTTGTTAAACTATAATTAACAATGGTTTTTTAACCACTTGGGACAAAACTTTATTTTTCAAAGCTTTTACAACATTATGACTGCAATTTTAGAACGTCGCCAAGCAACTAGCCTATGGGCTCGTTTCGCAGAATGGATTACTTCAACTGAAAACCGTTTATACATCGGTTGGTTCGGTGTGTTAATGATCCCAACTTTATTAACAGCTGTTTCAGTTTTCATCATCGCTTTCGTTGCTGCACCGCCAGTAGACATCGAATAATAGGTGTCCCAACTTTGTAAAAAAATTGGAAAAACTGGGTGAATTGCTGGGATTCGAAAGGAAATCAGCAGCCAAGTTTGAGAAGGGATTATCTGGTTTTAGCTTTGCTGCGTAATATAGTGGCTTTGCTGATTCATAAATAGATAAAATTCTCAAAAAGGTTCAGAGACTAGAAAGTGAGTCCTTACAATAAACTTTCATAAGTGCCCAGCCCCCTACACTTTTTTGTAGGGGTGAAGATATAGTCCAGACGTCTTAAGAGAAAAAAAGCCAAAAAATATAAAAAAGATTTTACTCCTTTTTATGTAAAATGACCCAAGAAAATGAAAGTTTGATTTTTAGAGAAGAGGATATTGCTTGGTTAGCTGGTTTATTGGAAGGTGAGGGGAGTTTTGGAATAGATTCTAGAGCAGCACAGCGTTATACTAATTCAACTGCTCCAGGAAACCCTTATATATCTGTTTCTATGACAGATGAAGATGTTATTGCTAAAGTTGCGACAATCACAGGTAAAAACTATTTTTTAGTAAGCCAAAAAACTGTGACAGAGAAAAAAGTTTTTAAGTGTCATATTGGTGATCGAGCAACCGTTTTCACTATTCTTACACGTATTTTACCTTATATGGGAAAACGACGTCAATCTGAAATCCAACCACTTCTTGCAGAAATTGCTTCTTGGGTAGAATAGAAAGATTCAGGAGGGAAAAGCAAAGCCGCAAAATATGGAAATATTGCGTCGAACAACTCAAAAAAAAGAAATAACTCCCCTGATGATCTAACCTGATCCTTGAAAGCCCATATATTTTCAAAAACTAAATAGATATGGGTGCCTAAAATAGAATGCTTCTTTGATTACAACGAAACCCAAGATATTTTTATTTTTTTTTTCATGATTTCTCTTTGTTATCTAAGTTTTTTTTTAACTACGCGCCTAAAATAGGGCCAATAGTTTGTAAAAAGAAGGATTGGCCTTTTCCATAAAAAAGAAATAGGATAACACAAAATGTTCAATGGCGCTGCTCTTCCTGCAGAAACTTTCATTTTGTAGACGTTCGCGATGGAATCCGTGAACCAGTATCAGGTTCATTATTATACGGTAATAACATCATTTCAGGTGCTATTATCCCAACTTCAAACGCAATCGGTTTGCATTAATAGAGGTGCCTTGTACAAAATACGTTTCCCTTCGAAATATGTTCGCCTTCAATAGGAAATCAAGACAATATATTCTATACCAAAAGGGTACAAAACAAGAAAACCGGGTGAATTGTCGGGAACGCTAAACTAACGACTTTTTTAAAATGATTTTGCGACCCCGTTCTACCCGACCGGTTGTCGAGGGTCGCTTGGTGGTTGGAGTCTTGTTAGCATGCCTATCCGCAGCGAAGCCAAGGCAGACCCCCCATTAAAGAGGACACCTTTTTAGCTCTGCTTTTTTTTAGCGACCCCTTTTTAATGGTAAAGGTTCTTTGGAACGTTCAGAGACTAATGCTTGAGTTCTAACAATAATAGCATAGTAGCGCCCGGCATCGAATAATATTGATGATGATATAGTCCAACTCTAAAAGAAATTTTAGAAACAAGTGTTCTACCCAATCTGGGAAGCTGCATCAGTTGATGAGTGGTTATACAACGGTGGACCATACCAATTAATCGTTTGCCACTTCTTCTTAGGCATTTGCTGCTACATGGGTTTCTCACAGTGGCCCTATCGAGATACTGAAAATATCTTTAATTAACCGACTCGATTTTGCTATTCTCGAAAAAAGTGACCAGCAGTTGACCTTTAGCGTCCAAAAGAACTTAAAAAAAGCCTTTACTGGCTTGGTTCCCATTAGAGTGCAAAAGTTGAACGTAACACTTTTTGAATAGCAAAACTCTTAACCAAATTCATTCAAATTAAAACGCAATTCAAAAACGGTTTACCAACAAAGCTGCGTTTTTTTAGCGACCCTCGTCTTGCTTTTTAATTAGACCCGCGGGTCTAATTAAAAAAAAGCAGGCTACCTGGGGCCCCGTGTTTCTACTCTAAAGAGTTGTTAGTTCCGAGTAGCAACTCTTTAGAGTAGAACTCAACTCACCCCCACACCTCATTCTTTTATATATTTGGCTGCAAGGAGAGATACGGGGGAGAGCAAAAAGAATGAATTTTTTAGGGGAACGGTGAACCCTAAGGCATTTCTTTTAAAAAAGAGATAGCTATGGCAATACCGTGGTAAGGCTTTATAAATAAAAATGGATTATAGTTTTACGACCCTTCAAAACTTAGTTTGTCCATCAGGGGGCTTACCTAGTAAGCTTTTTTTGAAAAAAAGTTTTGCTTCACCATTTATAAAGTAGCATCTGTAACGACTCTACGTCGGCCTCACATAGGTTCCTGTTTATTTGTGAGTGAAGGTATAGTCTAAACATGTGGGAAACCACGTGACTCTTTGCGTGAGTGGGAACTTTCTTTCCGTTTAGGGATGCGTCCATGGATCGCAGTAGCTTACTCAGCTCCAGTAGCTGCAGCAACTGCTGTTTTCATTATCTACCCAATCGGACAAGGTTCTTTCTCTGACGGGATGCCTTTAGGTAAAAATTTGCCCCATCGAATTTGCTAAGTAATATGTTTCGTTAGTTTTAGCGACCCTGATAAAACCAAGCGACCCTTGGTTAGCTTTTTTTGCTCCCCCCCGTACTGAGTTCTACTCTTTCGAGTTGTCTACTCAGTACTAACAACTCGAAAGAGTAGCAACAAGGAGGGGTAGCCTGCCGCTTCTAATCTGGCACCCACGGGTCCAATTAACAAGTGAGACAGAAAAAAAAAAGTTTTTAGCTTCGCTGATTTTTATCGACCCTGATATTATTTGAATCCCTGTAAAGGGTCGATTGGAAACTTGTCTAAACGGGAAAACTCCTCAAAAAATCGTAAACCAATATAAGAGGAAAATCCCGTACCAAATCTTATTAAACCTCGTAAACAACCTGACAAATCTCAACCCGTTAGTCAAGGATTACTCTCTTGACTCAAATGGTCTGGTCTAGTGGACCCCTTTACCCCCCCCTTTATGGGGAGCCCAGACCGGGAATGTGGAAGGTGGAGAGCCTACCCCCTTGGAACGTCAAAAAGTCTGGTTCTTCGAGCTTACCAAGTCAGCTTTTAGTTGCAGGGTAGCAGCTGACAGAAAGTTGCTCTTCTAGGTGACCAGAAGGTTTCAAGTAGAGGTGTTTTACAGGAAAATCAAGAAAGGTCGAACGACCATCCTAAAAGGAGTAGGAGACAAGCGTCTCCGAAAAGACAAGGTCCCTGTTCATTAACTTTATGTTAAAAGGGACATGATATGGTCTGATCCTTGCGGTAACGTAAGGCAGCTGTAAGAGAACTGGTTGTGAATCTCCCCAACTTGTTACATCTTAATAAATCATTGTACAATAAATTCGATCAATGACTTAGATCAATGACTCGGGCTCCCCCTTTGGAGGAGCTTTAAATGGGTCGTTGATTCAGCGGGCAGGATTTAGCGAATCCTGTTGAACACAAATGATTTCAGGTACTTTCAACTTCATGAACCATCGTGACATAAGTTGGTAACAATTTAGTGAAAATCGGGTGAATTGCTAAAAGTCTAAGTTATAAAATCTTTTTTGAAAGAAATATCTTTAAATCTTATGCATAAAATAACGGTAGCTGATATTGAAAAGGTGGCATCTTTAAGAAATCATTTTCTTGTTGCCCTAATAAAAAGGTGCTAAAAGAGAATCTATTACAAATAAGATAATTAGCAGCCAAGATCTTGGAAAGCCTCTTTAGAGTTTGTTTTTAGAACTCTAAGAGGGGGTACAAGATAAGGTTCAGAGACTAGAAGGTGAGGTTAAATCTTGACCAATAAACCTTCCACGAGTGCCCGAAATCCTCCTTTTAAAAAAGAGGATTATGAAATAGTCCGATACTCCGCTAACCTGCGCAATATATTTATTTCTTGGGTTAGGTTCTAGAAATTCGGAGAAGCAAAGCTTTGATATTTTAAGCTTTGGCAAAACAGATGGATCGTATTCCAAGCTGAGCATAACATTAAAGTATGTGCTCACAAAATCAGGTGAATTGCTGGGATGCTAATTTTTTAGTCTAGAAATTAAGTTAAGTATATTCTTTTTTTGCTTCGCCATTTTAGCGACCCTTTCAAAACTGGGTTTGTCAGCTCGAAGAGCAACTTACCTAGTCCGCTTCTAGTTGTCAGCTCAAAGAGCAACTGACAGAAGTTTTGCTTCGCTTTTTTTTGCTTCGCCATTAATCCTACTAGACTCAAATACTATAGTAAATACTAGGCAAATCAGCAGCCAAGTCTCTCTGGAAAGAGAGGAAGGTTCAGAGACTAGAGTATACGATCCAGACCGGATTATGAAACTCCACGAGCGCCTGAAAGAGATTGAGAAATAACTCAATTCCCTTATGATATAGTCCGATACTTTTTAGAAATAAAAAGCAGATAAGATAAAGAGCTTATACACAACAATTGAACATTTTAATGCACCCATTCCACATGCTAGGTAACTTTTATGCCTCACCTTCCAAAGACTTTTTATCCTTTTTGAGATACTTTGTCACGTTTTTAGCTTCGCTAAAAACCGTGTTTTATCTTTTCAGAAAACAATTAGACAATAAGGGAAGGTTGATAACTCGCCTTAACGGGGAAAATTCGTTCGATTTCATCTCTCTTCTAAATATTTTAACTTTTAGAACTTTTTAAATTCTTAAAATCATGAATAATAACTTTAAAGACAATTCGGTAAATAAAAAAAAAGAAATGGAATCGAGTCGCAACAATCCCGTACCAGAGCGTATAGCGCCTAGACAATTGCCAGGTATATACATGATACTTTGTGTTTATACCAACAAAAGATATTACGGACTATCAAGTAATATATCGGCTCGGCTATCACAACATAAATCTAGATTAAGAAGAAATATTCATGAAATTCCAGAACTACAACGTGATTGGAATTTATATGGCGAAACAAACTTTCAATTTTCAGTTGTTTTTATTTCCAAAGATGCCACTAAAGAGGAACTTGAAGCACTTGAAATGGAGCATATTTCACGTAATCATAATATTTGTTATAATAAGTGGTTGCCAGCGAGTCGAAAAAAACAAGATAATCCTTTTTGGGGACAGGAACATACTCAAGAAAGTAGAGATCAAATAAGTCGAAGTTTACGTGAATCTTATCAAACCAATCCTCAACAGGGGTTGGGTATTCAGCTAAAAGGTAAAATATACCCTAGTATTGCTGAAGCAGCACGTCAGACAACACATTCGCGTGATACTATTCGTCGTTGGTTAAATGACCCCAATAATCCTAATTGTATTTTAATCGACGAAAATCAAAAAACGTCTAAAGCTGCTGCAGATTCAGAAAAAACCAAAGCTCCTCCAAGTAATAAAAATAGACCAGTTAGAGTCGATGGGGTACTTTATCCAAGTATTGGTGAAGCAGCAAGACAAACGGGTTATTCTCGTACGATTCTTCAACGTCGATTAAAACAGCAAGAAAATCAAAAGGAAAACAATTAAAAACTTGAGTAATATCTAAATTGTTGCTAGGCCTAGCTATACGAGAACGGTGTAACGACCATCCTAAAGGGAGTAGACGCAAGCGCGTCGAAATGGCGAGGCCCCGACTTTTTTTTTCTTGGCCAGAACGGCCCTTTAAAAAAAAAGGGGTAAGATATGGTCTGATCTTTACAGAAATGTAGAGCAGGTTAACAAGTATTCATTTTGATTAACCGGGCAGGATTTAGCGAATCCTGTTGAACATAACTGGTAGCAGGTGTTTTCGGTGGTTCATTATTCTCTGCTATGCATGGTTCATTAGTTACATCATCGTTAATCCGTGAAACAACTGAAAACGAATCAACAAACGCAGGATACAAATTCGGTCAAGAAGAAGAAACTTACAACATCGTAGCCGCTCATGGTTACTTTGGTCGTTTAATCTTCCAATACGCTTCATTTAACAACTCACGTTCACTACACTTCTTCTTAGCTATTTGGCCAGTAGTAGGTAAACAATTGCCCAGTTGACGGAAAACCTTCAATATGCGTTCGTCTAAAAGGAGAAAATCTGATCCCTTTGACAAAACCAAGCTTGAAAACTTTAGTTAATTCAAGATTGGTCAAAGGGAAGACAACTCCTTACTAAGTTAGAATTCCACTAAAAGTTTTTAAAAATACGTTTTTTGGCTTGGCACTTTGGAATTCTAAAAAGTTTAACGACTATCCTGACAAGGAGTAGGTACATGCGTACCGAAATGACGAATATCCTACATCAGGGTCCCTAAAATTAGGGTCCCTAAAATAGGATAATGATATAGTCTGATCTTTACAGAAATGTAAAGCAGCATGCCCTATTTAGAAGGGCATAGCGGGCTGGGTTTAGCACACCCTGCTGAACATATATGATTTGGTTCACAGCTTTAGGTATTTCAACAATGGCTTTCAACTTGAACGGTTTCAACTTTAACCAATCAATCGTTGATTCTCAAGGTCGTGTTTTAAACTCATGGGCTGACATTATTAACCGCGCTAACTTAGGTATGGAAGTAATGCACGAACGTAACGCACACAACTTCCCTTTAGATTTAGCTTCAACAGAAGCTCCATCTATCAATGGCTAATTTTTTTTTCTAAAAAATTTTCATTTTTTACCCCTCCCCCTTTAGAGGGGGGGGGTTGTTTTAAAAAATTTTGTCAACTCAAAAAGCGAAGCAAAACTTTTTTTTTCAAAAAAAACTGACTAGGTAAGCCCCCTGGGGGGCAAACTAAGTTTTGAAAGGGTCGCAAAACTTCGGTCAGTTGTCAGCTCAAAGAGCAACTGACAACTAGAAGCTGACTCGGTAAGTTGTCAGTTGTCCGCTCAAAGAACAACTGACAAACCCAGTTTTGCAAACGTAGCAAAAATAATATAAAAAACAGCAACAGCAAAGCAAAAATAATATAAAAACATAAAATATCAGGGTCGCTAAAAGTAAGGTCGCTAAATTAGCAAAGCTAAACTGGACAAAAATAGGTTTAATGGGATTCGAACCCATGATCTTATATTTCGGAAACATAAATTTTATCCACTAAACTATAAACCTAGCAATTGCAAAACTCAGCTGGCGCGAAGCAGTTGCAGGGTCACAGCTGACTTCTAGCAAAACGAATTGGTTGGTTAAGCTAGGTTGCAGGGTTGCCGCTGACCAACCAACTTACTAACAGAAAGTGACGATAGCTATAAAAGCTCCTCGCGAAAACCTGACATATGTTAGGAAAAACCATACACCTCTCCCGAAAACACGACATACTTTTCAAAAACCATACACCTCTCCCGAAAACCCGACATACTTTTCAAAAACCATACACCCCTGGTCATTAGGAGTGGTCAACAAGCAAACTAGGCAAAAACAGTCACCCAGTTTCGCTTGGTAAAACGAGCAAAAAGGGCGTAGCAAAAAAAGCCAAGCAAAAAAGAACAAGCCAACTTCGAGTCCTCCTACCCCCCCAGGCTTTGGGAGGAGAGGAGGGGGGCCAGCGTTTTGCTCTGGTAACCTGGAAGAGCCAGATTAGAAGCTGACTAGCGACCGACCTAAATACATAAAATATACCCCCAAGGGAATTCGAATCCCTGTTGCGTTCGTGAAAGGAACGCGTCCTAGGCCTCTAGACGATGGGGGCGGAAGTGTATATTAATATCTGGCGAAGCAAAATCTAGCTTCGCAACCTTATATATTATAGCAGAAAAAGCGAAGCAAAAAAAACGAAGCAAAAAAAAAAAAAAGTTTTGAGGCTCAGATTTTGGTTTCGCTATTTATGCGACCCGGGTTGCGACCCTAGTCAAGCATTTGTGCGCTCTTAAAGGGCAGGCATTCAACCTTGTTTTTAGCTTTCATAATATGCCTTTATTATAAAAAATTTTTGAGGATTGTCAATTCTTCCAATACCTTAAAAGTTCATATGGCGTAGCAAAAAAATCGAAGCAAAAAAGGATTAAGTAAATTTATGAAATGACGAAGCAAAAAAAGGGTCGCAATAATCAGGTCGCAAACCCTTAACTAAAGGTCAGAAAATATAGAGTTTCTCTAGTAACGTCCGAGAAAGTTTTTGAAAGTCTTACACAATGTCTTTTAAAGGCTTAACAAATCAACAAAAATATAAAAAATTTAACCGACTCATCTTTAATACCTGAAACGGTTGTTGGTCGGTCAACTGCTCAGTAGACTGTTCAGCCGACTGCTTAGTAGATAAAGTGCGTTTTGTACGAGTCACGTAACCAGCGAAGCTAAATTTTTTTTTTGTCTCGCTTGCCAGTTGCAGGGTCGCAACTGACAGTAAGCGGCAGGCTACACTCCCTTGCTGCCAGGTTGGGCTGTTACTGAGTCGCAACTTTATGTCAGTTGTCAGTTGTCAGTTGTTCTTTGAGCTGACAACTGACAACTAGAAGCTGATTAGGCCCCCCTTGGGGGGAGCCCAGACCCTACACTAAAGTGTTGGGCTCCCGATCTGAACCTTTATGGTGAAGGCTCCCCCCCAAGC
>Ga0075019_10002360_pt1 | contig 10732 bp, 6 predicted proteins | sample ColStrG_CSR_2013_FD_71473 | JGI IMG/M metagenome (GOLD analysis project Ga0075019, IMG submission 71473) | Freshwater sediment microbial communities in response to fracking from Pennsylvania, USA - Cold Stream Run_MetaG_CSR_2013 | ecosystem: Environmental > Aquatic > Freshwater > Creek >...
TCTGGCTGCCGGCGATTCAGGCGCAGCTGGCGCTGAGCCGCAAAGATTCGGCGGCGGCGATCAATTCACTGCAGAGTGCGTTGCCGCCGATTGAGTACGGGGCGATTCCCTTCCTCACCAATCCTTCGTGTCTTGAGACCAGCTACATTCGCGGCGAGGCGTATTTGGCCGCTGGACAAGGCGCGGCCGCAGCGGCCGAGTTTCAGAAAATTCTGGATCGGGGCGGCATCGTCTGGAATTGCTGGACGGGCGCAGCGGCGCATCTGGGCGCTGCGCGGGCCAACGCGCTGCAGGCAAAGTCGTCGCAAGGCGCGGAGTCGGATGCAGCGCGCGTTCGCGCACTGGGCGCGTACAAAGAATTTCTCGCGCTGTGGAAAGACGCCGATGCGGATGTGCCCATCTACAAACAGGCCCAGGCGGAGTTAGGCAAGCTACAGTAATGCTCGCTCGATGGTGCGAAGGATGTACGACGTAACAAGCGGGGCCGCCCCTGACGAACAACACTTAGATCAATCAGCACAATCGCGATGTTAGCTCAAAAGCAAAAGACAAACACGCGACGCCCTATTTCGAGAACTGTGCAATTCTGAGCAGATGTTAAGCAAGGCGCGGTATAAGATTCCTCGATTCGAGATGTACAAAGGAACTATGCGGCCCTCCCTTCCGGGGTGAAGGAGCTAGGCGGCCACGCGGTCGCTTGCCCCCTGATGGCGGAGGAACTCAGGCATGCGTTGATACACCTGGGAGCGAGCATCCCCCCAATCGTTGGAATAACTGCCGACCCAGGCACCACGAAAAATCATGACGGAAACGGAGAAAAAAACATGGGACAGATCAAACTTCTGACCGGTTGTGGCCTTGCACTCTGCGGCATGGTTTTTTCGGCTTCAGGTGTTTCTGCTCAAACATCCGGCCATAGAATTAGCGACATTGTCCGGAACGGGCAACAAGCTGCTGGCTATACCTTCTGCAGCCTGGCGCTCCCCCACCCAGGCGGCAAGACAGAGGTTTACTACAGCGATGTCTTCTCAGTACCGCGAGAGAAGCTGCGTGCCGCGAGCGACGCGTTTGTTCAATTTCTTGCCGAAAAATACTCGTTAAAGCTTCGACCTCGAGACAGTACGTGTGACAGTCTTCTCAGTCCCGGTCAGGCGGACGCCCAAAGCCGCCGTGAGAGAACTGAGCGAACCAACAGCAGCTTCGTCAAGGCTGTCGAGACAGCGTGGACATATTCCGGCGCGGGATCGGCCAGCACCCCAACGAGCGCTATGGCGCAGCCCATCCCGTCGGCACCCGCGCCGACGAATACCGCCTTAGCGGGTGGGCAAAAACCGGACTGGCAGAACCACATCGATTGGTGCACGGGGAATTACACGACTGCTCCCGGAGCAACCAACTGCGTCGATCAATACACCGCGACCGAGCCGAAGTGCATCTCGGGAGGCGGGCGTGCCTGTCTTATGGAGAGAGCCATCGACTCCGCGAAACACAACAACTGTTCCTACGCGTTTCGGCTTACGTTGATTTGCCAATGTCAGAACGGCAACGCGCAGCAGCAGCTTGGCGAAGCCGGACAGCAGAAGGTATGCGACTACGAGACAACAAAGTGAAAACCGGGGACGGGACATTCCCCCAACTCCGCGAGATGAGGCCACAAACGTGAGGCTGTTCACCTATTTGGCCTGATGCACGAAGAACCAGAGCACGATCCCCGCAAATCCTACGGCGATCAGAGGCCGCCACCATTTTAAGGCAATCACGCACGGGACAATGGCGACGGCTGCCGCTCCACCTCCATCCATTCCAGCACCACGCCAGAGGATTAGACACGCAACCAGCCACACTACCGCCGCCACCATGAAGTCCACTGCCCTCAGAGGTTTTGCAACTTTCGGAGGCCTTGCAACTTTCGGAGTTTCCTGGTGCTCCGAAAGATGTGCCGATTTCGGAGGCGGAGGCGGCACCGGATTGCCTCTTAGGCTAGTTGCGAAACGTGCTCTGGCATCGTCCCCACCCAGGGTCCCGGGCCGCATCGCTGCATGGTCATCCAAGTAGTCCCCCATATAAAAGCCCTCCACTAAATGCTGCGCATAGTAGCACAACTCCCGAGTGGGGCCTGCCCACCTGTGCGTTACTACGACCTAACTCCCTAGGTCGAGCCCCGTGGGGCCTCGGTCATTGTTGAAGCCAGCAGTAGCATCCCTTACTCGCGCCGCCAGATCGCCAGCCCCGGCGCTCCCCATGCCAGCATGCCCAGCATCGCTGGCGGAGTCGCCGCCGCGGCTTCAACTTCCGGCTTGCTGAACACATCGGCGACGACGTCGGTGGTTTGGCCGGCTACGATTGCCTGGCCTGCGACGGTCTCGTAGGCGTATCCGGTGAGAAAGGCGTTCACCGCCAGCGAATTGACGTGGACGCTGAGGCGGGCCCAGCCGAAGTGGATTTCTCCGTTGATGACGAACTTGAGCGCGAGATATTTGTTCTGTACGTTGACCCAGCGTCCGAAGACGTAGTGGTTGCCGGCGCAGGTGGAAGAAAATTTCGCCAGCATGGCGCTGGAGAGGCCGGTGGCAAAGTTAATTTTCGCTCCCTGATTGCGGGCGGCGGCGTTCTCGAAGAATCCGTCTTCAGACTTGAATCCTTCCACCAGATTGCCTGTCACCTTGCCCAGCACCGACAGCGTCTCGCGGTGGCCGGAGCTGCGGTTGTAGAGCACGTCGCGCAGCACGAAGTCGGCAACGCCGTCATTGTTGAGATCGAGCGTGCAGTTCTGGTTGGTCGAGAACGCGACATTCGCCTTGGTGTAGACGACCGAAGCTTCGGCAGGCTGCGCTCCGGCCAGCATTCCAGCCGCGACTGCGCTGGCGGCGGCCGCGTAGGCGGCGAGGTTTCGGTCGAGATTGGAATCGATTCGGGCCGCAGCCCGGGTCTCAGGAGACTTCCGCAACGGCTCTGCCATTTTCAATCCGCCTTTTGGTGAATTTGACTGCGCGGGCCCGACAGTGGGGGAGGATTCTCCCCCGGCGATGCGGAGAAGTCAAGATGCAGATCCTTGCATACGGAGTCCCGGGGTATGGCGCTGGCGGAACCTAATCGCCGGACGGTCACGAGTGCTACGGGATATTACGCCAACTAACGCTCCTCGCAGTACAATACCGTCGCTCCAAGTCTAAGGACCTCTCAGGCTCCAATTGCGTGAATCTCGATCCCTGAGTACGGAAAGATGAAACACCGCATTGTCCGCGTTCTTCAAAAATATCTGCTCAATCCACCCATCAAGCTTTTGCTTGCGATCGGCGTTGCCCCTCCGGGATATGCGCTCCTGGAAACGACCGGTCGCAAGACCGGAAAGCCGCGCCGCACTCCCGTGGGCAACGGACTCGTGGGCGGGCAGTTCTGGATCGTGGCCGAGCATGGCCAGCAGGCCGGCTACGTTCGCAATATTGCGGTGAGTCCGCGGGTACGCTTGAAACTGCGCGACGGGCTGCGCGCTCGCTGGCACAGCGGCACAGCCCATTTGCTTTCGGAAGATGATCCACGCGAGCGCCAACGCTGGCTCGCGAATCACTTGCCTGGCAGCGCTAGCAATGCCGCCGCTGTCCGCTTTTTCGGCACCCAACTGCTCACGGTTCGGATTGATCTGGATGCCTGACACGGCGGATGCAGAGTCCTCCCGCCATCGAAGGCCGGGGGCGGTCTCAAGGCCAGGATCGGCCCGACCATCTCTCACCTGCCCGCATGCAGAAGCCACTGAGCCTGTCCGGGTGCCACATCTCGCGGCTTGCCTGGTGGTAAAGTTGGCCTCATGGCCGCCCCCACAAATCCCGAGACCTTTGAAGAGATGGTGGAGTGGGCCTACCACACCCTGCCGCAGAAGATCAGGGACCTTCCAGATTTCCCCGGCATTCAAGTGGTGGACGAGCCTCCGGCGGACGTATTGGAGGACCTATCGAACAAGAAGAAATGGCGCCGTGGGACTGAGTTACTAGGGTTGTACAGCGGGACGCTCAGGACCAAACGGTCGTCCACTCAGCTGCAGTATGCTCCCGATTTGATCTTTGTTTTTCGTGGTCCCATTCTGCGGTGCTCCAGGGGAGACTTGCGGGCCGAAGTGAAACGGGTGGTCTGGCATGAGGTTGCACATTGGCTCGGCTACGAAACCGAGGAGCAAGTGCAGGCCTTGGGTTTATGAGCCACCATCAACATCGTCCTATTGGGAATGTGCTCCATGCTTTTGCCGGAGGTGCGGACGGTGGCTCTCACGAGACAGATTTGACGCGCGACAGTCACGGGAATCTCCACGGAGGCCGCCCTAGGCGGCACCTCCGGATATGGTGTGATTGTGATGAAACCTTAGGCGGTTGACCGAGACTTTAGATTTCTCGCGAATGGGTCAGTTAACGCCCAGACTGTGAACGATGGCCTGGAAGCGCGGATCGGAGCGGATCGGGTCAAATTCAGGGTCGACGTTGATGAAGAGCATCCAGTAGTCGTGATGCTGGTATGACTTTTCCAGCCAGTCGAGAGCGAGAGAGCGGTCTGCGTTCATTGTCGCGACGGATGCAACCTCGTACGGCCGACGAGTGCCAGCCTTGGCTTCTTCCATCATCTTGCGGAGTACACGCTCGATTTCGGCTGGGGGTCCATTGACCAAGGCGCGCATGTACTCTCCCTGGGGATACTTCGCGTCGGCGGCCCGCCAGTCGTCCCAGCGATGTTCGCAGTAATAGCCCGTGGTTAACATGCTGTAACCGAGGTGGTAGTTGGGGTCGCGTTCAAGGATGCTTTTTGAAACGGCAATCACGCCGTCGAAATCGCGTTGGAACTTGCGCAGCAGAGCCAGATCGACATCCACAATGAGTGCAAGAGGATCGAGGCGGCGGGCAATGTCGAGTTGCTGGTTGGCCTCCGCAAATCGGCCGTGGGCCATCAGGCCCAAAGCGTAGTACTGATGAGCGCTGGCATAGCTGGGATTCAACTCAAACGCTTTCTTGTACTCCCGCTCGGCGGTGGGCCAGTCGTAGTCATAATGGCAGGCAACCATCCCTAGGGCTGCGTGCGCTTCGGCCAGCGATGGGTCCAACTGCAGAGCCTTAAGGGCGGCGTCGCGGGCGCGCGGAAGATATGCGGCTGGATCCACTTCTTCGACATCGCCGATGGCGATCAGAGAATCCGCCAAGCCCGCCCATGCCAGGGCATAATTGGGGTCGCGCGCAATCGCCTGCTGCAGCAGGTCCACACTCTTGAGTTCGGCGGGGAAGTTCCGCTGGTTCCAGAGATAACGCGCTTCCAGGTACAACGCGTGAGCTTCAGGGTCGTGAGCCGCTGGCGAATCCTGCGGAGAAATCTTGCGTGCCAAAGCCCGCGCAATGGAATCGGCGATCTGCGATTCGATCTGAATCCAGTCTGCAGTGGTGCCGTCGTAGGTCTGGCTCCAAATCGTGAACCCGTCGCGAGTACGATTCAGTTCCACCGTGACATGGGTGCGATTACCAGCGCGCTGCACGCTGCCTTCCACCACAGCCTCGACATCCAACCGCGAACCGATATCGCGAAGGTCGTCGTGTTTGCCTTTGAACACATAGGCAGACCGGCGCCCTGCCACTCGGACACCATCCAGGTGGGATATGGAAGCCGCGACTTCATCGGTTAATCCGTCACTGAACGCGTCATCAAAGTTTGGCGCACTGAGATTGTCGAACGGAAGGATGGCGATCGAAGAAATGGGAGCTGTGGGGCGCCCTCGCCACAGGGAGAAACCAGCTACGCCCAATGCGGCCACGATGGCGGCGGCAAGCCACAAAGCCACTTGTGAGCTGCGCTTCGGCGCACGGGTCGTCAATCCAATCTCATAGCGTGCTGTGAAGTCTCGGATCTCCGATTCTGACGGATTCTCTTTCTCAGTTTCACTGAGAGCTTCCCCTGGCAGCTGTTTCTTCGGGACTGGCCCTTCGATTGAAACGGCATCTTCTGTAACCAAGTCTTCCACAACCGGTTCTGGCGGGTGGACGGGCGCGATCCAGCGGTAACCGCGGCGCTCGATAGTCTCAATAAAGACCGGATTGTCGGCTGAGTCTCTCAGGGCGTCGCGCAAGCGCATGACGGCGCTGCTGATCCCCTGCTCAAAATCCACGAACACGTCGGCCGGCCAGAGTGCCTGACGGAACTCCTCGCGCGTGATTACTTCCCCGGGACGCGCCAGCAATAGCGCCAGGGCCCGGAACGGCAGATCCTGAATACGGACCTTGACCCCATTCCGGCGAAGCTCGCCGGCGCGGAGGTCGGCCTCGAACACACCGAAGCGAACCAGAGTTGGAGAAACCTGATTAGACCCCATCACAGAATAATTGCAATTAAGGATGTGATCTTAACACTGCACTCCACGGTGCGAAATGGCACCTTTGGGCATGAGGGAGCCTCTCTTTTCCAGACAATCAATCCGATTAAACAATTGTAACTAAAGGTCTTATCTCGCTATCCACGGGCTAGTCACTCACCAGCTCCGGTCCATTGACCAGAAGTGTGTTCCGGGTCACATTCGCAGAAGCTGCAGAGGCGTGCTCCCCCGAAACTAAAACCTCAAGCGAATTTTCAGGAGATGGAACGATGAACTCGAATAATTGCCCAGGCAAGCCCGCAGTTTCGACCGCGTTGGCGCTTACCCTACTCGCCGCTGTGGCTGCGGTCTGCGGGATTGTGATTCCGGCGCAGGCCCAAACCTATCCCGTTGCCTTTCCGGCGCCCACAACATTCACGTCGGCCGCGACCGCCAATCAATCAGCCGTGGCCGTCGCTACCGGGGACTTCAACGGAGACGGCAAGCTGGATGTGGTCAACATTGACTACGGCTCCAATCTCAATGTGATGTTGGGCAAAGGGGACGGCACATTCCAGGCGCCGATCTCGCTCAGTCTCTCTGACGGCAATACCATCTACGACGCGATCGCCGTAGGCGACTTTAACGGCGACCACCTGCTCGACGTTGCCATATGGGCGACAAACATTGCACCTGGTGCTACAGAGGTTCGCATCTACCTGGGCAATGGCGCCGGCAGCTTCACCTACAGCGGGACCTATTCGGCTCCGAACAGCAATACATTCCAACCCGGCCCGAACAGCATTGTCGCGGCCGACGTCAATAGCGACGGCAAACTCGACCTGGTGGGCCTCACGATACTCAACGGCGTGTTCGTTTTTCTGGGCAACGGCGACGGCACCTTTCAGGCGCCGGTCAACTATGGCACCGGCACCACGAATGGATGCTGCAGCGGACTTGCGGTCGGTGATCTGAATGGCGATGGCAAGCCCGATCTGGCAATTTCGGCAAACGATGGCATCAGCATCTTGCTGAACAGCGGCACCGGCACATTTGGGGCGGCAGCCTACTACCCGTCCGGAGTCTCAGGCTCGGCGACCGGCGACGGCATTGCCATCGGCGACCTGAACGGCGACAAGAAACCGGACGTGGTAGTCACCGACGAAAATTTTGGCGCCATCGTCTATCTGAACCAGGGAAGCGGCACCTTCAAAGAGAGCGGCACGGTCGGGAGCCTCGGCGTTAACGGCACCAACAATGTTGTACTGGCGGACATCAACAACGACAAAAAGCTGGACATCGTAATGCCCGACGGTAGTGGAAACGTCTTCACGTTTTATGGCAAGGGCAATGGCACCTTCACGGCCGGGCCAGCCTACCCGCTCCAAGCGCAGACCAACGGCGGCAATTACCTGGTCGCTGTGGGCGATTTCAACGGGGACGGCACGCTTGATCTGCTGAATACCAGCGGCTTGAATACCAACACCGTCTCGCTGGGCCGGGGCGATGGAAGTTTCCGGACCAACCAGCTCTACGCGTACAACACCAGCCTTGTAGCGAACAACATTGCGACCGCCGATTTCAACGGCGATGGATTCCCCGACACCGCGCAATCCCTGACGGGCGGGAAGATCGGGATCAACCTGGGCAGTTCGCACGGCGTGTTGGGAACAGCGACGCTGGCGACGGCGAGCACTTGTGCCAACAATGCGGTCGAGTGGGTTGCCACGGGCGATGTGAATGGCGACGGTAAAGCCGATATCGTGGCCACGCTCCAGGACGCTACCTTCACTGGTTGCCAGAACAACACCGTCGCAGTTTTGGAAGGTCTGGGGAACGGAAAATTCAAGACTGCCGCTTATTACCCCACGGGCGCAACGGCGCAGGAGGGAATTGTCTATCTGGTGGACGTGAACGGTGACGGCAAACTCGACATCGTCACGGAAAACTTCGATGGCACGATTAGCGTGCTGCTCAACAAAGGCACCGGTACCTACAGTGCCGGAACGCTGGTTACCGCCATGGCCTCGATCAACGCGCTTCCCAACTATCTGACCTTTGCTGACTTCAACGGCGACGGCAAGATGGACATCGCGGTGGCGACGGCTGGCAATGTCAGCGCCGTCTACGTGCTGCTGGGGAACGGCAATGGCACGTTTGGCGCTCCCATCCAGACGGCGACGCCGTATTACCCGGTCACGCTGGCTGCCGCCGATTTCAACAAGGACGCAAAAGCGGACTTGCTGGTCACCACCACGGCCAACGGCTGCACAAATAACGACCGTGGCTACGCCTTCCTTAAAGGAAATGGCGACGGCACGTTTACGTCGGGCTCGATCAACTGTTTGCTGTATCAGAGGCCGTTGATTCCAGTTGTGGCCGACCTTAACGGGGATGGAAACCTCGATGTAGTCATTCCCTACGAGGGCGGCATTCCCACCGGGCCGGCGGTTCTCCAGGGCAACGGGGATGGCACGTTTACCAGTTTGCCGAATTTCTATGCAGGCGACAATTCCGGCAGCGCCGTGGTTGCCGACTTTAACGGCGACGGAATGCCGGATATCGCGCTGCTCAATTCAGCCAATTTCACCACCGACTTCCTCACCGTAATGTTCAACGCCACACAGCCGGTGAGCCTTTCACCGCTCAGTGTGAATTATGGATCGGTCACCGTCGCCACGAAAAAATCCGCGACCGTGATTCTCACCAACGACCAGAGCAAATCGCTGGCAATCACTAGCATCACGCTAACGGGTACGAACGCAAGTGACTTCAGCGCGACCTCTAACTGCGGGACCAGCCGCAAAGCCGGTTGGGACTGCACCATCACAGTGGCCTTTACCCCTGCGGCCACAGGCGCGCGCACTGCGACTCTGAATATCCAAGACGCGGTGGGCACGCAAACGGTGCAACTTAGCGGAACTGGCAAATAAACCGATCCGGCGAACTGGCGATGGCTCATCCGATTCGTAGCGCGATGAGCCATGTCGCTGTCAATCAAATTCACTGCAGCCTGATCTCCTGGCTGTGGTGCCCGGAGCGCGATAGGGGGACTCGCGCTCCGGTTTTTTTGTGTTGCTAGGACGGCGTCCGTCTTCTTCGCGACGGCGCTGGAGCCGTCTCCATCGCGTGGCCCTTAAACATTGGTGGCCAGCAGTAATCAATTGTTGCCTACAAGGCCATCACACTGCTTGACTGTGGCCCACCCTCAATGCGTGAAACGGCGATGTTCGCCGGTGATCACTACGGCGCCGTGTTACCTCGGTCGGGCCGAAGAACAAGATGTAGCCGTCAGGATCGCGAGTCTCGAAGCCCGGGAGACCATCGTGCGAGTCCTTGAGCGGTGCGCTGAATGCTGCGCCACAACGCTCCCACTCATTCGGTTTGATTTTCGCCCCGTGTAGTCATCCTGTCTCCGTTGACTTTGCCTTCGGCCGGCTCCTAACATGAGTCTCCCGACCTCGACAGCAGAGCGTTCGTCTCAGGGCTATGATCACAAGGCTATGATCGGCCAGACCATTTCTCACTACCGCGTCCTGGAAAAGCTGGGCGGTGGAGGGATGGGTGTCGTCTACAAGGCGGAAGACACTGAGCTTGGCCGCTTTGTCGCCCTGAAGTTCTTGCCTGAGCGCCTGGCCCAGGACCAGCATGCGCTGGAGCGATTCCGCCGCGAGGCGCGGGCCGCGTCGGCGCTGAATCATCCCAACATCTGCACGATTTATGAGATCAGCAAGCACGATGGCCACTCGTTCATCGCCATGGAGTTTCTCGATGGCATGACCTTAAAGCACCGCATCGGCGGGCGAGCGATGGATCTTGATCAGATTCTGTCGATCGCCATCGAAATTGCCGACGCGCTGGATGCGGCGCACGCCGAAGGCATCGTTCATCGCGATATCAAGCCGGCCAATATTTTTGTGACCCGGCGCGGGCACGCCAAGATTCTGGATTTTGGATTGGCCAAGGTTGAGGCGGGAAGAAGATCGTCCGACGATGCGCTGGCGCTGGACGACGAGACGGTCAGTCCGGAGCACTTGACCAGTCCGGGCACGATGGTGGGGACGGTTGCATATATGTCTCCGGAGCAGGTGCGAGCCCGCGAACTGGATGCGCGCACCGATTTGTTTTCCTTCGGCGCCGTGCTCTACGAAATGGCCACCGGGCAGATGCCGTTTCGCGGCGAGAGTTCGGGAGTGATCTGCAAGGAGATTCTGGACTCGATCCCGGAGACCCCGGTTCGCTTCAATCGCGAATTGCCGCCGCGGCTGGAAGAGATCATCGGCAAGGCGCTGGAGAAGGACCGCAATCTGCGCTACCAGCACGCCTCGGAGATGCGCACTGACCTACAGCGTTTACGGCGGGATAGCGAGACTGGGCGCTTGGGGGTGTCGGGATCGGGGTCGGGGATCACGATGC
>Ga0075019_10002362_pt1 | contig 10729 bp, 7 predicted proteins | sample ColStrG_CSR_2013_FD_71473 | JGI IMG/M metagenome (GOLD analysis project Ga0075019, IMG submission 71473) | Freshwater sediment microbial communities in response to fracking from Pennsylvania, USA - Cold Stream Run_MetaG_CSR_2013 | ecosystem: Environmental > Aquatic > Freshwater > Creek >...
GCGTGGCGTGCAAGATGTCTTGCCACGCCGCCAGAAACTGCTGCAGCGCCGTGCGCGAGCTGCTTTCAACCAGCAGCTGTGCACGCTCTTGCGCAGCGACGCGCGCGATCGCCATGGGGACCGCGGGGTACAGCGTGATGTGCGCGAGCACGCGCTCCCAGCCGGGCCATTGCGCCATGTCTTCCAGGGCGCTGGCGCGCGCCAAATTTAAAAACGCTTGCGCTGCTTGCTGCGTATGCGCTTCGGCGCGCAGCAAGGCCTGGGCAGAGAATGGGGGCATTCCCGCCTGCGCGCGCTCGGCGAGTTGCTGTTCGGCAAAACGCGGGTAATCGTAGGCCTTGAGGGCTGCGTACAAGGGGTGCTCGGGCTGGGCGGTCTGTATCCACACTTCGCTGTGCGCACCCAGGCGGGCGTCGCGCCCGGCGCGGCCGGCGGCCTGCAGCAACAGACCAAACAGGCGCTCGGGTGCGCGAAAGTCGCTGGAGAACAGGGTGGTGTCCGGGTTGATCGCGGCCACCAGGGTGATTCGGCGAAAGTCGTGGCCCTTGGCAATCATCTGCGTTCCCACCAGCACGTCGACTTCACCGGCGTGCACCGCTGCGAGCTGCTGCTCCAGCGCGCCCTTGTGCCGGGTGCTGTCGGCGTCAATGCGGGCGACGCGCGCGCCCAGTCCCTCGGGCGCGTCGGCACTCTGCGTTCCCGGGCGCCGCACGTCGGCGAGCAGGGCGACCATGGACTCCTCGAGTTGCTCGGTTCCACGCCCCAGTGGCGCGATATCCGGGTTGCCGCAGGCCGGGCAGGCGCGCGGAACGCGTTCGGTATGGCTGCAATGGTGGCAGCGCAGCGTACGGTCTATCTTGTGAAAGACACGGTAGACGCTGCAGTTCGGGCATTCGCTGTTCCAGCCGCAATCGGCGCAGTGCAGCACGGGTGCGTAGCCGCGCCGGTTGAGGAAAACCAGGCACTGTTCACCGCGTTCGATGCAGGCTTTGATGGCGTCCAGCAGGGGCCCGGAAAACACCGTATTGCGTGGCTGCTTGCGCATGTCCACGCGCCGTATCAAGGGCAAATGGGCCTGTGCGCCGACGCGCGACGGCATATGCAGGCGCAGGTAACGCCCGCCCTCCTCGGGCGGCCGGCTGCGGTACCAGCTCTCCAGCGAGGGAGTGGCCGAGCCCAGTACCACTTTGGCCCTCAACTGTTGCGCCCGGTACACCGCCAGATCGCGCGCCGAATAGCGCGCACCGTCACCGCTCTTGTAGCTCGGGTCGTGCTCCTCGTCGACGACGATCAGGCGCAGCCCGGGCAGGGAAGCAAACACCGCCAGCCGCGTGCCCAATACGATGCGCGCCTTGCCTTGGTGCGCCGCCAGCCAGTGCCGCAGGCGTTGCGCCGGCGTCGTTCCACTGTGCAGGCTGACAACGGCGTGCGCGCCATGCGTGGCGCAAAAGCGTGCGCGAAAGCGCTGCTCCAGCTGCGGAGTGAGGTTGATTTCGGGGACCATGATGAGCGCCTGCGCGCTGGCATCCTGCGCGAGCAGGCGCTCGACCGCGTGCATATAGACCTCGGTCTTGCCGCTGCCGGTCGCGCCAAAAAGAAGAAACGGGCCGGCGTTGTCGGCGATGCTGCGCAGCGCTTGCTCTTGTTGCGGCGTCAGCGCCACCGCGTCTGCGGCGGGTTCCGCGGCATCGTTCTGGCTGGCGCGCCTTTGGCGCCGCGAAAGCGTTTCCGGGGTGCTATTGCGCAAAGCGGGCGGAAGCGCTGCCAGCGCCACCTCGCCGAGTGCGCGCTGGTAATAGCGCGCTGCAAAGCGGACCAGTTCGCGCCAGTCCGGGCCCAGCGGAGCGATCGCGTCCAGAACGCACACGACCGCGCGTTGCTGCGCCGCTGCCGGCGCAGCGTCCTGCGGCGACGCGTCCCAAACGATTCCCAGGGTTTCGCGCTTGCCCAGCGGGACACGCACCAGCGTCCCCGGCGGCAAGGCCTGCGCTGCGCTGTAATCCAGCAGTGGCGCAAGGGACGCGTGCGCTGGCATGGGGACCAGAACCTGGACGCTGTGGCTCATGCGCTGACGCGTCGCCGGAGTCGCAATTGCATATGGCGAAAGTTCGTTTGGGGCGCTTTGTTGATGTAAATATTAGAAACAAGGCCTAAGTGCTTGATTTACAAACGCTTTGTTCGTTCTCGCCTTTTTCTGTGGATAACTTTGTTCATATGTTGTCGCCAGACCGGCCAAAGCCTTGATTCCCAAGGCTTTGCGCGCGCTGCACGGAAAAAATGCAAAGTGCGAACTTGTTATAAATCATAGGCTTACGCTTGCTATCGAGTTTGTAGCGCAGGGCATACGGGGGCTTTCATGCTGCTGTGCCGCATCACCCATTTTGTGCATAAGTAAGTTCACCAACTTGCTGCGTGCCCCAAAAACGTGGTAAGAAATTCAGGCGCGCTGGCGCCGCGAGTGGCTGTGCACGGCGTCGACCAGGGCGGCGACGTGCTCTGGTGGGGTGTGCTGGCTGATGCCGTGTCCCAGGTTGAAAATGTGCGTGGGGCCGGTGCCCGTTCCCTGGTAGGGCGTGCCGAAGCTGTCGAGCACGCCGGCCACTTGCGCGGCAATGCGCTCAGGCGCTGCAAACAGGACGCAGGGGTCGATATTGCCCTGCAAGGCCTTGCCCGGGCCGTTTTCCGCGCCGCCGACCAGGGCGCGCGCCCGGCCCAGGTTGACCGTCCAGTCCAGCCCCAGTACGTCGCAGTCGAGCGCGGCCATGGACTCGAGCCACAGGCCACCGCCCTTGGTAAACACGATGCGCGGAATCCGCGCGCCTGCGCTGTCGTGGCGCTTGAGCTGCGCCAGAACGCGCGCCGTGTACGCCAGGGAAAATTCGTGGAAGGCGGCGTCGGCAAGCACACCGCCCCAGCTGTCAAACAGCATGACGGCCTGGGCGCCCGCGTCAATTTGGGCATTCAGGTAGGCGGCGACGGCGTCGGCATTGACCGCCAGCATGTGGTGCATCAGGTCCGGGCGCGCGTACAGCATGGTTTTGACCAGGCGGTAGTCGTCTGATCCCGCGCCCTCGACCATGTAGCACGCCAGCGTCCAGGGACTGCCGGAAAAGCCGATCAGCGGGACGCGCCCGTGCAGCGCCAGGCGGATGGAGCGCACGGCGTCAAAAACGTAGCGCAGCGCCTGCATGTCCGGGACGCGCAAGCCCAGAACCGCCGCCTCGTCGCGCACGGGGCGGGCAAATCGCGGCCCTTCGCCCTGCGCGAAGGACAATCCCAGGCCCATGGCGTCGGGTACGGTGAGGATGTCGCTGAACAAAATGGCGGCGTCCAGCGCGTAGCGCTGCAGCGGCTGCAGCGTCACTTCGGTGGCGAAGTCGACGTTCGTCGCCAGGCCCATGAAGCTGCCAGCGCGTGCGCGGGTGGCGCAGTACTCGGGCAAATAGCGCCCGGCCTGGCGCATCAGCCATACGGGGGTGTGGTCGCTAGCCTGGCGCAGGCAGGCACGTAAAAAGCTGTCGTTTTCCAGATGGGTGTCGTTCATGCGCCGATTGTCGCAGTTCGGGCGCGCGGCAAATATTCTGCCTCAGGCGTGCTGCGAATGCTCCACCATCAGGCAGCGGTCCTGCACCACGCGCAGGCCTGCGCGGCGCGCACGCGCCGCGGCGACGTCGTCGCGCAAGCCCAGTTGCAGCCAGAGCGCCGGCGCGCCACAGGCAATGGCCGCGTCGACCACCTCTGGCAGTTCCTCGGTCTTGCGAAACACGTTGACGAGCGCAATCGGCTCGGCCGCCGCTGCCGCCGCCAGCGTGGGGTACGCGGTCTCGCCCAGAACCTGATCGACCAGGGGGTTGACCGGAAGTATGCGCCAGCCGCGCAATTGCATGTAGCGCGCGACCGCGTGGCTGGTGCGCTGCGGGTTCGGCGAGAGGCCGACGACAGCAATCGTGCGCGCGCCGCCCAGGATGGCTGCGATGGTTTGCGCCACTTCCTGCGCGCTGGGTTCGGCGGGACGGTTGCTGGCGGTCATGCTTTGGGGTGCCGCCCTAGACCGGTGCGGAGCCTGCGGGCGCCGACGTTTGGGCGATGGCAGCGCGCAATTCGGCAACGCTGAGAATTTCGGTCAGCACGCGCGGCGCCTGGCCCGGACGGTAGAGCACATAGACCGGCACGCCGCTGCGCCCCAGTTGCGTCAGCGCCAGGGCGATGGCCGGGTCGCGCCGCGTCCAGTCGGCCTCCAGCAGGGTCACTTTGGCGCGCGCAAAATCGGCCAGCACGTCGGCGTTGGCCAGGGCATTGCGCCGGTTGACCTGGCAGGTAATGCACCAGGCCGCCGTAAAGTCGACGAATACCGGCTTGCCGGCGGCCAGTTCGGCCTCGACCCGACCCGGCGCCCAGCTTTGCCAGCGTGCGTCCGGCGCGCTGACGCGCTGGGCGCCGGCGCCGTCGTCCTGCAGCACCGCAGGTCCCATGGAATAGCCCAGCAGCAGCAGCAAGGCGGCCGCCAGCGGCACCAGAAAGCGCTTGCTGCGGCCGCTTTGTGCCAAGGCCCACGCCAGCAGGGACAGCGCCAGCAGCAGGGCAAGCAGCGCCATCGCACCGTCGACGCCACGCAAATGCCCCAATATCCATAGCAGCCAAACCACTGTCGCCCACATGGGAAACGCCAGCAGCCGGCGCAGCGTGTCCATCCAGGCCCCCGGACGCGGCAGCGCCCGCGCCAGCCCGGGTATCCAGCTGGCGAGCAAATACGGCAGGGCCAGCCCAAGGCCCAGGACGGCGAACAGTGCCAGCGCGCGCGCGCCTGGCAGGGCAATGGCGTAGCCCAGCGCCGCGCCCATCAGCGGTGCGGTACAGGGTGAGGCGATGGCGACCGCCAGAACACCCGACAAAAACGCGTCGCCCAGAGGATGGCGCAGCTGCAACCCGGCCAGGCCCGGTGGCAGGACCTGCCCGGTTTGCAACAGGCCCATGAGGTTCAGCCCAATCAGGGTGAACAGCAGCGCCAGCGCAGCGACCGTGGGCGCCGACTGCAGCTGAAAGCCCCAGCCAATCTGCTCGCCGCCGGCGCGCAGCAGCAGCAGCAGCCCGCCCAGCCCCACGAATGACAGGACGACGCCTGCGCTGTAGGCCAGGCCGAGCGCGCGTTGGGCGTGCCGGCCCGGCGTGCGGGCAAAAGCCAGCAGCTTGATCGCCAGAACCGGGAAAACGCAGGGCATCAGGTTGAGCAGCGCGCCGCCCAGAAAGGCTGCGCCCAAGGCCCAGAAAAACGCCGCGAGACCGGTATCTGGCGCGCTCTGCGCCAGCTGCGTGCTGCGCGCGCTGTCGAGCGCCGACTGCAGGGCCGGCGGCAGCGCCGCAGCGCTGGGCAGCGCCGGCCAGACACCCTCCACACGCGCGTCCACACGCACGCTCTGGGCGCCCTGGCGCAGCACAAAGGCCAGCTGTTGCGGCGCGCTGCTGCGCAGATCGGACAGCGCCAGGTGCGCGCTCCAGACGCCGCCAGACCAGAGCTGGCGCGCGCGCTCGGGCGCGCCGCTGCTGGCGACGGCGTCACTGGCCTCGGGCGATTGGGGTGCGTCCAGGACTTCGCCCGCCTCCGGGAAAACGTCCAGCGCGTGCCCACGCCAGGCGGCGGGAAGCCCGTTCACGCGCAGCAGCAAGGCGCCCGCACGCAGCGTCGCCTGCGCGCCCTGCGCCAGCGGCTGTGGCGCCTGTGCGCGCGCTGCCGCGAACGCGGCTGCCTGCAAGCCGGTGGATCCGTGCAGCGGCAGTTGCAGCGCAAAGCTTCCGTCTTGCGGAATGCACTCCTGCTGGCATACCAGCCAGGAAGCGTCCAGGCGAACGTCCAGCGTCTGCGCTTGCGCGCCCGGGGAAAACTGCGGACTGATGTGCAGCGCTACGGGCAGCAGCACCGTGCCTTCGTAGCCGTAATTCGCCAGCGAGCCGATGCGAATTTTTTGCGGTACCGGCCAGGCAGTATCTTGCGCTGTGATGCCCGGCGGCAGCGTCCAGCGCAGCTGGGTCGGCAAGCCGGAATCGCCCGGATTTTTCCAATACGTGTGCCAGTGCGGCTGATGCGCCAGTTGCAGCCCCAGCCACACCGTGGCGCCGGGAGCGACGCCGTCGGGCGCGTAGGCGAGCAATTCGGCGCGCACTTGCGGCGTCTGCACCACGGTGCCAGGCGACGCGCCAAGCGCGGGCGAACCGGGCAGGCCTTGCGCCCAGGCGGTCGCCGTCAGCAGCACAACGGCGGTGCGTGCGGCGCGCGCCAGCGCACGCGCGATGGTCTGCGGCAGGCCGCGCCAGGCAGGAAGAAGGGGGCGATTTCGGTCCATGGGACCTGCATCCTACGCCAGTGCCGTCGCGTCTTTGGGGCCCGTGGCGTTTGACCCCACGGCGTCGGCAAACACCGTGGGCAATTGCTTGGGCGCGTGGATGCGCAGCTGCTTGTGCACGCTTTCGCGGCCAAAGACGACCTCGATATCGGCTACGGCAACGCCGAATAGGGGCGCCAGAAAGCGCAGCATGTGGTCGGTGGCGCGCCCGTCGCGCGGCGCAGCGGTGACGCTGATCTTGAGCTGCCGGCCCAGCGGTTTGCCAATGGCGTCCTTGCTGGCTGCCGGCTTGCCCAGAACGTTGACGACCAGCGTATCGCCGTCCCAGTGGAAAAAGGTGTAGTGCGCGCTGGGCGGCGCCGCAGGCGCCGCGCTGGCGCTGCCGGCCGGCTCGGTTTTACGGGACTTGGGGCGGCGCATACCCAGATCATAGAACCTGGCCTAAGATTGCTGCATGAACTTTTCATCCCGCTACTGGGCTGCGTGCAGCACCCAGGAATTTGCCCGAAACCAGGCGCTGGGTACGCTGCAGCAGACGATCGCGGTGTTGCCGGTCGCGGCGACCGAGCAGCACGGGCCCCACCTGCCGCTGGCGGTGGACAGCACGCTGGTCGACGGCGTCATTGCCGCCGCGCTGGAAGAGCTGGCGCCCGAGGTGCCGGCGCTGGTATTGCCGACGCAGGCTGTGGGCCTGAGCCCGGAGCACGCGGCGTTCGCGGGAACGCTCACCCTGAAGGCCGAAACCGTGATTCGCCTGTGGACCGAAATCGGGGAGTGCGTCGCCGCCAGCGGCGTCAAAAAGCTGCTGCTCCTGAATGCCCACGGCGGCCAGGTGGGGGTCATGGATATTGTCGCGCGCGACCTGCGCGCCCGCCTGGGGATGCTGGTGTACAGCGTGAACTGGTGGGCCCTGCCGCTGCGCGGGGTCGATGGCAGCGACGTGAATGCTCTGTTCAGCGCGCACGAGCAGCGCTTTGGCATCCACGCCGGCGACGTGGAAACGTCCATGATGCTGGCGCTGGCGCCGCAGCAGGTCGATATGGCGCAGGCCGCGTACTTCTCATCGACCTCGGAGTTGCGCGCCAGCAACTATCCCATTTTGGGCAATGGCAGCAGCGCCAAGCTCGGCTGGGCGATTCAGGACTACAACCCGCATGGCGCCGTGGGCAACGCCGCCGCGGCGACGGTCGACAAAGGCGCGGCCCTGGTTGCCGCTGCGGGCCGGGCCCTGGCCGCCTTGCTGGCCGAGTTGCACCGTCTGCCCCTGAGCACGCTGGCGCAGCGCTAGGTGCGGTGCTGAAAATGAGGCCTGAAGCGCGCAAAAGATCGTGCATACCCTGCACCGTAGTGCGTCAAATTACTGCAAGAATGCGGTATGTGGAAAAAATTAGGCAATCCAGTTCCTATTGACAAATCGCAGGTCGTCCTTGGCCTGTACGTCTGGCTGGACCTGACCTGGGACAAGCACCCGTTTTTTGCCAGCCGATTGATGGTGGCGACACCCAAGGACCTGGCGATCATTCAGTCGCTGGACCTGGACGGCAAACTCTACTATTACCCGGAGCGCAGTACCGTGCAGCCCGGAGCCGTGCAGTTGGCCGAACCGTCTTCGGCCGAGCCGGACGCGCAGGCGCTGGTGCAGGCGCAGGAACGCGCGGCCGCGCAGGCGGCGATTGTGCAGGAGGTGCGTGCGCTGGAGCAGGCCAAAAAAGAAAAGCAGATGGCCTTGCGCGAGGCTGCGGCGCGCGCCGACCAGGCCTGGGGCAACGCAGCGCGCGCGACCAAGCAGGCCTTGAACGATTTGCCGCGCTCGCCCAAGACCGCGGGCCGGCAGCTGCAATTGCTGTCGAACGAAACCGCGGCCCTGGTGTCCAAGGGGCAGGAGGTGCTGCTGCACCTGCTGGGCGACCAGAAGGAACAGGGGCCGCAGTTCCACGCGCTCAACTGCATGACGCTATCCATGTTGATAGGCAAAAAAGCCGGCATGCCCGAACGCGCGCTCGCCGATCTGGCGCTGGCTGCGCTGGCGCACGACGCCGGCGAGGCGCAGGTGCCGCAGCACATCATCCGCAGCGCGCAGCGCAAGAAGCACGAGGAAGACTTTTACCGCCAGCACGTGGAATACGGCGTGCGCTGCGCCACCGATTCGGGCGCGTTCACGCCCGAGGCGATCGCCATGATCGCCGACCACCATGAAAACATGGACGGCAGCGGCTGGCCCAAGGGTAAAAAAGGCGCGGACCTGAGCATGGGCGCGCGCGTGCTCGCGCTGGTGGACCGCTACGACACCTTGTGCTCGCCCGAAAGCGGCAAAAGCATACCGCTGATGCCGGCAGAAGCGCTGGCGACGCTGTACCGCAACGAGCAGACGCGCATCGACGGCGCGCTGCTGGGCCTGATGATCAAGCTGCTGGGCGTGTACCCGCCGGGCACCGTGGTACAGCTCAGCGACGGCACGCTGGCGCTGGTCATTGCGCCCGGCGCCAACAGCCTCAAGCCCACGGTGCTGATCTACAGCCCGGAAATGTCCAAGGACGAAGCGCCCACGCTGGAGCTCGCCAACGAGCCCGAATTGAAGATTGCCGAGGCGATTCGTCCGTCCACGCTGCCGCAGGACGTGTTCCAGTGGCTCAGCCCGCAGCAGCGCCTGTCCTACTTTTTCTCGGTCGAAGACCGGCGTTGATGCGCGCCCTTGTCCGGGCTGTAAGGGCGGGCCCCGGCGTGCCGCCTGCAGGCGCGCGCCTGGTGGGGGTCAGTTGCTGATGTAGTTGAACAGCGAGAGTTTTTGCATCTGCGCATAAGACGCCAGCGCCGCCTGATAGCTGGTCTGCTGGTTCTGAAAATTGGATACCGCCTGCACCATGTTGACGTCCTGCGCGCTCGACTGGTTCGATTGCTGCTGTATGGTCTGCGCCGAATTGCTCGCTGTGATGCTGTCGGCGCGGCTCATGAGTTCGCCGGCCTGGCCGCGAATCGCCGATACCTTGGCGGCGCCGATATCAATATTGTTCAAGGCCTGGCTGACGGCCTGCGTCGCTGCGTTGTTATTGGGCGCAGTCCCTATGGCGCTGATGGCGTTGTCGAGCACGCTAAACAGGCTGGGACTCGGCGTTACCGTGATGGTGTCGCTGACCGCAGGTGTTCCGGTAATCGTCAGCGAGAGGCCAGGCATGGCGCTGACGGTGAAGCTGCCGCCGGTGCTGCTGGTCGGGAAACTGGCGGTCAAGCCGGTCGCCGAATTGCCGAGGCTGGGGTTTTCGGTGACGTCATAGGTGACCGTGGTAGTGCCAGGGACGGTGGTGCTGTCGACGCCCGTCACCGCCAGCGTGTAGGCCGAACCATTGACCGCTGCGCTGTTGGTCACGCTGACATTGCCAGTGGTGAGTGTGCGCGACGTCGGGATGTTACCGTTGACCGTGTTGGTCACTGCGACGTTGTACACACCGTCCCGGGACGGCTCGTTCATGAAGGCCGCGTTGCCGTCGAGCGCGTAGGGAATGGTTGCCGTCGTGCTGGCGGTCTGTCCTGGCAAACCCTGGAAGGTGTAATCGGGCGCGCTGGTTTGCGGGCCCACGAAGGGGCTGAGTGCGCTGCCCAGGGCGGCAAAAAGCGGACGCCCATTGCTGTCCTTGGCGTTGGCGTCGGCAAAAATCTGGTCACGCAATCCCTGCAACTGGTTTGCAATCGTTTGCCGATCCGAAGGGGTTTGCGCGCCGTCGCCGGCGTTGACGACCAGTTGGCGAAAACTCTGCAGCGCCTTGGTGACGTCGCCCAGCGTACTTTCCGCCGTGGTTATGGCGGTTTGCTGCGCCGTGAGCGCGCGCTGGTCCGCGGCGATGCGGTTGATGCGGGTGAGCGCACGCTCGGCGTTCGCCGCGCCCACCGGGTCGTCGCTGGGCGTATTGATTTTCAGCCCGGAAGTCAGTTGCGCCTGGATATTCGCCAGCGAACTTTGCTGATTTTCCAGGCTCTGCACCACGCCATTGAAGGCGTTGGCCGAGCCGATGCGGGACAGGGAGGTAACGGTCATGGCATCTGCTCCTGTTGCGCGTCTAGGCTGTCAGGCTAGAGATCAGGCTGCTGAACGTTGTTTGGGCAATTTGCACCATTTTGGCCGAAGCCTGGTAGGCCTGCTGGTATTGCAGCAGCTTGGACGCTTCGTCGTCCAGGTTGACGCCGGAAACGCTGGCCTGCGCGGTCGCCGCGCTGGTGGAAATTCCCGAGGACACCTGCGCCTGGTAGTTGGCGCTCTGCGTTACAACGCCGAGCCGCGAAATCATGGCGGCGTAGCCGTCGGTCAGTGCGGCGCCGTCAAACATGGTGCTGTCTCGCAGATTCGTCAGCGCGGTGGCGTTGCCGGCGTCGGTCCTGGGGTAGGGGTTGGGCTCGAC
>Ga0075019_10002365_pt1 | contig 10722 bp, 9 predicted proteins | sample ColStrG_CSR_2013_FD_71473 | JGI IMG/M metagenome (GOLD analysis project Ga0075019, IMG submission 71473) | Freshwater sediment microbial communities in response to fracking from Pennsylvania, USA - Cold Stream Run_MetaG_CSR_2013 | ecosystem: Environmental > Aquatic > Freshwater > Creek >...
CCCAACATGCCCGAGGCGCGGTTGTTGCCGCTGATCGAAAAATTCGCCGCTATGCTGCACGAAGTGCCGGTGTTCAAGGAGACTTTCGGGATTGTGTGAATATGAGGGGAGTCATGAGGTGGCGAACAGGATTGGTCAACCGCGTTTTTTACCACCAAGGTCACCAAGTATGCACGAAGGGTCCACAAAGGGTTTTTCGATGTGTGGCCGGACCGGTTTTGTTAGTTTTACGTATCTTTGTCCCTTTGTGCATACTTGGTGACCTTGGTGGTGAGAATCGCGGATCGCCGTTCCGGTTAGCCGCCCCAGGGCAGCGTGACCCGACCACGACACCACAGACGACCGACCGCATTCGCACAACTTTTATGCCTCCGCCGCTTGCGTGTCCCGGCCGGATCGTGCTTGTCTAGTATCGGATTAAGAAGGACACCGATAATGCCCGATCCGGTCACGCCGCTTACCCCGCATGAGCGGGACATGGTGGCGCATATCGAGCGGACCCAGAGTCCGACCCAGGTACTGCGCGAGCTGAAGCAGAATCTGCAAACCGCGATCGAGATCGAACTCGCGACGATTCCGATCTATTTGTTCACGTATTACTCGCTGCTGCGGAACAAGCAGATCGGGCAAAACATCGAACCGCCGCAGCTTTTCGCGAACAAGGCCGGCGGCTTCATCATGAGCGTCGCGGTTGAGGAGATGCTGCATATGTCGCTCTCCGCCAATATCCTGTTCGCGATGGGGGTGATGCCGGAAATTTACGGCAAATCGCCGGCCGCCTACCCGACCGGCCTGCCGTTTCACAACCCCAAGGGGCCGCCGGGACCCGGCGGCATCACCGCGGTGCAAATCCCGCTGGCGCGCCTGTCGTTCGAGCAGCTTTGGCACTTCCTGCAGATCGAGTATCCCGAATCCCGCAAGGCTTGGCCGGCCGACCGGCACTGGGACACGATCGGGCAGTTCTATTCGTATATCCGCTGCCAGATCAGTACGTCCTTCGTCACCGACGCGGATTTCCGCCTGGGCGCCGCGGCCAGCCAAATCCAGCCCTACAACTACTCCCCGAACAACGTCGACACGGTGTATCCCAAGGAAAAATTCGATCCCTGGAAGGTCGCCCCGCCCGGCCATTTACCACCGGGAACGACGAAAGACCCGCACCCCAGCGCGTCGGCCGTGGCCACGTTCACCGACCAGCGGGACAGTCACGTCGGCCCGACGCAGCTTCTGACCGTATCGTCCAAGCGCGATGCGATCATGGCCATCGACACGATCTGCGACCAGGGGGAGGGCTATGCCAGGGCGCAGGGCGAGGAAATGCCGTCCGACGACCCATCCAAACGGGAATGGTCGCACTACTACAAGTTCCTGAAAATACAGGCCGAGTTCGACCGCTACGGATCGGAGGAGGAAACCCTGCCGGACGATCCGCCGCCGCCGCCCGCGATCCGCCCGGGCGTGTCGGACGCCGAACTGATCAAGGCGCGGGTGCTGTACGATTTCCCGGCCAATCCGGTCGCCGCCCACTATCCGGCGGAGCTTCAGCCGTTGGCGGATTTCTGCTCCGGCCTGTTCCAGTACATGCTGGTGATGACGGAAACGATCTTCCTTGTCCCGCCATCCGGGCAGAAGCGGTTTTTCAATGAGGCATTGCATCGTTCGATGATCTGGGTGCTGGATAAATATATCCAGTCGCTCCGCAAGATCGAGGTCCCCTCGGGCCCTTACAAAGGCAAACCGATGGCGCCGGTGTTCGAAAACATCTCCCTCGGCAGCCGCAAGGACTCCTTCGCCGCGCTGACAGCGCTTGGCGACAAGGCGATTGCCGCCGCGGCCGCGATCCAGAAAAACCCGCACTATTCCGCGGCGTCCCAGGGCGGCGCATCGGACGCGAGCTATTACGTCAGCTACGCGCTGACCTACGAATCGAATGGTTATCCCATGCACCTGCCGAACGTCGCGCCGTATTGGCCATGATCGTTCGGCGAGACACGCAAGGCAGGAGGCAACATGTCTGACCCGCAACGGACCGACGGCCAGCCCGTTCCCGAACACTACCCCTACAAGGACCAGCCGGCCTTCCCGACCACGATCGGTCCGCAGCCCGAGGGGATGCCGTTGCATTCCTGCATGGGATTGAACGCCTGCGCCGGGGCCGACCGGTTCGGCACCGCCGGCCCGTCCGGCACCGGCAAACCCAACGCATGCGCCGGCCAGGGCTATTGCTCGACCACCACGGACCATACCTGTCACGTCAAGAACGACTGCCGCAATCAGGGCGGCTGCGGTCTGTACGGCACCGGAGAGGAAATGAACCGGCCGGCCAACAACGAATGCCGCTCCCTCGGGTCCTGCGCCACGCCGATCAATGCCGAACGCTTCAGCACCAACGGCCCGAACCAGGGCAAGAGCGTCTGGCTGCGGGCACGGGAGGTGTTCGAGACCGATGTCTGGCCGCAACTCCGGGCGGATTTGTTGCACAAGCAGTCGTTGGGACTGATACCGGCGAGCCAGAAACTGCCGGAGAAACTTGGTTCGGTACCGGCGGTGTTTGCCCCAAGCGGCCCAACCTATCTGTGGATTTCCGCGGACAACGCCGAACGCGGCAACATGACCGCCTGCGGTGCGAGCGGCATGAGCGGCGCCGGCGGTTGTTCCTGACCCGACCCAAGCCGCTTGGCCTCGGCCTGGGGCTGCGCAACGTTCATTTTGGGCATATCCTGTCTGAATGGCCGGAGGTCGACTGGTTCGAGGCGATTTCCGAAAACTTCATGGACTCCGGGGGCTATCCCCGGCATGTCCTGAACCGGGTCGCGGAACGTTACCCCGTGGTGCTGCACGGGGTGTCGATGTCGATCGGCAGCACCGATCCGTTGAACCTGCCCTATCTCCGGCAGTTGAAACGTCTGGCCGACGAGGTCCGGCCGGCCTGGATCAGCGACCACCTGTGCTGGACCGGCGTGATGGGTTTGAACTCCCACGATCTGCTGCCGATGCCGCTGACCGAGGAATCCCTAGCCCATGTCGCACAGCGGGTGCGGCAGGTGCAGGACATCCTGGAACGGCCGCTGGTATTGGAAAACCCCAGCGCCTATGTGCGGTTCGCGGCCTCGACCATTTCCGAACCCGATTTTCTCCGGCGTTTGTCGGACGATACGGGATGTCTGCTGCTGCTGGACGTGAACAACGTCTACGTCACGTGTTTCAACATGGGCACCGATCCCCTCGCCTATATCGAAGCGTTTCCTTGCGGGCGGGTGGTGCAGATGCACGTCGCCGGGCACCAGCATCGCGGCACCCATATCGTCGATACGCATGACCAGCCGGTGCGGGCCGATGTCTGGGAACTGTACCGGATCGCGCGGGGCCGCATGGGCGAGGTATCGACGTTGCTGGAATGGGACGGCAACATTCCGTCTTTCGGCGAATGCCATGCCGAACTGCTGAAGGCCAATCTGGCGATCGTCGCGGACGGGGCGGACGTCCCGACCGACGGTGGCGTATCGAACCCGGTCGATTTCCTGGTGCCGGCGGTCATGCGCAGCAATGTAATGGCAGACTCTTGAACCCACTGCGGGATACACAAACGTGGTTAAACATCGAACTCCCCTGCCCCGCGGGCCATGACGCCACTCCGGTAGACAAACTTCGATCGGCAGCCGACGATGCCAATGGCGTATCTTATGCTTCTTCGATAGTCGAGAATAGGAATTCCACAAAGCGCTTGTGCGAGATGATACAGTTCAAGCCAACCAACCTGGATATGGGGAGCTGACCATCATGCACATGCGATTCTGGCTATTGTTTTGGATGTTCCTTCTTGCGGCATGGGAGCCGGCTAAGAGCGGTTCGACGGCCCAAAGCGCCAGTTCAACTGGCCAACAGCCGCCCGAATCGGCACCGGCAATCGAGGTTCGCAACGGGCAAAGTCCCGGTTCACTCGAGCTTCGGGTAACTGGGACCGCCGACTTGGAGTCGGGTCTGTTCGTCGAGCGGCAACTCGGCGACGGTTCCTTCGAACCACTTCGGAACCTAGATCAAAGCTCGATGAGGCTGGTCACTTCTTGCGATCAAAGCATCGGCATATGTGTTAGGGTTGACGAACACGGACTGCGGCCGGTACCATGGAGTGGCATGTCATGCTCTTCGCAATGCAACCAACTCTGCGACAAAAACGTGCAATTATATGGCCGTTTCCGATTTGTTGTGAGATCGTGCGATGGTAAGTTCCGGTTTGAGGGGCCGGTATTCGAGCTGCCAGAACGACATCGTTGACACCCATTTTTTGGTTTTTCCCCGTTCAGGACAGACCGAGCGGTCATGGAATGTCTTTTGTCGGTCCGGAGCCCCTGATCATGGAAGGAAGATAGCGGACCGCGATCAGTTGGGCTGTTCAACCAGAGGAGTTTCACCGTGGCTACAATCGACACAGGAAATGTTACCCTCAACGTCAGAGTCCCCGGCACCGAACCGACCGTGACCCCCTACCCCGGTCCACCAATCGGGTTCAGTTTTAACTCTCCCACCATCGACGCCAACGCGTCTATGCGGCTCAGGGGTGCGGCTGGGGAGAGCGTTGCGAATTGGACACTTGGCTTTATCCAGCTCAAATACATAGGAACGAACCACGCGCGTTACCGCGGTGCCACCACCGCCCAAGGTAGTGCCCTGGTATCTTACAGCAACAAAATTCTCTGCCGCGACACCGATATCGGCTCCGTCGAAATCTGGTATGATAGCCTCAACGCCGGAGGGACGGTTGGCCCCGATGGCACCAATAAAGTCGCCGCGGGCACCGTCCTTCCTCCGACCAAATTCCTGGATGTACGTGCACACCTTTTCGACCAGCCTAGTCGCTGGTGGCCCTCCATCCATACAAATACCCTTGTTGCCGGCCACCCGGACAATTTCCTACACTACGCCGTCGTTGAATTGCTCTTCTGCACAATGCTTGTAGCCCAAGACCCCGCTGGTAAGTATTACATGCTTAAGCATTTTTACTGGAATGTCATCTGGGAGCACACGTTCAAGCGAGACGGCGCCGGTAGCGTCGTCCTCGACCGGGCGATCCGCCTACAGCAAAACGTCCAGCATCCAGTGCACAGCGGTAACCCATGGGATACGAAATTCTTTCGAAGAGAATACGATACCTTTCTCCCCATCAGCAACACCGTGTCGCGGGCGGCACCCTTGATAAAGGAGGCTACCGACTGGTCACATGGCTAGCCAGATTGGGAATGGAAGGTACGATTTTGGCGGACGCGTGACCAGACTTCGAACCCTACAAACATGGATGCAAGACGCGCTTCGCTTCCCCGCGGGCGCCGACACGGGCCGGTTTCTCGCCGGGACTCCGAAACTGACCGCCAGTGCCGGTCTGGCGATCTATCAGCGCAGCTACTTCCAGCGCATCGCCAGTTGCATGCGCGAACAGTTTCCCGCTTTGTGCCACGCTTTGGGCGCGGCTTTGTTCGACGATTTCGTCGCCGAATACATCCGCGACATGCCGCCGGAGAGCCACACGCTCTATGACCTCGGGCGGCGTTTCGCCGATTATCTGGACGCCAGCCGGCCCGACAAGGACGCGCCGGAGGTTTGGATCGATTTCATGATCGATCTCGCGCGCTACGAGCGGCAGTTGTTCGTGCTGTTCGATGCGGCGGGTCAGGAGGGCCAGCCCTTCGCGACGGCCGACACGCCGGACAACGCGCTGCGCCTGCAACCATGCTTCGCGCTGGGGGCCTATCGGTTTCCGGTCGCGGAATATTACCACGCGGTGCGGGATAAATCGTCCCCTGCCCTGCCGCCCGCCACACCCAGCCGGGTGGCGATGGTGCGGGTTGCGTTTCTGACACGGACCGTTCCGTTGACTGAACCGCATTACCTGTTCCTGACCACGCTGCGCGGCGGCCACGATGCCGACCACGCCATCGAAACGGTCGCGCGGCATGTCGGGATTCCGGCCGACGACGTCCGCCGTTCCTGGCACAGCCCCGGCGGCATGCGCCAACGCTGGATCGATGCCGGGTTCTTCATCCGGCACGACGGGTGAACCGCACCGCGATCTGTGTTACCGCACATGCCCGAGTTACACAGGACCCGACCCGATGCCCCAAGCCGTCACCACCGAACACCGCGGCCCCATCTCCATCATCCGGATCAACCGGCCGGAGCGGCTGAACGCCATCAATCAGGCCGTGGCGGTGGAGATGCAGCAGGCGTTCCAGGCCTTCGACGCGGACGACGACCAGCGCGTCGCGATCCTGTCGGGTGTGGGGGAGAAGGCGTTCTGTTCGGGCGCCGACGTGTCCGATCTGCCGGAGCTTTGGCGGGCGATCCCCAATGTCGGCTTCAAGACCGACAAGCCGATCATCGCCGCCACCACCGGCTGGGTGATCGGCGGCGCCATCGTGATGGTCATGATGTGCGACCTGATGGTGTCCACCGAAAGCACCACCTTTTACTACCCGGAGGCCAAGCTGGGCACGACGGCTGGCGGGATCAGCACCCTCGCCTCCCGCATGCCGCACAAGCTGGCCATGGAAATCATGCTGTTGGGCAGCAAGATCGGGGCGCAGCGGGCCTACGACGTGGGGTTCGTCAACCGCGTGGTGCCCGCCGGGCAGCATGAGGCGGCGGCGCTGGAGATGGCCGAGCAGTTGCTGGATTCCGCGCCGCTGGTGATCGGGGCGCTGAAGCGGCTGGTCGCGGATGTCATGCCGGTCGGGCCGATCGAGCACATGGTCGAGACCGCGCAGGTTTTGGCGCGGGTGAAAAACTCGGACGACCTGAAAGAGGGCATTCAGGCCTTCAAGGACAAGCGCAAACCAGTCTTCCGCGGCCGCTGATCGCATGCCCCTGTCGAAATTCCACTGCGCGGCCTGCCACGCGCCGCTGATCGGTGCCGTCGATGCCAAGGTCATGTGCGACCGCTGCGATGAGATTGTGCCGCTCGCCGAGGGGATACTGACCTTTGCCGCCGGCGATGGTGGCGTCTCGGACGTGCACTGCCCCGATTACGAGCAACTGCGAACGATCGCCGCGGATCATTGGCCGCGCATGCTTGGCTCCGTCCTCCAGGTCGGCGGGCTGTCGCTGACCCGAGCGCTTGTGGAGGGGAAGGCGGCGACCGATCTGGTGGTCACGGATGAGTCCGCCGCGGCGCTGCACGGATTGCGCGAGCATCTGCGGGGGGCGGGCCTGCTGGACGATCTGCCGGTCACCTTCGCCACGCATGGCGGCACCGAGGACGTGTTCCGCGATGGCGCTTTCGACACCTGCGCCGGCGGTATGGACTTTCGGCAGCCGGCGGAAACGCGACGGTTCCTCGGGAGCATCCACCGCTGGCTGCGGCCGGGTGGGCGGGCGTTTTTCGTCGTTCCGAACCCGCGATACCGTCGTGCCCTGGGGCAGACGCTGGCCGATATCCTGCTGCTGCTGCTCCGGGAGGATCCGGGTTCGCTGGATGGCGGCGGTCGTCTGCTCGATGTCGCCGGGCAGTGGTGCCGCACCGCCGTGGACCGCTATGCGACCACGGATGGGTTGGAAGGGTTGGGGCGGGAAATCGGGTTCGCGACGGCCACCGCTTTGCCCGAGGGCAACGACCCGACCGGACGCATCGCCACGGCCGCCATCGCCACACGGCTTGGCGTGCCCGAACCGTTGCGTTCGACCGTGCTCGGCCTGCTGCCGGCCTTCGCGCACCGTTACCTGGATTTGTTGCCCGAGCGGGATCAGTCGGAGCGATGCGTGCTGTGGCTGGAGAAAGGCATCGGGCCGGTCAGCCGAACTTTCCGCGCTCCGCCGCTCGCGGAAACGGTTGCCGGTCTGCCGCTTTCCTTCCTGATGGGCGGTTTGCCGCCGCGCTGGTCGATCGAACTGACGGCATCGCGTGTTGGGGGCGGCACCAACGTCCATGTCAGCGGCTGGTGCGTGGTCAATGCCGACATGAGGGGGCTTCGTCTGACGATCGGCGAGACGAGTCACATGGTGCCGGTGGTTCGTCCCCGCCCGGATGTGCCGCCGGCCATCGATCCAAACGGCGCGTATGCCACGCCGCATGTCTTGTTTTGCGGCATGGACGAAACGTTCTATGACCCGACCGGTGGCTTGGAGGGGCGGATCGAGATCGAGCTGGCCAGCGGAGCGATCCTGCCGGTGCGGGATTCGGTTGTCCTGCCGCTGGATGAGACCGTCGTCGTCGCGCAGTAGCAAGTAAGAGGGAGCGTTCATGCCGACACAACCAGCCTATCCCGAACGGCCGCAGATCGTGGCTCGCGTGCTGCTGGCGACGGCCCTGTCAGGCCTGGGGATCTGGACGCTGTGGGAATTCATCCCGGCGCTGGTCTGGGCCGGCATTATCGCGATCGCCATCGGACCGGCCTATCGGGCGTTGGAAAGCCGATTTCCGCCTGGCAAGCACAACCTCCTGCTGCCCACCGCCTTCACCGCGCTCGTCGCGCTGGTCTTCATCGTGCCCCTGGCCATCGCCGGCGTGCGGGTCGCGAAGGAGTGGCACATCATCCTCGGTTTACTGAACGACGCCCGCGAATCCGGGCTGCCGGCGCCGGACTGGCTCGGTCACCTGCCTTGGGCCGGCGGTCAGGCGCTGGCATGGTGGAACGAACATCTGGCGGACAAGGACGCCGCGGCCGAATTGCTGCAACGCATCGACCGCGTGCAGTTGCTGGGCACCGGCCGGGCGATCGGCGCCAGTTTGGCGCGGCGGGCGATCCAGTTCGGGTTCAGCCTGACGACGCTGTTTTTCCTGCTCAAGGACGGCGACTCGCTGGCCGCGCAGATGCGGCGCGCGAGCGCTCGGGCACTTGGGCCGAGTGGGGAACGGATCGGCGAGCAGGTGATCGCTTCGGTGCATGGCACCGTGAACGGTCTGGTTCTGGTCGGTTTGGCCGAGGGTGTGCTGCTGGGCATTATCTACGCCTTCGCTGGCGTGCCGCATCCCGCGATCTTCGGTGCGATCACGGCGGTGGCGGCGATGATCCCGATGGGCGCGCCACTGGTGTTCGGGCTGGCGGGTTTGATCCTGTTGGCACAGGGCGCGCAGGGGGCGGCGATCGCGGTGCTGGCGTCCGGCATGGTCATCACGTTCGTGGCGGACCATTTCGTGCGGCCGGTACTGATCGGCGGGGCGACCAAACTGCCGTTTCTTTGGGTGCTGTTCGGGATCCTGGGCGGTGTCGCGACCTGGGGGCTGCTGGGCCTGTTCCTCGGCCCGGCCGTCATGGCGGCTTTGATTATGTTGTGGCGGGAATGGACCGCGGGGACGGAGGCGCCGGCCCAAGCCAGCGCCCCCGCCGAGGAACCCGATTAACCCGCGTTCGCCTTATCCAGCACGGGCTGGAAGGCTGCCGTGGCTTTCTTCAGTTCGGTTTCCACATCGGCGCCGCCGACGATGTTGGTCAGGCCGGCCCCGATGGTGTCGCGGAACTCGGTCACCGGCACGATGACCGGCAGGCCGGAGCGGGCGATTTTCAGGCTGGTGCCGGTCGTTTCGAACCACTCCTTGGGGAAGGCGCTGGATTTCACGATATCCTCCCGCCCGTAACAGGACAGTCGCGGGGGCGTACCGGCACCGGCGCGGAGCTGCTCGTTCATCATCTCCTTGCCGGTGATCCATTGGACGAACAGCCAGGCCGCCTTCTTGTTCTTGGCGGTTTTGGGGATGCCGATGCCCTCGATGAAGGTCGCGGCGTTGTGGGATTTCGGGCCGGCCGGCACCGGGGCGAAGCCGACCTTGTCGGTGACGCGGGACTTGGTCTTGTCCAGCAGCGGGGCGGAGAAGCCGATCCCGTCCCACCACATCGCCGCGCGGCCCTGCATGAAGGTGGTCTGGCATTCGTTCCAATTGAAGCCGATGTTGCCGGGTGGGCCACATTCGCGCATCAGTTTCTGATAATACTTCCCGGCCTCGATCGCGGCGGGGGTGTCGGTCAGCAGCTTCTTGCCGTCGGGGGTCACGGTTTCCTGGTCGAAGCCGAGCAGGATGTTGTCGAACAGAACGACATTGGCGTTCTTCAGGCCGCGGCCGACGAAACCGGCGATCTGCTTCGATGGGTCGGTCAGCGCCTTCGCCATCGTGTACATCTCGTCGTAGGTCTTGGGCGGCGCGTTGAAGCCTTTCGCGGCCAGCAGTTCCTTGTTGTAGAAGACGATGAACAGGTCCTGGTTGTTGGGAATCACGCCGATGCTGCCATCGGCCGCGGTCGCGACCGCGAGGGACGGCTTGGAGAAATCGCCGAAATCGAAGTCGGGATTGGTCAGCGATTTGTCGGCCAGGAACGGGCGGAGGTCTTCCATCCAGTGCGCCGTTTCGACGAGCTTTTTCTGCACGTGCATGCCGACATTGACGACGTCGAAGCTGGGATGGCCGGTCGCCATCTCCATCGCCACCTTGGGACGCTGCTGCTGTTCGGGGATCTGTTCGAACCCGGCGGTAATGCCGGTCAGTGCCTCGAACTCTTTGATGTGGTTGCGCACGAGGTCGCCGCGCGGGGAAAGCTGGTAGTTGATTTCGATCGACTGGCCCTTGAACTGCTTCCAATCGAAAGCGGACTGCGCATTGGCCTTGGCGACGATCGCCGGGGCGGCGAGCACGGCGGTGGATGCCAGAACCTGGCGGCGGCGGATCATGTGTTTCCTCCTGGTGTGGACGTGGCTGGATTATAGAGCGCGATCGCGGGATCAAACAGGGTGGTCTTGGGG
>Ga0075019_10002367_pt1 | contig 10715 bp, 12 predicted proteins | sample ColStrG_CSR_2013_FD_71473 | JGI IMG/M metagenome (GOLD analysis project Ga0075019, IMG submission 71473) | Freshwater sediment microbial communities in response to fracking from Pennsylvania, USA - Cold Stream Run_MetaG_CSR_2013 | ecosystem: Environmental > Aquatic > Freshwater > Creek >...
ATTATAATGTGAGGCGATAACCTGCCCCACATTATTTTGATAAAGCTAAAGCTTATCAAAGATGGAGCCAGAGGATGGCGTGAATATCTTATGATAAAGTCTCGTTGCGTAATCATCTGTAGTGCCTGCAAGATAATCACAAATAACTCTTAAGTTACACCCTTCATTATTATATTTTTCGAAATATTTTTTAGGTAAGAGTCGCGATGGATTGTTCGCTATTGTATCAAACAATTTTAAGACCATTTGTTGCCCTTTGTATTCTAGAGTTTGTACCTCCGGCGTTTTGATAACGTTATTTACAACAAGCTCTTTAAGGATATCAAGTTCTTCTCCAACAATCTTTGGAAATTCAGCCTGATAATCTAATAAATTATGACTTAAAATGCCTTGTTTATTTACTTCAACATTAGTCACGAAGTAGTTTACTAGCTGGCTTATTGCTTTTTTTCTGGTTTTATTTTCACCAGAAAAAAGTAATTTGGTGTATTCATCTATTTTGTCTGACATCGGCGCTTTTCTTAATGAGTCCTGAAGTCTGGCAACAACTTCAGTTAGCCATGTTCTTTCGCTAACTAACCCAAGAGCGATAGCATCTTCTAAATCATGAACCCCATATGCAATATCATCAGCAATTTCCATTATGCTTGCATCAAAAGATTTATATAATGGTTTTTTGTGTTTTCCTTCATTAGGATTTGAAGATGACATGAAAGTTTTTCTGTCATTAGTGAATGGTTGAAGAATCCAATCAACGTGCTCCTTATCACAATCAAATATACATTTTGGAGGTTTATATGAATCTAAGTTTAACCCCTTTGAATCATTGTATATTTTTGCATTAACCACATCACTATAAAAACATGGATATTTTATTATACCAAGTAAAGTTCTTCTTGTAAGATTCAAACCATTTTCATCAGAATATTCACCTAATTTCGTGCATATTCTTAACGTCTGTGCATTACCTTCAAAGCCCGCATTGTTTCTCATTGCATAATTCAATGCAACCTCACCACCGTGTCCAAATGGCGGGTGGCCAATATCATGTACTAAACCTATGGATTCAATTAAATTTTGATCAGGTATTAGACCAATAATTGTTTCGTTCTCATTATATTGAGATTTTAAAAATTCTGAAATTCCACCGGCTATTTGTGCGACTTCTAAAGAATGCGTTAAACGAGTCCTGTAAAAATCGCTTTCGCCTAACCCCAGCACCTGAGTTTTTCCTTGTAATCTGCGAAAAAATGCTGAGTGAATAATTCTCGCGCGATCTCTACCGTACTGATCTCGCTCAAAACCACTATCAATTGCTTTTTCAAAACGGTCAGTCCACATATATTATCTCCTTATAAATTAGGTCTTTTGATGTTTAACTAAATATAAAATTCTTTCCTCACAGAATTCAAGGCCTTTGACACAGCCTGACGTGTCATTGGCAAGTGATAATTTGATGTTAAAATTTTTCCGATCTCAGATTGGTTAAACCCCTGCTTTTTTAATGCAAGTATTATTTTCTTAGTGTCGGAAAGCTTAGAATCTGTCATAAGCCGTGCAATATTTCTAAGTGCCCCTATATCTACTGGGGTTAAGTTTTTGCCTAGTATCCACTCTAAAAAATAATAATCAATCAATTCATTACCGGAGTTAGCGTTAGCTTTGCTTGGTTTAGCACATTGCCGCCTTAGTCTTAAAAGTTCTTGGTTGAATTGTTCAAGGGAGCGTTTTCCTTGTCTGTAAAGGGGATTCCACTGGCCATTGGTCAATCTGGGTCTATGGTTAGAGCAATATCGATCGCTAAAAACCAACTTTTCATGATAAGGGAATTCATTGTCTTTAGCAGCATATTCTGAAATTTCAGTAATAAATTTAGAAAATTCAGTCTGGTTACCGCAAAACTCGCAAAAACCGAGTTTACGTTGAGAGTTTATAATTACACCTTTTGCCGGTGATGATTTCTTTGGCCGTTTGGATGCGCACTCACTGACTAATTCAATAAGAGACTCAATTGTAGCAATAAAGCGTTTATCGAGAGAATTTTGATTATCTGAAGTCAGAATGAATTGACGCAAAAGAAGTCTTTGTGCGCGTGCTACCACATTAAAACCCACTTTTTTGATTAGTTCACTAAATACTATATTTGCGCCAGAAATGTAGTCCTTATGGCTTAGTGGCAAAGAATTCATATAGGCAGCTACTGCAGGGTCAATCACTTCCTGTATCAGGCGCAGTATTGGATACCGCCGTGAAAATGTGGAATACGGAGAGCTACGCTCGACAAACACATTAATTGCTGCTGCAACTGTGAAGTCACAGCCTTCCCAAGGGGTAATTTTCATGTCAACCATTTTAGCCAATGAATAGGTTTTAGCAAGGGGGAATGTTTGGCATTGTATAGACCTGATTGGAAACAGGAGGAATGCAGATGCAAACAAAGGCACATAGCATGCTCATTAACAGAAAAACACTTCTGGAAATGATCCCATTGTCAGCAAGGACTATTTATAACCTTGAGCAACGAGGTGAGTTTCCTCGCCGTATAGCACTTACTAGCCGAAATGTTGCATGGCAGTTATCCGAAGTGGAACAGTGGATTGCGGATCGTAAATCAGCAATGTTTAAAGCGGCCAGGCCCGGTATTGTTTTAGGGAGGTAACAGCAATGTCATTGAACATAATGGAGGCGTTTGAAGCTCAGCCACAGCCAATTGATTACGTTTTGCCTAATTTGGCTATTGGTACGATCGGAGCGATTGTTTCTCCGGGAGGCGTTGGAAAGTCAATGCTGGCATTACAACTGGCTGTGCAGGTTACTTGTGGTGTGGATCTTTTAAAGTTTGGTGAATATCCAACTGGGTTAGTGGCATATTTACCTGTGGAGGACTCTGCAACCATCATTCACCATCGTCTATATGCTTTGGGAAAATATCTAACAGCACGTCAGCAGCAGATTGTAGCCGATAAGCTACTTGTCGAACCTTTGATAGGGAAGTGTCCAAATATTTTCTTGCCAGGCTGGAGCAACTTGATTACTGAGATTTCAAAAAATAGAAGATTATTAATCTTAGATACTCTTCGCCGTTTCCACCAGGAAGATGAGAATAATAGCGGAGCAATGTCCAAAGTCATTGGAAAGCTAGAAGGTATTGCTGCTGATACTGGGTGTTCGATTATGTTTCTACATCATTCAAACAAAGGCGCTGCCACGATGGGAGTTGGTGATATGCAGCAGGCAAGTAGAGGTAGTAGTGTCCTGGTTGATAATATACGTTGGCAATCTTATCTGGCGGGAATGACCACCTTAGAAGCGAAGACGTATGGTATTTCTGATGGTGTTCGAGATCAATTTGTTAGATTTGGAATCAATAAAGCAAATTATGGTGAACGTGCCCCAGATCGTTGGTTGCAGAGACATGAGGGGGGAGTATTAAGAATAACGGCGCTCAGCTCGAAGAGTAATAAAAGGCTTACTAAAGAAAGAACATCTGCCTGGAGTGGCGCTGACAATGACAACTGGTAATAAAGTGGCACCCACAAGTACAGCATGGCAAGCCCGAGTAATTCTGTACCAGCCAAGCCAGCGTCCTAAGGAGGTGAAAGGACATTGGATGGAGACAAGTTTCGGACGTTGTCGTGTTACCGGACGGCTCGGACAGCGTCATGCCGATATCGTGGAGACAATATTATATGTTGCCGAGCAAAGTCGTGAAATTTCTGATGGGGGAATCGAATTATTAGTAGATCCAGCGAAAGTACGTCGAACGCTATCCGATGCACAATATAGCTATGGCCGTATACAAAAATTGCTTTTAGATCTTCGCGTCGCATCAGTTGAAATTATAACGCCAGAGCTGGAGAAAAGCGGTGATTTTATAATAGGGGGGCTAATTGATCATGTAGTTCCATCACCTATGACTCGACCTGATCCTTTGACTGGAGGAGTACGCCGTCTATGGCGTGTCCGTCTGGGGGTTGCATTAGCTATGTTACTAAAAAAAGATTTGCCATTTTATTATCATCCTGGCCCCATAGCTCGGCTACAACATGGTATTAGCCAGGCAGTCGCTCGTCACGTCTTAACCCATAGGAATAATCCTTTAGGAGGGTGGTATATGGATACGTTGATATTAGCAGTGTGCGGTGAAGGAACGAGTAATATGACTTTACGTAATTACCGTCGGAGATTGAAAGAAGATGCTGTGCAATTGCTTGAGATTGGAATTGATTTGAACGGTTCCAGGATAAAACGTGTCACAACGGCCCGATATTGTGTCACAACGGCCCGATAGCGTGTTATAGCGGCCCGATAGCGTGCTACAGAGGCCCGAATTTTTACTATTCAGCAGTATTTACAGGATCGTTCAGGATCTTCAGGCTTCGAAATCACCTGCCTGAGCAGGCGCTTTCAAATCCAGAATCGGCCAAAGGCCGATGGTTTTACGCCAGAAGAAGAGATTACCTACACGCTTGGTATATTGACGCTTAAGGTAGATTTTATGACATATGAGGTACGCCCCTGCCTTTGGGCATAGGGATACAGATTTTAGCCGCTAAAATCTGCAATGCACATGCTCAGACAAGGTAATTAAAAAAGTTCATAAGCAATAAAAGGCTTCTTTCATTATATCGAAAGATAAATACAGTTGGCGGACGCCCATATAGAACTACTAGAGGTCATTTTTAAAAGTGAGAATTATAATTTCCTTGCAAAAAACACATTTGCTGCAGATTTCACTCGAGTAATCCTGCACTAATACATTAAAAAAACACATCCTGTACACTGAAATACACATTGTCGTGCACAGATATACAACGGCAACGGTAGGGCAGGACATGTAAAGTAGGCCCACCTCTCCGGTGTCCCAACTTTACTACTCCCTATTCGCTGCAACGCTGCTCAAGGTAGTCCTGCTCTGCGAGGCTGATAGGCTACCGCCTATGTGGAGAGTGATATGACAGTTTCTCAGACTAGAAAGAACAGTACACCAATTAAAGTTTATTGTTTGCCAGAGGAAAAAACGCAAATCCAGGAAAATGCAGAAGCTTCTGGTTTAAGTGTCGCGAGTTTTATTCGTAAAGTCGCAATGGGTTATCAGGTTGAGTCTATTGTAGATATTAAACAGGTTATAGAACTTAGCCGGGTAAATGCTGATCTGGGGAGGCTTGGTGGTTTACTTAAATTGTGGCTAGCTAATGATCCTCGCACAGTTGATTTTTCGCCCAAGCTGATAAAAGCGTTGCTTGCAAAAATAGAATCAACCAGACAAGAACTAAGGACTATTATGGATAGAATTTTGGATAATTAAATGTATTGCTTTCTATATATCAGCATCTGTTACCAGCCAAGTCTACAATACTAATAATCAGTTGAGTTTGAGGTAAGCAAATGAAATTTATGCTCCAAATATTTTCATCGCAAAGAAGTATTTTAGCCGCTAAAAAAGCGTTAGTAGCTTCCTTCATCGCGTATATCGTAGCATTACCGGTCAAAGCAGGTATCCCAGTTATTGATGGAACTAATGTTGTTCAGACCACAATCAGCGCAGTCAACAACGTTCAGGCAGTGGCAAAACAAATCCAGCAATACCAGATGCAACTGCAGCAATATGAAAACATGCTGCAGAACACCGTAGCACCTGCTGCTTACATCTGGGACCAGGCTAATTCGACCATCAACAAATTACTGCAGGCGCAGAACACCCTGAATTACTACAAAAATCAGGCTGGGAGTCTCGATGCGTACCTGAAACGATATCAGGATGTTAACTACTACCGTTCATCACCGTGCTTCAATACCAATCTTGAGTGTACTGCATCTGAAATTAGCGCACTGCGTAAAACTGAACAGGACAGTTCTGAGGCACGAAAAAAAGCTAATGACGCCGTATTCAAGGCGATTGATGAACAGCAAGAAACGCTGCAAAACGATGCTAACAACCTGGCCGATTTGCAAACTCATGCAACCGGTGCAAAAGGGCAAATGGAAGCCATTCAGACGGCTAACCAGCTGGCTAGTGCACAAACAAATCAGTTACTGCAAATCCGCTCATTACTGGTGGCACAACAAAATGCAGCTACAACCCTAGCGCAAGCTCAGGCTGATAAAGAAGCCCAACAAATAGCCGCTGATGAGAAAGTATTAGCTGGACAGAATACACCAAGCCCAAAGCGAATGTGGTGAGGACCAATTGGATGAGAAATAAAATTGCGATGGTTTTTATTCTAATCACTTCAATGATTCTTTGTTCTTGCGAAAAAAACGATAAAGATTGCTCAACAATGCCAGATAATAAATTAGATGCGCATAAATACGATAATTGTACATTGCGTAGTAATAATAAACCAAGCCCTAAACGAGAATGGTAATCATGAAAATAGTAAGTAAGCTCACCTTTTTAGGTATCATACTTTTCTTTTCTATAAATGCCTATGCTGGTCAATTAGATAGTAGCGGGCTACTTGATTCTCTATTAGATAAGTTTCAACTAGTGGCTAGCACATGGACAACAGTAATTGGCGATTATGCGAATTGGCTCTTCTGGGGGCTGGTGTTAATAAGTATGGTCTGGACATTTAGCATGATGGCGATGCAAGGGGAAGGGTTGACTGGGGTCCTTGCAGAAATGGTTCGTTTTTTTGCCGTGATTGGTTTTTTTTATTATCTTTTAATCAATGGGCCAGCCATATCGCAATCAATAATTATTTCAATGAGACAACTTGCTGCAAACGCTTCGGGAATAGGTACTGGCATATCACCCTCAGGAATAGTTGATATGGCGTTTGTGATACTGACTAAGGTTAGTTCAGCCGCATCAATTTGGTCGCCAATGATATCCACTATTATGATAACAGTCGCGATAATCGTTTTGATAGTGATGGCCCTCATAGCGATAAATATGCTAATCCTTTTAGTTTCTGCATGGGTATTGTGTTATGCGGGAGTTATATTGCTTGGCTTTGGTGGCTCGAAGTGGACCTCTGATATAGCAATAAATTATCTACGTACTGTCTTATCGATTGGTGTTCAATTATTCACTATGACATTAATCATTGGGATTGGACAATCATTTATAGATCAATATCTTTCAATCATTGGAAATGATGTGCCTGACCTTAATAGTCTTGTTGTTTTACTTCTGGCGTCAATCATTCTTTTAGTATTGACAAATAAATTACCGTTATTGTTATCTGGCGTTGTAGGAGGGGCATCCTTACAAGGGATTGGTGGTTTTGGGGCCGGTATGATTACTGGCGCCGCTGCTACTGCGATTAGTGGTGCTGGAACGATGGCAATGAGCACTACAGCCCAAGTTAGTGGCGGGGTTTCTGCATTAAAAGCCGCTTTCGAATCTGCACAAACGGCAATGGCCGAACAATCTGGATCTGCCGGTGGTTCAGGTGGAGGATTTGGCGGTGGTGAAGATACTGGTTCTGTAAACACGTCAGGAGACAAACCATCTGGTAAAGGTAGTTCCAGTGGGGGAAGCGAGGGTTTTGCTGCATCGTTCTCGCGTGCTGGACGCATGGCAAGACAGATGGGAAGCAGTATGGTTAATGGAGCTGCTGAGTACCAGACAATGAAGCAAAACAGCAATTCTTCTGGTGCTCATCAGACTATTGGAGAAGAGTTGGCGACTCAGATACGTAAACAAACAGCTAATCGTCGGGATAACCGCGAACATGATGATTTTGCCGGAGATAGCTTATCCGGCAATAATAAATCTTGAATTAAGCACGTCAGTTTACGGGAAAACGCGAACTGACGCTTTAAGTGTGCAAACTCTACACCTGCAATTCAAAGGAAAAATCATGTCCAGGACTCCCGATTCACGGTTACGCACTGAGGGCTTTCGCAAAGCGGAGGCTTCCCTGAGACTTGAAGGAATGGACCCCAGTGGTACGCCACTGTACGAGTCCATTAAGGCACGTATTATTTCAGGTGATCTGACGTATGAGCAGGGGCGTTCTGAGATTCTTGCATACTACACAAAAGCAGATACAGTTGGGCCTGTGACAGTAGGGGAAATGCTGGTAGAGGAGTTTCTAAAACCGCTGAGCATGTCCCATGATGAACTGGCGGAATCTATGGGTATTTGCAAGCAGGATATTGAAGATATTATCTGCGGTTTGCGTCGTCTTACGGATGATGAGGCCCGTATTCTTGCTGACATATTTAGAACTGATGAGGACTTTTGGTGCAATCTGCCGGGGCTGCAAGATCGTTAGCAACTATGACGTAAGTAATCAGAACGTGCGTGCACCCATATGTCATAATATCCGCAGCCCCTCAAGTGTCATGAAAACTCGAGTTGAATCTCCATAGTTGCTCTAGTATTGGACAAACAACACCTCAGTGATCATTCCAGTTCTTATGGCGAGAACTGTTCAAAGACGGTCAGAGTTATATGTTTAACCAATTTCGATTTGGAACGGGAGATGCGGATACTCTGATCGCCTCCATCTGACGAAGCTGAAATTTCCCAAATTTTACTCTTTAAGATACTGAGAAGACAGTCGGGCAATGGTAAGATGGCCTAAATGAGCGTATGAGTGCACTCGGTTGATCGTTGACGTTCATAATTTGCACTTCTTAACTTTTAAGTATATGGATAGGTAAGCGGATTGATTTTATCTAACGCCATGAATTATCTGACATTAAAGGGTGATCGATGAGTACACGTTATGATAGGGACGTTTGCAGTGATTCTCCAAAACTTGAAGTCGCTGCGATTCAGAAGGTTATGTTTTATGAGGGTAATGCTGGCGCTCCGAGTTTGCAGGAACAGCCTTGCCCATCAGATCAGTTAATCGTACGTGGTAAACAGGATTCCGCTCTGGTTTCTAAAATCTCATTTGGGCAGAGCCTCCTTGTTCCTGGCTATGATCGTCGGTCACGTGTGCTCGACACTAACTCTGACCCTTGGCGGAAAGTATGTGCTTTAGAAATCATAGCCTCAGACGATGTACAAATGATTGGTACAGGCTGGATAGCTGGCCCGCGGTTAATTATTACTGCAGGACATTGCGTATTTGATAAATTCAATAATGAGTGGATGAAGCAGATACAAGTAATCCCTGGTCGCGATGGTACTGCAGAACCATTTGGGCGATATGTGTCCGAACACTTTTGTTCTATGGAAAGATGGACCTCTGCCGGTGATGAAAACTACGATATCGGTGCGATAATTCTATCCGAGGATTTGGATAGCCGCCTTGGTTCGTTTGCATTTGGAGCTTATCCAGATCTTTTTTTATCTTCTCAAATGATTAATATTTCTGGATATCCTATTTGCACGGTAGGTGAAGAGCAGATGCATCACGCTAATAGGATAAGTTCCATTACTGATCATAAGATCTACTATGATGTAGATACTGAAGGGGGGCAAAGTGGCTCGCCAATTTGGTTTTATCCTGACGGTGCTACAGAACCTGTCGTTGTAGGAGTGCACAGTAACGGGGCTGGGAGGTCACTAAAAGCGAATTCAGGTGTCAAAATTACCCCAGCGTTAGCAAATAAGATCTCTGAGTGGCGTACGCGACAATAGAGGTACAGTGATGAAGGCTAAAATGATTAGTGGATGCGTTGTCGACGATATGGGGAACCCTGTTAAGGGTGCCTTTGTGGTAGTACAAAGCTCTGATCTTCCAGCGAAGGATATAGCGATCATTACTAATGATATGGGGGTGTTCAGACTGGAATTACCTGGTGGAGATTGTTGTATTTCTGCATCCACAAGATCTGGAATGAAAGGTGTGAAGAAAATATCAAAATATACATCTTCAAATATAACACCCAAAATATGTGTGTATTATTAATATGGCGAGAAGCGATCTTGTATTGAAACTTGCTCAAGCAGGTTTGGGCGGAGATAAGACCTCGGTGAGGCGTGTTGTTGAAGCTATCATATCGGAAGAAAGTACTAGGCAGCACCATATCTATGCACAGAAATTAAAGGACACACTTAGGTCTGCTAGATGGGCTGATTCTTCAGATTCAACTGGAAATAATGTCGTATACTCATATGGCAGCGCTTCCAAAATAGATTCTACGCAAAATCTTTATTCAGAGGTTGTTAGCAATAAAAAAATTTCAGATCTTTATTTAGAACCTGAAATACAACTCATCTTCGAAGAATTAATCGAGGAGCATGCGCGTGCTGATTTATTGCGTTCATATGCTTTAGAACCGAGAAGTAAGATATTATTAACTGGGCCTCCGGGAAACGGAAAAACGAGTTTGGCTGGAGCTTTGGCTTATGAGCTTGGCCTTCCGATGTTTGTAATGCGTTATGAGAGAATCATTGGTAGTTATCTTGGTGAGACAGCTACTCGACTTCAAGCTGCTTTTGATTTTTTTAGAACGCGACCATGTGTAATATTTTTTGATGAGTTTGATGCAATTGGGAAAGAGAGAACTGATGCGCACGACACCGGTGAAATAAAAAGGATAGTTAGTACTTTGTTACTTCAGGTTGATGATCTTCCTTCGTACAATGTTTTTGTAGCAGCAACTAATCATCCCGAATTAATTGATAGGGCTGCTTGGCGACGTTTTCAAATTCATGCCAATCTAACACCTCCAAGCCGTGAGCAAATTCATATTTGGTTAAAGAATTTCGAGGTTTTGATTGGTGAACGTTTTGAAGAATTGACCAAAGGTACGGTTGATAAATTACTAGGGCTTAGCTTTTCCGATATTGAAGAGATATTTCT
>Ga0075019_10002368_pt1 | contig 10712 bp, 11 predicted proteins | sample ColStrG_CSR_2013_FD_71473 | JGI IMG/M metagenome (GOLD analysis project Ga0075019, IMG submission 71473) | Freshwater sediment microbial communities in response to fracking from Pennsylvania, USA - Cold Stream Run_MetaG_CSR_2013 | ecosystem: Environmental > Aquatic > Freshwater > Creek >...
GCCAATATCACCAGCAATAAAATCAGGCCAGGCTGTTTCTTCAATTTGCTTCTCCAATTTGCACAGTTTGTTTTATGTCCAACGGTAGATAGGTCAGCGTCATCACCGGAGGAACGATCGAATCGATCCGATAGATCCTGTCAATGGCATCCCCTTCCCTGACGATGAATATCCGCTTTTGCTTTTCCAGAAAGACAGCGGGACGATCACCCATTTCAAACATCTTTCCGATGTACGCGTAAGAAAAAGGCGGGGCGACGGGAAGCGGCACAATCTTCGGCGGTGGCGGCGGGACATACCATGATTTCACGGTGAACATGTCCTTTACCTCCTCGGGCATGGCCGGCCTTCTTAACTTGTCCACGGGAATATCCGTCGACGGCTCGGCTGTGGCCAGACGTTCCCGATTCTGGCGTGATTCGTGTGTCTTCGGGATCTCCGGCTGAACGACACCTGTATCGCCGTCATCCTGATTATTGACCGATGCCGTGGCCGCAACGGTCAACAACAAAGCTGTCCCCAATAACCAAGCGCGTTGCTTTTTAGAAATGGGCTTCATGTGATACTCAGATAGATCGAGAAACGGATTTTGGCTTCAAGATCGCCCCTGCCGATGATCTCCCGTCTGAAACTGACTTCTTCCAGCGCAGCCGACGGCACCGTGTTCAGCACCTTGACGATGAATTTTCTGATCTGCACATAAGATCCCTTCACCGGCAGGTTGATCTGGTATATCCCCACCCGTCCTGATTTCCCAAGGCTGTATTTGTATTCCCCCTGCGACAGGTTGACCGATTCATCGTGTGCCGCGCTGTATATCGCGCTAAACACCTTCGGCGCCTGCTGTCGAATCGGGAAGAATGCATAAAATGTCTGCAACTGCGTTGCCGAAGAATCAGGCTCCTGCTCCGGATTTTGGCGGGCGCTGTCCAGGCGAGCGGCGGCGAGGTCTCGCGTCAACTGTTCCAAGCGCGAATGTTCCACAAAGATAATGGACCCGTATCCTGCCAGTGAGAACGTCACCAACGCTATCCCCGCTATCCCCGGCAAGCCGAGCTGCTTCATCCATCGGGAAGCGATCCATATCAGGCGATTCATGGACGCGTCCCCCATGCAGCCTGAAGCATGAAACGTATCGGTTGCTGCGTGTCTTGCTCCTGAACCTGGTGAGTCACCAGCTCGACATCGCGAAACAGCGGGATCTTCTGCAAGTACGCAAGATAAGCAATCATGCTCTCCAGAGTTTTGGCCTCGGCGTTGATGCGGACGGAACCCTTCTGCGCATCGGGCTCGATGGCAAGTACCGCAACGTCGTCTTTTTGGTAGGACTCGATCGCCCCGAACAATTCCTTCCACGGCAAGTTGAGTTCAAGAATGATCGCCTTCGCCTGGCTGGTTTCGAGCACGGTCTGCTCGGTATCCCTTTCCACCGGCAAGACTTTTGGCCGGGAGTTTACCGAGCTCTTGATGCTTGCAATCAGGGTTTCCTGCCGGGAGATCTTTTGGCTGGTTTCGTGGTAACTCCAAACCATGATTAGTGTTGCGCACAGTCCCGCTGCAAGCACAACAATGCCGACCCAGATGTTGCGCCCGTCCGACAAGTAATCGAATCTGATCGCATCCATGATTACAAACCCGCCGCCATTGCGTAGCTGGCCTGGTCCGACGGTGAAATTTCGGCAGGGTGGTTCAATACCAGCCGGTTGATCGACCAGGGCTCGCGTTTAATCATTTGCGTGCCCGACATCTCCGGGGCCAGTACGAACACCTTGCTGTGCTGGCTCGCCGCCAGCAACGCCTCGCGCTCCAGCAGCAGCATCGCTTCCTCGAACCAGTCCGTCACCACATGACGCGAACGAATGCTGGACCATTGCCCGTGCTGCAATAATCCGACGCAAATATTGTCGCGCTCCGCCAGCACAAACCAGGAAGCATCTTTACCCAGCTCGTTGCGGCAGGCATTGAATGCGGTCATCAGATAGGGCTGCACGCGTTTCAGGCGCACGGGCGTCGCCGCAAACAGCGCGATGAGTCGGCTGAGCAGTTCCTGCGGTATCGCGCATGCCATCGACGGATTGCCAAACGACCCTTCATTCAGCCGAAGCTCCCAACCCGCACTCGCCTGCCCGTAGACCTCGTCGAAACGGTGTTGCACCAGGGCCATTTTTTCTGCATCGGATAACCGCGCCTCATTCCAGGGCAACACCAGGAAACGCACGAAATGATTGGAGAGTATGACCGTCGCCTCGGCCTTGTCCCACGCCTTGCCTTGCAAGACCGTTTCCAGAATGGCCACTATCGGCTGCCACCCGGCTTCGGTCCCTGCATACGGAAAAACCTGTTTCGCAAGAATGCCGGGGCGTCTTCCTCCCCGGTGGTGCAAGACGATCAGACGATCCTTGCACAGCACGATGCGTACTTTGTCACGCCACAAAGGTAACACGGTTGATCTCCTGTAACGTGGTCTCGCCCTGCTTGACCAGGTCGAGCGCGGATTCCCGCAGATACCGCGTGCCGTTGCGGCGGGCCGCTTCCTTGATGCGGCGTATCGGTTCTTTGGCAACGATCAGTTCCCTGATCTCGTCGTTCAGGTGCAGCATCTCCGCGATCGCCTTGCGTCCCTTGTAGCCGGTCCCGCGGCAAAATCCGCAGCCGCGCCCGGCCATGAATTTATATTCGTGCACCGTCTCCGGCTCGATGCCGGAAGTTTTCAGCAGCTCGGCATCGGGTTCGGCCGGCTCGGCGCAATGGGGACAGGACAAGCGCACCAGACGCTGTGCCAGCACACCGTTCAGTGCCGACACCAGACTGTAGGGATCGACACCCATATGCGTGAAACGCCCGATCACATCGAATACATTGTTGGCATGCACGGTCGTGAACACCAGGTGGCCGGTCAGCGCCGATTGAACGGCGATCTGCGCGGTTTCCGGATCGCGGATCTCGCCCACCATGATCTTGTCGGGATCGTGCCGCAGAATGGACCGCAATCCCCGTGCGAAGGTCAGCCCTTTCTTTTCGTTCACCGGGATCTGGAGTATGCCGGGCAACTGGTATTCCACCGGGTCCTCGATGGTGATGATCTTGTCCTCGCCGTTGTTGATCTCGCTGATCGCCGCATACAGCGTGGTGGTCTTGCCGCTGCCGGTCGGGCCGGTCACCAGCACCATGCCGTAGGGCTCGTTGGAAAGGCGTCTGAAGCGCGCCATGCTCTCTGCATCGAAGCCCAGTCTTTCCAGACGCAGACCCTGCATCTCGTCGGACAGATTGCGGCGATCCAGGATACGCAGCACGGCATCTTCGCCGAAACTGCTGGGCATGATGGACACCCGGAAATCGACTTCATGTCCCTGGGTGTTCACCTTGAAGCGCCCGTCCTGCGGAGTACGACGCTCGGTGATATCCAGCTCCGACATCACCTTGATGCGCGAGATCACCTGCTCTGCCATCTCGACACCGGACACATCACCGGCGGAGATCAACACCCCGTCGACACGATATTTTATTTTCAAACCCGTCGCATGCGATTCGATATGGATGTCGCTCACGCCGCCCTTGAGCGCGTCGTAGAGCGTCGAGCGGACCAGTTTGACCACCGGGTTGGTATCTTCGCTGATCCCTTTCAGCGAAAGATCTTCGACACGTCCCGCATCGCCGCTCGTTTCGGCGCCGGTGGAAATGATGCTGTCCATCGCGCGCATGTTTTCCTCGTAGCGCGCCAGATACGCCGCAAAATCGGTCGGATGAATCAGATGCCAGGTATATGAACGTCCGGAAGCCGCTTCCGCCCATTCCTGCAATTCGGCTTCGAACGGGTCGCAGAACACCGCGATGAGACTGTCGCGGCTATCGCGCAACACCATGCACTCGCGCCGCGACACGTCGTTGAAAGACAGGCTTTCGAAATCCGGCATACAGGCATTCAACGCCTGCATGTCCAGCACCGGATAACGGAACAGGCGTCCCATCGCCTCGACCGCCTCGTGCGGAGCCAGAGAAAACGCCTCCTCCAGCATCTCGGTCACATGGCGTCCCAGACGTTTGGCATCGGCACGCGCCTGACGCAGATCCTGCACCACCAGACCTGCGCTCCGTTGCTCGGCAACCGCGATCATTGGATACCTCCGGCCAAGTCGAATATCGGCATGTACATCAGGATCACGATCACCCCGATCACCACACCCATCGTCGCTATCAACAGCGGCTCGAACAATTTGGTGAACCATTCCACCCATCTGGCCATTTCTTCGTCGTGGAAAGTCGCGATGCGTTCCATCATCTCGCCCATATTCCCGCTCCGCTCCCCGACGCGCAGCATGCTGAGCGCAACGGGCGTGGTGAGCTGATGGGCTTCCATGGCCTGCGAGATCGTGCGACCTTCGCGGATGCTGTTTGAGGCAAGTATCAATTTGCTCCTGAGTGCCGGCTGCAGCAGCCCGGACACCATATCGAGCGCACTGACCACCGGGATACCGCCTTTGAACAGCATGGCCAGAGTCCGGTAAAACCGCGCCAGTTGGTAGACGTGCATGCGCTCCCCCAGTGCCGGGATACGCCATAGTTTGGTCAGCACCGCCTCACGCACCGACTGGCGGGTAAAGGCATATACCGCCCCGGATACTCCGACTGCCGCAACGACCAGCAACATCATGCCGTGGTTTTGCAACAGCATTCCCCATTTGAGCAGCATCTGCGACATCCAGGGCAGCGTTGTGCGCGTGCCTTCATATACCGATGCAAATCTGGGCACGACATACCCCAGCAGGAACAACATCACCAGTCCGCCCACCACCATCAGCACCACAGGATAGATGGCCGCACTGATGATTTTCTTTTTGACGAAATTCAGTTGCGCCTGGTAAGCCACGAACCGGCCCAAGGCTTCACTCAGTCCGCCTGTTTTTTCGCTGGCGCGTATGGACGCGATATAGAGCGGCGGAAAGACGGCGGGGAACTCTTGCAGGGCAGCAGAAAAAGTCTGTCCTTCATACAGACGGGCAATGATAGCGTCGAGCACTTTCTTCGATTCGGGATGGCGCTCCTTGTCGGTGAGCGCAACCATTGCTTCGATCAGACTCAAGCCAGCATCCAGCAGGGAAAGCAATTCCTGACTAAACAAGACCAACGGAAAAGATCTGCGCGGCTGCAACCGGATGATCGCGTTGCCGGCGGCCTTGACGCTCAACACCGCATAGCCTTGACTCTTTGCGACACTCGCGGCATCGCTTTCGTTCAGGGCAGCGATAGAGAGTACACAGACTCCCTCGCCGCTTCGCAGCGCCTTTATCTCGAATTGCATACGTCCGCCCCTGATCCCCACATGCTGACTATCCTTGATTTTTCCGGCCGGTTAGCCTGTTGGTTCATAGAACGCGAGGGTCGTAATCACACGGCAAATATCCGCAGATATCACTCGCTATCAACTAATGGTTAAGCGGGTATAACAGGCCACCTTGCAACGACTGAATTTTCACCATCACGAATTGAACAGCTGCCGCAGCCAGTCAAAGGTGATCAACGAAAAGATTATAGGAGGGGAAGATTACAGAATAATGACTCCGTGCCCGGTGAAGCTGCACAGTTCAAAGGAAGAACCGCTGCAATTTCTAGTACATTTCCACCTGGTACCTCTGGTACAGCCCCATCACCTTGGGCACATAGGCCATGGTTTCGGCGAAGGGCGGGATGCGTCCTCCATACCTGACCACATTGCCCTCGCCGGAATTGTATGCCGCCAACGCAAGCTGAAGATTGTTACCGAATCGCTGCAAAAGACTACTCAGGTGCTGAGCGCCCGCGCGGATATTCTCACCGGGATTGAACGGGTCGGCAGCTCCGTAGCGTCGCGCAGTTTCGGGCATGAGTTGCATCAATCCCATCGCGCCTTTGCCGGATACAGCCCGCGCATCGTAGCCCGACTCGGTTGCGATAACGGCGTGCAGCAACGCCGGTTCCATGTGGTAGGCCAATGCGGCGCGTCTGATTTCCGGCGAGTAGGTTTTTTGCAGTGCCCTGTTGATAGCGACGGGCCGGGTCGTTGCAACATTCTCACGACTCTCGGCTTGCTCGGTTCGCATCGTCAACACATAGCGCGTGTCCGTCGGCACATTGCTGAAACTCGGCGTGCCGGTGTTTTCCGTGTACATATAGATATCGGCACGGGCTTGATCGACAGGTGCAAGCAGTAGCGCGATCAAGCCGAGAATCATCGGCGTGCTGTTCCGGTGGCATACCCGGATAGGCCGGTTAAGGATGCAGAACATCCTGAACATGATCGCTGGCGTCGCCGGCCGGCACGACAGCAGAAACATTAACGGGTTCGATGTTGGATGATGGGGTGGGCGTACTGTGAGTCGCGATCTTGGCTGCATCGGCTTTATCCCGGTATTCCTGAAGCAGATTCTGCACCCTGACTTTTTCTATCTGGGTAAAAGGTTCCGCTTGCAGCATGGCAGAAACGATACCCTTGGACTGGTATTTTTCCATCATGAACACACTGAGCTGATAGAGTTCTGCGTTCTTTTTCTCGCACTTCTGAATGCTGCCCTCGAGCCGCTTGTGCTCCTGTTCGTTGTCGCTCTGCAACTGCTGCTGGCTCTGATTGATTTCGGAATACAGCTCTGTCATCTGCTGGAGATTCCTGTCCGCCTCCTGATACTTGTCGGTCAGCTCGGCGACTTGCTTGCGCTCTCCCCCCGACTTCTTCTCCAGAGCGGCACTCTTGGACCCCAGACCGCTGACCTGTTTTTTCAGTTCGTCGACCTGCGCCGCAAGCTCGGCTTTTTCCTTTTGCGCCACGGACAACTGCGCCTGCAGATGATGGATTTCACGCTTGGCATCCTTGTTGTCCGGTTCTGCCAGCGCTGCCGTCGTCGTGAAACCCGTCGCGATCATGACGATCACCAGACTGCAAACCCAAACTGTATTTTTCATGTTCACGGCTCCGGGACTTTTAGAAACGCGTATTCAAATCGAATTGCAGGGAATCGATCGCCAGCGGCGGACCGTCGATCTGGTTGCTGCTGATCCAGCGCAGAGTCAACCATGTGTTGTTATCCACACCGTAGCTTCCCCCGATCACGAATCCTTTGGCGTTGGTGCCACCCAGATGAAAATCCTGATCGTTCAGGGCATCCAGCACCGCATCGCTTTCCAGATATTTATACGCGACACTGGCCTGCCACTCTCCGCGTTGTTTGATGCTGGGCACGCCCACCGTCAATATCGCCTGATATCCATTGATTCTGGGCTGAATAATTCGCCCGGTACGCTGAAAAATTTCCTGCTGGTTGAACCCCACATTTCTAACATAGTCACCGGTGAACAACACATGGATCGGATCGAATGCCGCCGAGTCCAGCTTGGTCGTGATGTTGAGCTCCTTGAATTTCGACGCAAGGCCATAAATAGTTGTTGACTCGCCAACGGCACTGACCTGCATCAGACTGTTTCCCTTCTGCATGTTCTGTACCGCCGTCTGATCGTAGAAATGCGAACCCAGAGTTGTGTTGCTTGTACCCTCCACATTTTGGAAATCATAGAGTGCAACCCCGAAGCGGGCACTGGAAGAATCCTGCTCCATCCATGCCGCGCTCATCTGTGTACCGAAGAGCCATTTGGTATTGGCAAGGTTGGTGTCCGAACCCTGAACACTCTGATATGGGAAAGCTCCGACAGTCAGAAAACCGCTCAATTCATTGCTGATTCGTGGTTTGATTTTTGCAGCCACACCTTCGAAGTTGATATTGCCATCCCACAACATGTCTGTACCCAACCAGGGATTGGGCATTTTTCCAGCATTAATATCTAACCAACTGTATGGTGCGCTTTGAACAAACGCGCGATTCAACAGCATGGTGTAATTATTGAAATCGCTTCCCATCGTCTGGTTGCCTGTGGAAACACCGTTCGCGTTTCCAGTGCCCATTCTGAGCACGACAATCGTGTTGTCGCTCACAATCGCCTTCATGCCCAGACGTGCCAGAACACGCGTGTAGTCGTGAGATTCGGTAGTGTTGGGGATCAGGGTCAATCCTCCGTTTGGATTGCCGGCGGGGTTATATTGGGCCGGCGTGACATTGCCCGTCGGAAACCCGTCGTGCTGGTAGCGCAAACGGAAATCCCCGTCCCAGGAGATGCGGCTCAGCCAGCCGGGCAATGCGCCGGGATCACCCCAACGTTCGCCGCGTGCCTGCGCCAGCACTTCCTGCTTGATCTCTTCCTTCATTTCGGCCCTCACCGATTCCGGTATATAAGGCACGCGCACCACGCCCGGCATCGCCGGCTCAACAACCGGAACATTCGTCGCCGGGACGGCACTCTGGGCAGCCACAGCCGGCACCGCACTTTGCGCAGCGACCGATCCGGCCGCCGACTCCTCTGCGTCCAGTATCAATTTGTCGGCAGCCTCCTGGGTCAACACGCCTTTCTTGGTCAGTTGCTTGATCAAGTTCAGCATGGATTGATGCAGCACTTCGAGCTGGTCTTTTTCTTCTTGTGCGACGACAGGTGCCGAAACCAAACCCAGCATCAGGAAAATCGCGATCGTGCTTCTAATGTTCATACCTAAAGTCCTTGTTGGTTGCGTGTGTTGCAAATGATGTTCGACTGCTTAGCGCGAACTGATGCGCAGTTTGATCGGCTGCGGAATGTCTGAAGGCGGCTCGTCGAACCTGGCGACACCCAACGCCTTCTTCACCAGCGCATCCAGCTCCTTGTCGCCACTCGTTCCGAGCAGCTCGTAGCGGTTGACCATTCCGTTCTTGCCTATCCAGAGCGCGACCTCCACCTTGTATTCGCTCTTGCGCAATTTGTCGTTGCGGTTCAATTCTTCATGGATGCTTTGCTGGACTCCGCCGAGGTATATACCAAAGCGGCCGCTGCCTCCCATCCAGCCTCCGCCTCCGCCGAAAGAGGTGTCACCGTTTCCATAACCGGCTCCGCCTATGCCCGGCGGCGGCTGGCCCGTCTGCAACGGTTCCGGCGGCGGCTGATCCTGCTTCATCTCCTCTTTGGGTTCCGGCGGCTTTTCCTCCGGCGGTTTGGGCGGCGGTGGCGGCGGCTCCGGCGGCTTGATCAGGGATATCTGCTGCACCCGGTTTTTCTTGGGCTCGTCAGCGCCGGCAAGAAAATTCTTGATCAGCAATACCACCGCGATCACCACGATGATGAGCAGCACCCCGCCGACCAACAGCGGCAAATGCCTGCGCGAATGTTTCCTGGTCTGGGCCGATGTCATGGGTAAGCCAGTAAGCTATTTCGCCGACTTCTGGGTGACCAGTCCTAAATGCGTGATGCCCAGGCGTCCCAACAGATCCATCACATCAATGATCTTTTCGTACTGCACTTTCGCATCGCCCTTGATGATCACCGGCAAGTCGGGAGTCTCCGCACTGTAGGCGCGCAACCGTGTCTCCAGCTCGGCGAACGTGACCGGATAAGTGTCGAGATAGATCTTGCCGTCTTCGGCGACCGTGATCGCCTTGGTCTTGGACTTGGCCAGGGCCGGCGTCTTGCTGGCCTGCGGCAGATTGACCTTGATGCCCTGCACCGAAGCCGTGGTCATGATGATGAAAATGATCAGCAACACATACGCCAGGTCCAGCATGGGTGTGATGTTGATATCGTCGAACGGTTCGTTGTCTTCCTGAACTTTCATGTTCGACCTCTAGCGCGAGTACGCTTCGGTGATGCGGCTGATGTACTCATCGACGAAGATATGCATATCCGCAGAAGTATTTTTGATCACGCTGCCGAGATAGTTGTAGCCGAACAATGCCGGGATCGCGACCGCGAGACCCGCCACCGTTGCCACCAGCGCCGCCGCAATACCGGGGGCGATCGCCGCCACGTTCACATCGCCCGTCGCCGCGATGGCGGCGAAGGTGATCATCACACCCACCACCGTACCCAGCAGCCCCAGGAAAGGCCCGCCGCTGATCGCGATGGTAAGCAATACCATCAGACTGCCCAGCTTCTGGTTCTCGCGCACCAGTGTCGCATCGAGGCTGGCCTTGATCGAGCCGATGGCCTGGGGCGACAAAAATTGCTCCGAGGCTTCCGCTTTGCCGAAGCGGTTCTTGATTTCCTGCATCCCGGTGTGATAAATGCGGTACAGCGTGGAATCCTGATAGTGGTCATGCTTGCCGTACAGCGCGATCAGCAATTGCGAATTCCCGATCTCCTGATCTTCTTCGTTCTCTTCCTGATCCAGCTTGGCCGTTTCGGTAACCGACAGATTGTTGTAGTCGCGCAGAAAAACCTTGTTGCCTTTTTGCACTTTGCTGATGACCACAGCCTTGAGCGCCATCACCACCCAACTGATGAGCGCCATCACGAACAGGATGCCGATCACCACCCAACCGTCCAAGGTCACCGAATGCAAAATGGTGCCGAAGTAGGAAGTTCCGCCGCCTCCGCCATTCGCCTCGTCCTGGCCGTAACCCAGCAACAGCGCATCGGAACCCTGACCCGCAGCCGCAACCTTGATGAAATCCGCGGGGCGCACGGTGCCGGACAATTCAAGCTCATCCATCTCGCCGGTAAAACCCTTGCCCACCGTGACCGCGCCTTGCATGTCGGCAAGCGTGATTGGCGCCTGTGCGATTTCCTGCCCGTCCAGATACACGGTCAAGGTCTGTCCGGCAGTCATCGCGACGTGATGCCACACTCCGGGTTTGACGTCCATGGTTCTCGGTGTTTCCTTGGCACCC
>Ga0075019_10002370_pt1 | contig 10705 bp, 7 predicted proteins | sample ColStrG_CSR_2013_FD_71473 | JGI IMG/M metagenome (GOLD analysis project Ga0075019, IMG submission 71473) | Freshwater sediment microbial communities in response to fracking from Pennsylvania, USA - Cold Stream Run_MetaG_CSR_2013 | ecosystem: Environmental > Aquatic > Freshwater > Creek >...
GTGTACCTTTTTGCGATGGGAATCGGCTCCTATCTGACTCGCTTTGTAAGAGGACACTTGGCGCTGACGTTCGTCGCGATGGAGATTCTGGTCGGCGTGGTCGGTGGCTTTTCTTCCGCACTTTTATTCGTGCTCTTTGCCCATGTGACCCACTTTCGGGTCGTCTTGTATCTATTGGTGGCTCTGACTGGAACTTTGGTGGGCGCTGAAATTCCGCTTTTACTGAGGATTCTTGAAGGTCAGTTTGCATTTAAAGATTTAGTTTCAAAAGTTTTCACCTTTGACTATGTCGGCGCTCTTTTGGCATCGATTCTTTTTCCGTTGGTTCTTGTTCCACATCTGGGCATGATTCGAACGAGTTTGTTTTTTGGAATTTTAAACGTGGTCGTCGCATTGATTGCGATCCAGGTTTTGGGAAAGCATTCAAAAGGGCATCAAGCCCTCCGCGCAACAGCCGTATTTGCTTTGATTGCTTTGATAGTTGGATTTGCCGCCAGCGACCGACTGGAGGCCTTCGGCGAAGCGGGCGTATTTCCGGGACAGACAATTTTCGCAAAGACAACGCCTTACCAAAGAATTTTAATCACGCGGCAAGAGAATGACATTCGACTTTTTCTCAATGCGCATTTGCAGTTCAGCTCCCGCGACGAATATCGCTACCACGAAGCTTTGATTCAGCCGGGTCTGAACTCTTTGGAAAACCCCGCAAATGTCCTGGTTCTGGGCGGGGGCGATGGAATGGCAGTGCGTGAAATTCTCAAGCACCCCAAGGTTCAGTCGGTGACGCTGGTGGATTTGGACGCCGAGATGACGCGGATCTTTTCCAAAATTGATCATTTTCGGGATCTGAACAAAGGTGCTTTTTTGGACTCGCGGGTGAAAGTGATCAACACCGACGCCTTTATTTGGCTGAAGGATCATCCGGATTTGCGCTTTGACTATGTCGTTTTAGATTTTCCGGATCCTGCCAACTACTCAATTGGCAAACTCTACACCGTGACTTTCTTTCGCCTGCTGCACCAAGCTCTGGCAGAAAATGGTGCTGTCGTCATTCAGAGCACCTCACCATTGGCGGCGCGCAAGTCCTACTGGTGTGTGGCTCACACACTGGCAGCCGCCGGCTTTTCGTTTGTGACGCCTTATCATGTCTATGTGCCGTCCTTCGGTGAGTGGGGCTTCGTCCTTGGCACAAATACAAGTTTTCGGTCGCCCACAGAATACGTCGCAGGCCTCCGTTTTATAGATGCACACAATTTCGCGACCATGCTGAACTTTCCACCCGATATGAGCGAGGTCGCAACCGAAGTCAATCGACTGAACAATCAGTATCTTGTCCGCTACTATGAGGCCGAGTGGTCTGAGTTTATGGTGAATTGATGCAAAAGTGGACCCGACGGCAAATTCTACACTCCTCCTTGGCGGCCGGAGGATTGGCGGCTTCGGGTTTTGGCCTGCGGCGGCTTCTTTCAGGTGACGAGTCCGGGTTGATTCCAGTTCACGCAAGCGGCCCCTCAACACAAAGAGGTCATCGGATCCGTGATGGCTTTGTTTTTCCTGACCCGACAGAATTCAACTCTAGTGATGTTTTGATTGTCGGTGGCGGCATGGCGGGGCTGTCGGCCGCATGGCGCTTGCAAAAAAAAGGTGGGACCCGCTTTCAAGTTTTTGAACTCGAAGACGAGGTCGGAGGAAATTCTCGGTCCGGAGTGAACTCGGTCAGTCCTTATCCGTGGGGCGCCCATTACGTCACTTTGCCCAATGACGAGGCCGAATTTGTTCACGAACTTTATGCCGAGCTGGGAATCACGCAAGGAAGCCGCCGGGGCCGGCGCATCTACAACGAATATTATCTTTGTCAGGCTCCCCAAGAGCGCCTTTTTCAATCCCACAAATGGCATGAAGGCTTGCTCCCCAAAGTGGGGTTGTCAGCAGAGGACGACAAGCAGGCTCAGGACTTTTTTGCGCACATTGAAATTCTACGCCACCAAAAAGGGCGAGACGGAAAATTTGCTTTCGCGATTCCATTGGAACTGAGCTCTCAAGATTCCAAGTTTTTAGCATGGGACCAACTCACGATGCAGGATTACATGCACAAAATGGGATGGACCTCGGTTCCTTTGCATTGGTACGTGAATTACTGCTGTCGCGATGACTATGGCACGCCCCATGCGCAGGTTTCGGCGTGGGCCGGATTGCACTACTTCTGCTCGCGACGTGGTCGTGCCGATGGTGTTGAGGCCTCGGCCGTTCTGACTTGGCCCGAGGGCAACGGTTGGCTGGTGAATCGGCTGCGTGAGAAACTGCAAGGATCGATCAAAACCGGTTCGATGGCGATCAAAGTCGAATCGACTGGCTCCGGAGTCACCGTTGATTTTTGGCAAGAAAAGTCACACACCGTCTCTCGGTGGCAGGGTCAGTATTTGATTCTCGCGATTCCACGTTTTGTGGCGGCTCGGCTTGTGCCACAAAAAATCAGCTTGCCCAGTTACTCGCCATGGCTGGTGGCAAATCTGACTCTCAGTCGCCTGCCGAAGCAAAATCTCGGTGCACCACTGTCCTGGGACAATGTGTTCTATCAGAGTCCGTCGCTAGGCTATGTCGTTGCCACTCACCAATCGCCGCAGATTCACACCGGCGCTTCGGTGTGGACTTACTATCGACCCCTCGATCATCTGCCGCCGGCAGAGGCTCGGCGCGAGGCTCTGACCCGCTCACCTGAATTCTGGCGTGAGCAGATTTTGGAAGAGTTGGCGCAAGCCCATCCTGAAATTCGCGACTGTGTGAAACAAGTTGAACTGTGGACGTGGGGACATGCGATGGCTCGACCTGTGCCAGGCTTTCTGTGGGGATCCGAGAGACAAAAAATGCTGGCTTCAGTTGGGCGAATTCATTTTGCCCACTCCGACATGAGCGGCATTTCGCTTTTTGAAGAAGCCAATTATCGAGGCGTCAAAGCCGCCAATGAGGTTCTTCGTCATGGCATTGTTTAGCTCGAGAGTCTCGTCGCGCGGCCGTGCACCCGGCCGTGCACCCGCCCCTTGGATTCAGTCGCCAGCGTTTGATCTTCTCTGGATTTCAGGGCCCTTGCTGTTGACCTCTGCGACACTCATTGTCGCAAGGCCGTGGTTTGATCATCACCACGGAGTCGGTCCTTGGGCCTGGTTGGTGTTGGTGGTGTGTGTGGACGTTGCGCATGTCTACGCATCTCTTTTTCGAACCTATTCGGACCCGAAGCTCGAGCAAAAAGCGCTGCTGTGGGTGATTCCGCTCAGCTGTTGGGGTCTTGGTGTTTTGCTGTATTCACAAAGCTCGCATTTGTTTTGGACGGGCCTGGCTTATCTTGCGGTTTTCCATTTCGTTCGGCAGCAGTACGGTTTTGCTATGATTTACTCTCGTTTTGAAAAGTCGCGACCAAAGTGGTCCAAACGTCTGGATCAGGTGACGATTTATGCGGCCACGCTTTATCCTTTGGTGGACTGGCATGCGCATCTACCGCGAAACTTCTTTTGGTTTATCGAGGGTGATTTTTTGACGGGATTGAATTTTCTGCCAATGAAGATGATCCAGATCGCATACGTGATGATCCTGTTGGCGTACTTGGCCAAAGAGTCCTTTTTATGCTGGCAATCAAAGGTCATCAATTGGCCACGGAACTTGTGGATTTTGGGAACAGCTTTGTCTTGGTATCTCGGGATTGTTTGGTTGAACAATGATCTGGCATTCACGTTCTCGAACGTCGTGAACCATGGAATTCCCTATGTGGCCCTGATTTGGCTGTACGGCCATCGCAGTTGGCAGGGGCAGTCCGGATGGCGGGCCCAATTGTTCCGGTGGAGCTGGCTTCCTATCTTTGTTGGAACTTTGCTTCTGTTGGCCTACTTGGAAGAGGGTCTTTGGGATGGATTGATCTGGCGTGACCATCAGTCTCTGTTTCCATCTTTTGCTGATTTGCCCAGCATCAAGAGCAATTTGCTCTTGTCCTTGGTCGTCCCACTCTTGGCTTTGCCGCAGTCGACCCACTACCTCTTTGATGCGTTTTTGTGGCGCACGAAGGGCCCTGACAGTCGCTGGAAGACTGTGGTGGGTTGACGGCAGACCGCGACCACGACTCAAGCCTTATTTCGCCACATGTCATCACGGGCTTGACCCAGTTCTGGACTTTTGTGGCATTTGCACCGATAGTCCCGCCACACTGAGGGAGGTTTAACCCATGGATATGTCAGACAAAATTAAATCTCGTGTCGCCAATTATTTGAACGATCTGCCACAGCAGGCCAAGGAGCGTTTGGAGATCGCAAAATCCATTCAAGCCCAGGGCGGTTTGGCTTACCAAACCTCACGCAAGCCCAACGCACTTGCGGCACAATTGATGCGGGAATTCGGTGAAACTGCCGCCGACAAATTGCCAACACAAAGCTACTCCGTTTCAGGGCGGATAATGAGCATGCGTGATTTTGGCGGCGGCGCTTTCATCGTCTGCGCCGATGGCACCGATGAAATGCAACTTTTTGTCAGCAAACAAGCTCTGAGTGAACAGGGGCTGAAAACCTATTCGCAGTTGCATGTTGGCGATATTGTTTACACACAAGGAACTCTCTTTCGAACAAAAACCAACGTGCTGTCGCTGAAGGTTGCGGATTTGCACCTCATGACCAAATCGATTCGTCCATTGCCCGAAAAATACCATGGCCTTTCGGACACCGAGTTGCGCTACCGCAAGCGCTACCTTGACTTGATCATGAACAAGGACGTGCGCAAGGTATTCAATATACGATCCTCCACAATTGCGTTCATTCGTCAGTTCTTTTTGGCGCGCAATTACATGGAAGTCGAAACTCCAATGCTGCATTCAATTCAAGGGGGCACTACGGCACGTCCCTTCAATACGCATCACAACGCCTTGGATATTCCGCTTTATTTGCGGATCGCGCCTGAGTTGCATTTGAAACGTTTGGTGGTCGGCGGTCTCAACCGCGTCTTTGAACTGAATCGAAATTTTCGCAATGAAGGAATTTCTCTCAAGCACAACCCCGAATTCACTCTTCTGGAATTTTATGAGGCCAATGCAACTTTTCGCGATTTGCAAGCCATGGTGGAAGAGCTTTTGTCGACTTTGGTTTTCAACATGTTCGGTCAATACGAAATTACATACTCGGAGCAACTGCTGTCGTTCAAGCCGCCTTTTCGCGCCATGACAATGGAAGAGTCGATACTGGAGTTTTCAGAATTCAAAGACAAAGCCCTGTTGCGAGATCGCAAAGCACTTGAAAGTTACTGCAGTCGCAAACACATTCAAATTCAAAAAGGTTGGAGTGAAGGCGATCTGATCAATGCCATTTTCGAAAATGATGTCGAAGCAAAGTTGATCCAGCCGACATTTATCACCCATCAACCTGTTGCTGTTTCGCCACTGGCCCGACGGAACGACAAAGATCCTTTTGTGGTCGATCGTTTTGAAATGTTTATTTTTGGTCGCGAAATCAGCAATGCCTTCAATGAGCTCAACGATCCCGTGGATCAGCTGTCGCGTTTTTTTGAACAGGATGAGCGCAAAAAACAGGGCGATTTGGATGCCTGCGAAGTGGACTACGATTACATCGAAGCCCTTGAAATCGGCCTCCCGCCCACGGCCGGAGCTGGAATTGGCATTGATCGGTTGGTGATGCTCTTAGCTGACGTCCCAAGTATCCGAGACGTCATCTTGTTTCCCCTGCTCAAGCCCGATCAGCAGCACGAGTACTAAGTTTAAGGTTTCGCGCCACCGTTGATCCAGGCCTGGACTGACAAATAGTCAGCACTTGTCGCAGACAACAGTCCGCTCGTTGGCATTGGATTGCCTGTGCTCGACATCGATGCAAAGATTTGCGCCGGCGTGTAAGTGGCGGTCGCAGTTGCATACGTGGTCAAGTTTGGCGAACTTCCATTTGCACCATGGCAGCCCAAACAGTTTTTGTTCAAGGCTCCACCACTCGCAATCAGCTGCGCATAGGTCGGCGCAGTTGTTGTCGGAGGTGTCGTGGGAGGTGTCGTGGGTGGCGTCGCAGTCGCTGCGCCAACGACAGTTTGAAACTGGAATGAGATCTTAGTCGAAGTCGAAGCGCTTGGATAGGCCGTGGCCAGGGTGTTGAAGCCAGATGCCAGAGGGACAGCCGTTGTTGTTGTCGCAGTCCCAATCGCAGCGTAGTAGTCTGTTGCACCCGTAGCTGGAGCATCATCCAAATAAAGGTACATGTCTCCCAGTGTCACAGGGGTCGTGACGCCAGTCTTCAGTGCCAACGTTGGATTTGTGAACTCCAGACCCATTTGCACACCGTTCAACATGAAATAGCGCACCTGGATTGTGAAGATCGCAGGGACGGCGACTTGCGAAGAGACTTGTGTCGAAAGATCCCAAGTTAATGTTTTATAGGCAGTTGAAGCAGCGACCAGTGTCGTTGGCATCATATCCGAGGTCGTGACAAAAGAATTGGACGCCGGCACACCTGCAGGCAAACCCAGGCATTGGTTGTAATTGTTGTTCGCCGCTGTCCACGAGGGCAAAATCGGATCAATTTTGGCTTGCATGGTCGCAGTCACAAAGCCGTTGTTGCCATGATTTGTCGTCGCATACTGAGTTATCAGTGTTTGTCCGTGGCTCATGAATGAGTTGAACGAAGTCGTCAGGTCCGTACTGCCCTGCGCACCCGAGTGACAGCTCACGCAGTACTGTGAAAGGAATGGAAACCAGGTCGTCGAATAGACATTCTTCAAATTTGAGGCACAAGCACCACTCATGGAGACCGCGTTCAATGACAGTCCGCCGCCAGCACCAAGATTTCCATAGGGTGTCAGCATGCCACTGCAGTTGTTGAACAGCACCGACAGCAAAGTCGGTGAAAGCAATGAGAGGAAAATCAAAACCTTTTGTCGTTTTGGTTTGATTCGTTTCAGGAGACTCAAATCAAATTTCATCATGTGAACTTCACCACCGATGGAATGTTAGTGGAATTGAAAAACGGCGAAGGGACGATATTGGAAAACTGGCCCAATTGACCGTTCAATTGGAGGTAGTTGGCAAAGACAGCTCCTGCCGAAAGCTCAGGGCTGCCAGACGTGAAGAAAGTTGTATCAGCCACCTGGCCTGCTGTGTACCAACCCACTTGATTGCCAGTCGTCGCACGTCGACCTTTGGGATCGTAGTACAACATGTAGGACATTCCTGCAGAGCCCCGGTCGCTGGTCCAAGGGGACGTGTAGCTTGTGGAATTCGCAGAGGTGACAGAGCCGTCAGTCGTCACATAGAGAAACAGAGGCTTTCCCATGGCATAGGCGGTTTCAAGAATCTGACCGACTGCAGTTCCGGCAGTCAAGTCTGCCGCATTGCCGCTGGTCCGAGTGTTGTCATGATAATCAAACCCGCCGATTTCAAGCGCCGCACTTCCGGCGTTGCCGTTGAGCACGTTGTAAACCGAGGAAGAGAAAATCAACGATTGGGCATTCGCACTGGTCGAGGCCGAAGTTCCCCAAATTGTGTTGAGCGCCGCACCTACCGTCGTGTCGTTGCGGGGGTCAACAAGGGGAGTGTTCCCAACAACGCTTACGTTTTTAATGCCGGCACAGTTGATCAGCGTCTGAGCCTGCTGGTCAGTCGCAAGCTGCTGTAAGGTTTGTGTTTGTGTTCCACTCAAAGATGAAATCAGCTTCGCCAAACTTGATTGCTGACTGATGTTGAGCACTTTTCCTGCGGCACTGGACTTCGAGTAACTGAGTGCGCCGGAAAAAGAAGTTGTCCCTTTGACCACCAAAGGTGCTGGCGGAGACAGAAACGCAGAGGCCTGATTGATCCCGTTGATTGAGCTGCTGGTCACACCCAAGTTTGGCAGCAGGCTTCCATTGAGACCCGCTTGGCTGAGCAGTCCGTTGATGGCGAAATTGTTCGAGCTCGTGTCATCTTGGCTTTGGACACAAACGCCAACAAAAGCAGTGTTCGCGATCGAATTGATTGCTTTGGAACGAACGCCAGCCAGGAACTGGCTGATCAGTGTTGTTCCATCCGGCATCAGGCCGGCAAATTGAACGCCACCGAACTCGGAGGTCAAAGGCAAAGTGGATCCCGATCCCAGACCCATGATGCCGTAATCTTTCAACAAGGCGCCCGTCTTGTCCATCGGTACGAAGTTGGCTTGCAGACCGCCTCCTCCAGAGAGGTTCAAAGTGACCACTGGTATCAAGCTTGACCCACCGGGAGCGCATGCGCCAGTCGCAGCTTCTACGTCGGGCATCAGATACTTCAGCCAGGCGGGTGCGAAAATTGTAGCCGACCCTGCGATAAGGCCTGTCGCCAGAAAATCCCGGCGAGTCACAGGCTTTGCATGGCCCAACTTTGCCCACATTGGAATGTTCTTTTGTTTGTCTTTGCTCATATCTGGTCCCCACCCTTATTCAACAAAGCGTTCTTCAAATTGGAAATAACTTACAAAGTAATAGACTCAAGACTTGCCATCATGGCGGTACAGCCAAAAATCTGCAGATCCTGATTCTGTGTCACCAAGCCACTGCCGGTTGTCGTTGACGGAATCGCTGAAACAAATTCTTGTTTGGCAGTTGTCAAAGCTGTCGTTTCATTGGCACTGAGTGCCCGGCCCCAAGCGTGTGCCGCAAAATTCGACATCGCCTGAAGAAACTCGGCGTCCGTGATGTTGGCAATGGGCTGAGTGAAGTCAATCGAACCAAAGTAAGTGCGATTGACTGCTGTCATGGCCATTTCCTTGGTCACCAAAGCCTGACACAATTGAGAATCAATGTCGGTGACCGTGATCCACATCGGAGCGTTGATCAGGCCAACGTCAAAGGTCTCCAGAAGTAAGGTCGAATTCGTGTTGTAAATGGAGGCCGTCGTGGAGTCGATCGGAACTCCAAGCAAGGAGCTCGCGCTTGTCACGACTTGCTGGTAGTTCAGCACTGACAATCCCAACTTCGCTGAGGGACTGATTGCATTGACCACGGGAGTGCTGGCCGACTGGGAGCTGGCAACTGAGCTAGTGCCGCCAAGTTGAAAGCCCGCAATCTGTGAGCATGCATTGTACATACTTGGCAACGCAAAAGCCGCAACGCCCACGACAATTGAAGTTACCATTTGCCTTTTGTTTCTCATTTTCATCCCCACCCTTAAAAGCTCAAATTAATAACAATCAGGTAACGTTGCGACGTACTGGAACAAGCTCTTGAGATTGTAACTCTTGCTTTCCAAATAAGTTCCGAGATTGATCATCAATTGCAGCTGCGCCGTTGTGTCCATGGTTTTGCGGCAAGTGGCCTCGTACACTCTTTGCCCCATGCACTGACTAAACCGTGATGAGTTTGCGATCAAAGTTCCAAATTGTGCAGCTCCGTTGCCGGAGTTTGGTCCCGCGGTCGAGGGCCGCCAGCCGAGTGTCAACGCGTTGGCTGTGCCCTGCGCATTGTTAATAAAACTGTCGTTGATCGTCGTGAAACCGTCAGGAAACACAGTGTTGTTCTTGTTCATTTTTGTGGCGACGCCATTGCCATCAAAACTTCCGCCGTTGTTCAGGCCGGAATGCGAGACCAAGTTTGCGCCATTGTCGACATCCCATTTTGCGAAGGCGCCTCGGAAGGCATCCATTCCAGCATGGCAGCCTTTGCAACTGGTCAAAAACTTGTTGTTGTCGCTGCCAGGGAAACGGTCAACGTCACGACCAATGCGCATGTCTGACACCTGTGTATCGGCCCAACCAGCCATCGGTGTGCACATAAATTCGCGAAAGGTGTAGTTGACAAGCCGGCGATTGGTCCCTGCTTCAGCGTGAGCCAACATAAACGTGCGCGATGTCAACACACCGGCGGGCTCAGGATTGATAATGAGTGTCGCTTTCGTAGGGTCACCTTGGCTGGCCATAGGCTGACCTGAAGTCACGGGCATCAAAACGCTACCAATATCAAGAGTCAAATTGTCCAAGGCTTGATAGTGATTGTTGCTGAGGGCGAAATCCGCGACCAGATTGGCGGGAACCGTTGTCCCCGTTGGAATTTTCGTGGGATCGGCCATGTAATAGAAGTTGCCGGACAGAAGGGTCCGTGCATCGACTCCGTCTCGAGTCACGCCCATGAACGCGGCTGCAAAATCATTGAGTGGCAGGCGCATGGTTTCATCGCGAGTCGACATTTTCAAAGCCATTTGTTTGACGGTGATATTGAGAAAATTGGGATGTGTTGTCGCTAAAGTTGCAGCACCGAGACTGTCGTTGGCGTCAATCTTGGCGGCCATCTGCGCAATCAGAGGGTTGTCCATTGGAATTTTGGTTCCTGAGATTTTTTCCAACATCCGCTTGGCTTGGAGCTGGGACGCTGTGTAGGTCTGGGCCTGAGCCGCTTCAACCAGCAACAGAGTACTGAAGCAGGTTGCGATGATCCCTAATCTTGCAAACATAGACTCCCCTTCAGATAGATTTTCCCCGGACCTTCAGCTTAAGGGCTCTGTCGGCCAATTTCAAATTTTCATAAAAGAAAGGGCTCGTGCGGGATCAGCCTGAGACAAACAAAATCACATTTGTATCAGGCTGAGAATAGGTGTCGAAATTCCAGGCAAAGAACTGTCAAAACCTTTTGCGCAAGTCTAGTCGAAATCCACGGAGGAAAAAGAGTAGTTTTGGCTGCGAACGACTCCTGAAAGGAAGACTTTCGGCTGAAAAGTTGAAGAGGGCATGCT
>Ga0075019_10002371_pt1 | contig 10702 bp, 5 predicted proteins | sample ColStrG_CSR_2013_FD_71473 | JGI IMG/M metagenome (GOLD analysis project Ga0075019, IMG submission 71473) | Freshwater sediment microbial communities in response to fracking from Pennsylvania, USA - Cold Stream Run_MetaG_CSR_2013 | ecosystem: Environmental > Aquatic > Freshwater > Creek >...
GCCGAATGGAACACGGCAGCGACGGGACCTACCAAACGTTTTCTGGCGGCGGATTTGTACCGACGACTCAAGGCGCGCTACGCGCCGCAGGGGCTAACGCACTTCGGGCAGGGAAAGTGGTATCCCGGCGAGCCGCTGCCTCGGTGGTCACTCAACTGTTTCTGGCGTCGCGACGGCGAGCCGATATGGATGGACCCCAACCTGGTCGCTGAGGAGACCAAGGACTGCGGCGCGACCGCCGCGAGCGCTGGTCGGTTCCTCGCCGAAGTCGCTGCGCTGCTCGGCGTCTCGGACGAGTACGCGTTTCCGGCCTACGAGGATGCGTTCTACTATCTGTGGCGTGAGCGCCGGCTACCGGGGAACGTGGATCCATTCGATTCGCGACTCGACGACGCCACGGAACGCGCGCGCCTCGCGCGTGTCTTCGACGCCGGCCTAGACACCGTCGTCGGCCACGTGCTTCCCGTCGCGCGCGACAGGCACGGCGATGCATGGCGTACAGGCTCGTGGTTCTTGCGGCGCGAGCGCTGCTACCTGGTTCCCGGCGATTCTCCCTTGGGTCTGCGCCTGCCGCTGGACTCGCTGCCTTGGGTCAAGGAGACGGAGTTTCCGTACGTCCACGAACCGGACCCGCTGGGGTCGCTGGCAGCCCTGCCACCGGCCGCACAAATCCGCCAGCAACTGCGTGGACCCTTTCGTGCCGCCGCGGTAGCTGCGCCGCAGCGCACACCGGAACCCCATGTGTCGCAGCCCGACGTGGTGCGCACGGCCCTGTGTGCCGAGCCCCGTGACGGCGTGCTTTATATCTTTATGCCACCGACGCACCGGCTGGAGGACTACCTCGAACTGGTTGGCGCCGTGGAGGGCGCCGCAGCCGCACTGGGGCAACCGGTAATCTTGGAAGGCTATGAGCCGCCGCGCGATCCGCGACTCAATCTGTTTCGCATCACGCCGGACCCGGGGGTCATCGAAGTCAACATTCATCCGGCCGAGCGCTGGGACGAACTCGTCAGTCGGACAACCCATCTTTACGAGGCTGCAAGGGAGTCGCGGCTTGCCACCGAGAAATTCATGGTCGACGGCCGCCATACCGGGACCGGTGGCGGCAATCATTTCGTGCTCGGCGGGCCAACGGCCGCTGATTCGCCATTTCTGCGCAGGCCCGACCTGCTGAAGAGCCTGCTGGGTTATTGGCACAATCATCCCGCACTTTCATACCTGTTCTCCGGCCTGTTCATCGGGCCGACGTCGCAGGCGCCCCGCGTAGACGAAGCCCGCAACGATGCGTTGTACGAACTGGAAATCGCGTTCCGCCAGGTTCCCCCGGCCGGCAGCACCGTCGCTCCCTGGCTCGTGGACCGGCTGTTTCGCAACCTGCTTACGGACGTGACTGGCAATACGCACCGCGCGGAGTTCTGCATCGACAAGCTCTATTCGCCGGACGGGCCCGCTGGGCGCCACGGGCTGCTTGAGCTGCGCGCATTTGAAATGCCACCTCATGCGCGCATGAGCCTCGCACAGCAGCTGTTATTGCGTTCATTGGTGCTGCGGTTCTGGAGGAATCCGTATGAGCCCCCTCGCCTGACGCGTTGGGGCACCGAACTGCACGACCGGTTCATGCTTCCTTACTTCCTGGAGCAGGACCTCGCCGACGTGCTGGCGGAGCAAAACGCCGCGAAACTGCCGTTGAAGGCCGATTGGTTCGCGCCTCACTTCGAATTCCGCTTCCCCAAAATCGGTGACTTCGCCACGCGGGGAATCGAGGTCGAACTCCGCCACGCGCTGGAGCCGTGGCACGTGATGGGCGAGGAAGGCGCCTCGGGCAGCACCGTGCGCTACGTGGATTCTTCTGTCGAGCGACTTCAGGTGAAGATCACGGGGCTTGCACCCGATCGTTATGTCATGGCCTGCAACGGCCGCCAGGTGCCGCTGCGCCCCACAGGCACGGCTGGCGAATTCATTGGTGCGGTGCGGTACAGGGCTTGGGCGCCCCCGTCGGCCCTTCATCCGACGATCGGCATTCATGCACCGCTGACCTTCGACCTGCTCGACACGTGGATGGCGCGTTCGCTCGGTGGCTGTCAGTATCACGTCATGCATCCGGGTGGGCGTAGCTACGCGACTTTTCCTGTCAATGCCTTCGAGTCCGAGAGCCGCCGCCTGGGGCGCTTCTTTCGCATGGGCCACTCGCCCGGCCCCCTTCGGACGCCTGAGGTCACGCAGAACGCCGAATTCCCGTTCACGCTCGACCTGCGTCGATCCTGACGCACCATGACAGCCGTCCGGCCGGATACCGTCGCCAGCAGCCACCTCGCCAGCTACCTACCTGACGGTCAACGGTATGACGAACTGCTCGACGACGACGGCTCGATCCGCGCGCACTGGCAACCGCTGCTGGCCGCCGCCGCCGGAACCGACCCGCGTACCACGGTGCGGCGCGCGCTCGACATTACGCGCCGCCTGGTCGTTGAAAACGGCGTCACCTACAACGTCTATGCGGACCCGAAGGGCGCCGATCGACCGTGGGCCCTAGACCCTCTGCCGCTGGTGTTGCCGGCCGCCGAATGGCGGACGATCGATCGGGGCCTCGTGCAGCGCGCCGCACTGCTGGACGCGCTGCTCGCCGATCTTTACGGACCGCAGCGACTCCTAGCCGAAGGAATCGTGCCTGCGGCTCTGCCTTTCGGCCACCCGAATTTTCTCTGGCCTGCCCACGGAGTCGTGCCGCGTGGCGGCCAATGGCTGCCCGTATACGCAGCAGATCTTGCACGAGCGCCCGATGGCCGCTGGTGGGTTCTTAGCGACCGTACGCAGACACCCTCCGGTGCAGGGTATGCGCTGGAGAATCGTGAGATTGTCGAGCAGGTCTGGCCCGACGTGATCGCCGAAATGGGCGTCCGCCGAATCGGAAACGTGTTCGGCGAACTTCGCGAGCGGTTACTGGGTCTGACCGACGATGGGGAGAGCCCCCTCGCGGTAGTGCTGACGCCGGGTCATTTTAACGAGACGTACTTCGAGCACGCCTATCTCGCCCGCCATCTCGGATTCGTCCTCGCCGAGGGATCGGACCTCACGGTACGCAACGACACGCTCTACCTTAAGACGCTAGCCGGCCTGCGACGCGTGCACACGATTCTCAGGCGTCTGGACGACGACTATGCCGACCCGGTTGAACTCAAGAGCGACTCCGCGCTCGGCGTCGCCGGGCTGATGGGCGCCGTGCGGGCCGGTCGGGTCGTTCTCGCCAATGCACTCGGAAGCGGTGTACTGGAATCAGCAGCCTGGCTTGGGTTCCTGCCGCGTGTCGCGGAACGTTTGCTGGGAGAGTCACTTGTTCTGCCGTCCGTGGCTACGTGGTGGTGTGGTGAAGTACCTGCCCTGGAATACGTCATAGACAATCTCGAGCGGCTGGTGATCAAGCCGACCTATCCGAACCAGCGATTCGAACCGGTATTCGGGTCGCGACTGGATGCTACCAACCGTGCCGCAATGATCGACCGCCTGCGAGCCCGTCCGTACGCGTACGTTGCGCAGGAACACCTGGCGTTGTCCCAAGCACCGGTCTGGCGCCCGGAGGACGCAAACCAGTTGGCTGCCAAAGCAGTCTCATTGCGCGTTTACGCAATTGCCGGTCCCGACACCCGACACGTGCTACCCGGCGGACTCGCGCGCGTCGCCGGCGACTCCGCGGCCGAAGTCGTCTCCACGCAGCGCGGCGGCGGCAGCAAGGACGTCTGGGTGCTGAACGAGCCGGCAGAGGCGTCGGCCCGAATCAGCACCGCGACGCCTGCACGGGCCGCAAGTCGGCACGATGAGATTCCATCGCGACTCGTGGAGAATCTGTACTGGTTCGGTCGCTACCTTGTCCGCTGTGAAGACAAAGCGCGACTGCTGCGAGCGACCCTGGCCGCACGGGTCGACTACATCGCATGGCAGACCGCGGTTGCCACGGGACGGAGCCTGGGCGTCATCGCACTAGGGCAAACGCCGACCGCGAGCGTGCGCGACGATGAAAACCCCTACGGACTCATCGCTGATGTGCGCCGGCTGACGTGGTGCGCGAGCCAGGTGCGAGGACGCCTGTCGACCAGTTGCTGGAGCGCCGTAGCTGACATGCAAAGTCGCCTCAACGAGGCGCTGAGCTCCCGCGAAGACCCGCGTGCCGTTCTCGACCGGTTGCTGTTATCACTGGCCGCCCTCGCCGGTTTCGCGCTTGACGCCATGACCCAGGACGCCGGATGGCGTTTTCTCAGGGTCGGGCGCCGGCTCGAGCGCTTGCAGTTCGTGTGCTCGGTGCTAGGCTCGCTGGTCGCGTCCGATGCGGCGCTGTCGCAGGCGCCAGCCGAGTGGATGCTCGAAGCGTACGAGAGTCTGCGCGTCTATCGCTCACGCTATGTGTGCGCGCCACGCTTGGGCCCACTGCTGGATTTGATAGTTCGCGACTCGGAACATCCGCGCGCGATCACCTACCTGATGAACTCAATGGCCAAGGATCTTAAGGCTGTCGTCGCACTGAGCGGAACGGCAGGAGAAGAACCGATGGACCTGCATCGTTTGGATCTGACCGATGAAGACCTTGCTGTACTAGAACTTGAGGATGTCCACGGCGCTGCCGCCCGGCAGGCGCTGGTTGGCCGACTACGCGGGCTCGCGAACTCGGCGGCCGATCTGTCGGACCGTCTCTCGATGCGCTACTTCGCGCATATCAGCCTGGATGCCCAGGCGCTGGCCACATGACCGCCGCGGTCAGATATCGCATTCGCCATCACACGGCGTATGACTACACCGCGGATGTAGTGCATTCACACCAGCTCCTGCACCTGGTACCGCGCCCCGCGCCCTATCAGGAATGTCTCGAGCATCTGATCGATATCGCTCCTGGTGGCTTCCGCCGCCGAGATCAGACCGACGCGTTCGGCAATCCCGTGATGCATATCGAATTCGAACACCCGCACCGGCGGCTTTCCGTATCGAGCGAGATTGACATCAACGTCTATGCGCGGCCGGCCATTTCCGCGCTCGACACTCACCTGTGGGAACGTGTGGTCAAGAACCTCTCATATCACGCGCAGGAACCCGGCCGCGACGTGCTTGAGGCGTGTCGCTTCCGCCACGAGTCGCCGTACGTTCGACTAAAGACTGCGTTCAGCGACTATGCAGAGGACTGCTTCGATTCCGATCGTCCAGTCCTGTCTTGCGCAGAAGCGCTGATGACAAAATTGCACAGCGACATGACGTACGCGCCCGGGGAAACGACGATATCCACGCCGTTGCTGGACGTACTCGAGACGCGCCGCGGTGTGTGCCAAGACTATGCCCATCTGATGATTGCGTGCCTGCGTTCGCGAGGCCTTGCCGCGCGCTACGTCAGCGGTTATGTGCGCGGCCTGTCGGCACTCGGGACCACGCCTGGCGCGGCACGCACCACCGAATCACCGGGCGTGCCCGGCGGCAACGCGAGTCTCGTGGGAGGCGGGGCATCCCATGCATGGGTCGCGGTCTACAGCCCTCCGTTCGGCTGGCTTGAGCTTGACCCGACGAACAATAAGCACGTCGGCACCGAACACATCGGAATCGCATGGGGTCGTGACTTCGGCGACGTGTCGCCGCTGCGCGGCATCATTCTGGGCGGCGGCAATCACCAGCTGTATGTGAACGTCACGGTGGAACCCGTAGGCGCTTGAACCGCATCTCACGCCCCGCCTAATGCACCCTGACGGGCACAATTTCCGCAGACAATTGAACTTCATCACCCAGGCCGTAGGCGTAGTAAGCGGGCCGCGAGACGAGACGCAACAGCAGGAAAATTCGAAAGCGAATACGCGCCAGAGCGCCCATCTTGCGTGACGGCAGGAGATTTTCGTGGGATACATGCACGATCCACTGACGCCTGTCCGGCGAGAGGTCGATCTCGTGATGGCGCGCCATTCCCTCCAGGGCGCGTTCGACATTGGGGTCTTCCATGAATCCGAAGCTGAGCTCGACACTCAGGATGCTGCCCGTTTCGGTCGACTTGTCGAACACCGTTACCGCATACCGCTCGTCGTGAACGTACGGAACCTTTCGATGCGCGACCTCCACAAAAATCAAGTTCCGCGGCAGCGCCCCGTAGCGGTCCCACAACAACTGCAGCAACGCTGGCGTGCGATCTGTCAGATGATGCATCGGCTTCGCCGCCATGAGTACAGCAGTGCGCTCGAGGTAGAACTTCGCTTGCCGGTGCAATCTCACAAGCTCGGTAACGGTCATCGTTTCCTTGGCGGAATAAGCGGCAAGCGTAGCCTTTCTTCCCCAACGCCACGTCTCCATCGCGGCAAATAGCAGCACGCCAACCGACAGCGGTACATATCCTCCTTCCATGAACTTCAGCGATGTGGAGATCAGAAAGGCGGCGTTTAACAGGGTGAGTGGCCCCCAGAGAAGCATCGTCACCGGCTTGCTCCAACCCCAGCACAGTCGCGCGACGGGCATCATCGTCAGCGAGGTAATGACCATCACGCCCGATACGGCAAGGCCATATGTCGATGCGAGAGCGGTGCTGGAGCCAAAGAACATCACCAGCAACACGCAGCCCAGATACAAAGACCAGTTTATGAAGGGAATGTAGATCTGTCCGGCGTGTGCCTGGTGGGTATGGCGCGTCCGTACGCGCGGGAACAGGCCGATGCCGATGGCCTGGGAGGCCAGCGAGAACGCACCTGAGATCAGTGCCTGCGACGCGATCACGGTTGCTATGGTTGCGAGCAACACCATTGGGTAAAGAAGGGCATGCGGGACGAGACTGTAAAACAGCTTGTCGCCGGCTACCGGTTTGCCACTGAGCAGGTACGCACCTTGTCCGAGGTAGTTCATCAACAGCGCGGGATAGACGAACGCAAACCAGCTGATGCGGATCGGCGTTGCCCCGAAATGACCCAGATCGGCATACATTGCCTCACCGCCGGTGACGACGAGCATCAGTGCACCGAGAATCAAAAGCGACCCGTAGCCACCCGCCCCGCGCAGGAACGCGATTCCGTACGCCGGGTTAAACGCCGCGAGGATTCCCGGTTGATCGACAATCTGGATCACGCCGAGCGTCGCTATCACTGCGAACCAGATCAGCAGAATCGGACCGAACACCCGACCGATGCCTGCCGTACCCTTCACCTGCAATGCAAACAGGCCCGTCAGCAGTCCGATCGTGATCGGGATGATGAACGGTTCGAGTGCCGGTGTCGCGATATCAAGACCCTCAACCGCGGATAGCACGCTGATCGCCGGGGTAATAACACCGTCGCCAAAAAGCAGGCCGGCGCCAAGTACGAGTAGCCAGAGAAAGATGTTGACGCCGCGGCGCTTGTACTGATGCAGCAGACTATAGAGGGCGAACACACCACCTTCCCCGTCGTTCTGCGCCCGCAGCACGAATACCGCATATTTGAGTGCAACGATGATCGTCAGGGTCCAAACGACCAGTGAGATCGCACCTAGGGCGTTCGCGGGGGTCAACGGTACGCGCTGGTGCGTGAAAAAGATCTGGTCGAGCGCGTACAACGGCGAGGTACCGATGTCGCCGTACACGATTCCCGCAGCGCCGACTGTCAGCGCCAGGACACTGCCGCGCGGCGCGTGATGCCGCCGGGTAGCACCGGGCAGCGGTGCGCGATGGGGTTCGTTCACTCTTTCCTCAGCTTGCGTCGGACCGGGACGGAAAGCCTCGCGGCATCGCGCAAGCCTCAGATGTCCGAGTATCCCAGTTCCTGATGGCGGACGGGCATAAGCATCTTCCGGGGTGGGCTTTGCAACGCGGCGTGCTGAGTGTATGCGAGCCGGATGTGGCGCGAGTATGCTGGCGTCACTGCCCGCACCGAGGATCGCTTGTGCCAAGAACGACGGATCGCACTCTCGGCATGCACCGGCGCATCGATCGGCGTGAGTTCCTCAACGGTGCCGCCGTTGCGATCGGGGCGGCGGCGCTCGGCGCGGGGGATCTGGCCAATGCCCTGGCGCACTTGCGGGACAGCGGCAGTACCGCGACCCCCGGCTACTACCCACCTGGCCTCACCGGTATGCGGGGTAGCGGCGCGCCGCAGACCTATGGCGTGGGCCACGCGCTGCGGGACGGCACGTTCTGGCCCACGGCGCCGGCGCCGGTAGAGACGGGCGATCAATACGATCTCGTTGTCGTCGGGGCCGGGATCAGCGGACTGGCGGCCGCGTATTTCTATCAGAAGCAACACGGGTTCCGCAAACGAGTACTCGTTCTCGATAACCACGATGATTTCGGCGGGCATGCCAAGCGCAACGAGTTCCGCTCGGGCAAAGACCTGCGCCTATCCAATGCCGGTAGCTTCAATATCTATGCTGGCAGCGACAGTACGCGTGCTGAGCGCGAACTCTATGCAGACCTGGGGATCGACGTCGCCGGCCTTGCACGTGACACGGTCGACCCGCACTTCTACTCCCGACTCGGCATGGGGCAGAGCGTATTTTTCGACCGCGAGACGTTCGGGGAGGACCGGTTGCTGCGGGATCCCGCTCCCTGGACGGACTTTTCCTACCTGTACGCACCCAACGTGCCGCCGGATGCCGAAACGCGCTGGCGCGAGTTCATCGCGACCGCGCCCCTTCCGGAGCGTGCCAAGCACGATTTGTACCGGCTGTATCACGATGCCACGGATTATCTTGTCGGCCTGACCCTAGAACAGAAAATTGCGAAGCTCAACCACATCAGCTACGCCGACTACCTTCTGACGGTCGTGCAGTGCCACCCGATGGTCTGTGCCTATCTTCGGGACCGGACGTTCGGCAGTGGCCGAGGCTTGGGTTCAACGACTGCGCTAAGTGCCCATCAGCGATTTGGCCTGCCGGGTTTTGCGGGGCTCGGACTGCCCGATGCGCCCGACAGTGAAAGCGGGGTCGAGTACCATTTTCCGGAGGGCAACGCGACCGTCGCCCGGCTGCTGATTCGCAAACTCGTGCCGACGGCACTGCCCGGGCATACGATGGCTGACTCCATTCTCGCGCGCGCCGATTATGCCGCGCTCGATCGGGCCGGCAACGCGACGCGTGTGCGCCTCAACAGCACAGTCGTGCGCGTCGAGCAGCGCTCCGAAGCCGTGCGCGTCTCCTACATGCGAGACGGAACCCTTTACTCGACCTGCGCCGGGCAGTGCGTCCTTGCTTGCTGGAACTTTCTGATTCCTTATCTGTGCCCCGCACTGCCCGCCTGGCAAAAAGAAGCGCTGAGTTACGGTGTGCACGCGCCCAATCTCTGGGTCAACGTATGGCTCAGGCAGTGGCGGCCCTTCCATTCGGCAGGTGCCAATTTCATCAATGCGCCGGGCAGCTATTATGCGTCGCTGATCCTCGAGCAGCCCGTATCCGTTGGTGGATATCGCCATTCTCAGACGCCCGACGATCCGGTCGTGATGACGATGCTGCGTGGTTATGAGCATCCCGGACTTCACATCAAGGACCAGTTTCGACTCGGTCGCGCGGAAATGTACGCAACGACCTTTGAAGAGTTCGAACGGCGTGCGCGCGAACAGCTGTCGCGAACGCTTGGCGGTCACGGGTTTGATCCGGCTGAGGACATTCTCGGCCTCACCGTCAACCGCTGGGGACACGGCTATGCCTACTGGTACTCGCCGCTCTACGACGATTTCCTCAGGAACGGAGGAGAGCCTCCACACTTGCGCGCCCGGCAGCCCTTCGGACGCATCACCATTGCGAATACGGCCTCGGGCGCGGACGACAGCACGGAACTCGCGATCAGCATGGCGGCGCGAGCCATTCGAGAACTCGATGCGACCTGAGGCCTGCCGCTGCGTGCAGCGCGTTCAGGCGGCCGCCGCCGTTCGGATAGCGCCGGATTGCGCGGGCAGCCGCAGAACACCGGTCATGGGTAAGTACGAACCACGCCCGGTCACCTCGGCAGCTTCATTACGTGATAATGGACACATGTCTAGTTATTTACAATACGCCAAAGTTCGGCTAGTCTAGCTGTATGTCCTACGTTACTGAACGCCGCGAGGAGGAACGTGAGCGCCGCCGCCTGGAGATCCTGGCGACGGCGGAGCGACTCTATGCGGAGCGTGGCTGGGAGGCGGTGACCATGGATCAGATCGCACGTACCGCGCGCCTCTCACGGGCTCTGCTGTATGTCTATTTCCGCGACAAGGACGACGTCTTGCTCGCGATCTCGGCACAGGCGCTGGCCGGCCTGGCCAAGCGCTTCGCGGCGGCGGCCGCCAGCCACGTCCGTGGCATAGACAAGGTTTCCGCTATAGGTCGAGCCTACGTCGCGTGGGCGATTGAATTGCCGCACCTGTTTGATTCTTGCGCCCGCTTTCAGGCACGCAGCAGCGCCAACGACGATCAAATCGTCGCACTCGGCGACGGCGATCAGAATCTGAAGGCCTGCGAGTTTGCAGGCGATTCGGTGCTGGGCGAAGTTTCCGCAGCCGTCGCCCACGGCCTCGCGGATGGATCGATTGCACCCGAAGTCGGCGACCCCGGACTTTTTGCAGTCACGCTGTGGGGCCTTACCCACGGGGTAATCCAGATCGCCTTGAATAAGGCGGAAAACCTGACCCGTTTCGGAACCACGCCCGAAGCACTGCATGACAACGCGTTCAATGCGTTGCGGCTAGCGATGAGCCCTAAGCCGTGACCTTTTTTTGCCTGGAAATAGACACATGCCTACATATTACACTGC
>Ga0075019_10002372_pt1 | contig 10698 bp, 5 predicted proteins | sample ColStrG_CSR_2013_FD_71473 | JGI IMG/M metagenome (GOLD analysis project Ga0075019, IMG submission 71473) | Freshwater sediment microbial communities in response to fracking from Pennsylvania, USA - Cold Stream Run_MetaG_CSR_2013 | ecosystem: Environmental > Aquatic > Freshwater > Creek >...
CCCAGAGACCCAGTGATCGGGCTTTGTCGGACAGGAATGTCTGGATCGGCTGGTTCTGCGCGTTTGGCATGTCAGGCGGCGCAGCAAACGGCTCCTGAATCGCCAGCTTGTCGCCATCGCTTTGACCGATCAGACAAAAATATTCCGGTAAGACCGCCAGTTCTGCGCCCTGTGCCGCAGCCTGATCCAACAAGTCGCCTGCCATGCGCAGGTTTTCTTGCACTTCACCGGTGGACACCATTTGAATGGCCGCGACTTTCATGGCATTTTCCTCACTGCGTTGCGCTACTTGCGTTCTACCTTGGTCACATGCGGATCAATCCAGGTGCCGTCGATCAAAAACACCTGCGTGTTCGCGTTGATCAGCGGCCCCCGCAAAATAGCCTGCGCCAAAAAGGTCGTCAAGCCTATCAGCGGGTTCACTGCGGAAGCCAGTAGCGAGGCGCTACCGGCGTTGATCTCCGGAATCACGACGACGTTGATATGCTGCGTTTCTTTCTCGATATCGGCCTGTCCGTCGAGCAGCACGGCGGCGTTGACACCTTTCATCTGCAGATTGCTGGTGCGCGCTATGCCCTGGTCGATAGCGACATCGCCGCGCACAAAGTCAAACGAAAATCCATCGCTGAAGACATCCCTGAAATCGAGCGTCAGTCGCCGGGGCAGCGACTGCAGACTCAAAACGCCGAAGAGCTTCGCGATGCCGGGGTCGGCCTTCAAAAACTGGCCGCTCTCGACGTTCACGTTGATGGCGCCACCCATGCTGGGGTAATCCAGATTCAGCGGCGATCCAAGCCAGGCCACCTGACCTTCAAGCTTTCCCTTGCCTTTGGCAATCACGCCCGGCATTCCAAAGCGGGACAGCAACTCACCCGAGTCGGCAATATCAAGCTTGAAATTGAGCACGGTGCGCCGCCGGTCACGCGCATTTTTAGCCGGTGCAGCAGCTGCCGCCTCCCCCGACTCGCTGGCACCGGAGGCGGCCTGCGCATTGACCACGGCCCAGTTCCCGCTGGCCGTGAAAGTAGCTTCCGGCAAGGTGATGTTGAACCGGTTCAATCGCCACTCCCTTCCCGCGTCGCGCCCGCCACCCCGACCCATGTTGGTGGCCTGCAGCTCAACCCGTCCGAGCTTCTTGCCGCGCAAAACAAGATCCTCCACGAGGATGTCCAACGCCGGAATGCTGGCTGGCTGCTGGTCCAGTAGCGACTCCATGTCCTGTGCCGCGCTGGGCCCGAGGTTGAGATGCGCCAGGCGCGCAAAAACGCGGCCCTGTCCATTGCCCGACGGCTGCCGGTATTCAACGTAACCGTTCAATTCATTGGCATTCACATTGGCGCGCCAAAGCAAACCGTCACGCCCGCCGCCCACCACCACATTGTTGACGGTGCGCCCCTCCACCACCAACTCTTTGGCCCGGACCGCCAAGGTATTTGGCAAGTACCCCATGGCGGCTGTGTTGATCGCTGCGGTGGCAGAACTGGCACCCGACAAAACTTTGGTCCAGGCGTCCACGTCCAGCTTGTCCACATTTACATTGGCCACCACACCATCCGCCGGCAGCGGTGCAGACTCATCCATGGCCAGTCCCACGGCAATGGAACCGCGCAGCACCTTGCTGTCCGGGCCCGCGATATCACGCACATACACCGCATTGGCCAAGCGCCCCACATCGATTTGAATCTGGTCCTGGAGCCGTGCGCCAGCGGCCATGGAACTGCGCACCACCGATGTCTCAAAGCGCAGCGGCAAGCTTGCTTCAGCCGATTTGGCAAACGGTGCCGGCAGCGTCAGGCCCATGCCGACGAGCGAACTGGTCACCACCAGCTCCGGCACGCCGGAGCGCAAGCCGATGACCGCACTGTAGGACGCGGCACCGCTGGCATGCTGACCCAGGCGCGCAACCGCTCCCAATTCCCGGGACTGGCGCAAACCGTCTGCGGTGGCGACGCCCTGCAAACGCAACACGGTCGAGGAGGTGCGGGTTGTCAGCCCGTTGCCGGTGAGGCTGAGTCCGCCATCGATGCGCACATCACCACCCAAAATTCGCGCCTGACCGGCATTGACCGCAAAGCCGCTTTCATTGAAAGCCACCTGCCCCCGAGCGCGCACCAGGCGTGGCAGATCGGGTGAAATTTGCACATCGTTACCCGCCATCTGCACAGTTCCCTGCACCGTTGATTTGTCCACATCCGACACCGGCACCGTCAGCTTGAGGTGGTAATCCGCATTGCCAGTGGCCGTGGCGCGGGACAGTACCTTGCCGGTCCACACGCCAACCGGCGAGTTGTTCACCACTGCCAGCGCCTCCGTCAGCGGTCCTCTGGCGTCCAGACTGACGGACACCAGCAGCGCGTCATACAGCCTGCTGACCATAGCCTCCCCTTTTGTCACTTGCAGGCCCGGGTGACCGGCCAGTGCGGCCTTGCCATTTTTGACCTGCAAAGTGTCATGGTCGATGAGCAATTCACAGGATGCATGCGTTACTGCCGGCCACGGCAAGCTGTCTCTGGGCATGATCAACGGCGGGGCAAAAGCAAAAACGGCATTCTGCACATTCGCGCTGATTCGAAATTCGCCCTGCCCTGCGTCGTAAAAAGGGAACTTCGCCAGGTCGCCCGCCACCCGGAATTTGACGTTGCTCGCTGTGCCGCCAAGCACTGCGGCCCGCAAGTAATCACGCCCCTCCTTATCCATGGCCATGGGCAAATAGCGGTACAGGGCCGCACCTTCCATGCGACTCAGACTACCCTGCAAATCGAGCATGCCGCTTGCAGCGTGGTGATCACTGGCAACGCCAGCCGGGGAATTGCTTTGCCAATGCGCTTGCAACTCGCCCTGCCCGTCGGCATTCGAAAACGTGAGTCGGGCCACATCCACGCTGATGCGCTCGCGATCGTGCTTCCATTGCACTTGCCCGGATAGGGCTGCGATCGGCAAAGCCGGTTCAACCAACATGTCCGGCAAATCGAGTGCGCCGTCCCGCATGGACAGGCTGGCTTTTCCGCCGGTCTCGTTGAGGTCGAATGCCAGGTCCAATCCGCGCACGCCGGGGTTGCTTCGTCCATCCTGGCTATTGGCTGAAATTTGCAAGCCGCTGACCTGGCCCCGGGCGGAGTAGGTCGCTGGCGCGTCGATGGCTCCCTGCCAAGCGGCGTTCAACGATTCGACCATACCCCTGGGTGCCATGGACTGCAGCCGTGCGCGCAAGGCGTCGTCCAGCGGCAATCGATCTGAAATTTCAGCCAGCGTGGGCAAATCCAGGCGGTCCGCCGAGAATTCGCCGTGCGCCGGCCGGATCGGGCCACGCGGTACCAGGGCAGGTTTGCTGTTGAACAAGGCCAGACGCACGTTGCCTCCAGGCCAATGCAAACCGTCCTGGGTCTCAAACTGCAAGTTTTGAAAAGTGTATTCCTCACCGCCATTGAGCACCCGGTAACCCAAACGCCCGGTCACCCACGCGAAGTCAAGCGGCTCCAGCCGGGGTGACACTCTGGCCGTCACCTGATTGACCACCACATCTGCGGTGGCGCCGGTGATGCGCGCCCGGTCAATACCGACCCATGCACGCAAGCCGCCTGCGCCGCGGGTCAGATCGAACCCGAGATTGGCGTAGTTGCGCAGTTGGGCCAAATCGACCTGTGCGGATTGCATGTACAACTGCCCCGTCCAATCGCGCCACTGGCCATTGTTCCGGGACAACAGGGGCTGCTGAAAGTCTCCCATCACGCTGATGCGCTGACCCCAACCGGCGGGCGGGTTGGCGTCGAAGCGCACAAGATGCTTGCGCAAACGGTTGCGCACCACCACATCAACGTCTTCAAGCTGCAACGCTGGCATGGCGCGTAACTCGTCGGTCCAGCGGATGCGGCCATGCCGCACCGCCAGTTCGGTCTGCGAAAACAGCCAATCGACCGCGCTGCCGCCGGCACTCTGCGTATCGGGCAACACAAAGCCTGCAACCCAGATGCGGCCATCCGGGGTGCGGCGCACATCGAGTTCAGGAGCCTCAACGTACAACTGCTCAAAACCCAGCCCCATCGCAGAACGCGGAGACAGTGCTGCGAGCACGGAGGGCAAGCGCAATGCGTCGCGTCCCTGCGTGTCCTGCAACCGGACGTCAGTCAGTTCTATCGATGGGATCAGCCCGTTTGATTTCGCAGCAATGGCGCCGATCCGCACCGTAATACCCAAAGCGCTGGAAGCTTGCTGCTCCAGCCACGGGCGAAATTCGCTGATCCGCGGCACAATCACGAAATGCAAGCCCACCCAGACCAGGCCTAACGTGCCCCATGCTGCAGCCAGCAACCACAAAGCCCACTTGGCAACGGCCGCAAATGCCTTGAGCCGCAGTGAGGGAGTTGTCATTACATGGTTCATCGTGCTGGGTTCTGTCAGGCGGGAATTATGACCGGCCAACATGAAGCCACAGGCACCGCAAGCCTAACGGGAGACGCTGAAAACCCCTACTCCGGGGGCTCACGTTTTGTCCAGCGCATTCGGCGCCGCTACGTCGATCAGTTGGCGGTTCTGCCCCCCGGTGCGCCCACCCGCAGCACCATGCTACAGGCCTGCGACACCCTGCGTGCCAACGGCCATGACACAGGAGCGGCGTTGCGCATTACCCGCCAACTGGTGTTGGAGCGGCTGGTGGTACTCGATTGCGACGCGGGGCTTGCTCTCGATGGGGTAACGCAGGCCATGACTGAACTGGCCGAACTGGCACTGGAACTCGCATATTCAGAAAGCAGTGCGGCACTCGACGCGTTGCATGGTGCACCGCTGCGTCCCGATGGCACGCGCTCGCAGCTGTTAATCATGGGCATGGGCAAACTGGGCGCACGCGAGCTTAATGTCTCCAGCGACATCGACCTGATATATGTCTTTGATGAAGACGGTGAAACCTTTGGCAACCCGCAGGGACGCGGCAAGATCTCAAACCAGGAATACTTTGCCAAACAGGTGCGCGCCATGTACATGCTGGTGGGCGACACCACCGAGCACGGCTTTGTGTTCAGGGTTGATTTGGCGCTGCGGCCCAATGGCAACTCCGGTCCCAGTGCCGTTTCGCTGGCCGGGCTGGAGGAATACCTGCAAGTGCAGGGGCGCGAGTGGGAGCGTTTTGCATGGCTTAAAAGCCGCGTGGTAGCGCCGCTGGCGGCCCGCACCACACCGTGTGCGCTCGGTCTGCGCGCCGTGGTTGTGCCGTTTGTTTTCCGGCGCTATCTGGATTACAACGTGTTCGATGCGCTGCGCATTCTGCACCGCCAGATTCGCGAACATGCCACCAAGCGCAGTGCCGGTCACCCCGAACGCGGCAACGACGTCAAGCTCTCTCGCGGCGGCATCCGGGAAATCGAATTCACGGTGCAACTGCTGCAGGTCGTGCGCGGCGGTCAGTTTCCGGAGCTGCGCACACGCCCGACCGTCAGCGCTTTGCATCGGGTTGCTCGGGCTGGCCTGATGCCGCAGGCAACCGCTGACCAGTTGGCCAAAGCCTATGTTTTTTTGCGCACGGTGGAACACCGCATTCAGTACCTGGACGACCAGCAGACCCATGTGTTACCGACCCGGGACGCGGACCTGCACTGGATCGCACAAAGTATGGGATTTGCAGATTCACGCGAATTCCTGGCAGAACTCGATGCCCACCGCGAGCGGGCGGCGCAGGAATTTGACGCGCTTTTGGGCGGCGATCACCAGCAGTGCAAGGGCTGCAAGGGCAATGCGGCTTCGCCCAATGTGAGCGACTTTGACGTACTGCTGAGCCACACCCAGGGCGAGTTCCGGGAACGCTTGGCCGTATGGCGTACCCACCCCCGGGTACTGGCTTTGCGCGACGATTCTCGCGCCCGCCTGGGCCGGCTGATTTTGCGCACCGCGCAGTGGGTGGCCGATGGCACGGTCAATGAGCAGGGTGCGGTGCGACTGGCCGACTGGATCGAGCCACTATTGCGGCGCGAAAGCTACCTCGCGCTGCTGCTGGAGCGACCCAAGGTGCATGAACGGCTGCTGCGCGTGCTCGGCGCTGCGCGATGGCCTGCGCGCTATTTGCTCAAGTACCCCGGCGTCATCGACGAGTTGGCCGCCGGTCGCATGCTGGAGGAACGCTTTGATGCCCGCGCGTTTGAAGCCGAACTTGAAAGCCGTCGTCTGGCGCTGCAAGGCAGTGCCGAGGACGATGACGAAGCACTTCTCAACCTCCTGCGCCGGGCCCACCACGCAGAGGTGTTTCGCACGCTTGCGCGCGACGTTGAGGGCGTGCTGGGCGTGGAGCAGGTGGCCGATGATCTCAGCGCACTGGCCGAAAGCATGTTGCGCATTACCGCCCGCTGGTGCTGGGAACGCCTGAAAAATCCGCACCGTCCGGATCCGCGCTTCGGCATCATTGCCTATGGCAAGCTCGGCGGCAAAGAGCTCGGCTACGGCAGCGACCTGGACATCGTATTTGTGTACGACGACGACGATGAACGGGCTAGCGAGGTGTATGCAACGTTGGTGCGCAAAGTGATCAACTGGCTGACGGTCAAAACCGCCGAAGGGGATTTGTATGAAATCGACACCGCACTGCGCCCCAACGGCAACTCCGGCCTGCTGGTAACCAGCTTCACTTCCTACGCCAACTACCAGCAGCAGCGCGGCAGCAACGCCGCCTGGACCTGGGAACATCAGGCCATGACCCGGGCACGCTGTGTCCTGGGCGACACGGCGATGCAGGCGCAGTTTGAGACCGTGCGCAATGCAGTCATCAGCGCAGCACGCGATGCAGCCAAGCTGCGTACCGAGATTGAGGACATGCGCGCGAAAGTCAGCCAGGCCCACCCTGAAAAAAAAGACATCCGGGCAGGCGCTGGCGATAGCGATGGCAGCCCGGGGTGCGAAAGGGGCACCGCATTTGACGTGAAGCACAGCCCGGGTGGCATGGTGGATATCGAATTCGCAGTGCAATTTCTGGTGTTATCCCAGGGGCTCTACCACCCGGAATTGCTGGCCAATGTGGGAAACATTGCGCTGCTGCAACGCGCCCAAGGCTGCGGCCTTTTGGAGCCCCCAATTGGCGAAGCGGCGGCGCGGGCTTACCGCAGCCTGCGCCAGATTCAGCACCGGGCACGGCTCAACGAGGAGCCCACGCAGGTGCCGCTGTCGCGCGTGGCGGCGGAGCAAGCAGCAGGGCTGGCGCTGTGGCAGTGTGTCTTCAGGCCAAGGCCTGACCAGTAAAGGACTGATCAGCGGCCACCGGCGCTAGATGTTCGCGCGGATCTTCCTGACCAGTGCAGTGGTCGAGTAGCCCTGCACAAAAGGCAAGGCCAGTGCGCTGGCGCCCCAGCTCTCGACCAATGCAGTTTCAGGCAGTTTGCGCATGTCGTAATCACCGCCTTTGACCAGAATATCCGGTCGGATTTCACCAATGATCTGCAACGGTGTGTCCTCATCAAACCAGGTCACAAGATCCACCGCCTGCTGCGACGCCATGACGATCGCGCGGTCCTGCTCCTGGTTGAGCGGTCGGTCGTCGCCCTTGCCCAGACGCTTGACCGAAGCGTCTGTATTGAGCGCCACGATCAGGCTGGCGCCCAGCGCCCTGGCCTGCGCGAGATAGACCACGTGCCCGCGGTGCAACACGTCAAATACGCCATTGGTAAAGACCCAGGGTTTAGGCAATTGCATGATTGCTTCGGCCAAAGCGGCGCGAGCGCAAATTTTGCTTAAAAAGGTGGGCGGGGCGTTGGCTGGCAGCATGCCGCAGATGCTATCAGCACGGTGCAGTGCCCGATTTACACCCTTATTTCTGGCTTCCTGGACGCCAAGACATAGATAATCTCGGCGCGAATGAACCTCATACCCGTCAACATCGATTCGATTCTGGTCGGCGAACCGCTTCCTTTTCACTTGCTGAACAAGGACGGTGTGCTGCTCGCGCGCAAATCGTTCGTGGTGCGTTCCCGGGACGATCTGGTGGACCTTTCCCACCGTGACGGGGGTATTTTCATTGATGGCGTTGACGCCGAGGCCCTGCGCCGCGCCTACAACGACCAGTTGCAAACCATGCTCAAAGAGCAACAGTCTTTGGGCGTGATTGCTCGGACGCGACCCTCAAGCCAAACCTTCAGGATGGCGGAGGCGATCAAAAAGGCGGACATCCGGGGCAAGGAGGTCATCGATGGCAACACCCGCATCGATTGGCTGGATCTGCAGGAGCAGGCCAACTTCATGCTGCGCGACACCAATCCCCTGACATTCACCGAGCGTCTGGAAGATATCCATGAAATCCTGGGACAGCAAATCCGGCGCAATCCGGACGGCGCACTCTTCGCGCTGATCTACCTGTCGTCCACTGACACGCATCACTACAGTGCCACCCATTCGATGCTGGTGAGCGTTATGTGCGGTCTGGCCTCCCGGGAGGTGCTGAACTGGCCCGATCCCGTGGAATCCCTGCTGCGCAAAGTGGCGCTAACCATGAACATGGCAATGACCGATCTGCAGGACAAATTGGCGGTCCAGGCCAAACCGCCAAGCGCCGAGCAACGCCTGGCTATTGACGAGCATTCGACCCGATCAGCTGCATTGCTGCAACAACTGGGAGTCACCGATGCGGTCTGGATCGACGCCGTAGGCGGCCACCACCAGCAGACCCCCGGCGCCCTGAGAACCAAAACCCCAGCCCAACGCATGGCGCGGCTGGTGCAGCGCGCGGATCTTTTCGCGGCCCGCATATCGCCGCGCGCGGCACGCAAACCGATCAGCCCTGCGGCCGCCATGCAGGCCTGCTACTTTGACGAAAACAAGCAGGTTGATGAAGCCGGGGCAGCGCTAATCAAGGCGATCGGGATTTACCAGCCTGGCGCGTTTGTCAAACTGGTCACCGATGAAATCGCGGTAGTAGTGCGGCGCGGCATCAATACCAGCACGCCCAAGGTTGCGGTGCTGATCAATCGCAGCGGCTTGCCAACGATGGAGCCCATCGTGCGCGACACTTCCCTGAAAGAATACCGCATTACCGCCAGCGTGCCGCACCGGGACGTGAAGCTGAAAATCAATCTGGAAAAGACTTTGCTGCTGACCCAAAGTCCACAGTCGGACCGCGCTTTCTAGACCGTCACGCCGTTGCGCGCCACCGTCCCGGTATCTCGCGAAAGCTCTTTGCGGTACTTGTTGAGTTCCTGAACGGTGTTGAAACTGCGTTCCATCAAAAGACTGAGGTTGTGCAGGATGCGCTCCACCACTTTGGTTTCCCACACCGCATCAAAGTCGATTTGCGTATCGAGCCAGTGCTCCAGCCATTGCGGGTTGGGCAGGCGGCTTTGAATCGTATCGAGCGGAAACAAGGCCTTGTTGACGTGCAGGTTGGTTGGATGCAATGCCTGCGCGGTGCGCCGGGCGCTGGCCATGAGCACACCCACTTTGGCGAACGCACTCTTGGCCTCCAGACCAAAGTTTTGAATGGCCCGCTTCATGTACTTGAGGTAGGCCCCACCATGGCGCGCCTCATCCTGACTGAGCTTGGTATAGATGGCCTTGATGACCGGTTCACTGTGCCATTCGCTGGCACGCCGGTACCAGTGGTTGAGCCGAATTTCTCCGCAAAAATGCAACATCAGCGTCTCCAGTGCGGGTGCCGGGTCGAATTCGAAACGTATGGCGTGGAGTTCCTGTTCGGTCGGTACCAAATCGGGCCGGAAGCGGCGCAAATACTCCATCAGTACCAGTGAATGTTTCTGCTCCTCAAAAAACCAGATCGACATAAAAGCCGAAAAATCGCTGTCCCCACGGTTGTCCCGCAGAAACATCTCTGTGGCTGGCAAGGCAGCCCACTCGGTGATCGCGTTCATCTTGATGGTGGTGGCCTGCTCGTCGGTGAGCCGGCCGGCATCAAACAAAGCCCATGGAATATCCTTTTCCATGTCCCAGCGCACAGATTCGAGTTGCCTGAATAGTTCCGGATAAAGCATGCGCACCTTTCTATGCGCCGGAATTTTAATCGTCACCAGGACCCTTAAACCCATGCTCCGGTCATGGATAGACCGGTCTGGAACGGCCTTAATTACCAATCGGTCACAATATTACCAATTAGTTTTTTACTTGCAATGAAAATCGCCATCGTCGGTTCAGGAATTTCTGGTCTCGCGGTCGCCCACCGGCTCCGCAGCCGTGCGGATATCACGCTGTTCGAAGCCGGCGACTACTTTGGCGGACACACCCATACGGTGGACGTCACCTTGCCCGTCGCCGACCGATCGGTCACCTGGGGCGTTGATACAGGCTTTCTGGTGTTCAACGAGCGTACCTACCCCGAACTGATTGCCCTGTTTGCGGAACTGGGCGTAGCCACTGCCCAATCGGATATGTCTTTTTCAGTGCAGGTCCCCGGGGCCTTTGGCGCATCGGCACTGGAGTGGAGCGGCTCCAACCTGAATACTGTATTTGCCCAGCGCGGCAACCTGCTGCGGCCCTCCTTCCTGCGCATGCTGCGCGACGTGCTGCGCTTCAACCAACTGGCGACCGACATCGCAGAGCGCGGTGCCGAGTCCGAACTGGTGCAGCCGCTGGCCACTTTTTTGGACGCCCACGGCTTCTCGCAGGAATTTCGCAACTGGTACTTTTTGCCAATGCTGGGCTGCATCTGGAGTTGCCCCACTGACCAGATGCTGTTGTTCCCCGTGGCGACCATGATCCGCTTTTGCTACAACCATGGAC
>Ga0075019_10002373_pt1 | contig 10697 bp, 8 predicted proteins | sample ColStrG_CSR_2013_FD_71473 | JGI IMG/M metagenome (GOLD analysis project Ga0075019, IMG submission 71473) | Freshwater sediment microbial communities in response to fracking from Pennsylvania, USA - Cold Stream Run_MetaG_CSR_2013 | ecosystem: Environmental > Aquatic > Freshwater > Creek >...
GCCTTGCAGACCGCACTCCCAATCGGGCTCGTCGACCTCCGCGACCTGACCCCTGCCGCACTTGAAGCAGCGCAACGCGACGGCGCGGCCGCAGTCATCTTCGACAGCTTCGACACAGCATCGCTGAAGGCCGTCGGAGCATTACTCTGGGACGCCGCCGTATTGGAACCACTGTTCGCAGTAGGCAGCTCAGGTCTAACGCAAAGTCTCATCACATCCTGGCAACACCACGGCATCCCTCCAATGGCCGCCGAACCGAAAGCCGCCGTATCAGTTGATCAAATCGCAGTCTTCAGCGGATCCTGCTCCCCCGTAACCCAGGCACAGATTGCCTGGGGCATCAACCATGGCTTCGATGACATCGCACTCGATGCCGTCGAACTGATTGCCAACCCACTCGGGCCATTGAACTGCGTCTTGCGTTGCCTTCGCGCTGGAAGAAGCCCGATCCTCTACACATCGATGGGTCCACTCGAAGCGTCGCAAAATCCATATACCGAACAGCTTGGAGTCGCCATCGGAAAGCTGCTCCATGCGGTTCTTGAACAAAGTGACGTGCGACGGGTCGTGCTCTGCGGCGGCGACACCTCCAGCCACGCTATGCAGCAGTTACCCATTCGTGCGCTGACCTACGCCGCGCCCATGACGCCGGGAGCGCCCGTCTGCACCGCCCATGCAGCCGGGACAAAGTTCCACGGCTTGCAGCTTGTATTGAAAGGCGGACAGGTTGGCCCAGTCGACTTCTTCGGCGTCGCTAAAGGCTAGTCAGCCGCATTCACGCAGCCTCTGCCAACCCAAGCGTGCAGTCCACTCGAGCAAACAAAACTGCACTTGCCAGGACCATCGCAGCAACCAGTCGGAGCGGCGCGTTGTAGCTCCCCGTCGCGGCAACTACGTACCCGAAGACGATCGCACCGACCCAGCCGCCCAGGTTCCCAGCCGTGTTCATCACCGCCGTAGCCGTCCCGCCAAAATCGCCGCCCAGGCTCATACACATCGCCCAGGCTGATGGCAGCATCAGATCCATCACGCCCAGACCGAGCGATGCCAGAACTGCAATCTTCAGCTTGTCGGGCGTGACACTCATTCCCGCAAGCAAGCTGGCCGTCGTCACCAAACAGATCGCCGTCACCGCTCGATATGCGGCGCGCCGTCCGTAACGCTTCACCAGACGCTCACTCAGCACCCCGCCGGCGATGTTGCCCAGCAGTCCCAGCACGAATGGCAGCGCGGCCACGACACCCATCTGCCGGATGCTGAAGCCAGCTCCTCGTACCAGCCAGGTCGTAAACCAGCCGAAGTAGAACCAGCTGCCCCACGCATAGCAAAAGTAAGCGATTGTGATGAGCCAGAGTTGTGGCAACGCAAGCAGGCGTCTCCACGGCACAGGCTGTTGCGGCGCGCCAGGTGCAAGTTCCGCCAGTTCCTCAGGTTGAATGTTTGGCATGTCGGCAGGGTTATCGCGAAACCACATACCCCACGCCACCGCCCATACGATCCCCAGCAAACCCAGCGCAACAAAGACACCACGCCAGCCGATAACCTGCTGCAACGGGACAAGGATTAGCGGTGCCAGCGCGCCGCCCAGCCGACTGGCACCCCACACAAACCCCTGCGCGCGGGCATGTTCCCGCCGCGGAAACCACCGGGCAATAACCCCCGCAGCGTTCGGATAGGCACCAGCCGCCCCGACACCAAAGAGGAACCGCGAACTCGCGATCTGCCACAGGGTACGGGTCGCTCCTGTAAGCGCAGTAAACGCGGACCACCAGAGGGCGATCCGAGTAAGCTCGCGGCGGCGACCATGGCGGTCGCCAATCGCTCCAGAGGGAATCTCAAATAGAGCATTAGCCAGAACATACGCACTCAGCACCCAGCCCCACTGCGACTCATTCAGATGCAGATCGCCGCGAATTCCGGGCTCCGAGACTGCTATCGCAAGGCGATCCAGAAACGTAATCACCGAGACCGCACACAGCAGCGCCAGCACCCAATTCCGTTGCTTCACCGGCGCGCCTTCAGCACATCTGCAACACGTCGTACAGCTAGCTCCGGGCTGCTAAGCACCGGTACCGTCAGTAACTCAGGCCGCATTGTCGCCAGGACGCGCACCATCGAAGCCTGTGCCAGTACAACCACATCCACCTGCGGCATCAGCCTTAACAGTCCCGCGCTCACCAAGGCATCATGGGTCTGCCCGTCGCCCGCCATCACCGCTTCAAATGCACCTTCGCACAGCATATCTACCACTGTAATCTGCTTCCCAGCTGCCATCTTGTGGACAAGTGCAATGGTCGGTTCCAGCGTCGAGCGCACCGTCGCCAGCACGCCGATGCGACTGCCCATGGAGACAGCCTTCTCCGCCATTGCATCGTCCACGCGGATCACGGGAAAATCGAACAGGCTCGCCGCAATCGTCACACACTCGCCAATCGACGAGCAGGTAAACAAGACTGCATCAGCCCCTGCAAGCCCGGCCGATTCAGCATGGGAAATCACGCGGCGAGCGGTCACCTTCTCAACATGGCCAGCGGCAATCGTATTGCGGATCAGGCTCTCGTCAACGATGTTGAATACTTCCACGCCTGGCAACCAGGTGGCGCACAGAACCTGAAACATCGGGATCAGCGACGGAGAGGTATGAATCAAAGCGAGCTTGGTGGACAAGTAAGTTCCCCTCAGTCAAGTTGTACAGTCTTCTTACCCTCAGCACTCTACATGCCGTATCGAGAGACGGAAACAAGTAAATCGGCCTCGCCCGCCTTCCCGCAATGCGGAATCCTGGATGCAAAGTTCAACGGCAATCGTCGCGACAGACCAGCCATCCGGAATATGCTCTATCTATCCATGACTGATTCGGTCACACACCCAAGTCGTCGTACTATTCTCCGCGTTGCTGCGGTCATCACGGCAGGCATCTCAACCCCCGCACTCCGACCTCAATCGGACAACATAGCCGCGTATCGTACCCCCTACAAATATCCCCACCTGGTACTTGGTGCCACGCATAGCAAAGGCGACTTCGACGAAAACTCGGTCGACGACCCCATCGTCTTTCGCGCCAATGGCGAATTCAACATGCTATACATCGGGTTTGATGGAACGGGATACCAGACCGGCCTCGCGACCTCTCCCGATTTATTGCACTGGACGCGCAAAGCTCTGGTAGGCCCGCGTGATCCAGCATCGAAATACACTAAATACAATCTGGCGCTGAGTAGCATCCTGCGAGACAAGAATCTCCACGGAAAAGGCGAAGCGATCAAGATTGGAGGCCGATATCTCGCTGCATGGAACGCATACCCCGGCGCGGGATACGAGGAGGGGGCCGCAGTCATTGGATTAGCATGGTCATACGACTTATTACATTGGGAGTTGACTGAGCCCATTCTATTTCCTCACGACGGAGCACCTTGGGAGCATGGTGGCTTATATCGCCCCGACTTACTCGTGGATAATGGAACCTATTACCTCTACTACAACGCAAAGACCGACACGCTCTCCAAGTCGGAGGGTGGTGGCTGGCACGAGCAGTCTGGCGTTGCTACTTCGCGGGACTTGAAGAACTGGACCCGGTATCCCGGCAATCCAATCCTACCCGTCGGGTCGCAGCAGTCGAATGCTCGTGATGCCCGCTTTGCGTCAAACCCCTATGTCGTAAAGAATGGATACGAATTTGCCATGTACTATTTCGGCTTCGGATATCAGCGCACCGGCCGAGCCTGCGAGATGCTCGCCCTGAGCAGGGATCCATTTCACTTTACAAAAGCTCCAGATATCCTGATTGACACCGGTCCTGCCGGGACTATCGACGAGACCTTCGCACACAAACCTTCCGTCATCTTCCACAGCGGCGTACTCTATCACTTCTACTGCGCAGTAAGTGGAAAGTGGCCAAACGAGATCAGGGGAATTGCAGTGGCGAGGTCAAAGCCGTGGTAAGAAATTTCAGTCTGAAGAAACTACTCGTCGCAATACTAGTTACAGTTCCTGTATCTGCCCAAACAACTCAGACAGCCGTCGCTCGTCAACTAGCAAAGGTCCGTGCGACAGATCAACGCGGCACTTTCAAAGCCGACTGGAACTCACTCGCCTCGTACCGCACACCCACCTGGTTTCAGGATGCAAAGTTTGGCATCTTCATTCATTGGGGTGTGTACTCCGTTCCAGCATTCGGAAATGAATGGTACTCGCGCAACATGTATGTCCCGGGCAACAAGGCCTTCGACCACCAATTACAGACCTATGGGCCGCAATCGAAGTTCGGCTACAAAGACTTCATTCCGATGTTCAAAGCTGAGAAATTCAACCCAGCAGAGTGGGTTGATCTATTCGCCAAATCCGGCGCGCGCTACGTGGTTCCTGTCGCCGAGCATTGCGACGGCTTTGCCATGTACGACTCGCGCCTCACCGACTGGACCGCCATGAAGATGGGGCCCAAGCGGGACATACTAGGCGAACTCGCCTCGGCCACGCATGCCAGGGGATTGCACTTCGGCGCATCGTCGCACCGGGCCGAGCACTGGTGGTGGTATGGATTGGGCCGCACCTTCGATTCCGATGTCGACGATCCGAGGTACGCTGGCCTATACGGTCCTGCGGCAAAGATGGCTTTGCCCGGTGCCCCCGACGATACAAAGGAACCGGATCCATATCACTTTGAGCAGTGGCTCCCGCCCGATAAGCCCTTCCTTGACGACTGGCTGGCTCGCACCTCGGAGATTGTTGATAAGTATCATCCAGAGTTCATCTACATAGATTGGTGGGATGGGCAGCCGGCCTTCGAACCATATCTAAAAGAATTTGCTGCTTACTTCTACAACAGCAGCAAAGCGATCGGCGAGAAGCCAGTTCTGACTTACAAGATTGAAGCCATGCCAGCCAACACGGCAACGCTCGACATAGAACGCGGCAAAATGGATACGAAGCGGCTATTGCCTTGGCAGACAGATACCTCGGTCTCTATCCACTCATGGGGCTACGTCGATCATGATGAATATCGCAGCGCGCAGTCTCTCGTGCAGCAGTTAGTTGATACGGTAAGCAAAAATGGGAATTTATTGCTGAACGTGGGGCCGAAGTCTGACGGAACAATTCCAGACGAAGCGCGAACCGTGCTGCTTCAAATCGGGGACTGGCTCCGTATGAATGGCGAAGCCATCTACAACACACGGCCCTTTGCCGTCTTTGGCGAGGGACCTACAAAAGGTCCGAAAAACTCGCAGTCAAAGAACTCCGATATTCAGGTCTATACCGCAGCCGATATCCGTTTCACAGTACCAAAGTCTGGCGGGGGAATCGTTTACGCGACTACGTTGGGATGGCCCACCGCGGACACTCTGCGCATACAGTTACTCGGCAGCGGTCTTCCCTATCTGGCGCGTCCAGTTTGCTCGGTATCACTCGTGGGAACGAGCACCGAGCTACAGTATTCGCAGAGGCCCGATGGACTTTTTATTTCGCTCCCCGCAACACGCCCGGATGAAGTCGCTTATGTCTTTAAAATCAAAACACGATGCGGAGACATTGCCAAATGAAACAACTTATATATCGCTTCGGGCTGAAAGTGCGACAATTCCTATCTATGGATGCAACCCGATTTACCTTGGCCTTGGCATTGCTGGTTTCGTCAGCCCACGCCCAGTCCTTTCCGCCCGGCTACAACAATGTCGAATCGGCAGTGAAGCCATATACGATGCTTGACCCGTTGAGCTTTGTAGATGGTAGACCCGTCACCGCGAGGACCTGGCCAGCACGCCGCGCGGAAATCATGAGCCTTTTCGAGGAGAACATCTTCGGACGTACCCCAGCCGGCGCCGTGGGCTTACCCGTGCGGGCGCATCTTGACGAACAGGACAATCACGCCCTCGGCGGCAAGGCGATTCGCAAGCAGATAACTCTCTACCTCTCGGCCAAGGGTGAGGATGGACCCAAGGAACACCTCCTCCTCTACCTGCCGGTCTCACACCACGGCAAGACGCCCGTCGTGCTGGGCATCAGCTTTGCCGGAAACCAGACTATCGTCAACGACCCCGGCATTCGTTTGAACCCAACCTGGACGCGACCGCCAAAGTCCGCCGCGCCGCCGCATCTTGAGATGCCCGCCGAGTCAACACGCGGGGCCCAGACGCAACAGTGGCAAGTAGAGAAAGTGCTCGCGCACGGCTATGGAATCGCAACCTTCTACTATGGCGATCTCGACCCGGACTACAAGGACTCGATGCAGTTGGGCGTTCGGCCGACCTTCTATGTCGCCGGACAAACCGCCCCCCGGCCAGATGACTGGGGAGCGATCGGCGTCTGGGCATGGGGTCTATCTCGGGCCCTCGACTATCTCGAAACAGAGCCTCTGGTAGACGCAAAACATGTTGCTGTAACCGGTCACTCGCGGTTGGGCAAAGCAACCGATTGGGCCGCCGCGCAGGACCTCCGCTTTGCCGCCATCCTCTCGACAGAGTCCGGCAAAGGTGGACAGTCGCTTACCCGCCGCGTCTATGGCGAGACCGTCGAACACCTGCAGCATTCGTTTCCGTACTGGTTCTGCGAGAAGTATGCCAAGTGGGTCGGACGCGATACGGAAATTCCGGCAGATGGAAATCTGCTTCTATCGCTGCTCGCTCCGCGACCGCTCTATGTCGCATCGGCCGAAGGCGACCAGTGGTCCGATCCAAGAGGCGAATTCTTGTCCGCAGTCAGCGCCTCGCGCGTCTATGAATTGCTCGGCAAGCCCGGCCTCAGCACCACCAATTTCCCGGAAGCTGATATGCCAACCGATCCAGCGCGCTTTGTGGCCTATCACGATCGCACCGGAAAGCACGACGTCACGGCTTACGACTGGGACCAGTATCTGAACTTTCTCGACGCCCATTTCGCCAAATACCGGTAGACCCTGCGGCGCCCCCTTCCTTTGCATTGGTCAGCGAATCGAAAATAAAGATATACTCTCGAAAATAATTCGCGCCCTCTATGCAAGTTTCGACTGCCAACCTCGCACTCCCTAAAGCCGATATCCCGGAGTTGCGCTTCGACAAAGTCCGAATTCTCGCCGATGACCTGACCGGCGCGTGTGACTCGGCGGCGGCATTCCTCGCTTCAGGCAACACCGTCCGGGTGTGGCTGGGCGCGGTCGCATCGCATCCGGCGTCCGAATCCGTTCAGGCATTCCACACTGCTTCTCGTAATCTCGATAGCCATTCAGCTGCCAACGCAGTTTCCCAAGCCATGTTCGCCATCTCCAGAGATGCAAAAACTCTCTGGTTCAAGAAAGTCGATTCAGCCGGACGTGGTGCGATCGCTGCCGAGGTTTTGGCGGCGCACAAAGCGCTGGCAAAACGAGCCGTCCTGTTTGCGCCCAGCTTCCCTGCAGCCGGGCGAACCGTCCGCGACGGCGTGCTCCACATCGCCGATGCCACCGGAATCACCACACAGATTCCGCTCCTCCCCGAATTTCAGCAGTTCGCGGCCACCATATATCTCTCCCATCCCGACCATCTATCCGACGCTCTGGGTGGTGCTGCAACAGTCATCGTGTGCGACGCGGCGACACAGAATGATTTAGAGATGTTGGCCGCTATCGATACACCCGAAATCCTTTTTGCCGGTTCCGCCGGACTCGCGCAGGCGCTGGCAGCGGTTCACTTCCACACCAACCCTTCGCATGTTGAGCCAATCCCGAGAGTGGCTCGGCCGATCACCATCTCCGGCAGCCTGCACCATGTAACGAGCCTCCAAATGACTCATCTCGCGCAGGCCCTGCCGCAACATCTGGCGTTGCAAATTGCAGCCGAAGCTAACGAGGAAGCCCTCATCCAGGCTCAATTTACCCAGCACTCTCCGGACGCCTTTATCCTCACCGGTGGCGACACTGCGCAGTTGGTGTTACAAACTCTCGGCGCGCACTCCATCCTGCTGCGCGGCGAGATGTTCCCCGGAATCCCCTGGGGATTCATCCAGGGCGGACGAGCGCACGGTCGCGTCGTCGTCACCAAGTCCGGCGGCTTTGGAAGCGTCGATTCCCTCACCCGCATCGTGCAGCAACTCACCGGAGACACCTCAGAATGACGCTACCTCGCATTGCAATCAGCATCGGAGATCCGGCCGGCGTCGGCGCCGAGATAGCCTTGAAAGCCCTGCAAGACCCCGCTGTAACCTCACTCGCTCATTGGATCCTCATCGCCGATCCCGAGGCTCTGGCCGCCGCGGCGCACGCCTCTGGAATCGACATCGCCTCCCTCCCGTGCACTATCGTCGCCGCGACCAACCTTGCCCCGGAGCACAAGCTCGCGTTCGGAGAACTGCGCGCAGACTATGGGCTCGCGGCAATCGACTACGTGCGCCGAGCCGCGGAGATGTGTCTCGCAGGCCAGGCCGACGGCATGGTAACGGCACCGCTCAACAAGGAAGCTGTCACTCTCTCTGGCCGCCAATTCACCGGGCATACCGAGTACATCGCCGAGCTCACCCACGCAACCGAATCGCGCATGTTGCTGGTCAGCGACAAGCTGGCCACGGTCCATGTCACCACCCACATTTCGCTCGAGCAGGCCTGCCAACTCAATCGTCAGCGCATCGTGCGAACCATCCAGCTAGGCGACCAGGCCGTTGGCTGGATGCGCCAGCGCAGGCCACGCATCGCGGTCTGCGGGCTCAACCCGCACGCCGGCGAGCATGGGCTCTTCGGCACACAAGACGCCGACGTCATCGTGCCCGCAGTCGCCGAAGCGCAAGCCTTGGGCATCGACTGCTCCGGACCGCACTCGCCCGATACCATCTTCATCCGCGGCCTCCGCGGGGAGTTCGACCTCATCGTCGCCATGTATCACGATCAGGGTCACATCCCAATGAAGTTGATTGACTTTGAAGCCACCGTCAACGTGTCGCTCGGAATTCCCATTATCCGCACCTCCGTAGACCACGGCACGGCCTTCGATATCGCCGGAAAGAACCTGGCCGACGCAACCAACATGAAGGCGGCCATGCGCCTGGCGGCAAGAATGGCTGCAGGGCGAATGGCTTCTGCTACCGATTCCGTTACAAATCCAACGGTCGAGGCTGCGAAGTAAATGCACCTCGTCGACATCCTCGTCATCACCGCGTATCTGCTGACGCTCATCGCGATCGGTCTCCGCGTCTCGCGCGGCCAGAAGACGACGGACACCTACTTTGTTGCCGACCGATCGGTGCCCGGCTGGGCGGCCGGAATGTCCCTGCTCGCCACCATCATTACCAGCGTCACCTTCATCGCCTATCCCGGCGCGGCCTACGCCGGCGACTGGACTCTGCTCGTCCCCGGCATCATGTTCGTCGCGGTCATCGCGGCCATCGGCCCGGTCGTGGTGCCATTCTTCCGCCACGTCGTCAGCATGAGCGCATACGAATACTTCGGGCAGCGCTTCGGCCAGGGTGTCCGCATGTATGCGTCCTTCGCCTTCGCCACCGGGCACTTCGCCAAGATGGGATTCGTCTTCTACCTGCTGGCACTCTCGGTCTCTGGAATCACCGGCTGGCCCATTGCGACGATCATCGTCGGGCTAGGCATCATCACAATCTTCTACACTTTCCTCGGCGGCTTGGAAGCCGTTATTTGGACCGATGTCGTCCAGGGATTTCTCCTGTGGACCGGCGTCGCCGTCACGATCGGCCTTTTGCTCTTCTCACATCACACGACACCAGGCTCCATGTGGCACCTCATCGTAACCAACCATAAGATGGCCCTCGGCGGCTTCCGCTTCGACCTCGCCAAGCCAACCTTCTGGACCATGGCAATCTATGGGCTGTTCTTCTACCTCCAAAAGTACACCGCCGACCAGACCGTCGTGCAGCGCTACCTCGCCGCCAGAACAGACCAACAGGCCATGCGAGGGATGGCCCTGGGCGCATCGCTCTGCCTCCCAATCTGGACCGCCTTCATGTTCATCGGATCGCTGCTCTGGGCCTTCTACCGGCTCACCGGTCAACCCCTCTCAGCAGCCGTCACGCGCCCCGATCAGGTCTTCCCACACTACATGGTCACGCAGATGCCGGTCGGCGTCGCAGGGATATTCCTTGCGGCGCTCTTCGGCGCAGCAATGTCGATGCTGGCCTCCGATTTGAACTGCCTCGGCCTCATCCTCGTCGAAGACTTCTACAGTTACATATTCCCGCGCAACACCGACCAGCAAAGGCTCAGGTTTGGAAAGCTATCCGTCATCGTCTGCGGCCTGCTGGCCATCGGCGTAGCCCTTCGTCTCTCCACGACGCAAGGCTCCGCACTCGCTCTCTACTACACCGCCACGGCGATCGTCGCGGGCGGCCTCGCCGGGCTGTTTCTACTGGCCTTCCTGTCCCATCGCGCCGGACGTCCGGCAGCCCTCGCAGGCATCGTAGTCAATCTCCTCTTCACCACATGGGCCACGCTCACCATGAACAGCGGAAAGTCGCTCAACCTCCACGCATACAACTACCCGTGGCACGAGTACACGATTGGCGCCGTCGGAAACCTTCTGCTCTTGTTCACTGGCCTTTTGGTCGCACACTTCTCGAAAGCATCGTCCCAACAAGCTGCTTCCAACAACACCCTATGGGACTGGCTAGCGGCGCGAAGGCACAGCCGGGTACCAGCAATCAGCTAAACCGCAGTTGCCATACTTTAGGAGATCCTCCATGAATCGTCTTCGCCAAGCCGTAGCGGATAACGGCGGTAACACCATACTCGGCGC
>Ga0075019_10002374_pt1 | contig 10695 bp, 6 predicted proteins | sample ColStrG_CSR_2013_FD_71473 | JGI IMG/M metagenome (GOLD analysis project Ga0075019, IMG submission 71473) | Freshwater sediment microbial communities in response to fracking from Pennsylvania, USA - Cold Stream Run_MetaG_CSR_2013 | ecosystem: Environmental > Aquatic > Freshwater > Creek >...
GCCTCGAAGCTGAGTGTCTTGTCGGTGCCGCTGATGGGCGCCGAAACGGAAATGGCGTCGGACATGACGCTCCTTGTGGTTCGGGGACTCCCCGAGCCAGTTCCCAGTTGTCGGCCACCCGACCCGCTCGGGCCCGGTGGACGGCAACTGGTGACTGACCTCGGTGGGGGTCCGATCGGTGTGGTGTCTCGACGACCTCCCACGGAGCGGGGGCCGCTACTGCTGCAGGGCGACGGTCCGCCGACCTGCGATCCACCGGCCGAGTGACCGGTGGAGGAATTGCGACCGCCCGGCCGAGGCCGGGCGGAGCGTCTGGGCCGACTAGCGGCGGAGGCCGAGCTTGCTGATGATCTCGCGGTAGCGCTCGACGTCGTTGTTGCGGACGTAGTCGAGCAGGCGCCGACGACGACCGATGAGCTTGAGAAGTCCACGGCGGGTGTGGTGGTCACCCTTGTGCACCTTCAGGTGCTCGGTCAGGTGGACGATGCGCTCGCTCAGGATGGCGATCTGCACCTCGGGGGAGCCGGTGTCCGTCTCGTGGAGGCGGTGTTCGGCGATGGTTGCCTGCTTGTCTGGCATGTGGGAAGTAGACCTCTGGAATCGTGGTGGTGGCCGACGGACGGAACACGCCGACCGGTCAATGCTAGCAGGAAGCGTGCCAGGAGGCAGACCCCCCGCACGTGATCCCCGCAACCGGTGCTCCTCGGGTGCCGCTCCCGGGCCGAACGCTCCGCGCCGGTCGGACGGCCCCCGCCCACGGGGTGTCCGGACGAAGGTCAGGGGCCGTGGCGCCCCTCCGGGCGCGACCGGACCCGGCCGACGGCCGGGTCCGGAGCACGCTTGCCCGTCCCGCTCCCCCGCTCAGGCCGGGGAAGGTGGGGAGAGGGCTACTTGTTGGGCTGGGGAGTGACCCGCAGGTAGGGCTTGAGCGCCTTGAACCCCTTGGGGAACCGCTCCTTCGCCTCCTCGTCCGACAGCGCCGGCACCACGATCACGTCCTCGCCGTCCTTCCAGTTCACCGGGGTGGCGACCTTGTAGTCGGAGGTGAGCTGCAGCGAGTCGAGGACCCGCAGGACCTCGTCGACGTTGCGGCCGGTCGACGCCGGGTAGGTCAGCGTGAGCTTGACCTTCTTGTCCGGGCCCACGATGAACACCGAGCGCACCGTCAGGGTGTCGTTGGCGTTGGGGTGGATCATGTCGTAGAGGTCGGCCACCTTGCGGTCCTCGTCGCCGATGAGCGGGAAATTGAGCGCGGTCCCCTGGGTCTCCTCGATGTCGCCGGCCCACTTGCCGTGGGAGGTGACGTCGTCGACCGACAGGCCGATGAGCTTCGTGTCCCGCTTGTCGAACTCCGCCTTGGCGGCAGAAAACGCACCGAGCTCGGTCGTGCACACCGGGGTGAAGTCCTTCGGGTGGGAGAAGAGCACTCCCCAGCTGTCCCCGAGGTACTCGTGGAAGCTGATCGTGCCCTCGGTCGTGTCAGCGGTGAAGTCGGGGGCCTCGTCGCCCAGACGGATTGCCATGTGAAGCTCCTTGCGTCGATTGGAGTGGTTGCCGGATGTTCCGCCGCGGGTGCGGCGGCACGGTACGCCAGAGGCCTGCCTCCGTCAGTTCGGGTACGGACGGCCCGGGCCCGGCGAATGGAGACAGTAGCCGGATCGGGACCTATTGTCGACCTGGGACGTCAGGTATTGACGCGGGGCGTCCCGACCGACTGCGGGCGACCGGTACTGGCCCCGGCACTCCCCCTCCGCCATGCTGAGACCATGAGCGCATCAATTCGTGTGGACAAGCACGGCCCGGTGACGGTCGTGACCATCGACCGGCCGCAGCGGCGCAACGCCGTGGACCGTCCGACGGCGGACGCACTGCTCGAGGCCTTCGAGGCCTTCGATTCCGACGACGGGGCGTCGGTCGCCGTCCTCACCGGTGCGGGCGGGACGTTCTGCGCGGGAGCCGATCTCCAGGCCATCGCCGCCGGGACCGGCAACCGGGTCGCCGAGGACGGTGCCGGGCCCATGGGGCCGACCCGCCTGGCGCTGTCCAAGCCGGTGCTCGCTGCCGTCGAGGGGCATGCCGTGGCCGGGGGGCTCGAGCTGGCGGTGTGGTGCGACCTCCGGGTGGTGGCGGCCGACGCCACCTTCGGCGTGTTCTGCCGCAGGTTCGGCGTACCGCTTGTCGACGGCGGCACCGTCCGACTCCCGCGCCTCGTGGGTGAGGGTCGTGCGCTCGACCTGATCCTGACCGGCCGGGCCGTCGGGGCGGAGGAGGCCCTGGCCATGGGTCTGGCCAACCGGGTCGTACCCAGTGGGACGGCACTCGAGGCCGCCCTGGCATGGGCGGACGAGATCGCTGCACTCCCCCAGGTCTGCCTGCGCAACGACCGGCGCTCCACCATCGACCAGTGGGACCGCTCGGTCCCCGAGGCACTGGCGCACGAGACGCGGCTCGGACTGGCCAGCCTGGCCTCCGGCGAGGCCCTCGAAGGCGCCGGACGGTTCGCCTCCGGGGCAGGCAGGGGCGGGTCGACCGTCGCTGCGCCCGGGAACTGAAGGCACCACGGTGACCGACGTCGCTGCATTCGACTTCGACGGCACCCTCACGGACGGGGGGAGCGTCTTCGACTTCCTGGCCGCCGTGGTCGGCCGCCGGCCGGTGCTGCGGGCGACGGTCGAGCTCTCCCCCCGACTGGCTCAGGCCGCCCTTGCCGGAGGCACCGTGGCCGACCGGACCAAGGAGGAGCTCTTCACGAGGGTCCTCGCCGGTACCGACGCCGTCCGCCTCGAACAGGTGGCCCGGGACTTCGCGGTGCGCCACCTCGCCGCACACGTCCGGCCCGAGGTCCGTCGGCGCCTCGACTGGCACCGGGGACGTGGCGACCGGGTGGTCGTCGTCTCGGCGTCACCCGACGCCTACGTGGCGGTGGCGGCGGAGCGGCTGGCCGCCGATGCGTCGATCGCCACGCTCCTCGAGATCGACGACGCCGGACTGGTCACCGGGCGCTATGACGGCGCCAACTGCCGTGGCGAGGAGAAGATCCGCAGGCTCCGACTGTGGATGGCGGAGGCCGGTGTGGAGGGTGCCCGCATGTGGGCCTACGGCAACAGCCGGGGTGATCTGCGCATGCTTCGAGCCGCCGACACCGGGGTCAACGTGGGAAGGCTCGGCCGGCTGGGCCGGTTGCGGGACTTCCCGGGCCTCGACCAGACCGGTCCACCACGACCGCCGGACTGACATGTGCGCCACCGCACGGTCGCACGGTCAGGGCCCTACAGGTACTCCTTCTTCCGGAGCCACACCACGCAGAACCATCCCCAGATGGGCGGGAGATAGGCCGTGAAGAGGCGCTGCACGAACACGGCGGCCACCGCGTCGGACTCGGGGATGCCGGCGGCGGTGAGGCCGATGATCATCCCCGCCTCCACCACGCCCATCCCACCCGGGACCGGGGAGATCCCCCCGAGCATCGACCCGAGCGTGAGCACGATGAGCAGGGCGGCGAGGCTCAGTTGTTGGCCGAACGCATGCAGTGACGTCCCGAGTGCCATCGCCACCAGCAGCTGGCCAAGGATCTCTCCACCGAAGATCTCCACCAGGTTGCGCGGATGGGTGGACAGGACCTTCAGATGGCCCCATACCTCGGAGGCCTTCGGCCGGAGTTTGGCGGTGGCCAGCCGTCGCCAGCGGGGAACGGCCAGCAGCAGCCCGACGAGGACGCCGACGACGACGATTGCGATGATCAGGAACCACACCAGTGTCGCCGTGCTGCTCCCCGATCCGCCCCCGGTCTCGCTCGGCGTGGCGAAGTGGAATTGCGACAGGGCGATGGGGAGCGCCAGGAGGAAGAGTCCGCCCTTCACGATCCAGCTGGCGGTGGATACCAGGACGCCCGAGCTGACGGCCAGGGTGGCGTCGTAGCCCTGCTGTTGGAAGTAGCGGACCCTGGTGCCCAGCGCGCCCATCGACCCACCGGCCAGTGACACGAAGGTGTTCCCCACCTCGAGGACGACGGTCCGACCGTAGGGCATGGTGTCGGTGACCGAGCCCACGGTGGTCATGGCCAGCGCCGGGTAGACGGCCTGGGCCAGGACGAAGGTGGCGCCGACCCATCCCCACTTGGCCCCGGTGATCGTGCTCCACGACTTCGTCACGTTGACCAGGACGCCGATCAGCGCCCACCCGCCGATCAGTGTTCCGACGACGAGCGCGAGGTCGACCCAGCTGATCCTGCGGGGCTCGATCAGCTTTGGCACGTCGACACCGGCCGCCGCCGCCGCCTGGTCGCGGACTGCGGTCAGCAGCGCCTTCTTCCCGCGCAACGAGCGGGCGGCCGCCGGGTTCATGGCTGCTTTCTGGAGGAACGGGAGCGCGGCCACCAGGACGTCGGTGGGGACCACCCGCATCGCAGAGCCGACCGCCCGCTCCGGACCGACCACGACCGCGGCGGCGGCCAGCGCCGCGGCCACGTCCCGGTCGAGCTGCTCGGGGCGCGCCACCGTCGAGGCGGCCCGCATGTCCACCAGGCCGCACCGCCCCCGGTCGTCCACCCGGACCGTCTCGACCGAGATCGCACCGTGGGAGAGCCCGGCGGAGCGCAGTCGCATCACCTGGCCGAAGAGGTCGTCGAGTGCGGCGTCGTCGAGCGGGGCGTCGCCGAGTGTCGGGCGGGCCGGGTCCGCCACGGCGACCGTGGCCCCCTCGTCCGTCGGTCCCACGGAGCCGAAGGTTCCGGCCGCTCCCTGCACCTCCCCGGCGACGTGCGGTGCGGCCGCTGCCGAACCTGACCCAGGCTCGGTCCCGGTCCCGGATACCGGCCCGGACCCAGGCGCCGGCTCGGCCTCGGCGGGGAGTACGTATGCGGGCAGCGCGGACAGCGGCCGTCCGGGGGGCGGGGTTGTCACGAGGAGCGCATCGCGCGACGGACCGGCGGGTCCGGCGGCCAGCACCCGGGACACCCGCGCCCCGGCCTGTTCGGCCAGCAGCGTCAGGTACGCCTCGTGCTCGACCTGCTGACGTCGGGTGAGGGTCAGGGTGGGACCCGAGTCGCGGTAGAGCACGAAGCGTGCCGTCTTGGCCAACAGCTGGGCGTCCGAGGCGTCGCGCCCGTACACGGCCACGTCGATGGCCACGTCGCCCGCACGCCCCGTGAACCGGCCGACGCCCCACTCCTGTGCCTGCGTCGCCGCCAGCTCCGTCGCCGTGATCCCCAGGTCCTCGATGAGCGACTCCAGCTCCTGCGCGGACACCAGTCCGAGCGGTGACCCGAATACCAGGTGCACGATGGCGGTGCAGAGGACGCCGATGGCAAGACTGGCCACTACGGCGACCGGGAGCCCCGACTGCGAGGCGACCGTGGCCAGTGCGAGCAGCACGATCGTGATCCTGATGGTCCGTTGCAGCCAGCGACTCAGGTAGGGGAGTGCGGCGGAGGCGACGGCGACGGTGACGGCCACACGGAGCACCGGGAAGTTCGCAGAGAACCCGGTCGGGGTCCCGTGCGGTGGCCGGCCTCCGTTTGCCCCGAGCGCCAGGGCGAGCAGCGCGCAGGACAGTCCCGCCCCGAGGCCGGACAGCAGGCAGTCACGGATGACCGACCATCGGCGCGCCACCAGGGCCAGCACGATGACGATGACCGTCAGGCCGATCGAGCCGATCCACCACACCGAGGTGACGAGCCACCGGATCCCGTCCGGCGGCGGAGTGAGCGCGTGGATGACCGAGCGCTCGCTCGACGAGTTGACCTTGGTGGCCAGCCAGCACAGCACGATCACCAGCAGGGCGAGTCCCACCCGGAACCCGTCGCTGCCTCGCCGGCGGGTCTGGCCGTCGCCGATCGGGGCGAAGAGGATCGACCGCCAGGCCCCTCCGGACCACCGGTTCCCACGCGTCGTTGCCGTCCCGATCGGCTCGGGGACCTGCGCTGCGACGTGCCCGGGTGGCGTCGGCCGGTCCACGGCGCTGGACGCATCCGAACTGTCGCGCCCGGCCGCTGCGTCGGCATTGCCCAACGGTTCGTCCCCCATCCCCACGGACACTACGTGGCCGGACCGAGTGGTCCGATGATGCCGCCTCCCGCGTTCGCCCATGGATGCCGCCACTGCGACCACTGCGACCACGCCACCATCGCCTCGACGGGGCCGGCGCATCCTCCGCCCCGGCTCCAGGCGGGCGGCCCCCGTCGTGCGGCGGTCACCCGACCGTCGTCAACTCCCCTGTCCGGGGTGTCCGTCGGAGCGGCACCCCGGCGACGGTTCAGCGGCAGGTGGAGGTCGTCAGCCGGCCGCCGAGCCGAAGAAGCCGGCGTCGCCGTAGCTGAAGAGGCCTCCGTCGGCGGCCACCATCCAGTAGCCGCCGCCCGATCCGGTCGGGGCCATGCCTACGACCGGCTGCACCAGGCGCAGCCCACCGGCCGATCCGAGGAAGGGTGCACTGCCGAAGGCGAAGATCCCGCCGTCCGATGCGACCGACCAGTAGCCGCTCCCGTTGCCCGCCGAGGCCATGCCGACGATGGGCCGGTTGAGCGGGCGACCACCCATCGAACCGTAGAAGGAGGCGTCGCCGAACGCGAAGATCCCTCCGTCGGAGGCCACGAGCCAGTACCCGCCCCCATCGGGCGTCGCCGCCATGCCCACGACCGGCTGGTTGAGCCGCATCCCTCCGGTCGAGCCGAAGAACCGGGCGTCGCCGAAGGAGAAGATGCCGCCGTCGGCCGCCACCAACCAGTAGCCGTTGCCGGAGGACGTCCGGGCCATGCCCACGATCGGTCGGTTGAGCCGCAGGTTTCCGGTCGAACCCTGGAACTGGGCGTCGCCGAAGGAGAAGATGCCCCCGTCCGACGCCACCTCCCAGTAGCCCTGCCCGTCCCGGGTGGCGGCCATGCCCACCACGGGGGCGACCAGGGGGTGACCTGCCATCGATCCGAGATAGCTGGCGGACCCGAAGGCGGCCACCGAACCGTCAGCGCCGCTCAGCCAGTAGCCGCGCCCGTCCGGGGCGGTCGCCATCGCCACGGCGGGAGCGGACAACGAGTTGACCGTGTCGAACCAGTCGGACAGCAGGTTGAGTGCTCCGGCGAACTCGTCGCCGCTCATGGACACCGACTGCGTGGAGCCGACGAGCGTCAATGAGGTCACCCTGCCTCCCAGGTCGCCGAAGCCGTTGCGGGCGGTGATGCGGATCGACTGCAGGGTGCCGAGCTGCGGCCAGGCCGCCTGGATCGAGGACACCGGGACCGAGACCTTCCAGGAGTGGTTGGGATTGCACGCCCCGTTGACGCCGGGCGGGCACACCGAATCCCCGTCGTCCACGACCGCCGGGAAGTTGCCCGGGGCCGTGTACCCGCCGGTCGACGCGGAATACTGCGTGGTGAGCGGGACGCCGTTGGCACCGTTCTCCATCACCACGCTCTGGGTATCGGTGGTGGCCGCGTCGGTCAGGGGACTCTCGTTGGCCAGGCCCCGGTACGTCTGGCACGCCAGGTCACAGGTGTCGGCGTAGCCCCCGTAGCTGTTGCGGGCGGCCGCCATATAGGAGCGTGCCGCCACCGCCTGGGCCTCGAGCTCCTGGAACCCCCACGCCTGGCCCTGCGGCCCCGGTGCCCCCAGGGTCCCCCAGTAGGCCGGGGACTCGTTCGGGACCACGCCGGCCACGTACTCCTCGACCGGAAGGGTGTTGACCGTCCTGGCCTGGCCCGAGCCGTTGTAGAGGGCCTGCAGGTCCCCCCGGACGTACAGGTTCCCGGACCCCAGGCACAGCTGGAGGGCCAGCGCAGGCGCATTGGGATCCCCCAGGCCCGGATTCGTGTCGGGCACCGCCGTCGACGGGTTGCCGGTGGACACGGTGGCGAACGGTGTGGTCGCCCACCCGCCGCAGGCGGCGCCCTGGAAGAGCTGCCAGCTGTTGTTCCCCACGGGGACCATCTCGACGGACTGCCCCCCGGCGAAGTGGGAGCCGTCGACCGTGAACCCGCTGGTCGAGGTCACCGCCACGGCGTTGCCGTCGTTCTCGGTCAGCGCGACACTCGCCCACTGGCTCTCCTGCTGGGCGCTGAGCGGCGCCGGGGCGGCCCCGGAGTAGTAGTGCGTGACGATCTGCTGCCAGGTCCACCCGCCGTAGGCATAGCCGAAGGCGCCCCACTGGCCCATGCCCCGTCCGTGGCCGTACCCGTGGCCGATCAGGGTCACGGAACCCGACGGATACGCCACCGCTGGCGACGCCAGGGTGGTGATGCCCCCCAAGGAGCCGAACACCACCGTCGCGGTGGCCAGGAGTGCTCGGGTCAGACCGACGGCCGCACGGACCGGACGGACCGCACGGACAGGACGGCGGCGGCCACGTCTGTCCCCCCGCTCCCTGCCACGATGTCCCGACACGTACGACAACGCTACGACGCTGCGGTGCCCGTGCGGTGGACACCCCGTCGAGGACCGCGTCCGGCGCCGCCCCGGGGAGGCCGGCCCTGGTGGGCGGTCCCCCCACGCGCCGCCAGGCCCCCGGCGTATCGGAGGATCAGTCCGCCCCCGTGGGTGCCGCCAGCACCTGCGGCATCGAGCCGAAGTAGTCGGCGGTGCCGAAGGCGAACATCCCGCCGTCGGCGGCGACCATCCAGTAGCCGGTCCCCCGTCCGACCGGCGCCATGCCGACGATGGGCTGCGCCAGCGTCAGGCTCCCGGTCGACCCGAAGAAGGGTGCCGTCCCGAAGCTGAACACGCCGCCGTCTGCGGCCACCAGCCAGTAGCCCTGCATCCCGTTGGCCGCCATGGCCACGATCGGCCGGTTCAGTGCCAGGCCGCCCATGGAACCGTGGAATGCGGCGTCGCCGAAGGCGAAGAGCCCACCGTCGGAGGCCACCAGCCAGTACCCGCGCCCGTCGGCGGTCGGCGTCATGGAGACGACCGGCTCATTCAGGTGCAGCGCGCCGGTGGACCCGTAGAACCCGGCGTCGCCGAAGGCGAAGATCCCACCGTCCGACGCCACCTCCCAGTACCCGCCGCCGTCCGGGGTCACCGCGAGCCCGACGACCGGTCGGGTGAGCGGTTGGCCCCCCATCGAACCGTGGAAGGCGGCATCACCGAAGGCGAACAGTCCACCGTCCGAGGCAACCTCGAAGTAGCCCTGGCCACCGGTCGTCGTCGCCATGCCGACGATCGGACGGTTGAGCGGCTGACCGCCCATGGACCCGTGGAAGGCGGCGTCGCCGAAGGCGAAGATCCCTCCGTCGGCGGCCACGTTCCAGTAGCCCCGCCCCGTGGCCGTGGCCGCCATCGACACGATGGGCGAGTTCAGGTGACCGGGTGCCGCAACGCCCAGCCAACCGGTGAGCTGGGGGTTCTGATGGAACATCGGCCAGGACCGGAGGCCGAGCGTGTGGCCGGACGAGCCGGACACCACGTAATGCTGGACGATGCCCTCGTTGCCGGATCCGTAGCCGGCGATGGTGATCCCGATGGCGCCACCGGGATCGACGGTCACGAGCGGCGTGTTCTGCAGCGCCACGGTGCCCGCTCCCAGGGTCGCCACCAGCTGCGCGCTGCGCCCGTCGAAGATCTCGAGCCCACCGGTGGTCGGCACGAGTACGTCGTTGTAGCCACCACCGGTGAGGTCGGCGAGTGCGACGCCGCCGATGATGCGTCCCGGGGTCGAGACCGGCCAGCCCGGAAGGGCTGCTCCGTTCGCACCGTTGAGCGCCCACACCTTCCCGCCGGAGCCGGTGTCGACACCTTCGACGACCTGCTCGCCGCCGTCGCCCAGGACGTCGCCGATCGCAGGACTGCTCACCGTGTTGCCGCCCAGGTCGTCGCGCCAGGCGATGTTGCAGTGGGAGTCGGAGGCGAACAGCGCGTTCGTGTCGGAAGCGCCCGGCCAGTAGGACCCCGTCCCGAAGGCGATCCCGACGGCACCGCCTCCGAGGAAGTTCCCCACCGCGGTAGACGAGTCGACGGTCTGGTTGGTGTCGTAGTGGCAGAGCTGATTGCCGCCGGCCCCGAGGATCCGCAGGTGCCCACCGTTGGAGTACTGCTGACCGAAGGCGAGGCCGGCCGTCGAGTCGCCGCCCTGCACCACCTCGGTCTGTCCGTTGCCGTAGACGTCCGCCAGGGACGGTGTGGTGAACCCGCTGTCGGCGGTGAAGAACGGCCACCCGGGGAGCGTGCTGCCGTTCCCTGCGTTGAGCGCGTACTCGTTCTGCCCGAGGGACGGGCCGACCACGGCCGGGGTGCCCTCGAGAGTGCCCACGGCCAGCGAGGACTGGACCCCGTAGTTGCCGTTCGGGTCCGTGGCCAGACGGGCCCAGGTCTGCTTGCCGTTGTGATCGAGCCCCACGTACCCACCCGTCGTGGGCTGCGCTGCGTTGCCGGTGCCGACGTAGACGGAATCGGTGCCCGATCCGTCCGGGCCGACCGCGGGCGTCGAGTCGACGGGAGCCCCGACGTGGGCCGGCCAGCCCGCGACGCCGGATCCGTCCGAAAGGTGGAAGGCGTACACGCCCCCGGCGCGGTCGCCGACGACGACCGACGGCCCGCCCCCGTCCAGCGTGGCCACGTTCGGCGAGCTCTGGGCCACAGGTCCGCCACCATCGGGGAGCACCTGCTGCCACGCCAGCCCCACCTGCGCCAGGTGCGCCGTCACCGCCGCACCGGACGTCACCGGAGCCACGACGGCGAGGGCCGGAAGGAGGGCCGCCAACGCCACCACTAC
>Ga0075019_10002375_pt1 | contig 10693 bp, 8 predicted proteins | sample ColStrG_CSR_2013_FD_71473 | JGI IMG/M metagenome (GOLD analysis project Ga0075019, IMG submission 71473) | Freshwater sediment microbial communities in response to fracking from Pennsylvania, USA - Cold Stream Run_MetaG_CSR_2013 | ecosystem: Environmental > Aquatic > Freshwater > Creek >...
TTTTGGGCTCGGTGGTGCTCAGAAGATTTTCGGCGTGACTCCGGATCTGGCGTGTTTCGGCAAGGCGATGGGCAACGGTTTTCCGATTTCGTGCGTCCTGGGCCGCGCCGACATCATGCGCATTTTTAATGAGATCTTTTATAGCTTCACCTTCGCCGGAGAAGTCGCGTCGATGGCGGCGGCGCTGAAGGTGCTCGATATTCTCGAGCAAACCGACGCCTTGGTGCGGATCGAGGCCAATGGCCGCACGCTTCAGGACGGAATCAATTCCATGGCAAAAGAGGCAGGGCTCGCAAAACGCGTTCATGCGATCGGGCGTCCGCAATGGTCTCTGATCAAGTACACGGACGAAGCCGGGGCGGACAGCCCGCTCCTCAAGAATCTCTTTCAACAGGAGGCGGTGAAGCGTGGCGTCCTGCTGCTGGCCACTCATAATCTGACGGCGGCTCACGACACGCACGCGATCCACAAGACGCTGGAAGTGTATGCGGATGTGATGAAAACGTTGGCGGCCTGGTTTGCCGATTCCGAACCGGCGCGCTTCCTGGAAGGGCCGATGACGCAACCAGTGTTCCGAGTGCGATGAATCTTCTTTTCCGGACGGATGCCAGCGTCGCCATGGGAACTGGCCATGCCATGCGTTGCCTCGCACTCGCCCAGGCCTGGATCGATTCTGGGAGACGTGCGGCTTTTGCCATGGCCGAGGCTACGCCTTCAATTCAAAAGAGGCTGGCGAGCGAGCGCTGCGAAGCGCTCGCAATTTCGGCGAAGGCTGGAGATTTGGAGGACGCGAAGCAAACCATTGCTCTGGCGCACCAAGCGCGGTCAGAGTGGATCGTTGTCGATGGCTATCAATTCACGTTCGAGTATCAGAGTGCGCTGAAGGCTGCGGGATGCAAGGTTCTGTTTCTTGACGATTACGGACACGCCAGCCGATATTCTGCAGACTTGGTTCTCAATCAGAATGTATGCGCCAGGGAAGCGCTTTATGCCAGCAGGGAAGCGTATACGCGGCTTCTGCTGGGCCCGCGCTATGCGTTGTTAAGAAGGGAGTTTGCCCCGTGGCGCGGCTGGAAAAGAGAGGTGGCTTCCACGTGCCGCCGCCTGCTGGTGATGATGGGAGGCAGTGACCCAGGGAATCTTACCGGGCGCGTGATCTCAGCCTTGGAACGGTTTCATGATCTTGAAGTGACGGTCGTAGTGGGCGGCAGCAATCCGCATCTGGCAGAGTTGGTAGGCCACGTCGAGCGATCGGGGCAGACGATTACATTGGAGCAGGACGTTGCCAACATGCCGGAGCTGATGGCCACAGCCGATGTCGCTTTTTCTGCGGCGGGTTCGACGTGCTGGGAGCTGTGTCTGATGGCACTTCCTGCAATGCTGATCGACGTGGCAGCAAATCAGACCGCGCTTGCGAAGGAACTGGATCGAAGCGGGTGCGCCGTTCACGTTGGAGATCGCACAGTTAGCGCATCCGCAATTGCGGAAGTATTGGGCAGAATGCTGGGGTCCTGGGAACTGCGGCGGCTTTTATCGCAGCGCTGTCGCACACTGGTGGACGGTGGCGGAACCGGCCGTGTGCTTAGCGAACTCGCTCCAGGTTGAGGAGAATCATGCGCGTCTTCTGTCTTTGCAACAATTGGCTGGGCTGGCAGGCGCTGAAGTGGCTGCGTGAACAGGGCGACGAGATTGTCGGGCTCGCGGTCCATCCTGAAGCGCGCTCCAAATATGGAAGTGAGATTCGCCGCGAGGTTGAAAACACAGACTGTTTGATTCTAGATGGTTCTCGGCTGAAGGAGACCGCTCTTCTCGAGCAGGTCCGAGAGCTGAACGCGGATATAGCCGTCTCGGTGTTGTTTTCCTACGTTTTGCAGGCCGAATTCCTCAGGCTTTTCCCGCGAGGCTGTATCAACCTCCATCCCGCGCTTCTTCCCTACAATCGTGGAAGCTTCCCCAATGTTTGGAGTATCGTGACAGGCACTCCGGCCGGCGTGACGCTGCACTACATTGACCAAGGAATTGATACCGGAGACGTGATCGCCCAGAAACAAGTTGAGGCGAAGATCACCGACACCGGTGCGAGCCTTTACCGCAGGCTCCAAGTCGAGGCGATGGAACTCTTCAAATCCGCTTGGCCGTCCATCCGTGTGGGAAACAGTTCCCGGAGTCCGCAACCAGCAGGTACGGGAAGTTACCATCGCGCGCGCGACGTTGAACAGATCGATGAAATTAACCTGCAACAGTCTTATCGCGCGCAAGACTTGCTGAATGTGATTCGCGCCCGCACATTCGCGCCCTATCACGGCGCATATTTCATCCATCAGGGCCGGAAGATTTATCTCCGTCTGGAGCTGTACGAGGAAGAACGGAAAACGGATTGAAAATGCCGGCGGAAATCAAAGTCGGGAAGCGAATCATCGGGACGGGGCATCCTGTCTACGTGATCGCCGAGGTGTCGGCCAATCATCACCAGGATTTCGATCAGGCAGTGAAGATTATTCGCGCTGCGAAAGAGGCCGGCGCGGATGCCGTGAAGCTGCAGACCTATACCCCCGATACCATTACGATTGCCTGCGACCGGCCGGAGTTCCGAATCGAGGGCACCATCTGGAATGGGCGCAATCTGCACGAGCTCTACGGTGAGGCGTACACGCCCTGGGAGTGGCAGCCTCGGCTCAAAGAGGTTGCGAACGATCTCGGCCTCGATCTGTTCTCCACACCCTTTGACGCCACAGCGGTGGACTTTCTTGAGGGCATGAAGGTTCCAGCGCACAAACTGGCATCGTTCGAGCTGGTGGATATTCCTTTGATTCGGAAGATGGCGCGCACCGGAAAGCCGTTGATCATGTCGACCGGAATGGCGACTATCGAGGAAATCGAAGAGGCGGTGCAGGCGGCACGCCAGGCAGGAGCCGAACAAATTGCGCTGCTGAAGTGTACGAGTGCGTACCCGGCGGTTGCGGAAGAAATGAATCTGCGCACGATTCCGGAGTTGGCGCGCCGCTTCGATGCGCCTGTGGGACTCTCGGATCACACCATGGGAATTGCGGCTCCGGTGGCGGCGGTTGCGCTGGGGGCGTGCATTATCGAAAAGCATCTGACTCTATCGCGGTCGGAGCCAGGTCCGGACAGCGCCTTTTCTTTGGAGCCTCAAGAGTTCAAGGAGATGGTGGAGGCGGTGCGCACGGCTGAGAAAGCTTTGGGTGAAGTGCACTTCGGAGTCAGCGCCAAGGAGGCCAGCAGCCGCGTGTTCCGGCGCTCGCTTTTCGTCGTGCAGGAGATAAAACAGGGGGAAGTATTTACCCTTGAGAACATTCGCTCCATCCGCCCAGGGTACGGCTTGCACACACGCCACCTGCCGGAGATTCTAGGTAGGCGTGCCGCTTGCGACATCGAGCGCGGAACGCCACTGCACTGGGACCTGGTCAGCCCGCGATGAGAATTGTCAGTCCTTTGCTGAAGCGAGTGGTGTACCCGTCATTATCTTCGATGGGAATGTTCCACCGTTCGACTGCGCGGGGACTGGCGGTGGTGACCTACCACGGCGTGCTCCCGAGCGGTTACGAACCGATTGACCCCGCGTCCGACGGAAATCTGATCACGGCGGAAACTCTTCGCAGGCAGTTGCGCCTGCTGAAAACCCACTACGACGTGGTCTCCCCTGATGACGTGCTGGGCTGGCTGCAAGGCGGCGAGCTGCCGGCTCGGGCTGTGCTGCTTACTTGCGATGACGGCCTGCTGAACCATCTCACCGATATGCTGCCGGTGCTTCAACAGGAAGGAGTGAAGTGTCTGTTCTTTGTGACCGCAGCTTCGGCGGGAGAAGAACGCGAGATGCTGTGGTATGAAGATCTTCTTCTGCTATTTCTTTTTGCGGCGGAAGGTCCCCTGGAAGTTTCGCGCGGTGCGATTGAGATTCGCAGCGAGCTTGGATCGCGCGAGCAGCGCCGTGCGCTTTGGTGGGATTGTGTGAAGCGGTTGTCGCAACTGGATGCGGAGGCGCGATGCGCCTTCGTGGCGGCGATCCGCGAGCAGATCGGACCCAGTTCGTGGAGAGGCCTCGACCGCGCAGATCCGGTTGCGTGCCGGCGATTTGGATTGATGACTTGCGGCGAACTTCGCCAGTTGGTTGTCGCTGGTATGACCATCGGCGCTCACACGGTGAGTCATCCCGTGCTGTCGCAAGTGGCGACGGAGCTGGCTTTCGCCGAAATCGCAGAGAGCCGGAAGCGGTTGGAAGGCTTCTTGCAGCAACCTGTGTGGGCATTTGCATATCCTTTCGGCGATGCGCAGTCGGTTACGGCCCAAGTGCTCCAGTTGGCCGAGCAGGCGGGGTTCAAGGCAGCATTCCTGAATTATGGCGGAGGTCTGGGGGCGGAGCTTCCGCGTTTCGCGCTGCCGCGCGTTCACGTCACCTCAGACATGAGTCTGGGAGAGCTCGAGGCGCACGTGTCGGGATTTTATGCTCGCCTCCGGCGACTGTCAGTGGGTGGGATGTGAAGTGAAGCCCGAGCGCTTTTTTCAACCTTTCCTCATATATCCTAATGTGGCTTCGCAAAGGCTGATTCTGTGCGTATCGGTGTACTTCGCGAGATTCCCGACGATCCTGCGCTGCGCGAGCAGTGGAACGGACTAGCATTCCGGACTCGCAACCCGCAGGTTTTCTATACTTACGAGTGGGCTCGGGCGGTGCAGTTCGCTTACGGGACGGAGCTTTGTCCTTTGCTGCTTCTGGGGTACGACAAAGCGGAACGGCTGGTTGGCGTGGCTGCACTGGCGGCGCCGGAGTCAGGTCCGGTTTCGTTCCTCGGCGCAAATACAGGGGACTACTGCGACTTCATTGCTGATGAGCTACATGCCGGAGAGTTCACCGCTCAGGTTTTGCAGACACTGAATCGAGAAGGATACAGCGACATCGTTCTCACAAATTTCCCCGTGGATTCGCCTGCTTACGCTGCGCTCCACGCGGCTGCACGGTCGAGCCATTTCCATGTTTACGAGCGTACGGCGTACCTATGCGCTCAAGTCCAGCTGTCGGCCATCATCGGAGATGGCGGGAAGATCGACTTGCCACGACAGAAGATGGTGCGGCGCTCGTTGCGGGCCATGGGAGGCGAGGCGCCAATCAGGGTCTTCAAACAATCTTCTTTGGAGCAGGTTGGTCCGATGCTGCCAGAATTCTTTCGTGCTCACGTGGCACGATTCCTGGCAACCGGGCGCATCAGCAATCTAGCGCGTCCGGAGCGTCGCATGTTTCTTGCCGAATTGGCCCGCTTGCTTTCTCCCACCGGATGGCTGTGCCTGACCAGGATGAATGTTGGTCCCCGAACTATCGCGTGGAATTATGGATTCGAATTCTGTTCAACCTCGTTCTGGTATCAGCCTACGTTTGTCAACGACCTGGAAAAGTATTCTCCCGGCTTCGTGCTACTCTCCAGTCTGATTGAGGGGGTTGTGCGCGACTCCAAGATTCAGACGGTGGATTTGGGGTTGGGGGCGGAAGGTTACAAGGAAGCTTTCGAGAACGCTACTCGCCGCACCATGTACGTGACCTTGCATCGCTCCACGCTAAGGCATTGGAAAGAGATTGTGCGCTATCGGGTCGCGGCTGTGATCGCCACCCGGCCACATCTAGCACAGACCGTGCGGAATCTACTGGCGAAGGCCAGAGGGGTAAAGCGGCGGATACGGGAGTACGGACTGATCTCAACGCTTGGCTGGTTTTTGTCGAGAGTTCGGCGATGGCTCAGCTCCGCCGAGGAAGTCTTCTTTTTCGAGGGTGGAACCGCTGCAGGTGAATCCTGTGAGGGGTTCTCCATCCTTCCGGTCGGTTACGAAGCGCTCGCCGAAGCCGCTATGCAATGCTATGACGACGACGAGACGTTGCAATACTTGACGCGTGCCGGTCAACGTCTGCGCAAGGGCGGTGGCGAGGGTTTTGTTCTAGTAGACAATGCGGGCAGGCCCGTGCATTTTTCGTGGGTAACCGCTTTCGATGGTTTCTTCCTCTCGGAACTGAATGCCAAAGTGGACGCTCCCTCTGCGAACTGTGTCATGCTCTTCGATTGTTGGACACCGGCCGCTCACCGGGGCCACGGATTTTACGCTGAGGCGGTGAATCGGGTGACGCGGGAACTGCGGGAGCGAGGCGACTCTCCGTGGATCTTCAGCGCGGGCAGCAATACTGCATCAATGCGAGGGCTGGCCAAGACCGGTTTTCATCGTCGTTATTCGCTGGTGCGGAAGCGCCTGTTAGGCTGGCAATGGATCGAGGGCACGCCGCCGTGGATGAGTGAAGCGCCCGGCACAGAGGTCTCGGCTCAAATCTGAAGCGACGGCACGACCGGAGCCATCTGCATCATGCGCGTTCTCCTGCTGCATCCTGAAGATTCGCCGCGCTACGGACCCTGGTCCCAGCAGGGCTGGGACCTCGTGGTCGATTTAGGCAAGTCCTCCCGATTTTCCGAGCAAGAATGGAGCGAGAAGTGCGAGTGTCCAATTCTGCGGGCAGACGTCTTTCGGGAAGGAATTGCTGACGCAAGGCGAGTACGGGAAATTCTCTCCGTAGGCCGAGGCCGGCTGGTGGATGAGGAGGGAGTCGACTGGTGGGATTTAAATCTGCGATTCGTTCCGGAGGCTCTTTCGACACTTACCTTGATCAGAGTGGCGGCTCAACTCAGCGGTCAGGCCGAGCTTTGGGCCACCCGCGCGGGGTGGAGGGTCAGCGTTGTTGGCGCGCTTTGCAAGCTCCCCGTGCGGAGTTTTGGAAGCGGACGGGTTGCGCAGTCTATGGGCCGGGTGGGGCATTACGCAGGCGTCTTTCGGCGTTTTTTGCCGGCTCAGATCAAAGAGATTGTTCTGGATAAATATGATTCCGGCTACCGCTGGCGAGGGAGGTTTGCACCGAAGCCTGGGCGTTGTGCGGAGCCGGTTGTGCTGCTGCCCAGCGCTTACGTAAATGTCTCGCGCATGGCTTCCGCCTATGCGCGTCTGCTCCCGGAGCAGTCGTTCCTGTTAATCGCGGCGCGGCAGAGTGCGAGGCAGTTCGTCCCCCCGGCAAATGTGCAAGTACGCGACTTAGCCGCTTATGCCAGTGGCGACTTTCCTGAAGGAGAAGCAGACTCTCTTTTGGCTCGCTGGACGAAACTCAAGACCGATCTGCGGGAGAGCACGGAGTTGCAGTTGCTGATGCGAGCGGGAATCTTTGAGCTATTCCCCGGTTGGCTGCGCGACGGCCTTGGCGCCCGCAACGCATGGCGAGAAGTACTCGAACGCGAACCGGTGTGCGGAGTGCTTTGCGGCGACGACAGCAACATGACCACCCGGATTCCGGTGGTGCTCGCAGCCAAGAGGGGCATCGCCACAGCGGATTTTCATCATGGAGCGTTTGATGGACGTTATCTGCTGAAGGATTTGATCTCCGACGTCTACCTGACCAAGAACGAAATGGAGCGGGATTACCTATCCCGGGTTTGCGGCCTTCCAGCGGCAAGACTAACGATAGCTGCGCCCAAGCCTTCTTGCGCTCCTTCGCCCGGCGAACCGAAGAAGCAGGACGGTGCGGCGGCTGTGTTTTTTTCTGAGCCGTACGAATTGGCGGAAATGCGTGCGGAGGAAGTGTATCGCGAGCTTCTCCCGGCTCTGGTTCGGTTGACGCGCGAGAATGGACGGTCGCTCATCATCAAGTTGCATCCGTTTGAAAGCCGCGCGCAGCGCGCCCGCATCGTGCGAGACGTCCTTGGGGAGAAGAACGCTGAAGCTGTAACGCTGGTTGATGGTCCCTTGACGCCGACATTGATGACCCACGCCTGGTTCGGAATCACGGTCGAATCGACAGCGGTTATGGATTGCCTCGAAAATGGCGTGCGTTGTTTCCTGTGTGCCTGGCTGACGCACTCGCCATACGGCTACCTGGAACAATATGTCCGCTTTGGTGTCGGAGAAGTTGTGCACGATTTGCGGGAGGTGGGTGAGATCCCTGCACGGCTGGCAGGTCTTAGCCCTACGCGCCCGCCTGTACGCTTGTCCGAAGCAGTCGATGCTTCCGTGTTGAAGCGATGGCTTTCCTCAAAGTCGCAGGACACGACCGGTGCGAGGTCGGTTTCATGAACGATTCCATTGCCAACATCGCGCCTGACACCACATCCGGAACGCAGGAGTTTCGTTCGCAGGTAGGGCACATTTCGCGACAGTCGGGCGTCTTCTTTGCGGGAACTGTTTTCACGGCGTGCCTGGGATACCTGTTCAAGGTTTACCTGGCGCGTGTACTCGGGGCTGAAGATCTGGGTGTTTTCGCGCTCGGGGTCACGCTCATCGGGTTCATTGGGATATTCAACACTCTGGGATTGTCTCAGTCAGCCGTGCGCTTTGTGGCTGAGTACCAGGCGAGAAAGGAATTCAAAGAACTGCACGCCCTGCTTTGGCGCGGCGCCGGCCTCCTACTGGCTACGAACGTAATTCTGGCGGTAGTACTGCTGATCTTCGGCAGGTTCGTGGCCGTTTCCTTTTATCACTCACCTCGCCTGGTGAAGTTCTTGCCGTTCTTTGCGGTGCTCATGCTGTTCAACGTGCTGGGCGGGTTTTATGGAAAGGTGCTCGCCGGATACCGCGACGTTAAGCTCAGAACGCTAATTGTCAATTTTTTTGGGAGCCCGTTGCAGATGCTGCTTGCCATTCTGCTTATCTCGGCGGGCATGGGACTGGCTGGTTACATTCTGGCGCAGATTATCACGGCCGTGGTCGGGTTCGTTCTTTTGCTGTGGGCGGTGCGAAAGTTCACACCGCCCACAGCGCGATTTTCCGCCTTGCCGGGTGCATTCCCTAAAAGAGAAGTCTGGTCGTTCTCGGCAGCCATGGTGGGGCTTAGCGTCGCGGAATTTGCGATCTCGCAGGCGGACCGCGTCGCTTTAGGCATTTATCGCAGCGCGCGCGAAGTGGGAGTCTACTCGGTGGCCTCGGCCGTCGTTGTGTACGTCCCGCTCGTCTTGAGTTCGATCAATCAAATTTTCGGACCGACAATTGCCGATCTGCACACGCGCGGGGAGCGGGCTTTGCTGGGGCGGTTGTTCCAGTCGCTGACCAAGTGGATCATCGCGCTTACTATGCCGTTGGCCCTGGTGATCATCGTGCTGGCGCGTCCACTGATGCGAATTTTTGGCCCCGACTTCGAGGCAGGTTGGCCAATATTGGTCATCGGTACGTTGGGCCAGCTGGTGAACTGCGGAGTCGGCTCTGTGGGTTATCTGTTGCTGATGTCGGGTAATGAAGGCCGGCTCATGAAGGTGCAAGTCTCGATGAGCCTGGTCATGCTCGCTCTGAGCGCTGCGCTCGTTCCGATCTGGGGGATGTCGGGAGCGGCTCTGGCGGCAGCTTTGACTAATGCCGGCTCGAACGCGTGGAATCTCTTGCAGGTGCGGAAGGCGCTGGGGCTGTCTCCTTATAATCGCGGCTATCTGCAACTCATCCTGCCCACCGTGACGGTTCTTGCACTAACGCTCGTGTTCAAGAAATATCTGCATATCTTCCATCACGACTGGATCGCTGTTGCGGTAGCGCTGGTATCGGCTTATGCGGTTTTCGCAACCATTGTCCTTCGGAGCGTGCTGGATGCCGATGATAGGCTGGTCGCGACGGCGATTTGGTCGCGGGTTCGGGGAGCGTTCACAGGCCTGCGTACGAATGGTGAGGCATGACAGAGACAAGAGACGTTCGGCTTCCCGCGGAACTGTGCGCAGCCATCGAACAGAAGTTCGCTCAGACGTTCGGCAGCCTCGAGGAGTTATTGATATTTGTCCTGCGTGATTTGTCCCGCGACGACGCCGCTCAATTCGATCAGAACGAACAGAAGATGGTCGAAGAGCGCTTGCGGGATCTTGGGTATTTGTGAATTTCGCCGGGAATTTGAACCGTATTGGCACGATGAAAGCTGTGCTGCATACCGACCGCTGAATGTCGAACTTCATGTTGAGGTCCGCTCGAAAGCTGTGGCAGCGTGGGAGGAATCTTCTCCCGGTTGAGGGTTTCCACTTCGATCGTCCGCTCGTTTTACTGCAAAGCGATGATTGGGGTCGCGTCGGTTTGCGCGATCAGGAAGGCCTCGAAGAACTGCGTGCGGCTGGAGTAGAAATCGGGGCGCGCCCTTACGACTTCTACACGCTGGAGACCGCCGAAGATCTGGCTGCGCTATCTGAAACACTGAAGGGGCATCGTGATTCCAGTGGGCGTCATCCCTGTCTGCAGATGAACTTCATCGTCGGCAATCTGAACTTCGCGCAGATGGCCGAGGAGGGATTCCGCCAGATTCACTTCCTTCCTCTGGCCGAAAGCCTTCCTCTGCATTGGAGCCGTCCTGGGCTGATCTCGGCTTATAAAGAGGGAATCGCGCAATCGCTTTTCTATCCCGCTCTGCACGGGACAATTCACTTCTGCCGACAGTCTGTTGAGCGAAATGTCCGCGAAAACGGTGAGCGCGGAGACCTTCTGCGCGTACTCTGGCGGGCCAGCACGCCTTACATTCATTGGCGTATGCCTTGGATCGGCTATGAATGCTGGGATCCCGAGCAGCCTGAGGAAGAAAGATTTCTGCCCGCGGAGACGCAGCGGGAACTCATCGGCCATGCTGTGGGAGGCTTTGCCAAGTTGTTTGCGACGCTGCCGCGATCGGCGTGCGCTCCCGGCTATCGCGCCGATGACG
>Ga0075019_10002376_pt1 | contig 10693 bp, 9 predicted proteins | sample ColStrG_CSR_2013_FD_71473 | JGI IMG/M metagenome (GOLD analysis project Ga0075019, IMG submission 71473) | Freshwater sediment microbial communities in response to fracking from Pennsylvania, USA - Cold Stream Run_MetaG_CSR_2013 | ecosystem: Environmental > Aquatic > Freshwater > Creek >...
CCGTCTCGTTGTACGCCAAGAACCTCGATTCCGGCGCCACCGTAGGCATCCGCGAAGCCGTGCCCGTCCGCACCGCGAGCACCATCAAGCTGGCCATCATGGCTGCGGTCTTCGACCTCGTCGCCCGCGAAAAGGCCAAGTGGACGGAGCCGCTCACCATCACCGCCGCCGAAAAGGTCTCCGGCTCCGGCGTCATCGGCAGCGAGCTTTCCGACGGCGTCCAGCTTCCCCTCCGCGACCTCGTCCACCTCATGATCGTTCTCAGCGACAACACCGCCACCAACATGATTCTGGAGCGCATCACTCCCGATGCCGTCAACGCCTACCTCGACCGCATTGGCCTCCCGACCACGCGCTCGCTCCGCAAGATTCGCGGCGATGGCGCGCAACTCAAGCCGGCCACCGGTTTTTCCGCAGCCGGTAAGCTGCAAGAGAATCAACCCTACGGCATCGGTGTCTCCACCCCGCGCGACATGGCCAGCATCCTGGAACGCATCGAACGCGGCCAACTGGTCAGCCCCGAGGCATCGCGCGAGATGATGGCCATCCTCAAACGCTGCCAGGACGATTCCGGCATTCGCCGTAAGCTGGGCGATCTCCCGGTTGCCAACAAAACGGGCGCGCTCGACGCGCTCCGTTCCGATGTTGGCATTGCTTACACCAAGACGGGCCGCATCGCGATGGCCATCACAGTTGACGGCATGCCCAAGACCGACTACTCGCCCAACAACGCCGGATCGCTGCTCATCGCCGATTTGGCCAAGCTCCTCGTCGATGGCCTCCGATAGGCTTGCGAGGCCCGAGCCGTCCCTACACTGCCCGCGCCGCTTCCAGCGAGTCGTAAAACGAAAACACCGTGTCGAGCAGGCTCACCCGAAACGTCTGCAACACATGCCCGGTGGCCCCCGCCATCCGCATGTCGCCCCCAACCGCTGCGATCTTGTTGAAGCTCCAGATAAAACGGCCAACGCCCGTGCTGTCGATCGCGGTCACACCCGCGAGGTTGAAGATGATCGTGCGCGTCCCCATCCGCAACAACTCATCCACCAGATTCACGATCTGCTCGCTTTCCAACCCGAGCATGATCTTTCCTGCGAGCGTCACCTCGACCGCCCCTGCCGCGACCTCCCGATGGCTGATTTCCATCGCCATAGCAGGCTCCAGTGTAAGCCGAATTGATGCTGTCCCGCCACCCCGGTGCCATTCCCGCACCTCAGAGGTCCTGCCACCACGACTCGGGCGAATCCTGAACTTCGGGACCGGAGACCTGCCGCGCGGCGAGCCAGCGCCACCGTTCTTTTCTTGATCTACCCTTGATTCCAATTGGGATGCGTGCTACTGGTGGCTGCTGAGAACCAGCTATGCAACGACGCGATTTCCTCAAATCCGCGGCCGCCGGCGGCGCCGGCTGGACGATCCTCAATAGCGGCACGCTGCGCGGGCAAAACGCCCCGAGCAACAAGCTGAACATCGCCCTCATCGGTGTATGGGGCCGGGGCACCGCCCACTACAACACGCTCCGCAGCGAGAATGTAGTGGCCCTCTGCGACGTCAACGATAACCGCACCAAAGAAGCTCTCGAGATCTTCCCCAAAGCCAAGACCTATTGGGACTGGCGCAAGCTGCTCGACCAAAAAGACGTGGAGGCCGTGATGATCTGCACCGCCGACCACCACCATGCCTTCATTGCCAACTGGGCCATGAACCGCGGCATGCACGTCTACTGCGAAAAGCCCATGGGCATCAGCGTGGGCGAGGTGCGTACCCTGCGCGCCAACTATCTCGACAAAAGGGGCAAGCTGGCCACCCAACACGGCACGCAGCGGCATGCCTACCCGAACTTCGAACGTCTGCGCGAACTCATTCTGGATGGCGCCGTCGGCGAACTGAAGACCGTTCACGGTTGGGACAGCCGGCAGCTTCCCAGGCCAGGTTATCCGCCCGCCGAGGGAATGGCGCCGCCGTTTCTGCACTATGAGCAGTGGATCGGCCCGTCGCCCTACCATGCTTATAGTCCCCAGTACTTTGGCGGCTCTTCGGGGATGAACTGCCTGTTCTGGAATATGTACCGGGATTTCGGCGTCGGCCAAATGGGCGACATGGGGGCCCATACGATGGACCTGCTCTGGAACGCCATCGACGCGGGAGCTCCGTCGGCGATCGAGGTGGATCAGGAAGTCAGCGACAAATACAATCCCGACATCACTCCGGTAAAGCTGAAGGTGAACTTCGAACATGCCGCGAACAACTGGCGCGGGCCGATCAACGTGGTCTGGTACCAGGGTGGGCTGAAACCGAACGCACCCAAGAACTACATCGATGTGTCGCACATCGCCAACGGCGCCATTTTCGAAGGCACCAAAGGCAGCATCCTGGCCGACTTTACCACGCGTGTGATCATTCCCAACAACGACGATGGCGACCTCACCTACTACAAGCGGCGCAATCCGAACGAACTGCTCCCCCTAATCGGCGGCACCGGGCAGGTGACGCAAGCGCCGGCCGGCGGCGGCGGTGGCATGGCCGGCCGGCAAGGCGGACGTGGGGGCGCGGGGGCGGGCGGCAGAGCTGGTGGTCGCGGTCTGCCCACTGGCATGACCACCATGCCAAGCGCAGAAGTTGCGGCCAACGGATTCCCGACGGTCCAGTTTACCGAACCCGGCGTCCCGGCTGCGCTGGGGCTTCCGAACACCAATGTCCAGGCTATTCTGCAGGCCGAACAGAGCGGACGCGCTCCAGGGACCGGTGGCGACGTCTTCCAGGCGGACTGGATCGACGCCTGCAAAGGCAAGAGCAACGGCGTTGTGCACGGAACCAGCAGCAAGACCCACTGCGACTTCGATTACTCCGGGTCGATGATGGAGCAGATGCTGCTTGGCCTGGTGGCACACCGCGCCGGCAAGAAACTCTTGTATGACCCGGCTACCGGCCGTGTGACCAATGCGCCCGAAGCCAACGACTACCTCAAGCGGCAATACCGTTCGGGCTGGACGTTGAATGGGTAAGCTCAGCCGGGGGGCTGCAGCAGGCGATATTCGATTTTGCGCAGCCGCCCGCTGGTGTTGTACGACGCAAAGCCGAAGGGCGCCGAGAGCTTGATCTCTCCGTAACGCAGGCCGATGGAGCGGCCGCGGATCTCCACGTTGACAATGGTGCGGTCGTCGATCCAGGCGATGATGCGGTCGCCGGTGACCCGGAGCCGGAACGCATACCAGCGGCCGGTTTCAAAGGTGAAATACGATCGGGTTTCGTTGTCGGAGGCGTCCCAACCGTCGATGCTCGAAAGGCCAACGATGTCGCCGCCCCAGCCGCCCGTCACCCATGTGCAGAAGGAATCTTGCACCGGGAAGGTCAGGCTCGCGAAAAAGTCGCCGCCCTTGATTCTGGCGGCTTCGAAGCGGACTTCATAGTTGGAGCGGGGCAGGGAATCGGTTCGTGTGATCCCCGTCATCGGCGCTCCGGCGTCGAGCACGAGGGCTCCGTCTTCAACCCGCACCTCACCGCGACCGGTGAAAGGTGTCTCACGCCAGCCCCGCAGGGATTTGCCGTCGAACAGCGATAGCCAGCCGCCGGTGCCAGCGTTCTGAGCTGCGGACACAAAGCAAAAGATCGCCGCTAGAAATGCGAGTGGCCGTGCGGTTGCGGACATGCCGCTACGGACTATAGCACGGGGGAACGTTGCCCAAAAGGCGGCAATGTACTGGGAGAGGCTACCGGTAAGCCCAACGCACCAGGTCACGGTTGAACTGGAAGTCTTGAGAGGACAGCCTGGTCTCGCAGTTGTAGATCACCAGCGGGACCTCCACTTCGTGCAGCGAACCGTGGGCCCGGTACTCGGCGGGAAGCGCTTCCGATTCCGTATCCAGTTCGCCGAAGACGGTGTCCCGGTCGCCCAGCACGGCGAGATCTCCAATGCGCGAAGCCATCAGGTGAAACCGCCGTGAAGCCTCGCTGCGCGTCAGCACCGATTCCACTCCTTCGATGCCCGACAACACGCGCGCCACGCGATCTACTTCCCGAACGCCTTTGCAATACACCCAAGCCACGCCACCATAACCGCGATGGTGCTTCATATACTTGTCGCGGTCCACCGAAATGGCGATGCGGATGGGCGCGCCCCGCCGGGCGCAGACCTTCTCCAGGTCCCAGCACCGGCTCTTGTGATTCATGCCGTGATCGGCCGTGAGCAGGAAGGCCGCATCGGGAGCGGCGGCGGCCGCTTCGCCCAACAGTTGGTCCAGCCGTGCCAGGTGCTCTTTCGATTCCGGCGCCTCGGGAGGCCACGTGTGCATCGGGTAGTCCGTGGTGTGGATGTACAGGCAGCCGAGATCGGGCTGGGTCTTCAGCAGATCGATCGCCGCCGTCATGAGCCAATAGTTGATCTCGCGGCTGTAAATATCCGGCGCGGGACCGAGCCGCCCCACCCAGGTTTCGTGCGGCGCTTCGGCAGCCAGTATCGAGTATGCGCCGGCCGAGAGCAGCGTCGTTGTCTTCTTCTTGGAGGACAGCAAGGCCGACTTCACGCCTCGATACTGCGCCCGCTGAAATAGGGTCGGCGCCATCACCAGATCCGCTGTCTCCATGTATTCTTCGCGCCCGGTGCGCTCGTCGAGGTACGAGTTGCCGGTGATGCCGTGCCGGTCGGGCCACACCCCGCAACAAATGGAAGCGTTATTGGTGTTCGTGACCGAGGGCATGGTGTCCTGAACGCGCCGGAAGAGCCCGGCCTGCCGCCATCGCGCCAGCACGGGCATGGGGCTCTGCTCCAGATACTCCACGCCGAAGCCATCGATCATCAGCACGACGATGCGCTGCGGCTTTCGTTGAGCGAAGGCCGGAGCGCTCAGCAGGGCAGCACCCGAAACCAGAAACTCGCGGCGGCTGGGTATCGTCAAGGGTGACATTGCTACTTGCATCCAGGCACGCGGAAAGCGCCAATCCGCGTCGAATAACTGGCCGCGCCGGCCTTCAGGTAGTCGCCCACGTACCAGAACGTGCAATCGTCGGAAGGGTCCATCGCCGTCGTCGCGTAATCCTCCCACCGCCCGGTATTGGTCTGCGACGCCTCGCCTTCTACCAGGACCGTTTCGTGAAAAGTCAGCAGGCTCTGTGGATCGCCCGCGCGCCGGGCCGCAAAACGTTGGCCGGCGAAATTCGGCGCACCGCCAAACGAATAGCCGATGCCGATGTTGCCCTGCCGGTCCATTCCCGGGCTAGCCATCCACCGGTAGGCGCCACCCGGCGCGTAGGTGCCCTGCTGGTAGAGGTACGGATCGCGCTTCTTGTCCAGCCGGAACTCGTACCAGCGCACGCCGCCACCGCCTGCCTCCGTGTTCACCGAGTGTACCGCCACAATCGATTCGTGTTCCTTCACGTAACGGTAGACCAGCCGCTGCATGATCTTGTCGCCCTGTGCATCCAGGCGCCGTGTAGTATCCGGCTGCGACACGCAGTCGGTCAGTTGTCCGCCGCACAGATAGTGATACGGTGCCACCCCGATCTTCACCGGGCCGGTGACGCCTGTATTCGCCGGCGTTTGCCAATCGACGTGAAACTTCCACACGTAGATCCCGTCGTCTTCGAGTATGTTCTTGAGCTGCGTGCCACCGGCCGCCATCATGATGTTGGGTGCGCCTGGCGGGGGCAGGCGCGTGCCATCGATATCGGCGTTGTTCAGGAAGTTGACGCCGTTGATGATCAGGCACTGCTCGGTCGCCGGCAGGCCCTGTAGCATCCGGTTCCTGTCGGCAACGCAGGCATGCTTCTGGATCACGTCATCGCCAGTGCTGGTCGGAAGGTAGTAGCCATCGGGCCAGATGGCCGGCCGAGGGTAATCCGGAAACAGTTTGCGGCGAAACTCGTAGTGGTGGTACGGCCCCTGCGGGTCGCCGCCGGTGCTGATCGCGTAGCACATGGCGTAGGGCTCTTCGGGCCGCTCGGGGATCTTGCGGAAGATGGGCAACACGAAGAGCCAGCGCTCGGCCAGTTGGTCGTAGCGCACCACCGCGTCGCCGCTCACCATGCTCTCGCACGGCCCGCCGAAGCCCTTGAAGATGCTGTTGGTGACCACGGCGCCGTACAGCACTTTGCCGGTCGCGCCGTACTGCGCGCCCTTCTTGGTGAAGATCGCCATGCGCGAATTCACGATCTGGACGACGTGGTTCGGCCCCACCGCCAGGCTGTTGTCCGAGGGGTTGCGCCCGGCCGCCGTTCCCTGTGGCCCTTCGAACCCAACACCCAACCCATCGAAACTCTCCGCAACCGCCAAGGCCGGCCGCGACCCCTGCGACCTCTGCTCGATCGAAGACGGCACGGCTGCCAGCGCAGCCGCAACCAGAATCGCGACCCAGACCCGGTTAGCCAAAGACATACAGGCGCAATTATAGCGGGTGTGCGGCGCCGCAACAGCGTCGCCGGGGCGGCACAGAGCCACGATATCGCCTTCGTTTCCGGAGTTGATGTTGCCGTTGGAAGGCCGCGTGCTTCTCCGACGGCCATGCGCAAAAGCACCGTGACCTTAGTGACTGGCTTGGTTGGACTGTGTCTTTGGGCGCAGGGCACCAAGAGCCTGGCCCAGTTCTCAGGCCGTTGGGAAGCGAGTTTCCAGGATACGGTATTCCTGATTCTCCAGATCGAGACCGAGGGAGGCATCGCTGGAACGCTCGTTGCAGGAAGTATCTCGCTCAACGAAGACGGAGATCTGATTCAGGCAGGACCAGTGGCAAGCGAACCGGCCGCCATACGGAACGCCAAAGTGGACGGCGCCACGCTCTCCTTCGAGTTCCAGGAACCCGGCGATGACGAGGTGATGAAGTTCGAGCTCAAGATCACGGGAGACGGAGCCGGCACCCTTCGCATCGTCGACGAGCACGTGCCGAAAATGAAAGGTTTTGCCATCAAGCGGACCGCCCGCTAGAAAGTTGGCGCAGTCGGCCCACAAGAAGCTGCGGCTTAACCAGCTGCTTAAATGGTGCCCGGGGCGGGACTTGAACCCGCACTCTCCTTGCGGAAAAGAGGATTTTAAGTCCTCTGCGTCTGCCGATTTCGCCACCCGGGCAAGAAGGAAGCCCGCTCGGTGAGCGGATGGGTGCAACACCAGTTTAGCCGAAAGCTTTCCTACTTCCCACTGGTCGCCCTGAGTCGCCGACACGGGCTACTGGTGGGGAATAGGCTGGAAAAGCGAGAAGACGGCGCCTTGGGGGTCGGCGACCACGGCCATGCGGCCGACGCCTTCCATCGTAAACGCCTCCTGGAAAACGGAGGCGCCCGTTTGCTTAGCCTTGGCCACGGAGGCGTCGCAATCGGCTACCTGGAAGTAGGCTAGCCAATGCGGCGGCACGTTGGGGTTGCGCTGGTGGGCAGCCGGAATTCCGCCGATAAACGCCTCGCCATTCTTGATGTGCAGGTACCCGGACGCGTCCTGGCCGGGTGTCGCCTCCCAGCCGAAGACTGCTCCATAAAAGGCGGCGGCAGCGGACTGGTCTGGTGTGCTCAGATCTGCCCAGCACAACGTGCCCGGCACGCCGGTGATCCCCGTACCGGTGTTCTTCCGGGCCTGCCAAACGGCGAAACTGGCGCCGGCGGGATCCTGGCATGCGGCCATCCGGCCGAAGTCGGAGACATCGAACGGGCCGGCCAGGACCTTGCCGCCGGCTGCGGTTACCTTTTCCGCGGAGGCGTCGGCGCTTTCGGTGGCGACGTAGAGCCCCCAGTGAGGCGGGACTCCCTGAGCCGCCATGGGTCCGTGAATGGTGTACCCGGCGGCGGCATCGCGGCCCTCGATCTTGAACATCGTATAGAACTGATCGGGACCCATGGGAAAGTCGACGGGTTGCCAGCCAAAGAGCCCGGAATAAAAGGCCTTGGCGGCGGACTGGTCGGTGGTGGCTAGCTCGATCCAGGAAAACGAGCCGGGCGCGTGATGGTCGAGGTTGGGCATGTGCGAGAGTGTATCAAAGTGGAGTTGCGACTACAAACCGCACCATCGTGGTCAACCCGCAGCCAACCGCATTAGCCGATCGCTTGCCCGCCCCCGCCATCAATCGCGATGCGCCGTCGGCCTTCCTTGCCGCCGCGGCTCGAGATCAGGGGCGTCAGCCGATCCGCCAGCTCGTCAAAGGAGCGATAAACCAGACCGTCGATTCCGGATCGTCGTGCGGCCTCGATGTTTACCGGCACGTCGTCGATGAAGAAGACCCGTTGGGGCGGGGCGCCGACAGCCTCCAGCAGGCACTGGTAGATCTCGGGCTCTGGTTTGATCAGTCCGACGTCACAGGAGAAAACGTGAACGTCGAAATGACCGAGCCATTGCGCTTCCGAACGGAGGATCCCCCGCAGCGCGGAGTGCATATTCGAGAGAATGCCCGTTCTCACGCCGGCCCGCTGCAACCGCGCGGCCAGTTCGATCATTCGCCGATCGAGGCGGCCCCACACGCGCAGATCCATGGCGGCCAGCGCGCGAACCCGGGCCTCGCCATAGGCAAGGCCGGCGGCTCGCCCGAACGCCCGCCAGTATTCGCCGGTTGAGATGACGCCGCGGTCGTATGGGCCGCGGGTCTTGGCGTACAATTCGCGGAATCCGGCATCCGGTATGCCGGCCAGAGCCGCGAACTCGCGGATCTCGCCATCCGAGGGCGGGTGACATAAAACCCCGCCGTAGTCGAAGATCACCGCCTCAAAGTCCGTGCTGCTACCGTCCATACTGTTCACTGTGCAGCGTTTTACCGATAATGTCCAATGAAACAAATGGCCCGCCTTGATAACCTGTGGTTATGGATCTGGACCTAGAAGATCTGCGGTCCTTTCTGACCCTCACCGATCAGCTCCACTTCGGTCGCGCAGCCGACATCCTCCATGTCTCCCAACCCGCTCTGAGCAAGAGGATCCGCCGAATGGAGGAGAGGATTGGGGGTCCACTCCTCACGAGGCATTCCCGGGGGCTGACCTTGACCCCAGCCGGCCAGGTGCTCCAGCAGCGCGCCAGAGAGATTCTCGATCGGTCCGAAACGGCGGAGCGCCTGACGCGACTCGCTCTGCGAGGGGAGGCCGGCATGCTCCGGGTCGGGTTTGGGATCGCAAGTCTCGCCAGTGGTCTGCCGAACCTGCTGCTGCGGTTCCGGAGACGCTATCCGAACGTGAACGTGGAGGTGCGCGATATGTCCACACCCGACCAGATTCAGGCGCTCAGCGGCGGCGAAATCGATGTTGGCTTTGTGCGCCTGCCGATCCGCGTGGATGGCATCGAAGCTGTTCCGATCATCAACGAGCGGCTGATGATGGTCCTCAGCGCGCACGCCGCCTATAACACGAAGCTGGGGCTGGCGGCCCTGAGCCGGGCGCCGTTTGTCGTGTGCTCCCGTGCAACCTCGGCCAGTTTCTACGATCATGTCATCCGCACCTGCCGCGCAGCGGGGTTTGTGCCGGCCATTATCCAGGAAACGAGCGAGTTGTTCACGGTGCTCAATCTGGTGCGGGCGGGTCTCGGGGTGAGTCTCGCGCCGGGCTCTGCGCGCCTGATGCGCGTGCCGCAAATTCGATTCGCGGACTGCCGGATCCGCGAAGCGCAATGGACCATCGGCCTGGCGTGGAACAGCCGGCGACAGCAGACGGCCATTGTGGAGAATTTTATGCAGTTGGCGCGAGAACTATACGGGGCGCGGCGAGGTGGCGTCACGTAGCTGAGGATCCGGGTGGCGCCTGCCGAGTGCCCTGTCTCCTGAAACGGTACAATGGCGGCATCTGCTCAAGGAGTACGCATGATTCGACGCGTCAGCATCGCACTTCTACTGGTTGCCGCCGGCCTGGCTCAGGACGTCTCACGAATGGACCAAGTGGTGCAGTCCTACGTCTCCGGCAAGACGTTCATGGGCTCGGTGCTGGTGGCCCGGGGAAAGGAAGTCTTATTCAGCAAGGGTTACGGCTCTGCTAACCTGGAGTGGAACATCCCTAACTCGCCCGTCACCAAGTTCCGGCTCGGCTCCGTCACCAAGCAGTTCACAGCCGCCTCGATCCTGCTGCTGGAAGAGCGTGGCAAGCTGAAGACGGACGACCCGGTGAAGAAGCTCATGCCGGATGCGCCCGCCGCGTGGGACAAGGTCACCATCTTCCACCTGTTGACCCACACTTCGGGAATTCCGAGTTTCACCAGCTTCCCCGATTACCAGTCCCAGGAGCCCTTCTCTACTACGCCCGAGAAGCTGGTGGGGCGCTTCCGGGACAAGCCCCTCGATTTCCAACCGGGGGAAAAGTGGAGCTACAGCAACTCGGGATACGTTCTGTTGGGCTACCTGGTGGAGAAGGCCAGCGGCGAGAGCTACGAGAAGTTCGTGCAGGAGAACATTTTCGGTCCGCTGGAAATGAAGGATTCGGGCTACGATTCGAATTCCGCCATCATCCTGCGGCGCGCGGCTGGTTATGTGCCAGGTAAGGATGGGCCGGTGAACGCGGGCTTCATCCACATGAGCATACCGTTTTCGGCGGGCGCGCTGTACTCCACCACCGAGGACCTGCTGCGGTGGGAACAAGGACTGTTCGGCGGCAAGTTGCTCTCGGCGTCGTCGTTGGCCAAGATGACCACGCCGTTCAAGGACGACTACGCGTGCGGCTTGGGTGTGCGCACGGTGGGCGGGCACAAGGTGATCGACCATGGCGGCGGGATCGAAGGCTTCAATACTTTCCTAGCGTACTTCCCGAT
>Ga0075019_10002379_pt1 | contig 10687 bp, 4 predicted proteins | sample ColStrG_CSR_2013_FD_71473 | JGI IMG/M metagenome (GOLD analysis project Ga0075019, IMG submission 71473) | Freshwater sediment microbial communities in response to fracking from Pennsylvania, USA - Cold Stream Run_MetaG_CSR_2013 | ecosystem: Environmental > Aquatic > Freshwater > Creek >...
TTTTTAGGGTCGACACGCTCGCTGGTGAAGGGAAGATTCAGCTCATGCAAAAGAATGTGTGGCGCGCGCGAGCAGGATCCAGGAACGAAAAACAGCTTCATAAAAATCCTCCATTTTTAGTTTTTGACGACAGTCGTAACAATTATCAAGAAGACGAGTTCTTGTCTGCAAAAATACCAAGGACCTCAAGGTGCATCTTTTTCCACAAATTGACGTACTGATCCACGTAGGGCTTGAAGGACTTTTCGATTTGGATTCCGCGGAAATTCAAAGGTTCCATGGTGCGCGTCATCAGGACAAAATCCAAATAGTGTTTTTTGTCATTCAGCATCGCAGGATACACAGCCGACGGCAGAAAATTCAAATCCAAGAGAGCCTCGAGGGACAGGACGTTTTCCATGGTTGTCAAAATCTCAATGTACGAGACGCCAAAATCTTTCAACTCTTGCATCAAGGGTCGCAGCCGACCGGCCATGGCATGGAAGGGTTCAGTCGCAGCTATGAGCGCGCAGTACCCGTCCTTTTTTGACAGATGGCCATAAATATCGACCTCGCCATTCTTCGCACTGAGGAGCAAGTTGGGCTCATGAAATGGGAAGAAAAGATCATAAGGATCGGTGAAGGTCTCCTTGAATTTCCGCAGCACGAATTCCGGAGCCAAAATAATCTCAAAATTCAGAGCCTCGCCTGAGGCTTTCGGACGAGTCGTGGTGAGGAGTTTCGGAGGGGGATTCTGCGAAGGTGTCAGTTGATTGAGGATCTTGAGAATCGGCCCCAAGGCTTCGGGTATTTCTGCGACCGGCTTGCGGGCTGCGAGAACTTTGGGATCATGTTTCGCCATCAAGGTGATTGTTTCATGCCTTTCCAGACGATGGGCATTTGGAAAAAGACCCAGCGGCACAAAACCATTGCGCAAAAAAGCCAACTGAGGACCCACACTGTGTGTTCGAGTTGTGGCGTACAAGCTGTGCACCATGGCTGACTTGTCGAGCAAAGTCTCACTCAAGAGTTGGACGAGGACTTTGGCGATACCACGACGACGGTCATCGGGATGAACGACGACTCCTTCAATGCGCCCGATCTTGAAAAAAGCATCCACCTGGCAAACTGCCGAGCCGACAATGATGTTTTTGGTCTGATCGACAGCCACCAACCAGAGACTGTCTGCGTCCCCGATCAGCTGACTCATGAACTCCGCATCAGTACCCAGTGGCAAAGGATAATGTCCCTGATAAACGGAAAAATAAAGCGCCAGAAGGTTCTGCACATCACTGGCCTTTGCGACACGCACTGTGAACCCGCCAGCTGTTTCAAGACTTGCAAACTTCATCGAGGCTCCATTTTCGCGGCTGTCGGAACGACGAGGTTTGTCTCAGGCAAGGTCAGATGCCGAATTGCAGACCGTTGCAAAACCACAATTGTTGCCAAAAACAAACCCAAACCACAAGCTTGCCCCAGATGCAAAATCGAAACTCTGTCGGTCAACAGACCGACGACAGTGAGCGAAAATGGCAAAGACGCGACACTGATCAGATTGACCAGCCCCATCAGCACGGGAATGTTTTCGGGTGCAACCTGGGTCTGAAACACAGTCATGGCGACAACGTTTGTCCCCGCAATACCCATTCCCAATAAAACCAAAATAAAAATGGCCAGCGGCGCCCAGTGCGATGACACAAAGACCAGATAGGCAAGAGCCACCAGCAGCATGGCCCCCCGGATCTTGAGATTGAGTGGCCATTCCCAATGCCAAAACGCCAGCAGCAGAGTACCGCCCGCAATGCCGACTCCAATGGCAGTTTCAAAGCCGCCCAAAAGCCCAATGTCCCCATTGTAGACCTCTTTGGTGAACAGCGGCAAAAACACCATCAGCGGAGCCAGAAACAAATTGCAGGCCAGAAAACCCGCGAGCATCGTCGCGACGACAGGGTGGCTTTGAATCAGACTCCAGGTTCCACTGGGCTGACCCGGGGGGCTGCCAGTCGGATCTCCACCTGAATCCCCCGCCGGCAAGGGTGGAAGTGGAATCCTGCACTCCGCCAGCGCAGCTAAAAAATAGCTCGCTGAATTGGCCACCAGCAGTCCCACCAGCGCCACTCGCGAGTAAAGCAGCACCGCCAGAAAGGGCCCCACCACATTGGCCAACGAAAAACAGGAGTTCAACAGCGAGTTCAGCTGCTCCAAAGTGCCTGGAGCTGCCAGCCGTGACGGAACTGAGTAAAGCGCCGGATTGAACAGAGCACTTGCAAAATTTGCCAAAAAACCAACGCCAAGAAGCGCTGGCCACGCCAGGCTCGGGGGGAGATGTCCCCAAAAAACTGCCAAAAGAGCGTAAAGCACACCACGGACGAGGTCCGTGCCCACCAATGTTTTAATTTCACCCCAGCGAGCGATCCAACGTCCTCCATGCCAAGAAAGCAGAAGATGTGGTAAAGAGGTCAGCACCAGATACCAGGAAATCAAATGCGCTTGATGCTGTTCGACCAAAATCCAAACCAATCCGACCGACATCATTTTGTCGCAGATTTGCGAAACCAGTTGGCCGAAAAAAAGTCGCGAGGCCCCGCGACTGCGCAGAGCTTGAGTGTTGAAAACGGACGACAGCATGACGGCTCCCAAACTTGCATCAAGGTTTCGCCTCTGCTTTTAGCCGATTCAGTCGCCAAACACAATCGCGCCTTTTTTGCATTCACGAATCAAGCCAGCCACTGGCCCTGGGAATCTCTGCCACTGCCACTTTGCAGTGCCCACCGCCAGGCGCGAGCGAACATTTTTCTGCAACAAGCCGATCGTCGTCGCTGTCTCGCCGTCGGGCATTTGCTCGAGGCCGCCTTGAATGCCGCTGGATGCAATCCCCAGACGACCCACGAGCGACAAGGACCTGCAGGTCAACCAGAACTCTTTGATGTGAGCACTGGACGACTTACAAATTGGAAAATTTCCATAGCTCATTCTGCCGAATATGCAGGTGTCATCATAAGCCCACATCCCGTGGGTCTGGATTTTGAAACTTTTTCGAACTGGCCGGGGGGCCCGACCTGGGACGTGCTCGAAAATCTCATGACAGAAGCCGAGCGGACGATCTTGAGCTCACGCACCGACATGAAATCTTCACTGCAAGAGCTGTGGGTCCGCAAAGAGGCTTTGATGAAGCTCAGCGGCTGCGGGTTTTTGCAAGACGCCAACCTGTTTTGCACCCTCCAGACAGGGCCTGACATCCACGCCATCAATCTGACCCCTTTTGCAGCGGAAAATCTTGCCATTGCCGCCTACTACAAAAGCGAGCCTTCATGAAAATTCTAACTTTCAATTCCACTCAGACACAAAGACGAATTCTTGAAATGGCGGGCCAAATTGGGAACCTGTGCGCCGTTTTTCGTTTGCAGGGAACGATCGATGTTCCACGCTTGGAAAAGGCCATCGCCGCTACAATTTCTCAGGCCACGCCGCTGGCCTACCGGTTTTTACGAAACCAAGACAGTTTGCAAATTCTAGTGAGCTCCGAGTCGTTTATCGCTTTGAACGTGCATGACTCGCGTCTGGAATCTGAAGACTGGCGTTACTCGTTGATTCAAGATCTTTGTCGCCGTCAATTTCGCGTCGACGGAGGAACTCCATTTCAATTCACGCTGCTGCTGACCGAAACAGGAGGAGATTTGATTTTTGCGTGTCACCCTGTGATTCTGGATCAGTTTTCTTTGCATCCCCTGCTGACTGAAATCAGTCGAGCCTACAACCAGCCTGCATACTCAGTCCCTGAACTGGACCTGGCTCAGGATGATCTGGTCAAAGAGGAGCAAGCAATTCTGGCCTCTCCTCGCTTTCGCGAAAGCATGCGGTTTTGGCTTCGCCTCCTGCGCGACAGTGCTTTCGAATGGCGCCCGCCTCGCTTGGAGACCACGACCGCTCAGTTGAGTGATGTGTTGACGCTGGATCCTGATGCGACCGCGAGATTGCAGAAGCTGGCTGCCGCATTTGGGGCCACTTTCTCGGACCTTTTGCAATGCGCCTTTCACATGTTTTTGGCCCGCACGACCCGCAATGAATTTGTCCTCACTTCGTTTCACCAGCGGATGCCGACTCAAGCCAGAGGGGTTGTTGGTTTTCACGAAAATAAAATTGCTCTCAAAAGTCAGATCGATCTCAGTCTGAGCTTTCGACAAATCTTCTTGCAAACACTGAATCTCATGCGGCAGATGCACCACCATGGAAATGTGCCCGCACGTGAAATCAGTCGTGAGTTGCGCCGCTCGGAACCTGATTTTCAGCGCGCAACCAACACTCTGTTCGAGCCCGACCCTTTGCCCTACCTCGCCTTGCAGTTGGACGGTCTCGATTGCCACCTTTTGCCACACTACTCTCGACGTCAAGAGCAAGAAGACTTCGCAATTTACTATCATGCCCAAGAAGGGGAACTGACCCTGGCTTTTCAGTCGCGAACAGCACAAGACCTCAGTGGACTGCGGGGCTCGCTGCTGCATTTTCTGACTTTGCTTGACAGTCTTCCTGCGAACATCGAGGTCCCCGCGTCGCAAATTCCTTTGCTCAGTCCCCCGCAAATGCAACAGATCCGCCGGTGGTCGCGGGGCGATGAGTTGGACCATCAACCTCTCGACTTTTGCACGCTGTTTGACCAAGTGACACACGAAATCCCAACACTCCCCGCTTTGACTTTCAATGGTCGCACCTGGTCCTATCGAGACTTGCAGACAGTGACTCGGCGAATTGCCGGGAATCTGCAGGCCGAACTGCCGCTCGCAAAAAACCATGAGACCCTGATTGCGATTTGCTTGCCGCGTGGTGAAGGTTACGTGCAAGCAATTCTTGGAATTCTTGCTATGGGCGGAGCTTACATTCCCCTCGATCCCAGCCAACCACAGTCTCGCCTTCAATACATTTTAAACGACAGCAAGGCGCAAGCACTGATCACCGACAATTCAACCCAAAGTCTTTTCTCTTCATTCAGCTCAGACGCGAAAATTTTATCCCTCGAGCATCTCCGCCAGACGGAGAACCCCGAGAGGACTTGGACACCAGTCACTGTCCCCGCGGAAAGAGCCGCCTACGTCATTTACACCTCGGGGACGACGGGCGAACCCAAAGGCGTCACAGTTGAAAGGCAAAACTTGGCAATTCTCTTGGCCAGCCTCAGCACGCGTTGGCATCGCAATCGGTATGCCAAATGGCTGCAGTTTTCCGCATTTACTTTCGACGCCAGTGTGATTGAGATTTTCTTCCCGCTCAGTGGTGGAGCCCACCTTGTCATCACTCCGAGTGAACTCCGCACCAACCCCGAAGATGTTTACAATCTGATGCTGCAAGAAAAAATCACCAATGCGGATCTCCCTCCGGCACTTCTGACTCTGTTGCCGCGCCAAATTCTGCCGGATCTGAAGATGATCATGTGTGGCGGCGAAGCTCTGGACGAGGACGCCTCCCGATTTTGGGCGAAAACCACAGAATTGAACAACTGCTACGGCCCGACAGAAGCAACTGTGATGGCGACGATCAACATTTTGGGAGGTTCCAAATCGGCCTCCAACTTGGGACGCCCGATCCCCGGCTATGAAGTCTACATCCTGGATGATCACCATGTTGGTGAGCCCACCCTTGCCGGGCTGGGAGCTGTTGGTGAAATTGCGATCGGTGGTCATGCTGTCGCCCGAGGCTACTTGGGTCGCACAAATCTGACCCAACAGAAATTTGTTCCCAATCCATTTTCATCGGGAAAACTCTATCGCACAGGTGATCTCGGACGGTGGCTCCCGAATGGTGAAATTGAATTTCTGGGACGCAAAGATTTTCAAGTGAAAATTCGGGGATTCCGAATTGAAATTGGCGAGATTGAAAGTGCCATCGCTTCGCAGCCGGAAGTGCGAGGAGTTCACGTCCAAGCGCAAACAATCAATGAACAAAAATGCCTGGTGGCTTGGTATGTCTCGGCGGATTTGTCACCCGAAAGACTCCGGAAAAGACTGAGCACACGCCTGCCACACTATATGGTTCCCTCTTACCTTTTGAAAGTTGACTCCTTTCCACTGACCCTCAATGGAAAGGTGGACCTGCGCCGACTGCCAGCTCCCATGGCCCAGGATGCCACGCTGAACGATTTGGAATTGGACTCAACCCAAGAGGCCATCCGCGAGATTTGGGCCCACACCCTGAAGGTTCGAAAATCCTCGATTGGACTGGACTCCAACTTTTTTCACATGGGTGGGCACTCACTGACGGCGGCGCTGGTTTGCAACGAATGGAACAAACTGCACAGCACCGACTTGCGTTCGAAGACACTTTTTGAATCCCCGGTCTTCAATGATTTTTGTGAAAAACTTCGTACGCTTCCTGCCGTCTTGACTCCGCGAAAACCTTTGCTGCCAACACAGGCCCGTTTGGCCCCCGTCAACAGCCGTCTGATCGGTTTGATCTTTGCCCGAGCAATTTCCAACCCCGACGACAATATGTACAACGTGGTCACGCAAATTGAGTTTTCGGGGCAGATGAATCCCGAGCGCCTACGCCAAGCCACCCAAGACCTGCTCCAAGAAAATCCGATCTTCAGTGCGGAGTTTTTTGAGCAGCACGGGCAGCTCTTTGTACGCGCGGGCAGTGGGCTGCCACAAGCTCAGGTCCCCATCGTCGATAAAACCCGCAATGAAATTGAAAGTTGGTGCAAAGGACTGGCGCAGCTTGCCTTGGGTGTCCAGTCGGCGCCTTTGTGGCGAGCCGAGATCGCCAAACTTGAGAACGGCGATCTGACGCTGATTTTCTGCATTCATCACGCACTCTTTGACGGATGGTCCTTGAATTTGATGATGGAAGAACTGCTCTTGCGTTATCAACAAAAGCCGCTCCCCGCTCGCCCCTTGAATTGGTTTGACTACAACATCTGGGCCCAGGACTTGGCGAAGTCCAACCGTTTCCAGGATTCACTCGTTTACTGGCGTAAAAAGCTTCAAGGAGTCGAAGGCCGCGTCGACCTGCCCGTCATCAACAAAACCAAGTCTGCCAATTCCAGCGCGTGTTTCAACATCCGCCTGGATGCCAAATTGGTCCAGCGTCTACAGGGACTTGCGACGACTCATTCGGTGACACTGCCACCTGTCCTTTTTTCGGCTTATCTGGTGTGGCTGTGGCGAATCAGCAATCAAGCGAGTCTTGTCTGCGCGTATCCCTATGCCGGGCGTGATGAAGTCGGAACAGAATCGATTTTTGGCACATTTGTCACCATGGGTTTTCTGGCACAAACGATCCAGCCCGAGCAGTCGTTCGTTGACCTGGTCAAGTCCTTGCATCGGCAGATGATCGAGGACAAGGATCATTTGGTTGCCGCACCTTATGACGCTGAAATTGCCAATGTGGATGCTGTGAATGTGATTTTCAGCCTGCAAACGGGCATCAGCCTGAACGGCAAGATTCAGGATGTTTCTTATTCGGCGATGGAGCTGCCATCGGAAACTCCAAAGGGCGATCTGGCCGGCATCTTTTACGAAACTGGCGATGGCGCGATTGAAGGACGCATTGAATACGATTCGACCCGACTCAGTGCCGACCAAATGACAGGATTCGTCGACTGCTTCCGTCAAATTCTGGAATCCGCTAGCAACTCCGCTCCAAGCAGGGTCCAAGAGCTCACCTACCTGCCGCCTGCGACATTGAACCAGATCTTAACCGCGGCGACGGGCCCCACGCTGAAAATTCCTGACCAAAACATTGTGACTCGATTTCAAAACATCGCCACGCAATTTCCAAACCAAATTGCAATCCAGTTTCGCGAGAAAAAAATCACCTATCAAGAATTGGACAGGTGGAGTGATGATTTGGCGACAGTGCTGTTGACACAAATTCAACCGGGTCAAAAAATTGGAATGTCTTTTCAGAAAAGTCCCGAGGCCATCGTCACCATCTTGGCGATTCTCAAAACCGGCGGCTCTTATGTGCCGCTGGACAGCTCTTACCCGGAAGCACGAATTGCGCACTTTATCACAAACGCCGATATCTCATTGATCGTGGCGGATTCCACCAGTCGAGAATTGTTGCAAAAAATGGATCTCCGCCTGCCCGTGAAGTTTTTCGAAGTTGGCGAAGACCACAAATCTCTTCCCTCAGTTTCGCAGGAGAGCTCTCAGATTTCCATTCCTCCTGAAAGTTTGGCGTACATCATTCACACATCGGGATCCACCGGACTTCCCAAAGGTGTTATGATTGAGCACCGAACAGTTGTGCGACTCGCAGCTTCCTGCCTGGAGCCGATGTCCTACCGACCGGGGGCTCGCAGCTCTTTGATCGCCTCACTGAGCTTTGATACCAGCGTTCTTGAAATATTCCTGGCTCTCTTGAACGGAGGAACTCTCGTCGTTGTTCCGGAGGACATCCGCAAAGACCCAGTCAAACTGCATCAGCTTCTCCGATCTGAACTCGTGACCCATGCGATTTTAGCGCCCGTGATGCTGCAAAGTCTTCCGCGAGAGCCACTTCCAAGCCTTGAAATGTTGGGCTACGGTGGCGATGCCTTAAGCGAAAGCGCCGCCAACTGGTGGCGAGAGAATGCTCCACTTTATTCTCTTTACGGACCGACTGAAATCACAGTTCAATCTTCTGTCGGAAGGATCCTCCCGGGAGGGCACTTCCGCTCGATTGGCAAACCGATGCCAGGGTACCGTCACTACCTTCTCAGTCCCACGCACCAGCCTGTCCCATGGGGCGCCATCGGCGAAATCGCGATCGGCGGCCAAGGGATGTCGCGGGGCTACTTGAATCAACCGGAAATGACTCTTGAAAAATTTGTGATTGATCCTCTGGATGAATCTCCTTATGCCACTGTCTATTTGACAGGCGACAGGGGCCGCTTCAGCTCGGATGGGAGTATTGAGTTCGTTGGCCGCAATGACAATCAGCTCAAGATCCGCGGTTTCCGAGTTGAACTCGGTGAAATTGAAATCCAAATGGCCGCTTGCCCTGGAGTTTTGGAAGCCGCTTGTGCGGCCAAAGGGCAGGGAGAAAATCGTATTCTGGTGGCCTATTACAAGGCCGCTGCGGAGATTCCACCTGAAACTTTGCGCAGTTTCCTATCGAAAACACTTCCTGATTACATGCGACCCGCTTTTTTTGTCCACCTGAAGAAATGGCCACTGACGCCGAATGGAAAATTGGATCGAAACGCACTTCCGGATGTCGCCACAAGAGTCGTGGACCGACCGCCGACAAGCACACTCGAAATGGAAATTGCAGAAATCTGGGAGCAGGTTTTGCAGTTTCGGGGTCTGAACCGCGATGACAACTTCTTCCACATCGGCGGAAACTCTCTGCTGGCTGTGCGTTTGCAATCCGAACTTCGCGCCCAATTGAATCTGCAATTTTCGATCGCTGATTTTTATGAGGATCCCACAATCCGGGCCCTTGCTGAGGGCTTTCGCTCGGAATCACTGAAGATCGCGGCAGCAGACGTTGAGGCCGCCCGCTTGTCCCCTTGGAAAGTTGAGCCCCGCGACAAATCCCCAGTCCCACCTGAGAGACGGCCAGGACAAAAAATCCTTTTGACTGGCGCAATGGGTTTTTTAGGCCTGCATCTGCTGCGGCAGTTTTTGCAACAAGGGCAGGAAGTGATTTGCTTGTTGCGAGTGGCAACGGTTGAAGAAGGCCAAAAGAAACTGCAAGCTGCCACCCGTCAGGCCGAAATGTTGGACCTGGTCGACAAAATTCCAGCTTTGGTCACCGTCGTTTGCGGCGATTTGGCAAAACCAAAATTGGGTCTATCGGCAAGTCAGTGGCAGGTCCTGATTGATCAAACCGAGTCTGTTTGCCATTGCGCCGCTCAAGTGCATCACCTGCAATCTTACCAGACTTTGCGGCCGGTCAATATTCTGGGGACTCTCGAGCTTCTCTCGCTCGCACAACTGGCTCAAGTCAAAGCCTTCTGTTTTGTTTCCACACTGAGTGCAGCATTTGTTGCCAACCCAACAGCTCTTTCGGCACCTGAGGCGATCGTCGATGGAGCACCACGGATTGAAAACGGCTACATGCTGAGCAAATGGGTCGGCGAGCAAATTGTATCAAGTTGGCAAAAGGCGACTCAAATTCCGACGCTGATTGTCCGCCCCGGCAATATCACAGGTGACGAAAGTTCAGGGGTGACAAATTTTTCGCAGAATCACTTCTGGCACCTGATCAAAGCCTGCCTGCAATTGGGCCATCGTCCGCACAATCCCTCGCCGATTGAAATGATCCCTGTGAATCGGTTGGCAGAGGCCACTGTGGCCCTTCTGCGGATTAAGTCTGAGACCTTGAAGGGACTGACTGTCGCAAATTTGGTCAATCCCCACACGCAATCGACTTTTGAATTTTATCAACTCCTCGGTGAATTGGGTTACCCCACAACTGAAGTTTCTTGGCCTGCCTGGCAAGCTGAAATCTTCGCGGCTCCCGATAGCAATGCGCTGAGAAAATGGCGAGATCTCTATGTCGGTGATGTGGGTGAACACGCACCCCAGATTGAACAGTCTGAGGTTCGCAAAATTCTTCAAGACCTGAAAATTGAACTTGGTGCCAATCCGGAAAAAATACTTCCGATTTATATCCGATATTTGCAGTCCGAGGGCTTTCTGCCCCCGGCCTCGCGTGGACTCAAATCAATTGCAAGGTGAAACTTGCGAATTTGAAGTCGAGGTGTTGTCGTTGCGAAGATCCAAAG
>Ga0075019_10002380_pt1 | contig 10686 bp, 8 predicted proteins | sample ColStrG_CSR_2013_FD_71473 | JGI IMG/M metagenome (GOLD analysis project Ga0075019, IMG submission 71473) | Freshwater sediment microbial communities in response to fracking from Pennsylvania, USA - Cold Stream Run_MetaG_CSR_2013 | ecosystem: Environmental > Aquatic > Freshwater > Creek >...
TGCTGGTCGTCGGTTCCCATCGCAGCGGAACGTCGGCAGTCACGGGAGCACTGGTGGCGCTGGGATTGAACGGAGTGGCTCCTGACGACCGGATGGACGACCTGGCAAGCAATCCCGAACACTGGGAGAGCCTGTCGGTCGCCCTCTACAACGAGGATCTCCTAGTCCGAATGGGCGGGACCTGGGACCGACCTCCCGAGTTCTCCGCCGAACCGCCTCCAGCCGACCCATCCACCGAGTACCGGGACGCGGCCAGCCTGATGGCCGCCGCCTACCCCGCGCCAGGACCCCTGGTGTGGAAGGATCCGAGGACCAGTCTCCTCCTCACCCACTGGCGCGCCATGCTTCCCGCTCCCCTTGCCGCGGTATTCGTTTGGAGAGACCCGATGGAAGTGGCGCTGTCGCTGAACAAGCGCGACGGCATGCCCATAGAAGACGGCCTTGCACTCTGGGATCACTACAACCGCAGTGCAGCCATCGGACTGCACGGAGTCGACACCTTCGTCCTCGAGTACGGCTCAGTGGTCACGGACCCCAGCGGTTCGATGGTCGCCCTTGCCGACTGGCTGCACGGTCTCGGCCAGTTCGAGGGCCCGGCCACTCGCTGGGACGTCGGGGCCGCGGCCTCGTCCATCGATGGAGGGCTCCGTCATCACCAGGGCGGTGCACCCGGCGACGTAGGTGAGGGCCTGCCGATGGAGCAACAGGTACTCGTCAACTGGCTGGAGTCCATTGGCGGTGGACACCGGCCATTTGCCGGACAGCCACCGCCGTCACCATCCCCATGGCCGGAGGCAGTGATCCGTCTCCGCCGAGAACCGGCCCTCCTGGCCTCGGAACTCCGATCGGTGTACCTCGAACTCGAACGGCGCGATTCCGAGCTCCGTGGCCTGCGCCTCCACCTGGCCAATCTCCAGGCGTCGAGTAGTTGGCGACTCACCAGACCGATCAGGACGGTACTGGAGCGTCTACAACGCTCTCGGTGAGTGGTTGTCGAGGTGGGTTTTGACACGAGCCGTCACGCCGAGCAGAGCTTCTACGATTGCTCGTGGTTGTTCCTATTCTCCAAAATGTGGATGCGTATGCCACGTCCGTCCCGATCAGGGCGACGGGGGATCTGGATTGCGGGCGTGAAGGTCGAGACGATTCAGGGCGGAACAAACTCGGAAGGCGACTGCACTGTCTCATATCTTGAGTCGCACGGCTACCTTGCAACATCCGGGCAAATAGGAATCTTGCAAGACTCGACGAACGCTTGCTCCGGAGCTCCGACAGCAACGACATCGCCTCCAGTTGCGACCACCGCGCCACGGCCGGCCCCAACGACGGCCTCCGTGCCGATGACAGTCTGCCGGATCGCAGGTGTGTCAGAGTTGCAAGGAGCCAGATCGTGCAAAGTGTTGTTCAGGGAATTGATCCCGACGATGCGTTCGGGCAGCCGCAATAGCCGCCACATCCGTCTGCCAGTCAGGGACAATCGAGCGAAAGACGACCGTGACCGATCAGCCTGAGCGATTTGGAGAATTGGGTCACGGTGAGGCGCGGATCGAATCAGATCGACCCCGTCGCTGGACTTCCGACCTGGTGGGTCTAGCGTGGGTGGTCCTCGCTGCGACTGCCGTTCTGATTCCAGCGTTGCGCCATGGTGCTTCCTTGGGCCCATTCGATGCGCTGTCCTCATTTGGCCTATCCCACCAGGCGGGTGTGACGGTTCACAACACGCAATCCGGCGACCAAGTCACCGAACTCATCCCTTGGGCAGGTCTCAATTGGATGCAGGTGCACCATGGACATCTTCCGCTTTGGAATCCCTACAGCGCGTTAGGACTGCCCCAGGCCTTCAATTGGCAATCCGCTACATTCAGTGTCCCATCGCTCGTGAGCTATTTGGCCCCCCTTCGCCTGTCATTCACGGTGAGCATCCTGACCACTGTGATCATCGCCGGAACGGGCGCATATTTCTTGGGCCGGGTGATGGGGCTCGGGGTTCCAGCGTGTGCGTTCGCCGGGACGGTGTTCGAGATCGGTGGTGCATTCTTCTCACTCCTCGGATGGCCGATCACCTCGGTGATGTCCTGGGGGGGTTGGATCCTCGCCGGTGTGATCCTTGTCCTGCGACGGCGCCATCGGCTCAGAAGCATCGCCTTCCTCTCTGTGGTAATCGCATGTTCGATCTATAGCGGACAGCCAGACGCGCTCGTAGTCCTCGGCGCTGCGGTGGCACTCTTCACCGTAGTAATGCTTGTGCTCAGCTCCACCCGTCTCGGAGGCCCCAGATCCATCTTGCGGCCCGCATTCGACACGCTGCTTGCCGCTATTTCCGGAGCGGCGCTTGCGGCCCCAATCGCGCTTCCCGGATTGCAACTGACCGGCGGATCCATTCGCAGTAACCGAGCTGCCTATCAGGCCCTACCCTTCCGGGACCTGGCGCATGCCATCACCCAGGGCTACGACGGTCTGCCCGTGGCTGGGAGCCAATGGCCTGGTGTCGACTACCTGAATTCCTCGCTCTACGTCGGGGTGATCGTCCTCGTCCTTGCACTCGTCGCGGTAGCCCTGCGCTGGCGCAGACCAGAAGTGACCGCACTGTCAATCCTCGTACTGGGAATGGGTGTGGTCGTTTTCGTCCCCGTCGTGGCGTCGGTGATCGGTGATCTACCGGTGATCAAACACATTGCATGGAATTTTGCCCTCATACCGTTGTCGCTGGGCCTTGCCGTGCTAGCGGCGGTGGGACTGGATGTCCTGATCCGTTCGTGGCGTGAACATGCAGTAAGGGCGTGGATGCTGGTCGGATGCCTGGCCTCCGGTCTACTGCTGGCCACACTTTGGATCATTGGTCGCGGAGGACTCCCCCATCGACAGCTTTCCCAGCGTTCCCATAGCTTGATCTGGCCCGTGGTGGAGACCTTGTCGGGTCTTGTAGTAGTTGGATTGCTGACTCTGATTGCTCGGCGTCGCCACTCCGACTCTCCTGGACGTGCACGATTCGGGGCAGGGTGGTGGGCCGGCGCATCGTTGCTTTGCGTGGAGACGGCGTTTCTCGTCGTCTCGGGCGCCCAGCTCTGGTCATCGAGCGAGCAGTACTTCGCTTCAACACCTTCGATGGTCGAGCTGAAGGCGGCAGTCGGCTCATCCGTCGTCGGGTTCGGAAGCCCGTCATGTTTTGTCCCTCCGACGCTCGGCATCTTGCAAGAGGCAAATATCGCCTACGGGGTTCACGAGTTTTCTGCCTACGACCCAATGACCCCCGAGAAGTACTTCACCTCGTGGTTCGCGATCACCGGCACAACCGCCAGTGCCTATGTGCCGCCGAGCGCATTCTGTCCTGCCGTGACGAGTGTTTCCGCTGCACGCTTGTTTGGCATCGGCTACGTGCTCGAGCGCGCCCGTGCCGCCGGACCGGTCGGCTCAACGCTCGTCAAGTCGATCGACTCGGAAACGTTATACAAGATTCCGGATGCGGCGCGAGCCACACTGACCCCACTCAGCAGTTCGCGGAGCCTTCCGCCGGCGCAGGCAGAAGGTACCCCGGTGAACGTCGACAATCAGAACCCTGCGCTATGGAAGCTATCAGTCAGTGGGCAACGCGCCCAGGTACTGCGACTGAGACTCACGGATGTCCCGGGCTGGCACGCGACGATCGACGGTCGCCCACTCGCACTCCAGCGGTTCAGTGGGATCATGCTGCAAGCGGTCGTTCCTCCGGGGAGGCACGAGGTGGAGATCGCCTATTGGCCGGATAGTTTCTCCGTAGGCATCGTTCTCGCCGGTTGCTGCCTGCTTGGCTTCACCGTGGCGTTCGCGATCGTCGGTTGGCGGCGGAGGTTGTTGAGCGACGAAAGGACATCCGTTGAGACACCCGATCGGGCACCACCACACCGCTAGTCTCTCGACGGATGAAAACGACAGATCGGAACGCTCGCTGATGCGGCGTCGCTGGCCGGACGTTCTCGGACTTCTGTGGGTGGTGACCGCTGCATTCGGCCTGTTGGCCCCGACCTTGATCCACGGCGCATCCTTCGGCCCATTCGATCTATTGGCCAGGTTCGGATTGTCGAAGCAGTCGGTGGTCGTCCCCAATTCACAAGGGGGCGATGTGGTCAATGCCATAAATGCGTGGACGTCGTTGGCCTGGCAACAAGTGCACCAAGGGCATCTTCCCCTGTGGAATCCCTACAGTGGCCTGGGGATGCCGCTGGCATTCAATTGGCAGTCTGCCCCATTCAGTGTTCCGGCGGCCATCGGCTATTTGTTTCCGCTACGCCTCGATGTCACAGTGCAGGCAATCGTCACACTCATGATCGCGGGGAGCGGTGTCTACACGCTGGCGCGTTACCTGCGGATTGGTGTCGTCGGCGCGGCCTTCGCAGCTACCGCCTTCGAGTTGAGTGGTCCTATGGTGGGTTGGTTGGGCTGGCCACATTCGGCCACTATGTCGTGGGTCGGATGGCTCTTCGTTACCGCACTGCTGATCGTGCGGGGCCGGCGGCGTGCAGTTGCCATCGCTTTGTTTGCCGTAGTCATCGCGTGTTGTATCTACGCTGGACAGCCGGAAATTGTCATACTTATGGCGATGGCGCTGGGGCTGTTTCTCGCCATTTACCTTTGGTTATGGGTACCGGCACCTGGACATCCAAAGCCCATCCGTCGGCCTATCTGCGATCTCACCCTTGGCGCGGCGGCGGGTGCTGCTCTGGCCGCCCCCCTACTCATCCCAGGCCTCGAGTTAGCCTCCAGTTCGCTGCGCGGTGGCATCCCATCGGATCGGGAGCTGCCGATTCACAATCTGACGTACTTGCTCTTCCAAGGCTTCGACGGACTCCCGATCGCGGGTAGCCATTGGTTCGGATACTTCTTCTATGTGGAAACGGCTGCCTATGTCGGCGTCATCACGCTGGTCATGGCCGTGACGGCCGGCGTGCTCCGTCGACGACGACCGGAGGTCGTCGCCCTGACCGCAGTCGCGCTAATGATGGCTGCGATCGCCTACGCCCATCCTGTCAACTGGATCCTGGACAATGTGCCAGGATTGGGTCACATCCTCTGGCACCGATCCCTCATCCCCATGGCCTTCGCTGTGGCAATGCTGGGAGGGATGGGCGTCGATTCCCTTGTCCGACATTGGACCAGTCGAGCTGTCCAGCGCTGGGCGAGCCTCGGATTTGTTGTCTCAGCCGTTGCACTGGCTGGACTCTGGCTGTTTGGCCGCGGGAACCTTTCGGCGGCCGAGGTGGCAATCCGGTCCCGGAGCTTCCTTTGGCCCGCGATCGAAGTTGGGATCGGAATCGCAGTGATGGGGACGCTCATCGCCCTTGGACGCATTCGCCGAGGGAACCGGGCGGCCGCCACGACGGCTCGGGGTGGTGCGGGACAATGGGCCGGGATCGCCCTCCTGGCGTGCGAGACGGCCTTCCTGCTTTCAGCCGGAATACCAATGATGCATTCGAGTTCCAGCTACTTCTCACCGACACCGGCCGAGACCACACTTCGCGAGAATGTGGGAAGTTCGCTCGTTGGGATGGGGGCATCCACCCTCGTGTGTACAGGACTCGGAATCATTCCAAACATCAACGTTGCGCTCGATGTCAAGGAACTCGCGCTCTATGATCCGCTGATACCCAGTGCGTACTTCAGCTCATTCCAAGCACAGACGGGCCAGTCTGCCGGTGCGCTCGCGTATTACAGCTACTGCCCCGCAATCACGAGCGTCGCACTGGCCCACTTGTACGGGGTTTCGTACGTCTTGGAGCCGGCCGGGGTGCCGGGACCAGTTGGCACGGCATTCGTCACCCGCTTGGGAGATGAGTTCCTCTATCGAGTCCCTGGGTCTTCTGCGGCAACATTCGTCCCGCAAGGAAGTGACCGCCCGATGCCAACAGACGGCGCGCCTGGTTTACCTGTCAGAGTCCTACACCCACGCCCGTCTTCATGGGTCATGCATACAAGCTCGGCCACTCCCGGGCTCGTTCGGCTTCGACTCACCGACGTGCCGGGTTGGCGCGCAACGATCGACGGGCGACCACTGGAATTGACACGGTTCGCAGGGATCATGCTCCAGGCGCGTGTCCCTGCGGGAGTCCACACCATTGAACTCACGTATTGGCCCACGACGTTTTCTGCCGGCATCGTGCTCGCGGCGGTCGCCGCCAGTGGACTGATCGCAGCGGTGACCTTGGAGGCCCTACGACGACGGAGGTCCATACCGCGACAACAGGTATCCGCTATCTCCAAGTGAAGGGCGCCGGTCCGGTCCGACGCCGTTGGTTGCCGTTCAATGGGTCGATCCGACTTCGTGCACTCTGAACGACAAGTATGGATTTTCTCAACAATGCGGACCGACCACCCTCTCCTGGGACGGGACGTGCCGTACGCAAGGTCCTGTCTGGTAGAGGTCGGTCGACGACGCTCGAGAACTCCTCACGCCTCCAAGTCAGGCCGAATCTCCCAGTGCTGCCGATGCCTTTGAGGACCGTCCAGAAACCGGTGGGCCGTTCGGGACAGTGTCACTGTCAGTTGGCGGGCGGCAAGGACCGGACCTGATTGCGTATTCACGCCTAGCGATGAGAGGCAGCCTGACACTGGGGACTGACAAGGCACGTCGGAAGTGGGCGGGGTCCAGAAATGGGGTCTGCAGGCACCTTGCGGGGGTGACCGCTGGTCTGTCATTTCATTTGCAGAGTTGGTACTCAGCAGCCACCGTGTTAGCACCGACTTGCACCGTCGTATAGGTGAAGGCACGAATGCAATGGCTGATGGCTTGCCCACCACTGAATGGGACCGTGACGGCATGCAGGTAGGAATTCAACGGTGCACAGCACAGTGTCGTTCGGGCAGCCTTGCCTCCGATGGACCCACCATCAGCCACATCGGTCTCTCCGGGAGGTGAGCACACCTGCTACGTGGTTATGCTTCGGGCGTGGTAACGAACTATGACAAGTTGCCGCCAGCCTGCTCGGGAGGCAATTCCGAGCCATCTTCATTCGCTACCCGGACGCTGCTCTTCGTGGCATTTCTTGCCGGATGTACTCAAGCAGTTCATTGACACCGGTGCAGACATCGCAACAGAAGGCCTCAAGGCGGCTGAAGGTGGGGCTGCCGACTATCGGTGACCAACTCTCGGATCGCCATAACAGCCTCAACTTCCTCCGCCTTGTGCTGGCTGGGACGGTGCTGGTGGCTCACGCCGCCGAACTCGGGGGCTTCGATGGATGGATCTTCATTCGAACCACCGATATCGGTACTATCGCCGTGTTCGGGTTCTTCGGAATCAGCGGGTACCTGATCGCCTGTAGTGCCAGTCGGAACAACAGCATCCGTTACATCTGGCAACGCTTCCTCCGGATCTTTCCCGGCTTTTGGGTTGCCCTCGTGATGACGGCGTTCTTCTTCGGGGTCATCGCATGGGCCCATAGCCCGCTTCCCCACTGCGACGTCGGTTGCTACCTCGGACTCCCGAATGGGCCGGTTGAGTACGTCTACCGGAACGCATTACTGCAGATCAACCAGCCGACCGTGGCGTCTCGCGGGGTCGGACTCTACTTGGGGAACAGTTCCATCTGGACCTTGTTCTATGAGTTCGGCTGCTACCTGATCTTGCTCGGTCTAGCGGTGTGCGGGGCTCTCCGTCGGAGGTGGATGGCCCTCGTCGCAACTGGCTTCGCGTGGGGGGTGTCGGTCCTGTTCATGTTCGTACCCGCACTCCAAAAGATGGTGCAGTTCCCTCACAACTGGACCGAGATGAATTTGCTCAAGTTTGTCCCGATATTCATGGTGGGATCAGTGATCTACCTCTACCGGGAGTGCATCCCCGATTCGGGATGGTTGGCGCTGGCGTGTGTGGCAACGTTCGTCGCTGGGCTGTGGCTTCCAACCAACGGGAAGATACCCTTTGAGTACCTGACGCCGACCGCACTGTTCGCACCACTGATCGCCTACCCGTTGCTTTGGCTGGGCATCCATCTCCCATTCGCGAAAATCGGTGCCCGGAACGACTACTCCTACGGGGTCTACATCTATGCGTGGCCGATCACCCAGGTACTGGTTGTCCTGGGTGCCGTTCGTCTCGGACGAGTTCCGTTTGTGATGCTGGCAGCCGTCGCCGTGGTTCCATTCGCCGCAGCGAGTTGGTGGTGGATTGAGAAGCCAGCCATGTCGCTCCGAAAAATTCCAGCCCCGGCCATAGTCGGCCGGATGCTCGGACCGAAACCGGTGGCCTCGGATCAGTAGTGCGCTCTCAGGCTGGACCAAGCAGCTTCGATCCATACGACCGGTTGCATACCAGGGGCCCGAGCTTCTCGAGGATTGCCTGACCCCGATTCTGGTGCCACCTGACCCATTCCCCAAAGGGTGACCTTCCTGGTGCAACTATGGGTCTAGCCGTCGCCCCATTTGCTCCGCCCCGAGACGGGAGCCCTCGCTCACGGGCTCGCCCCATGCGAACACCAGCACCTGAGCGCTGCTGTCAGCCCTCATGGCATCGCCACCTACATCATCGACTCTGCGCGGGGAGGATTCTCACTGGGTACTCGATGACGTGAGGCCGTGGCTAAGCGGTCTCAAGGTTCTGTCCATTCACGGACAGGGCGGGCATTGGTGCTGCCGTCCACTCTGGACTCACGAGGCCGGCCGGCAGAAGCCGGACGACGGCACCCCGCCAGGTGTGACCGAAAGTCCGGTCAGCTTCACCGGGCCGGCCATCAGGTCGCCCTTCCGTTCAGGTGGAAGCAGTGTTCGAGGAGTCCCCACCACCGGACTTGGCTGCCTGTTGGTTCTTGTAGATCAGCCAACCAGCACCGACGAAAGCGGCGACGGCGATCAAGGCAGCCAGTGCTCCGTACTTCTGGCGGTGCCCCCGGGTATGTGCGATATGGCCCGGAAGCCAACTCGGGAGACCACCGATGCTTGTGGTCAAGTACTCGACGGCTAATGCGGCTGCCACAATGCCGATGACAATGAGGACGGCGATCCAGATCCACTTCATGGACGCAGACTTTAGCCACAACTGATCGAGCCAGGAAATATTCAACCGCGGAACGTGGCCGAGCGGTCACCGGACTTACTTGTGTCGGTTCCCCCACCCATCCACCAACCAGGACTCGGGCGGTGTCGACCGACCGGATCATCTCGCATCAGCTGCCGACATGTGAATCAGCGACGGAACATCGAGCACTTCACCCGATGGTTGAGCCTCGAGGGTTCAGTGGACCCGTCGGCTTCGCCGGGCCACCGGGTTCATTGGCCGAGGAACCAGTCACTCGTCTTTCGAGCCCCGACCTTGACCTGATCGAGATTGAGCAGGGCGACCCGGGACCGTGCCCGACGTCGGAACTCCACGGTGGTGAGCAGAAGACCACCGATCAGGATCAGCAAGCTCCCGAGGAACACGAGAGACTTGACACTTGCCCCGGTGTACGGCAGTTGCGACGAGCCGTGCGCGATAGTCGTCGCCGTCGTGTCGGCCGTGAACGGCAGTGCTGACGAGCTCGTCGGGGTCGTACTCGACGAGGACACCTGCGGAGGCACCGTGGTGGTGGTCGCCGAGTGGTGAGGATCCGTGGTGGTCGTCGTGGTCGTTGTCGTCGTGGTTGTGGTCGTGGTGGTCGTGGTGGTCGTGGTCGTGGTGGTCGTGGTGGTCGTGGTCGTCGTCGTCGGCGGGGTGCAGTCGGAGATCGTGTGGCGCTCTCCACGGACAAAGATCCACGGTGTCGGACCGACCAGTGCATCTGCCTGGAGGACGCCGCAGAAGAACGGATACTCGAGAGTGAGTGTGCCGGATGTCCCCGACACCTCGCCGGCGACGGGGCGCCCCGGGGCCAGCGGTTCGTTCATGAACAGCAACCACTGGCATTTCGGGTGGGCTTTGGCGCACGCGGGCGTCGGGATGGTGAACGACACCGTTTGGCCAGAATCGTCGAAGATGATTGCCGACGTGAAGTCCATACCGGCGCCACCCTTCAGGGTGCCGTGGGTCGAGCTGTCCTTCGAGTGTCCACTTCCCGAAGCGACGTGGGACGGGTGAGAAGGCACACTGGCGGCGACACCGCCTGTGACCATGAGCGCGCCGAGGCACATCATCATCGCCGCCGCCGCCGTGGCGAGTCTGTAGATCTGCGTGACTCGCATTCCGCCCCTTGCCCTGCCCATAGGGTTTATATGGTACGCACGTCTGCGGTACGTCCGCCAACCCTGGCCGCCCCTCCACCCTGGTAGTGGCGAGTTCTGGCCGCATTATCCCCATTTCTGATAGCGTCGCGACCGGTCCGGCGGCACTGGACGGGGGTGGTCCGTGCGCCTGGTCCGGCCCCTGACTACGCCTATCGCAAACTGTGAGTGAGCGCATACGCTGGGGGATAGGGCACCGAGCAGGGGGACCAGGACCGAGATGTCTGACAACGCGAAGAAGCGGATCGGTGTACTCGTGGTGGCCTACAACGCCGCCAGCACACTGGCCAAGACCCTGGACAGGATCCCCGAAGGTGTCCGGAGCGACATCGAGGAGGTCGTGGTCAGCGACGACCACAGCCAGGACTCGACCTACCTGGTCGGACTCGGCTACCAGCAGACCTCCGACCTGCCGATCACCCTGATCCGACAGCCCAAGAACCTCGGCTACGGCGGCAACCAGAAGGCCGGCTACAACCTGGCCATCGAGCACGGCCTCGACATCGTGGTCATGCTCCACGG
>Ga0075019_10002381_pt1 | contig 10686 bp, 11 predicted proteins | sample ColStrG_CSR_2013_FD_71473 | JGI IMG/M metagenome (GOLD analysis project Ga0075019, IMG submission 71473) | Freshwater sediment microbial communities in response to fracking from Pennsylvania, USA - Cold Stream Run_MetaG_CSR_2013 | ecosystem: Environmental > Aquatic > Freshwater > Creek >...
CCTTAAAGGCCTTCCGCCCGCCTTTATCGGCGTAGGCACGCTCGATCTGTTCTGCGATGAGGATATTGATTACGGCCAACGCCTTAACGCGGCAGGCGTGATGACCGAAACGATTGTGGTGCCCGGTGCCTTCCATGTCTTCGACAACATTTCATTGATGAACAAATCGCCGCTGGGCCTCTGGTTTCAGAAAACCAAGCTGAACGCGCTGCGGCGCGGCTTCGGCATGGCAGCTGTGGCGTGATGTCGTGAAGGGGCACTGAGGGGACTGTTTAGGTGATTTGGCAGAGCGGCAGGTTTGGAGAATAGCGGACGTTGGGTTATGAGTTAATTGCACCGTTGTTATGGGAGTTGTCGCCAAATGAGAAACTTTCTCTTCGCCGCTACAGTTGGCATGATGCTCTCGTCGCCTGGATATGCGCGGCATAACCCGACAACGCTGACACTTGGACCTGATTTGATCGCGCCCAGCACAGTCGATGGGAAGCCGGTCAAAATTCAAGTGAATCTGACAGCCGAAAAGACGCTGATCGTCAATGCTGATGCTGCTAACCGCATCGGGCTACAATCGAGTACGTCGCGGGCCAGAGGAGTCATTGGCCATCAAACCTTCAGCGCCAGCTCAACGGTTGCTGAATATGTGATTGGTGGCATGACGACGAAACACCGGATTGGCTGGTATGACACAATCGCTACGCCGGGAGTCGACGCGGTTATTGGTCCCGCAGGTGTGTCACAGGATGTTATTACCGTCCAGTTACGCCCCGCCCAGCAAGGCGAGCGCACATTCACCTTGCCACTGATTGTGGTGCAGGAAAATTACGGCAGGATAGGCACTGTCGTGCAGATCGGCGATCAGGCCGTCGCGGTGGGCTGGGACATGACACGCGATAGCACCCTTATCACCGCAGCGGCAGCAGCCGATTTGGCCAAGGCCAATGGCGGACATTTCGTTGGCGAGAAGCGCAAAGATCGCGTAGTTTTTGATGTGCAGCGCCCAGTTCGCGCAATGGACATCACCACTCCCTTTGCCATCGGCCCAATCAACTTAACACACGTCACTGCTTGGGTGGGCGACTATGGCGACACCAGCCAAGTGCCGGATGATCAAGCTGATCCGAACGAGATTGTAGTCACCGCCAAAGGGTCGAAGATACAATCGTTCCACGCTATTGTGATTGGCCGCAATGACATGGCGCAATGTTCGTCGGTTACCTACGATAAGCCGGGGCGACAAATTAGGTTAGTTTGCCGATAGTCGAGGCGAAGGCAGAACCCATGCCTAACGTCAGCTCTCTCCACAAAACCAGTCGCTAGGACCCTCATCCCCTCCGTCCAACTTGGGTCGACAGCAGGATTGAGCGAATTTGATTGAAATCGTGCGATACCAGCGCCACAAGGCCTCATGCACGCCACCCAACGCGAAAGCCTGATCCTCCAACTGCTCGACGAACGCGGGTTCATATCGTTCCGCGAATTGGAGACAAGGATCAACGGCTCACCAGCCACCATCCGCCGCGATCTCGAACGGCTGGCGGCGGTGGATAAACTCACCCGTGTGCGCGGCGGGGCGAAGACGGCGAACCGCTCGACGGATCCGCCCAATGCGCTTGCCACCGCGCTGCACCTGTCGGGCGTGCCTTTTCATGAGAATATTTCGCGCAACCGCACACAGAAAGAGTCCATCGGTAGGGCAGCAGCGGCGCTCTGCCAGTCCGGTGAGGGCGTGATGATCGATGGCGGATCGACCACACTGGCCATGTGCCCGCATTTGGCTGGACTCAATTTGCAGGTGCTGACCAATTCGCTGCACATTGTCTCGGCGCTCATCAACCAGAACGGCACACGGATATTGGTGCCGTCGGGCGCTGTGTTTCCCGAGCAGAACATCATCCTTTCGGTGTTTGGTGATGAGGGGATGCCGCGCTTTCATGCCCCCAAGCTGTTCATGGGCGCGGCATCGGTGGGTCCCCAAGGGTTGATGCAGGCCGATATCGTGTTGGTCGCCGCAGAACGTCGGCTGATCGAACGTGCGGACGAGATCATCGTGCTGGTTGATGCCAGCAAATTCGAGGCCCCTTCCGGCAATGTGGTGTGCGGGCTCGAGAAGATCGACATCATCGTCACCGATGACCGGGTTTCGGACACGACCGCACAGATGATCGAGGCCGCAGGGGTGCGGCTTTTGGTTGCGCCGCGTTAGAGCGGTGCGAGTATACTCAAACCCGCTCCCCTCTGTTGCTGCCACAATTTGCGAGCCGTCGGTCGAAGCCGACTGACTCCGCAGCGCTCTAGGAGCGAGACGCGTCAAACATCCGGCCGAGTCTTGGCCGCAGCGGCATCGCTCGCGAGCTTGTCAACGCGCTCATTTTCGGCGTGGCCAGCATGTCCCTTGACCCACCGCCACTCAATCTCGTGCGGCGCGGCGGCGGCGAGCAGCGCGTGCCAGAGTTCCATATTCTTGACCGGTTTCTTATCGGCGGTGCGCCAGCCGTTGCGCTGCCAGCCATGCACCCATTTGGTGATGCCGTCTTTGACATAATTGCTGTCGGTGGTGAGCGTGACGCGGCAGGGCTTGGTGAGCGCTTCGAGCGCCTTGATCGCGCCCATCAGCTCCATGCGGTTGTTGGTACTGGGGTTCTCGCTGCCCGAGAGTTCGCGCTCGCGGTCTCCCCCTCCTTCTCGTTCAAGGCGGATGAGCGCCCCCCAACCGCCGGGGCCGGGATTGCCCTTGCACGCGCCGTCGGTAAAAATGAAGACATGGGGTTTGGGGGTCATTGAGTTTGGTCGCGGTTCCGGCCCACTCCCCCACCGGACTTCCCATAGGGTACACTGTCTGGGAGGTCGGGTGGGGGCGTGGGCTGGTGCCGATCCCCAATAGATAACCCCGCATAATGCTCAAGCCGCCGCAGGAAGGCGAGCGGGTCTTTGCGCGTGACGAGCGCATCGGCAGGCGTGTTGAGCCAATCCCACGCACGGGTGAGCAGGAAGCGCAGGCAGCTTCCGCGCGCGAGGATGTTAAATGCGGCGCGCTCGGCATCGCTCAGACCGAAGGTTTCGTCATAGCCCGCGATGAGGGCTTCGCCTAAGGCCGCGTTGTAGTTGCGTCCCTCATTGTCGAAGCACCACGATGTGTGCGTGACCGCAACGTCCCACGCGCGGACATCGGTGCAGGCGAAATAGAAGTCGATCAGCCCGGACACAGCATCGCCACGCATCAGCACATTGTCGGGGAAAAGATCGGCATGGATGACGGCGTGGGGCAGGTCGGTCGGCCAGTTGGCGCTTTGAAAGGCGCATTCCTCCGCCACGCGCGCCTTGAGGCCGGGAGTGATCTGGTCAAGATCGTCGCCGCATTTATCAGCTAGCGCGAGCCAGCCTTCAAGGCCGAGACTGTTGGTGCGGTTGAGCGGGAAATCGGCCAGCGCGGTGTGCATCTGGCCGAGCGCAGTGCCGGTCGCGCGCGCCTGTGCTGGCGTGGGATGCGAAACCGAAACGCCCGACAAGAACTCAATCAGTGCTGCGGGCCTTCCGCAAACCTCGCGCACCTGTCGGGTATCGCGCCCCTTAATCAATCGCGGCACGGAACACCCCCGATCAGCAAGGTGATCGAGCAATGAGGTAAAAAAGGGCAAATCCGACACGTCGACGCGTTTTTCATAGAGCGTAAGAATAAAACGCGATTTGGTCGTCTCGATCAGATAGTTGCTGTTCTCGACCCCCTCGGCGATACCCTTTGCGGAAACCAAAGTGCCGACATCATAATGCAGGAGCAGATCGCCCATCGCCTCTGCCGAAACATGCGTATAAACCGCCATTTAGGCGACAAGCTCACGCGGCAACTTGAATTCGATGCTTTCGCGCGCCGTGGTCACCTCTTGCTCGTCGACCATGAATCGCGTCGCGAGCATATCGACCACCTCGCGCACCAACACCTCAGGTGCCGATGCCCCAGCGGTTATTCCCAACACGTTCAACGCGCCCAGCCAAGCAAAATCAATCTCCTCAGCGCGTTGGATGAGCCGCGCACGCGTGCCCATCCGCTCCGCCAGCTCCGCGAGACGAAGCGAATTGGAAGAGTTGGGCGCGCCAATCACCAGCATCGCGTCGCATTGCGGTGCGATGGCTTTGACCGCTGTCTGACGGTTTGATGTGGCATAACAAATGTCATCGCCACGCGGCCCCAATATATCGGGAAAACGGGCCTGTAACGCGCTCACGATATCAGCGGTGTCATCGACCGAGAGGGTCGTCTGCGTCAGGAAGCTCAACGTGCCCGGCTCAAAATCAGCAAGCGCCGCAACGTCAGCAGCCGTTTCCACCAACGTTATTGCACCTTCGGGCACCTGCCCAAACGTGCCAATCACTTCGGGATGCCCCTTATGACCAATGAAAATAATATGGCGGCCAGCTTCAACGAACCGCTCAGCCTGCCGGTGCACTTTGGACACCAGCGGGCAGGTGGCATCAAGATAGCTCAATCCGCGCGCTTCGGCCTTTTCCGGCACCGCCTTGGGAACCCCGTGCGCGGAAAAAACCACCGGAACGCCAGCCGGAACTTCGTCAAGCGATTCGACAAAAATCGCCCCCTGCCCGCGTAGTCCATCGACCACAAATTTGTTATGGACAATTTCGTGGCGCACATAAACCGGCGCACCGTATTTTTCGATGGCGAGTTCAACGATGCGAATGGCGCGGTCAACGCCGGCGCAAAAGCCGCGCGGCGCGGCAATGAGCAATTTGAGAGGGGGCTTTGTGTTCATCGTGCATTCGCCCTTAAGCCATTACTTGCAGCAGCGGAAGCGGCTTCCTATACGGCGAAGCAGGAATTAAAAAAGGACACTGTCGTGAAGCCAAGCAAAACTCTATTGATCGCAACGGCGCTGACAGCGCTTGGCGGATGCGCGAAAAAAAGTCATGATCTTGACGAGAGTGGTGGCGTGGTGATCCGACGCTCCTCGTGTCCCGCGGTCGCCGTTCCGGTCAACACCGGCGATGTCACGCTGTTCAACCCGGCAAACAGCCGCGACGCGCGCGCGATTGATCTGGTGGTCAACATCACCCATTTGCGTACACAATGCAGCGACGAGGCAGTTGAAGACAAAGCTGCGCAAGGGAAAGCGCTACGCCACGCGTTGCGACACAATCGATCGAATGTCGCACTGACCGGTGACATCACCACCACAGTCAATTTTGACGTTGAAGCACGCCGCACTGACCCGAGCGGCGCGCGCGATGTGGTGCTGCCCTATTTTTCAACCGTCGTTCAGGGCGGCAAATTTGTCGTTTCAAAGCGAATCAACACCGTTCGCCTCCATTTCAACGATGGCCAATTGCGCACAAGTTCGACTGGTGACGCAGGCGCAAGCATTGACCGTTCTGCCGCGACATTGCCGCTCGCGGTGATCACCCGCGTGAACAAAAAGCGCAAATCGGGCTCGGATGACGCTGCGATTGATCCACTGTCCGACCCCGCCGTGCGCGAACAGATTTCGCGGGCGACCTTCGAACTGTTGATCGGATTCCAACTCACCAACGATCAATTGCAGTATAACGCGACGCGATGACGACACACGCGGCAAGCGCTGCGTCGGTTCGCGTTGATGCGGTCTTGACCGGCACCGCAGTCGCATTGCGTGGCGCTGAGCGCAGTGCGATCAGCAAAATGATCGTTGATCGACCGGTTCGTGTCACGCGGCTTGGCCTTGAAGGCGATGAGCAGGCAGACCTCTCTGTGCATGGCGGGCCAGACAAGGCCGTGCATCACTACGCCTTTGATCATTACGCGCTGTGGCGCTCCAAGGCCCCGACCCACCCCAAGCTCAGCACCGCTGGCAGCTTCGGTGAGAATATCTCGACACTCGGGTTGACCGAAACGACGGTCTGCATCGGCGACCGTTTTCGGCTGGGCACCGCTCTCGTCGAAGTCAGTCAGCCACGCCAACCCTGTTGGAAACAAGCGCATGTGATGGAATGGACGACGCTTCCCAAGATCATGGTGCGTGAGGCGAAAAGCGGTTGGTATTACCGCGTGATCGAAGAGGGAGTCGTCGCTGCGGGCGACATCATGACACTTGAAACGCGCCCGCACCCCGCATGGAGTGTGGCGCGCGCGTTTTCTCTGGTGATGCACAACACAGCAAGCCCCGATCTTGAGGCCTTGAGCGCAATGGCGCGGCTAGCGGTGCTTGAAAAAGAGTGGCGGCTGATGGCCGCAGCGCTGTGCGCCTCTGGGTTACCTATCGACTGATTGGCGCGGTGCAAAAACCGGGTTGGAGTCGCCATATTCAAAGCGGCTCAGCGTGGCATTGCGCAGTTGCGCGATACGCGCGGCGCGTGCCCGACGCTCGCAATAGGCGAGTGTCCCCACCAATACGGCGAGCAGCAGCGCCGCGCAGATCATCGCGAAAACAATATAAAGCGCAAAAATCGAAGTGTCGTGCATTCAGCCTCAAATGTGCCTCAACCAAACGGTGAAATTACCGTTCACATTCGATGTTTATCATATTTGGGCGTGGGTCGGACGTAATCATTTGTCAAAAATCTCTCCGAGCAAGGGTGCTGCGCGGCATTCGCGCCGCGAACATTGCTTGACACACCGCCCGTGACGCTCCATTCGAAAAGCATCGCTGACTGAGCGGGAGAGTGTTTCGGGAAGCCGAAACCGCCGAAGGAGCAACCGCCCCGGAATCTCTCAGGCCCATGAACCGCTCGGTCTCATGCGATACTCTGGAAAGCGTTCCTGCGCAGGCAGGAACCACCGAAGGGGTAAGCTCGGATCATCCGGGTGAAAGCTCTCAGGTTCCCGTGACAGAGGGGGTTGGATGCAATGCTGATCGGCACCGCATTCATCGTCCAACTGCACGAGGAACAATATAGTGAGCGACACATACGATAATGGCGAAGAAGAAGCGGTTTCAACTCTGCCGCTCGATGCTTGGCACCGCGCGCGCGGTGCGCGGATGGTCGAGTTTGCGGGCTATCACATGCCCATCCAATATGAGGGCATCATCGCCGAGCATCTCTGGACGCGCGAGAATGCGGGGCTGTTCGATGTCTCGCACATGGGGCAGCTCATGTTCTCCGGCGATGATGATGCCGCGCTTGACGAGGCGCTGGAGGCGCTGCTCCCCGCCAATATCAAGGGGCTAGGTGAAGGCAAACAGGCCTATTCGATCCTGCTGAATGAGGAGGGCGGCGCGCTCGATGATCTGATGATCACGCGGGTGCCAACCGGCTTTTACATGGTCGTGAATGGCGCGACGAAATGGGATGACATCGGCCATATCCGCGAGCATCTTCCCGATGACATCACGATGAACCATATGGAAGACCGCGCTTTGCTCGCGCTGCAAGGCCCGAAGGCGGTGGCCGCGCTCGCCCGCGTGGTGCCGGGGGTGGAGCGATTGTTCTTCATGGAGGCGGGGAGCTTCCTCTGGGGTCATGATTCGCTTTGGGTCTCGCGCTCGGGCTATACAGGTGAGGACGGGTTGGAAATCTCAGTGCCCGCTGACCATGTGCAGGCGCTCGCTGATGCGTTGTGCGCGCAGCCAGAGGTCAAGCCGATTGGCCTCGGCGCGCGCGATTCGCTGCGGCTCGAGGCGGGACTGCCGCTTTATGGCCATGATCTGGATGATACGATTGATCCGATTCAAGCGAGCCTCGGCTTTGCGGTGCCCAAGCGGCGGCGGACGGAAGGCGGGTTTCTGGGGGCGGCGCGGGTGCTGGCCAGCATCGCCAACGGCCCGCCGTCGAAGCGCGTAGGTTTACGCATCGAAGGCCGGATGCCCGCGCGTGAGGGGGCGTTGATCTATTCGGGCGACGAGCAGGTGGGTGTTGTCACCTCGGGCGGCTTCTCGCCCAGCCTGCAAATCCCCATCGCGATGGGTTATGTCTCGACTCCCCACGCCGCGCTTGGCACCGCGCTGGAGATTGATGTGCGCGGCAAACGTCTCGCTGCCACCGTGACTGCCATGCCGTTCGTTCCCCATACGTATCACCGCCCCCTGAAATCAGACAAAGGAGCCGCCAAATGACCCGCTATTATACGCAAGAACATGAATGGATTGATGTTGATGGCGCGCACGCCACTGTGGGCATCACCGACTACGCGCAGCACCAATTGGGCGACATTGTGTTTGTCGAACTCCCCGCCAAAGGCGCGACGCTTGGCAAGGGCAAGGAAGCGGCTGTGGTTGAATCGGTGAAGGCGGCCTCGGACGTCTATGCGCCCGTCTCCGGCACCGTGACCGAGGCCAACAGCGCGCTTGAAGGCTCGCCCGACCTCGTCAACCATGAACCCGAGGCAGGCGGCTGGTTCTTCAAGCTCACATTGTCAAACCCCGGCGAACTCGAAGGCCTGATGGACGCGAATGCCTATGGCGCGTGGGTGAAGTCACTCTAGCCCGTCACTCCGGCGAAAGCCGGAGTCTCATGTTGGATCAGATTCCGGCGTGCGCCGGAATGACGATTAAGGATTATCATGCGCTACCTCCCGCTTACCCCCGCTGACCGCACGTCGATGCTTGCCACCATCGGCGCTTCCAGCATTGATGACCTGTTCATTGATGTCCCCGCCGAAGCGCGCTTGTCCGGCCCCATCGCTGGCCTGCCGATGCACCAATCGGAAATGGCGGTAGAGCGTCACTTCTCCACCCTTGCGCGCAAGAACCGCGCGGCGGCGCATCACCCCTTCTTCCTCGGCGCGGGTGCGTATAAGCACCATATTCCCGCGAGCGTGGATCACCTCATCCAACGCGGTGAGTTCCTCACCGCCTACACGCCGTATCAGCCCGAGATCGCGCAGGGCACATTGCAGGTGCTGTTCGAGTTTCAGACGCAGGTTGCGCGGCTGTTCGGCTGCGATGTGGCCAATGCGAGCATGTATGATGGCTCGACGGCGTGCTGGGAGGCGATCGGCATGGCGCGGCGGATCACCAAGCGCACCCGCGCGCTGCTGTCATCGGGGCTGCACCCGCAATATGTGAGCGTGGCGCAGACGATGGCGCGCTTCACCGGCGATGCCCTTGATGTGGCGCTGCCCGCGCTAAACCCTCCTCGTCATCCCCGCGAAGGCGGGGATCCATCGTCCAGCGCAGGCCAAACCTCAGCCATGGATTCCCGCTTTCGCGGGAATGACGAAGGTGATGATGACTATGGGGGAACCGATATGTCTCGGCTGCTCGCGGGTATTGATGACACGACGAGCTGTGTCGTGGTGCAATATCCCGATATACTCGGGCGCATCACCGAACTGACCGCGCTGGCGGACAAGGCGCACGCGCATGGGGCGCTGCTGATTGCGGTGGTGACCGAGCCGGTGGCGCTCGGCCTGATCAAAGCACCCGGCGAGATGGGCGCGGATATTGTGGTCGGCGAGGGGCAATCCTTGGGCGTCGGACTGCAATTCGGTGGGCCATATGTGGGGCTGTTCGCGTGCAAAGAGAAGTTCGTGCGGCAGATGCCGGGGCGGCTCTGTGGCGAAACGGTGGATGCAAACGGCAAGCGTGGATTCGTGCTGACGCTTTCCACCCGCGAGCAGCATATCCGGCGCGAGAAGGCGACGAGCAACATCTGTACCAACGCTGGGCTGTGTGCGCTGGCGTTCAGCATTCACATGACGTTGCTGGGGGAGCGGGGACTGCGCGAGATGGCCGAGATCAACCACGCGCGGGCTTGTGAGGCAGCGGATCGGCTGACGCAGATCAAGGGCGTCGAACTCATTACGCCCACCTTCTTCAACGAATTTACGCTGAGGCTACCCAAAGAGGCGCGGCCCGTGGTGCGTGCGATGGCGGGCAAGGGCGTGCTCGGCGGCATCTCGCTCGGGCGGCTCTATCCGGGGGTGAAGGCGCTGGAAAATGGGCTGGTCGTTGCGGTGACCGAGGTGGTTTCGGATGATGATATCGCGGCGCTCGTTGTGGCGCTTGAGGAGGCTTTGGCATGAACATGATCAACACAAGCAATCGTGCTCCCGCGCAGGCGGGAGCCCAGTCCCAAAACAAAGAGCCTCATGGACTTGACGCTGGATTCCTGTCTTCGCGGGAATGCGGACTTGAAACAACCTTCACGGGCAATCGTGCGCTGATGCTCGAAGAGCCGCTAATTTTTGAGATTGGCTCGAACGAAACGACGGGTGTGGATTTTGAGGACTGTTGTGCTCCCGCGCAGGCGGGAGCCCATCACAGATTGGACGATGGATTCCCGCCTTCGCGGGAATACAATTTAGCTGGCCTCGCCCGCACCGCCCCCATCAACCTCCCTGGCCTGTCCGAGCCGCAAACGGTGCGCCATTACACACGTCTGAGCCGCCAAAATTACGGCATCGATCTTGGGGTCTTTCCGCTCGGAAGTTGCACGATGAAGCACAACCCGCGCGTCAACGAGAAAGTGGCGCGGATGGCGGGCTTTGCCGACGTCCATCCGCTCGCGCCGATTGAAACGGTGCAGGGCGCGCTGGAGGTGGTGTATCAGCTCGCGGAATGGCTCAAGGCACTCACCGGAATGCCCGCCGTCGCGATGTCGCCTAAGGCCGGTGCGCATGGCGAATTGTGCGGCGTGCTGTGTATCAAGGCGGCGCATGAAGCGAAGGGGCAGACCGCGCGCACCGTCATCCTCGTGCCCGAATCGGCCCATGGCACCAATCCGGCAACGGCGGCCTTTGCGGGCTATAGCGTCGAGAATATC
>Ga0075019_10002384_pt1 | contig 10682 bp, 7 predicted proteins | sample ColStrG_CSR_2013_FD_71473 | JGI IMG/M metagenome (GOLD analysis project Ga0075019, IMG submission 71473) | Freshwater sediment microbial communities in response to fracking from Pennsylvania, USA - Cold Stream Run_MetaG_CSR_2013 | ecosystem: Environmental > Aquatic > Freshwater > Creek >...
ACCGGGAATATCGATACCCTCCCAAAACGACACCGACGCCACCAAAATCAGACCTGCTGCGCCCTCACCGTCCCGATACGATGCTGCGAAGGCCTCCACCAATGCCCGCTTTGGCATCTGTCCCTGAACCAGCACACCCAAATCCTCCCGGCCTTGCAAGGCAACCCGCAAGCTGTCTGCGATGGCGCGCATGGCACGCAATGTCGTTGTCAATACCAACGTTCGGCCGCCGATTTCGCCGGCCCCGGCCAGCACCAGCCGGGCCACAGCCAAACTGTGGCCTGATTCGCCGGGTCTTGGAAACGGGTTGGGGACATACAGGCCGGCTTGGGTCGCGTAGTCAAACGGGCTTTCAACCCGCAAAATGTCTGCGCCCTGCAATCCGCACGACTCCACAAACCAGGACAGCGAAGCGTCCGTTCCCAGTGTTGCGGACGTAAAAATCCAGGACCTTCCCGGAACCGCCTGCGCCTGCGTGTTCACCACGCGCGACTGCATTGCAGCAGCGATGTCCAGTGGCGACTGGACCAGCCGTACCTCCTGCCCCACATCCACCCACCGCACCACATCAACCTCCAGCGGAAGACAAAAGAGCGCCAGCATTGCCAGAAGGTGTTGTGCTCGGACTTGCAGGGCTTGCATGTCTGGCGACACTTCGCACACCATTTGCAGTGCATCCATCGCATGCCCGACCGCGCCTTGGCAATCGGACAAGGTAACTTGCCACTCCTGAGATTGCGTCCAGGAAACTTTTCCGGCAATGCCCTGCCGATTGAAAAATTCCCGCAGCGCTTGCGCGCTGGTTCTCAGGCCTGTGGAAATACCGGACCAATCGGCAAATCCGCGCGCCTGCGCAGTCGCCAGAATCGTCAAGTCCTTGGCAAAGCTGTCGATCTGCCCGGTTGTCAGCTGCTTGCCGAGAAACTGAACTCCGGTCTCGTTGAGCTGGTGCGCCTCATCAAAAATGACGGTCCGAACGCTGGGCAGAAGCTCTGCCACGCCGGATTCGCGGACATTCAAATCGGCAAAGAAGAGATGGTGGTTGACGACAACCACATCGGCGGCCATCGCCTCGCGCCGGGCACGATTGACAAAGCAGGTGCTGGCCTGCGGACAACGCGAGCCCAGGCAGTTTTCACGGGTCGACGTAATCGCGCCGAGCAGAGGCGATGCGTCGTCCATGGCATCGACCTCGGCCAGATCACCGCTTTGGGTTTGCATCGCCCACAACTCCACGCGCGCCAGCAGGGCCAAGTCGGCGTCCGGGACGATCGCCGCTTCCAATCGAGCCGACTCCATCCGGTGTGTACACAAATAGCTGGCACGCCCTTTGAGCAACGCCACATTGACCGGTACGGCCAGAAGCGATTTCAAAAACGGGATATCCCGCACAAAAAGCTGGTCTTGCAGCGCTTTGGTTGCAGTGCTGACCAGCACCCGCTCGCCGCTCAACAAGGCTGGCACAAGGTAAGCAAATGTTTTTCCGACGCCCGTGCCGGCCTCCACCACCAGCACGCCACCGTGCTCCATGGTGCGGGCCACCGCGCCGGCCATTTGAATCTGACCGTCTCGCGGCTGGTAGAAATCGAGCTCGCGGGACAGGCGTCCCTGCGCCTCAAATACGGCAGCAACGCGTCTTTCAAAATCCATCAGTCAGGCAGGCTCTTTGGGAAGTAAATCGTGCTCTATTTTTGCGATTTCATCGCGCAATGCGAGCCGCCTTTTTTTGAGACGCCGCAGCGCTAGTTCATCCACCGGCGTCAGCTGCGCAGCCTGATCGATCAGGGCGTCGAGGTCGCCGTGTTCCATGCGCAATTCGATCAGACGTCGTTCGGGGGAGCGGAGATTGAGGTTCAAGAGTAGCTTTAATGTGGACTGCCAGTGCATTGATAATACGGCCACATCGCAATTCCAACAAAGGTTTTGCCGCAAGGGATAACACCATGACTACCGGCTATCGGCTTACCGCATCCACTGGAATCCATAAGGGTGATCGAGATTACCAGCAGGATCAGGTCGCGCTGCTGAAACACTCCCGCATCAATGGCTGCATTCTCGGCATCGTGGCAGATGGAATGGGCGGGCGCAGCGGTGGGCGCAAAGCGTCCGACCAGGTCATGATGACTGCCAGGCAGCTGTTCGAACGCTACGACCCCGCCACCGACGATGCCGCTGCGACGCTCAAACAGGTTGTCGAGGAGGCCCATATCGTCATCAAACTGACGGCGATCTCGGCCGAAGAAGAACCACACAGCACGATGGCCGCTTTCATCATCAATCCTGGTGGCGATTGTCATTGGGCGCACACCGGTGATTCGCGGATTTACCATTTTCATGGCGCCACGTTTGTTAAACGAACGGTAGATCACTCCTACGTCCAGGCGCTGGTGGACCGCGGTGAGCTGACCGAAGAGCAGGCAGCGGTACACCCGCAATCCAACATCCTGATGGGGTGCCTGGGTACTGAAAACGAGCCACCGGTCAACGAACATTTCATTGCCAAACTGCGTGCTGGCGACATCCTCATGGCTTGCAGTGACGGCGTTTGGCACTACTTCAGCAACACCGAACTTGGCTCCGTGCTGTCCACCCTTTCCGCCCGCGAAGCCTGCGAGTTCCTGATCGACAAGGCCCGTTCACGCGCACGCGGTGGCGGCGACAATCTGTCGATGGTCATTGTCAAAGTTGAACCACTGGGTTAATTCAGGGCGGAACCGGCAAACTCGAAGCGGGTGCAGAGGTTTTTTCGGCCCGTTGCTTGGCCAGGTCCTGACGGTGCTGTTGGGCCTGCGCTTGCCGGGCCTCCAGATTTGCACGATTGGCAGAACGCTGTTCCGGCGTGAGGCTTGATGTCGATCTGGGTGTTGACGATGCCCCCGCAGAAGCGTTCGCGGCAATATTTTTATGGGCAGCGCGCTTGTCGTCAAGTTCGCGTTGCTTGTCTGCCTGTGCAGCCAGGTTTTCGGCGCGGGCATTGGCGACTTCCTGTTCCTTTTGCTGGTGCTCCAGGGCCTTTTGTTCGGTGCGGTGAACCTGGTCCGCACCGCGTTTGAGTCGCTCGCTATCGTCCAGACTTGCATCTTGGCGCTGCAAATCGGACATCACCGCGCGCCGCTGCGATTGCGTTTTTTGCAGGCAATCGTTGACTGCAAATCGCTTCCTGCATTCGGCATCGAGCGCATCAAAACGTTCTGTCTCCTGCGCGCGGGTTGTCGCAATACGCTGGCGTTCCTGCGACAGACTGGGCAAGCCCTGAATCGGATCGTTTGGAACTGGTTGGCTCCAGCCCATGGGCAAGAGTCCGATGCCAAGCAGCGCAAGTACGGCTCTTCTCATGTGATGGTGGTGTCCACGACACGCCGTTCCAATGCCAGATATTCTTTCGATTGCATTTCACGCAGGCGTGAAACCGTGCGCGGGAATTCGTGTGCCATAGGCCCCTCGGTATAGAGCGCATCAGGTGCGACTTCAGCCGACATCACCAGCTTCACGCGCCGGTCGTACAGCACATCGATCAACCAGGTAAAACGGCGCGCCTCTGAGGCCATGCGAACCGGCATGTGGGGCACGTCGCTCAACAATACCGTGTGAAAACGGGAGGCGATTTCGAGGTAGTCATTTTGCGAGCGCGGTCCGCCGCACAGCGTTTTGAAATTGAACCAAACTATGCCACCGGCCTTGCGCCAGGCCGGAATCTGCCGGGCTTCAATGTTCAAAACCGGATCTTCGTCTTGCGACTCCGCCAGCGCGTCAAAGGCTGCCGTCATCGCGGCATCGGCCTGCGGCCCCAGGGGCGTGTGATAGAGCTGCACACTTTCCATCGTCAGGCTGCGATAGTCGGTACCGTTGTCCACGTTGACCAGTTCCAGGCTCTCGTTGAGCAAGGCGATAGCCGGCAGCACACGGTCGCGATGCATCCCGCCTGGGTACAAATCATCAGGCTTGAAATTGGACGTCGTCACAAAGCCCACACCATTGTCAAACAGCGCAATCAGCAGGCGATGCAAAATCAAGGCGTCGGTGATGTCAGCGACGTGAAACTCGTCAAAGCAAATGAGCTTGTACCGCTGTGCCATGCGCTGACCGAGCACGTCCAGGGGATTGGCTGTGCCTTTCAGATCGGAAAGTTCACGGTGCACCTCACGCATGAATTCGTGAAAATGCAGGCGCGCCTTGCGCTGCAGCGGGACTGCGTTGTAGAAACAATCCATGAGGAAACTCTTGCCCCGCCCGACCCCGCCATACATGTAAACGCCCCGCGGAATGTCAGGGTGGTTTATGAGCTTTTTGAGTGAGTTGGAGCGCTTGAGTTTGTAATTGCCCCACTCCCGGGCGCAACGCTCCAGCGCGTCCACGGCTCTCAACTGTGCCGGGTCGGGGCTGTAGCCCCGGGCGGCCAGCGCCGCCTCGTAGGTTTGCTTGACGCCAGATTGCACCGGCTTAGAAATTCAGGGTTCGCTTGTCCACGGCCAGCGCGGCTTCTTTTGTGGCCTCGCTCAGTGAGGGATGGGCATGGCAAATGCGCGCGATATCTTCGGCACTTGCCTTGAACTCCATGGCCACGACGGCTTCGGCAATCAGTTCACTGGCTTGCGGGCCGACAATATGCACGCCCAGAATTTCGTCCGTCTTGGCGTCCGCCAGAAACTTCACAAACCCGGTGGTGTCGCCCAGCGCGCGCGCGCGTCCATTGGCCAGAAACGGGAAAGACCCCGCCCTGTAAGCGGTACCGGCTGCCTTGAGTTGCTGTTCGGTTTGACCGACCCAGGCAATTTCCGGGCTGGTGTAAATCACCCAAGGCACGGTATTGAAATTGACGTGTCCATGCTGGCCGGCAATGCGCTCAGCGACGGCAACGCCCTCTTCTTCCGCCTTGTGGGCCAGCATAGGGCCGCGAACCACATCGCCAACCGCCCACACGTTGGGCAAATTGGTTTTGCACTCACCATCCACCTGTATCGCGCCACGCTCGTCGAGCGCAAGCCCCACGGCCTCGGCATTCAAGCCCTTGGTGTTGGGGACCCGACCGATAGAGATGATCAGCTTGTCCACTTCCAGCGTTTGGGCTTCGCCCTTGGCGTTTGAATAGGCAATGGACACAGACTTCTTGGCGGACTTGATCTCCCCGACCTTGACGCCGAGCTCGATCTTCAACCCTTGCTTGGTAAACACCTTGAACGCCTCTTTTGCCACCTGCTCGTCAACCGCGCCAAGAAAAGTTGGCAAACCTTCCAGAATGGTGACTTCAGAACCAAGGCGACGCCACACGGATCCCATCTCCAGACCGATGACACCCGAGCCGATCAGACCCAGGCGTTTTGGCACAGCGCCGATATTAAGCGCGCCGTCGTTGGACAGGATGTTGGCCTCGTCAAACGGCGTTCCCGGCAGCGCGCGGGCGTTGGAACCGGTGGCAACAATGATGTGCTTGCCGGTAATCTTTTCCTCGGCTGCGCCGGCTACTTGGATGTCGTAGCCCGCACCACCCTCTGCGGCTTTGACAAACGACCCACGCCCGTGGAAAAAGCTGATCTTGTTCTTTTTGAACAGGTACAAAATACCGTCGTTGTTTTGCTTGACGACGGTATTTTTGCGGGCCAGCATTTTCGCCACGTCGATGCTCACACCCTTCACATCTATCCCGTGCTCGGCGAAATGGTGGTTGGCCTGGTCAAAGTGCTCGCTCGATTGCAGCAATGCCTTGGAGGGAATACAACCCACATTCGTGCATGTACCACCTGGCGCGGGGCCCCCCGCTGCATTTTTCCATTCGTCGATACACGCGGTGTTGAAGCCTAACTGGGCGGCACGTATCGCCGCAATGTAGCCACCGGGGCCGCCCCCAATGACGATCACGTCAAATTGATTACTCATGAGAAATCCTGTTTATGCAGCCAAGACCTTAGAGGTCAAACAACAGGCGCGCAGGGTCTTCCAGCGCCTCTTTCATTGCGACCAGGCCCAGCACGGCCTCACGCCCGTCGATGATGCGGTGGTCATAGGACATCGCAAAATAATTCATGGGGCGGACCACGACCTGGCCGTTTTCGACCATCGCCCGGTCTTTGGTCGCGTGCACGCCGAGGATGGCAGACTGTGGCGGGTTAATGATGGGCGTGGACATCATGGAGCCAAACGTGCCCCCATTGGAGATCGAGAAGGTGCCGCCCGTCATTTCTTCCATACCAAGTTTTCCATCCTTGGCCTTGGCGCCAAATTCGGCAATCTTTTTCTCAATATCGGCAAAACTCATCTGGTCGGCGTTGCGCAATATCGGCACCACCAGACCACGCGGCGATCCCACTGCGATACCGATGTCAAAGTACCCGTGGTAGACGATGTCATTGCCATCAACCGAGGCGTTGAGCACCGGGAACTTCTTCAGCGCGTGCACAGCCGCCTTCACAAAGAAACTCATGAATCCGAGCTTGACCCCATGCTCTTTTTCGAACTTTTCCTGGAACCGCTTGCGCATGTCCATGACCGGAGCCATATTGATTTCATTGAACGTCGTCAGGATGGCATTGGTGGATTGGGACTGCAACAAGCGCTCTGCCACGCGGGCCCGCAGACGCGTCATAGGAACACGCTGTTCTGGTCGATCACCCAGGTTCACAGCAGGGCCCGAGACCTGCGGCAGTGCCTTGCTGGGCACTCCGGTGGGAATCGACACGGTGGCGACTGCCGGGGCTTTGACAGCGTCGACAAGGGCGGACAAAGCGTCACCCTTGGTGACACGGCCGTCTTTGCCGGTACCGGCGACCGAACCAGAAGCCAGGCCGTTGTCAGCCATGATTTTGGCAGCGGCCGGCATGGCAAAACCTGCTTTGCCGGATGCGCTGGTTTGCGATGCTGCGACGGGCGCTGCTGAGACTGCAGGAGTGGCCACAGTAGCTGGGGCAGAAGTTGCTCCGGCGGCCACTTTGCCGTCGGTATCAATACGTGCGATCAACTGGTCTGCCACCACGGTTGCGCCATCAGCCGCCAGAATTTCCGACAGCACACCGGCAGAGGGTGCAGGAACTTCGAGCACGACCTTGTCAGTCTCGATTTCAATCAGGGTTTCATCCGCAGCGACGAGGTCACCAACCTTTTTCTTCCACTGCAACATGGTGGCTTCCGCCACCGATTCCGAAAGTTGCGGAACCTTTACTTCTACGAGTGCCATATCAATTCTTTCCGTGTTTATTATTTAGTCAGCACAAAGCCCTTGAGCTTGCCGAACGCCGCGTCAACCAGTGCCTTTTGTTGCTCCTGATGGAGATGGGAATAACCAACCGCAGGAGACGCCGAGGCCGCGCGCCCGGCGTATCCAAGACGCTGGCCGTCGACCATGTTTTCGTGCAGGTAGTGCTGAACGAAGAACCACGCCCCCTGGTTTTGCGGCTCGTCCTGGCACCAGACTACTTCAGATATTTGCGGATATTTCTTGAGCTCGGCGGAAAAAGCCTTGTGCGGAAACGGGTACAACTGCTCAACCCGCACAATCGCCACGTCGTCACGATCGAGCTCGATACGCTTTTTGGCCAGGTCGTAGTAAACCTTTCCGGAACATGCGATCAGACGCTTGACCTTCTCAGCCTTGAGTTCGCGCTGGTCAGGAATAATCGTCTGGAAGCCGCCACGGGTGAACTCGGAGACCGGCGATGTCGCGTCTTTGTTGCGCAACAAAGACTTGGGCGTCATGATGATCAATGGCTTGCGCAGGTTGCGCACCATCTGGCGGCGTAGCACGTGAAAAATCTGACTTGCCGTGGTCGGCTGCACGATCTGCATATTGGTGTCCGCCGCCAACTGCATGAAGCGCTCAAGGCGCGCAGAACTGTGCTCCGGTCCCTGTCCTTCGTAGCCATGGGGCAGCATCAGCGTAATGCCGTTAACACGTCCCCATTTGACTTCGCCGGAGGCAATAAACTGATCGATCACGACCTGCGCACCATTGGCAAAATCACCGAACTGCGCCTCCCAGATGACCAGCGTGTTGGGGTCGTTGGAGGCATAGCCGTACTCAAAGGCCAGCACCGCTTCTTCGGAGAGGATTGAATCGATGACAACAAACGGCGCCTGGTTCTCAGCCACGTTTTGTAGGGGCAGGTAGGTTCCGGTGTCCCACTTTTCACGGTTCTGGTCGTGAATCACCGCATGCCGGTGGGAGAACGTGCCCCGTCCACTGTCTTCACCTGACAGACGCACCGGATAGCCGCTGGCCACCAGGGAGGCAAACGCCATGGTTTCGCCCATTCCCCAATCCACCGGCAGGTCGCCTCGACCCATTGCGGCGCGGTCGTCATACACCTTCTTCACCAGTTGGTGGGGTGTGATGTTGGAGGGGATCGTCGTGATTTTTTCGGCCAGGCGTTTCCACTCTGCCATCGGCACCGCTGTGTCGCCAGAGTCGGTCCACTTTTTACCTAGGAAGGGCGCCCAATCCACGGCAAACTTGCTTTTGAAATTGGTTAGTACCGGGTCCGCGGTGGATCGTCCCTCATCCAGCGCAGAACGGTAAGTCTTGACCAGTTCGTCACCCAGTGACTCGCCCAGACCTTGTGCCGCCAAGCGGTCGGCATAGAGCTTGCGCGTACCTGGATGGATGGCAATTTTTTTATACATAAGGGGTTGCGTTAGCCCCGGTGTGTCCTGTTCGTTGTGGCCAAGTTTGCGAAAGCACACGATATCGAGCACAACGTCCTTGCGAAACGTCATGCGGTACTCCAGTACGAGTTGGGTTGCCAAGACCACCGCTTCAGGGTCATCGCCATTCACGTGCAGCACCGGGGCTTCCACCATTTTCACGATGTCGGTACAAAACACGCTGGAGCGCATATCGCGCGGGTCCGACGTGGTAAAGCCGATCTGGTTGTTGATGATGATGTGCACCGTGCCGCCGGTGGAATAACCACGGGTTTGCGCCAATGCCAGAGTTTCCTGGTTCACACCCTGACCACCAAAGGCCGAGTCACCGTGGACCAGAACCGGCAAAACTTGCTTGCCCAGCGGATCCGCGCGACGGTCCATGCGGGCGCGCACCGACCCCTCAACCACCGGGTTCACAATTTCAAGGTGTGAGGGATTGAAGGCCAGCGACAGATGCACCGGGCCGCCGGGCGTGGACACGTCCGAGCTGAAGCCCTGGTGGTATTTCACGTCACCCGCCGGCAGCTCTTCCGGCGCTGTGTGGTCAAATTCGGCGAAAAGGTCGGCAGGCATTTTCCGCATGGTGTTGACCAGCACGTTGAGCCGACCGCGGTGGGCCATACCGATCACGATTTCCTGAACGCCTGCGGCACCGGCACCCTGGATAAGCTCTTCCATCGCAGCGATAAAGCTTTCGCCGCCTTCCAGCGAAAAGCGTTTCTGGCCCACATATTTGGTGTGCAGAAAGCGCTCAAGTCCTTCGGCCGCGGTGAGACGCTCCAGAATCGCCTTCTTGCGTTCTCCCGTGAAGTTGGGCTTGCTGCGAATGGCCTCCAGCTTTTGCTGCCACCAGCGCTTTTCGGCCTGCTCGGTGGTGTACATGTACTCAGCTCCGAGCGTGCCGCAATAGGTTTCGCGCAGCGCATTGAGCAACTCGCGCAACGACATATTGTTTTTGCCGAAAAACGTGTTGCTGGTATCAAACACTATTTCCTGGTCGGCGCCGGTAAAGCCGTAAAACGCGGGGTCCAGATCCGGAATCGCAGGACGCTCGGTGCGCTTGAGCGGGTCGAGGTCTGCCCAACGTTGACCGACGTTGCGATAGGCGGCGATCAGCTGCTGAACAGCGGTGCGCTTGCGCCCCATTTCTGCGTCGGCACTGGCCATAACCACTTTGGTGCCACCCGCTTTGGCACGTTCGGCAAACGCATTGATGACCGGCATGTGGGGCACGTCTTTGGCAAAACTTCCGTCCACCGCAGGAACGTGCTGCAACGCATCAAAATACTCACGCCATGAGTCCGGGACGCTTCCGGGATTGGACAGGTAGTTTTCGTACATCTCTTCGACGTACGGTGCGTTGCCACCAAACAAGTAGGTGTTGTTTTGATAGGCTTGGTATATGGACGAAGCCGCATTCGTCCCTGGGGACGTCGAGTTACTCATCTTGCGCTGACCTCCGTTCCCCTTAGGGGAACATTAGCTGGTTAAAGCTGGTTAATTAACCTTCCGCGGCACGGCTGAACCGGTTAGCGGATGCGACTGTGGCATGGGAAGGGCCTTCATTGCGATGGCGATTGTGCCATCAACCTCCGGGATTACCAAGAAAGCGCCGCCGACTGTTACTTGATCAGGCTCTGGGCCGCCCTGAAAGACGGGTGCTCCGCCGTTCGCAGCCACTCAAAAGCCACCATTTCGGTCGTTACGAGTTCAACACCGGCACCTGCGAGCCGGTCAAACGCGGCGTCGCGGTTGCGCTCGGTGCGTGAGCTGCAAGCGTCGGTCACAACCCAGACATCAAACTCCTCCTCCAGCAAGTCCAAGGCCGTCTGCAGCAAACAGACATGGGCTTCACAACCTGCCAAGACGATGGTTTTGGACGGGTTTGGCAACTGTTTTTGCAAATGCTTTGGGAGACTTCTGGCATTGCCCTGCGGCGGCTTGGGCGGCGGTTGAAGCATTTCCGCCAGCCCTTCTTCTACTGCACTGAACTGCATTTTTGCCAAAACTTTGGCGCGCGCGGCCAGCAATTGGTCTGACAATTGGGG